>Ga0255049_10000570_pt1 | contig 22675 bp, 12 predicted proteins | sample JV7_2_3_MG_FD_183615 | JGI IMG/M metagenome (GOLD analysis project Ga0255049, IMG submission 183615) | Seawater microbial communities from Jervis Inlet, British Columbia, Canada - JV7_2_3 | ecosystem: Environmental > Aquatic > Marine > Inlet | place: Canada: British Columbia | collected 2016-10-06
TCAGCGACTCGGCTCTCGACTCCGTCGAGGCGGTGGAGCTGGCCGCCGATGAGGTGGCAATGGCGGGACGCCTGACCGGCGCCCTCGCGCGCGCGCGCGGCGCGTTCGATGCGTTCGGCGACGATCTGCACCGCTCGCCGCTGACGCTGGGGGCCGGCCGGCGGGCGTACCTCGCCGCGCTCGCCGCGGCCGCGGCAGAGTCATTCGAGAAAGCACGAGAAATCTGGAGCGGCACCCGCCTCGGCGAGGTACGTGCGGCTTGTGGCAGCGACGTGCAGGCGCTCTGGGACGCCGCCGCGACCCGGGTCGAGGAATTCGGCTCACACGTCCAATCCCGCCGCTTCTTCTGGGCTGAGCTGATCGGAAAGCAGCTCGGGGACCATCACTTCACGATCATCGAGGGGGCCTGTTCAACATGTGTCGGCGACACATCTGCTGACGCGGAAGGGCCTGAGGACAGTGACGGGGCGCGGTGGCAGGATGCGCTCGCGTGGCGCGGCCGTGAGGCCGAAGGGGCTTCGTTCGATAGCGTTCGAACGGTACTGCGCGAGCAGGCCAAGGCGTTGTTCGACACCCACGCGCTCCGCGAGATCGATCGTGGCGGCGAACTGAACGAAGCGCAGCTTGCCTGGCTCTGGGAGCAGGCTGGCAGCGCGGCCTCCGCCGGTCCGCGGCGCGAGGTTCTGCTGGAGGAACTGGCGGCCGTCGATCCGTCGTTTTCCTACCTCGTCGGGTCGCACCTGCTGGCAGCCGACCTGCTGGTCGCCGCCGGACGGGCGGCGCCTCGGCATTGGCTTGCGCTGGTGAACGGGGGCCAGCGGTCGATCATCGACGGACGACTCAGTGTGACGGCGGATTTCGTGCCGACGGCCGCGGCGCGGCAGTTTCTCGTCGTGGTGGGCGACCGGGGTGTCCTGATCGATGCCAGCCAACCGGAGGTCGAGCTACGCGATGTCGGTACGGTAGGTCTGATCGGGGCGCGGGTGCGTCGTCTGCGTGCACGACAAGCGCAGGTTGAGGGCGGATTCAGCGTTGCCGACGTGCTCGATCCCGTCGCCCTCGACACGCCGGCCGCGGGTGAGCCCTGGACAGGGTTGCTGCAGCACGCAGCCGGCGCGCTGGCCGCGACGGTACGTGGCGCGGGCGGCTACCTGCTGGGCCGCGCCCGCGAGCATGCGTCAGGCCGCGTCCAGTTCCCCGGTACTTTTGAAGACGAGGGCGGCCGCGACACCATCGCCAAGTTCGGTGCCGTCAAGCAAATGCTCGCGGAAATGGAAGCTCATCGCTACGTTCTGGAGACGGCGGCGATGACGGAGATCGCGGGCGATGATGCCTGGACCGACCGCGCGACGGTGAAGGTGCTCGCGTCGGACGCCTTCGGGCCCGGTGAACGGTCGTTCACGTACCTCACCGGCCAGCTGTTCGGTGGCACGGCGTTCTCCGAAGACGATGTCATCGCCAAGTTCTATCGCGACAGCGCGCCCTATCGATTCATGCTCGGGCACGACGACGCTTTGCGTGTCGAGATCGGTCGCCGTCGCCTGGCGGCGAGCACCCTCGTGCCGATCTCCGTCATCGAGAGCGATTGGCTGGAACGGGCGGCCGAAACGGGTGTGCTGGCTGAGCCGACGTCGCGCTTCATCGGCGCGCTGCGCATCCTCGAAGCGTGGGCGGTAGAGGCTGGCGGCACCACCGACGACCTGCTCCTGCACACCGCCGGAAACATGGTGGTACGGGCGCTCGCGGTGAAGGCCGTTCTGGTGCGGGCCGCCCGCCGCCTCGAAGCAGGCATCCCGACCCTGGCGATCGTCGAAGCCGCGCGATTGCTTTCCGACCGGCTTGCCGCTGACGCGCCGGCCCTCGTCGAGGAGCCGTTGTTGGAGCGGCAGACCGTTGCTGCCGGCAACGACCTGCTGGCCCACGGCGACTTGTTTCCGCCGCCGCCGATCGCCGACGCCGAGCCCTACGAGAGCGTCCATACCGCGGAGCGCCCACACGGCTCGGGTGAGTGGTTGATCCACGGTTTCGACCCCGAGCATGCGCGCTACGTCCCGGAGATTCTCGCCAACGACGGCCAGCTGCTGGACCTGTGGAATGACCTCGAGGCAGAGTTTCGGACCCGGTTCGTCGACCAGGGATACGACGATCTGCCGTACGGGCGGTGGCTCGAGAAGCTGCACCTGATCCCGCAGGAAGATCTCGACTATATGGTCCGGCGAGGCTTCATGCGCATGCCCATTGCGGCCTCGCTCGGTGGCGAAGCGGCGCTGAAGGCGCAGTACTACATCCTGTGCATGCTCATCGGTCGTCACGGTGACGCCGCCCTGTCGCTGGCGATCATGGGCAACACCAGCATTGGGACGACCCCGGCTCTGATCGGCCTGTATCAGGATCTGCCGCGTGCCCGCGCCGAACTCGAGCGCGTACGCGAGCATCCGGAGGTCCTGGGCGAGATTCGCGACGGCATTGACCGTGTGCTGGCAATGATGCAGCGCCCCGACCTCAAAGAGCTGACGGCGGCCTACGCCGAGTGCGGCGGGGTCGTGCGCAAGCGTGTCGGCAAGTCGATGGTTCTCAAGTACCTCGGCGCGGGCTTCCTGCGCGCCTTCATGAGCGCCGGCAGGGCAGGCAAGCAGCGCGATCTTGACGGCTTCGAGGCCGGGCTGCGCCAGGCGAAGGAACTGCTCGACGGCATCCTGACCGCGGTCGACGAGCGCCTCGAGGAGTACCCGCGGCGCGAGCGAGCGCACGAGTACTTCCTGCAGACGATCTCGGCCGGCTACATCTCGGCATTCGCGCTCACCGAGCCTACCGCGGGCTCAGACTCGGGCGGGGTGAAGACGACCGCGCGTCCCGAGCGCCGCCGCGTTCGCCGCGACGAGGATGGCGTGCTGTGGTTCTGGCTCGATCAGGAAGACCAGAGCGGACGGCGCTACGTGCTCGATGCGGATCGCGTCGAATTCGACTACGACGGTCGGCGGATGCTCTATCGCTACAGCGACGAGGCGGCGCCAGCGCCGATCGATCATTCCGAGTACGACTACGAGAAAGACTCCCCGGAGAGGATGCGCTCTTACCTGCACGGCGATCGCCGTGTGTACTTCAGCGATATCGCGCAGCTGCGCCAGCGCGGTAACGACGAGCTTTGCTACGAGTACTGGCTGCTCAACGGCGCCAAGATGTGGATCACCAACGGTCGCTTTTGCCACTGCATGGCGCTCTACGCGCTGACCGCGCCAGAAGGGGTGACCGGATTCATGGTGGATCGTCATGCCGAGGGCATGGTCGTCGGCGCCGACGAGGAGAAGCTGGGTCAACGTGGATCGCCCACGAACGAGTTGTCGCTCAACAACGTGCGCGTTCCGCGCGAGAACATCATCGGCTTCCGCGGGCGCGGCCAGGTCAATGCGCTCGAGACACTCAATACCGGTCGCGCTGGGCTCTGTGTCACAACCCATTCCCTGATCCAGGAAATGGTGGAGGACGCGAGCACCTACCTCAACGGTCAGACCCTGGCGCGATTCCCGTACGAGGCCCGCGACGCGGCGCGACCGCTCGAGTGCTATTGGATGGGCCGCCTCGCAGAGGAACTCGTTGGCACTGCCGGTACGACCTATGAGCTGATAGGCCTCCTCGACAACAAGAACACCGCCTCGGTGCGCATGGAGTCTGCCATCGGCAAGTACTACGGGTCAGAGGCGCAGCACGATTGCGTCGACTGGATGGAGAGGCTCCGCGGCCTCGAGGGTCAAACCTGGCTGCATCGGGTCGAGAAGACCCGCCGTGACGCGCGCGTTCTCAATATCTACGAAGGCACCAATGAGGTGCAACGTTTCCTGGTGCTCAAGGATCTCGTCCAGCGGGTTCTGCCGGAGCTGCAGAAAGAGGTTCCGGCGGACGCCTCGGAGGGACTCGCGCACGCCGACCTTGCCCAGGAGCTTCACGCGGCACAGCGCGCGTTGCAGGGGCACCTGGAGACCGCCGTAGGTCGTTTCGGTCAGCTCGTCTGGGCGAACGTCGGCACCCAACCGTGTTTCTTCCGGCTGACCGAAATCGCCGGCCTGACCAAGGTCATCGATGCCGTTCTCTACCGCCTCGAGTGGTGTGCCAAGCACGATGTGCCGGCAGACTATCGGGAGCGTCTCGAGCGCGCGGGCCGGCAGTACGTACTGCGAGCGATGTCACGGATCCGAGTGCTGGAAAGACGCTACGAACTCTCCTATCAGTACCTGATCGAGGGTCGCTACTCGCCGGAGACTCAGCTCGGTGCACTTTCGCTCGAGGAAAACGGCGCCCGGCTCGAGGGCTGGGGCCATCTCCCGGAGCGCATGCGTCCGAGTGCACCGGTACGGCCGCTGCCTGCCGAAGTGGAGATCGCGCTGTTGCTCCGGCCCGTACCGCTGCAAGCACCGCGCCCGCGGCTCGGCGAAGGCCGCTTCGTGGAGCCATTCCAGGTCATCAACCCCGCCGACGGGGCGGCCCTGGCGCTGGCTCTGGAGTTGCAGCGACGCGATCCCGACCGGGTCAGCGTGACCGCCTATGCAGTGGCCGGCAACGATGCTCCGGGCATACTGCGCGACGCGCTTGCTCGTGGCGTCGACCGCGCCGTGCACATCGACACCGGCCCGGCAACGTCCCTACGCTACGACGCGCGGCTCGTGGCTGAAGCGTTCGTCGCGGCACAGGGCGACCGCCTGCCCGCAGTCGTCTTGTGCGGCAGTATGGCCGCGGACACGGGACAGAGCGCCGTGGCTTCGTTTGTTGCGTCGCTCTCCGGACGGGAGCTGGTCAACGGCGTCGAATCTGTCGACTGGAATGCCGACGGCGACGCACTCGTCGTGGGCGGCGCCAGTTGGGAGGGCCATGAACTCGAGTATCCGCCGCCGGTAGTCCTGAGCGCCGTGAGCGGGGCCGCGCCCGAGTGTCCGTACGACATGCTCGCCGTTCTGCGGGCGGCGGCGGTCGAAATCCGCCGCCTTCCCGCCGACACCCTGGTCGGCGACGTCGCTGCACTCGAGGTCACTCATTCGCCGCGCGCCGGGGCCGCAGGCGGCGGCACACCCGTGGTGATCGATACGCCCGAGGACGCCGTGGGCCTGGTGATGCAGATGGCGGGGGAGGCGAGTCGCGGGGGCGCGACGGAAGCAGAGCCCTACGCAGGACGCCTGATGAGCCTTGGTGAGCAGCCGCAGGACGAAGCTGCAAGTTGTGTCTTCGTGTCGTCACCCGCGACCCATGATGATCCCACTGGTGGCTCGCGCGCCGAGCTGGAGGCGGCGTCGCGCATGGCGATCGCGCTCGGGCTGCCTCTCGACGTCGTCGTTCCCGTAGACGGTGGCGAGGCCGAGGCGGGTGCGGCGGCCGGTGCCGTGCTCGACGCGGTGACTGCCCGACGGGTGATCCTGATCACGGAGCCTGGGCTCGCGGCGTTCGGCACGCGGGGCCACCTCGAGTGGCTCGAGGAGTTGTGGGCGATGTACCGCGGTCGGCCGCAGTGGCTGCTTGGTTCCTCCTGGGCCAACGATCTGTTCGCGCGATTCGCCGCCAGGGTCACGACCTCGGCCGCGGCCGGCCGCTGCTGGAACTGGCACAACGTCGAGACGTTCTCGAACGGCGACGGTCTGCACGCCTCGACTGGCGTCTACGGTGGGGCGGTACGTGTCGGCGCACGGTTACCGAGTGGCGAGGGATTGCGGCTGCTGACCCTGGCCAGCGCAGTCGATGTGGAGACCGGCGCCGCCGAGCAGGACCCCGCGGCGGAGCAGGGCCCCGCTCCGAACGAAGCGGAGGTCTACAGGTGGGCACCCCAGCTCGAGTACACCCTCGGGTCGGACGCGCTGGCCGAATTGCTGGCGAGCCTCGGAGGCGACGAAGAAGGTCTGGAGAACGCCGAGTTCCTCATCGACTTCGGCTATGGTGCGGGAGGCCGCGACGGTATGGATCAGCTAGCCGAGCCGCTACGGAGGCTGCTCGTCGAGGACCTGCGTCTCGACCGGGTGATGGTCGGCGCGACCCGCAAGGTCACGCAGGACTTGGAACTGCTGCCGATGGATCGCCAGATCGGTCAAACGGGTGCTTCCGTCAACCCACGTCTGATTGTCGCGCTGGCCGTGTCCGGCGCACCGCAGCACCTCGACTACATCGGCGAGCGGGCAACGATCCTGTCGTTCAACATCGATCCCGAGGCGCCGCTCATGAAGCTCAACGAGCAACGTCCCAAGCCGGTTGTACACCCGATTGTCGGCGATGTCTGGGACACGGTGCCGCGCTTTCTCGAGGGCTTGCGCCGCCGGCTGGAAGCCGAGAAAGACGAGTAGCGGCGCCCGATCGAGACTTCCAGGCGGGGCTACTGCCAGCCGATCGAGATGTACAGGCTATTGCGACCGGCCTCGGCCCAGCCGTAGTCGAGCTGGAGGGGTCCTATGGGAGTCGCGACGGTCGTGCCGAGCCCGAACCCGCTAATGGCGTCCGACCAGCCGATATCTTCGGGCTGTTCCCAGACACCGCCAACTCCGACACGGGCGTATACCCGGACTATCGAGAACGGATCGTAGCCGACCGTCAGGGACCCCGCGGCGGCTTGCTTGCCCCAGAATTCCTCGCGCGCCACCCCGGGAATCAGCTCGGGGCCGCCGATAATGAACCACTCGGATACCGGCAGATCGCCCGTCGAGAAGCCGTAGCGAGCGCGGCCTTCGAGCACCATGGGACCTATGCCTCGCGCCAGGCGCAACGTGGAGTCCACGCGCCAGTACGAGGACGTCGCACCGAGGCCCTCCTCGTTGCGCTCCGCGAGCGCTTCTACCCGGATCCCCCGTCGCGGCTGGGTCAGCGACTCGAGGTTGTCCCAGACGTAACGGGCGAACAGCGTGCGCATGGTTTCCCTGGTTGCCGGGTACTTCAGCCCGAGGCGCTCGCGGATGTCGACTGTGCCCAACAGGAAACCCGCCTGGCCGAGGTGATTACTTCCGAGCTGCCAGTCACCGGCAAGGCGAACGTGGAACCGCTGGAACTCGGCGCGGTTCACGAACGCGAAATCGTCATAGAACTTCGGCTTCTCCTCGTGGTATTCGACGTCGATCTGATAGCCGAAGTGGGCGCCGAACAGTTGCTCGCCGCGCAGCGCCGCGCCCAGGAGAAGATCACGACCGCTGGCAAAAGCATGCAATTGGATGCGTTCGCCGGCGCCGAACGGGTCGCGGGTCTCCAGGCGCAGGAAGCCCTGCGCCTGGTCGTCGCTGTGGTACGCCAGCCCGACGTCCGCGGTCTGCCGATACTGCTCGACAACCTGCAGCTCCACCGCAATCGAGTTGTCGCTGTGGGTCTTGATATCGATCCAGGCGCCCTGCACCAGACTGGTGGAATAGAGATGATCGAGCGCGCGCAGCGCGTCGTCGAACACGAACCGCCCATCGACCCGGAGCTCGCTCTCACGGATCAGGACCTGCTCGGACAGGTAGGTGTTGCCGATTACCTCGATGTGGCCCAGGCGGCGACCACCGAACGCCTCCTCGCCAGCCGCGGGGGTCCTGGTGGACGGGCTGCGGCGGTATTCAGACGGAATCTGAGCCAGCGCCTGCTCGGCGGCCTCGCGGCCGCGCTGGACGACACGCTCCAGCGCCGAATAGTCGCCGAAGCTGTGCTCGTCCAATTGCGGCGTGATCGTCAGATCGGCCGGCGACGCGTTCTCGCGGTTCTTCGTGTCGTACAGCAGATCGATGATGCGGCGCGTAACGCCCACGATGTCTGCATCGATGTCCGGGTCGATGGGAGTCTGTACATTGACGGCGATGACGAACTTCGCGCCCATCTCGCGGGCCAGCCCCACGGGTAGATTGTCCACAAGTCCGCCGTCGACAAGGACATGCTCGCCCCACGCGACCGCCGGGTAGGCGAGCGGCACCGACATGCTCGCGCGCACTGCGCGCGCCAGATCACCGCGGGAGAGGACCACGCGGTTGCCGGTGCGCAGATCGGTGCCGACAGTGCGAAAGGGAATAGGCAGGCGGCTGAAATCGCGTTCCGCGGCGAAGCCGGCGGGCGTCAGCTTGGCCACCAGTTCGCGGTTTAGCCGTCCATCGTGAAGGATGCCGCGGGGGAAGCGCACGCCATCGGCGCCGAAGCCGACACGCAGTGCCGTTCGTTGCTGCTCGAGCCGGTGGATGATGGGCATCGAGGCCCGGTTCATCGGCTCGGCGTAGATGTTCCGCCACGTCAGGCCGTTGATCATGGCGTTGATCTCGACGAGCGGGAATCCGGCCGCGTAGAGCGCGCCGACGACAGCTCCCATGCTGGCCCCGGCCACGCAGTCCGGCCGGATCCCGTTCTCTTCCAGCACCTCCAGGACGCCGACGTGAGCCGCTCCGCGGGCGCCGCCGCCGCTCAACACGATACCGAGTGCGCACTCCGTATCCGGCGCCGACTGTTGCGCGAGCGCCGGCCAGGCGCAGGAACTGAGAAGGAGTAGCGTGGCCAGCCGCATCGTAGTTGTTGTCCAGGGCCCGGAATTCGCGTTCCGGGACGTGACGGGAGTCGGTAGATCGAGGCATAGTACTCGAACGAAGCTATGAAGAACCTTTGCCCACCCGCCGCGCTGCACCGCGCCGGCCCGATACTCCTGATCGCGGCGACGGTTTCGATCGCCGCGGCGGTCGCCAGTGCGGCCGCGCAGAGTCCCCTGCCTATTCGGGCGCTCAGTTTCGAGGTCGGCGAGCAGCGCAGCTACCGCATGGGCCCGGCGGAATCTCTGGGGCTCGGCGAGTCCGCCGAATGGTCCATCGCTCTCCGCAGCATCGTCGACGAGAACGGCCAGTACGTTGCCAACTTCGAATTCGACCACGAGCGTTTCGAGGTGGTACCGGGCTCCTTCAATCCGGCCGACGGGTTGATGATCGTCAACGTTGCCGGAAGACTGCGCACCAACCTGGCCGGCTTTCCGCTGTGGCTCGAATACACGCAGGATTTCGACGTCGGAACCGCTGAGTCGTCCGACAGCGGTCGACGCACGATCCGCTTCGTCTACGAAGGCGACGGCAAGTACCGCAAGTACATCAAAGCGGGCCGCCAGGACTGGGACTTCAAGATCAACGTGCCCGGGTACAAGCACATGGACTTCGATGCGCCGCAGGGTTTGTATCTGTACATGCCGAGCGCGATCGCCTGCCTGGGCACTTCACGCGCCACCTGCCTGGACCAGGAACCGGCCTTTGCCAACCCGGGCTTTCTGAGCATGACGGCGGCCGCGCTCGAGGAACTCGAAGAGAGCAAACGTGACTTCATGTTCTTCATGCCCGGCGGTCTGGGGCAGTCGCCGTTTCGGCCGTTGACGGGTGGCGACTGGCTCAGTCAGGAGCGCAACCAGATCAGGAACATGAAGCGTTACTTCGAGATCATGAAGATGGAACTCGGTACCAGTTGGGACATCGAGGTTGGCCCGAAGACGCTCCACGCGTGGGAAGTGGATCTCTGTTGCGGCGTCGATCGGGCGTACATCGAGCCCGGCGGCAGGGTCGTGCGGGTCAATCTCGACACCACGTACACCAACTCGGACGACCGCTACATACGCCTCGTTTTTCCATTCGAGGACTTCCTGCTGAACGAGGATCCGGTTCTGCGATAGCCGGGTTCCTGTGCACGCCGGTCGCTTGACGATACAATCCCGCCGTCCGCCGCCACAGGCTGCTTGAGGTGTTCGCATGAATCGTCGTCATTTTCTCGGTGCAATGTCCTGGCCCGCGGCCGCCGCGTGGAGCGGCGGTGTGCTCAACCCCGCGCGCAGCGCCGGCGCGGCCGCGCTCTTCGATGAAATCGCCGCGCACCCGGGTACCGCCGCGGAGACGGTCGAAGACGAGTACTTCTGGAACCAGGTGCGACAGGCGTTCAGCTCCGAGGCCGGCATCATCAACCTGAATTCAGGGGGAGTGAGCCCTTCGCCGATTCCCGTACAAGACGCGATGAAGCGGTATCTCGACTACTCGAACACTTCACCCACGTACGCGATGTGGCAGATTCTGGAGCCGCAGCGCGAGCAGGTACGTGAGCGGATGGCACGCGAATGGGACGTCGACCCCGAGGAGATCGCGCTCGTACGTAACGCTTCCGAAGGATTGCAGATCTGCCAGTTCGGGTTCGATCTCGAACCCGGCGACGAGATCCTGACGACCAATCAGGACTACGGCCGGATGATCACCACGTGGAAGCAGCGCGAGCGTCGCGAGGGGGTTGTGCTCAAGCAGATCTCGATCCCCGTGCCGGCGGAGGACGATGACGAGATCGTCCGCCTGTTCGAGGCCAACATCACGCCGCGGACACGCATCATCCACATGTGCCACATCATCAACTTGACCGGGCAGATTCTGCCTGTCGCCAAAGTGACGAACATGGCGCGCAAGCGCGGCATTCCCGTGATCGTCGATGGCGCGCACTCACTGGCGCACTTCGACTTCACGATTGCCGAACTCGAGTGCGACTACTACGCCACGAGCCTGCACAAGTGGCTCTTTGCGCCGCACGGCACCGGCCTCCTGTATGTGCGCCGCGACAAGATCGCCGGACTCTGGCCGATGATGGCGGCGCCACCGAGGCTCGACGACAACATCCGCAAGTACGAGGAAATAGGCACACATCCGGCGGCCAACTATCTCGGTATCGGGGACGCCCTCACCTTCCACCAGGGCATAGGTTCGGAGCGCAAGACCGCGCGGCTGATCCACCTGCGCGACTATCACCTCAATCGTCTGCTCGACTACTCCGATCGGGTCCACGTGAACACGAGCACGATGCCCGGCAAGGCCGCCGGGATCGCGAATGTCGGGGTGACGGGCATCGACACCAGCGAGTTGAACAGCTGGCTCTGGAGCGAGCACAAGATCATCTCGGTCGCGATCAACCACGCCGAGTTCACCGGCCTGCGGATCTCGCCCAGCGTCTTCACCACCAAGGAAGAGCTGGACCGCTTCTGCGACGCGATCGAGCATGCGATCGACCACGGCGTCTCGATCTGATCGCTATCGCCCGCGGCTAGTTCTGGCGACCGCGATGGCCGAGCCGTTGCAGCCAACGCGCTGGCCGTTCGAGCCCGAGATCATGTAGGAGGATCTTGGCGTTCTCCTGGGGGGGCACGTCGCGCAGGCGCGCCAACTGGCCACGGACTCCGGAGGCGAACATCCACAGGGTGTGGCTGTCGAGGAGTCGTGGCGCCCATTGCAGATGCCAATCCAAGCCGGATACCAGGTTGACCGCATCGATGTCGCGGTCAGGACACCAAGTACGCATGCTCTCGGCGAGCAGCAGCTTACCGGCGCCGTAGTTGGCCCAGTCGGTGTCAAACGATGTCTTGAGAACCAGCAACTGACGGTCAATCACCGCGCACAGCTGGGCGGCGATATCGGTGTCTCCAGCGCGTAGGAACTGGAACACCGTGCGACGGTCTCGCGCCAGGTGGTTCAGCGACCAACGCAGCGACTCGCACTCTCGTGGCCGTTCCCGCAGCGCTCTGCCGTGCTGCTGTTTCCACGAGCGGTCTTCGACCTGAAGATACCGTTCAAACCCGTGGTCGAGGCGCTCGGGCTCGGTAATCGTCTCGAGATCGATCTCGTGGTCACGCGAGATCCTCTTGAGCAGGCGGCGCACACTCTTTCGGCCGTTGGCGGACATGCGGGCGAGCACGGCGCCGTAGCCGTCGCGCAGAGCGATCAGCGAACGGAAATGCCGGGGCCTGTGAACGTGCGGCCAGTCGACCTCGAGCAGATCATTGGTGGCCTCGACCGATTCCAGATAAAGGCTATCTACATGGCCGCAGCGGAATCGCGTTGCGAAGAGAGCATCGAGCGTCGCGCCGTGATCGGAGCGCGCGAGCGCCCAGGACATGCTGTTGAATCCGCGCGCGTGCGCGAGTGCGGCGCGGCGGGCCGTCACGACCGGCAGCAGACTGAGGGCTTCGCCGCCCCCGAAAGTCACGAGCACCTTCGTCGTGCTGGCCGTCTTCGACCGGAGATGGCCCTCGAGGTGTCCGGCCACGCAGGCCGGGTGAGAGAGCGGATCGCGCTCGCTCGGCTCGAGCGTCTGCCAGTAGCGCATCCAGGAGTCGTAGATTGCTCCCCCTGCCCGGGCGACGCTACGCATCTCCTCCGAGTCGAGAGGGAAGATCTCGACGCTATCCGCGGGCGCACTAGTGCGCGCGGTCGGCACCAGGTCGGCCACTCCCGGGCCGCTGGACGGCAAGGCGGGCTGGGCACTCATCTACGGGCTCCTAGTCCTAGGCGCGACGCAGCAGTTTTCGCACCGGCTCTTCGATCCCGAGACCGCGCACGATCGCCTTGGCGTTCTGCAGCACCGGTACGTCGTGGAGTTGCGCGAACCTGCCGCGCAGACCTGGAGCGAATACCCACAGCGAGTTGGTCTGGATACGCCGTGGCATCCATCGCAGGTGCCAGTCGAGACCCGTCACCAGGTTGACGCCATCGATGTCGTGGTCGGGACACCAGGTACGCATGCACTCGGTCAGGAGCAGCTTGCCGGCGCCGAAGCACGACCAGTCGGCGTCGTACGAACACTTGGCCACGAGCAGCTGGTGGTCGATCAGGGCGCACAGCTGGGCAGCTATGTCGTTTCCGTCGGCGCGCAGGAACTGGATCACGGCGCGGCCGTCCAGCGCCATGTGGTGGAGCGCCGAGCGCAGCGACTCACGCTGCCGCGCATCGTCCCGCAGCGTGCTGCCGCGTGCCTGTTTCCACGAGCGGTCGTCAACCTGCAGGAAGCGCTCGAATCCACCGTCGAGTTGCTCCATGGTCGTCAGGGTTTCGAGATCGACTTCGTGCTTGCGAGAGATCTTCTTGATGAGGCGACGCACGCCGCTCCGGTTGCTCGACGTGAGTCGCGCCAGCATGGCGTCGTAGCCCTCGTGCAGCTCGATCAGCGAACGGAACCAGCTGGGGCCCTGAACGTGCGGCCTGTCGGTTTCAAGCAGGACGTTGGTGGCATCGACCGATTGCAGATGCAGACTGCGCACGCGACCGCCCGCGAACCGTGTGCTGAAGAGCGAATCGAAGGCTGCCCGGTGATCGGACCGGGCGAGTGCCCAGGACTTGGCGTCGAATCCCCGAGCGTGCGCGAGCGCACCGTGTTGCGGCGCCGCGACGGGTAGCAAGGTGAGGGCTTCGCCACCCGCGAACGTTACGAGCACGCTCGTCGCCGCGGCGGTTCTCGAGCGTAGCTGCCCCTCGAGATGGCCCGCTACCCAGGCAGGGTGCGAGAGGGGGTCCCTTTCGCTCGGGTCGAGCGTTTGCCAGTACCGCTGCCAGGAAGAATAGAGGGGCCCGCTCGCCTGGGCGACGACGCGGATCTCCGCCGCATCGAGGGGAATGACTTCGACGTGGTCAGCGGGCGCACTCGTGCGCCGCGCCGGCACCAGGTCATCCGGCTCGATCGTGCCCTCCTCTACGGCGGGCTCGACACTCACGTTCGCACGCGCGGATCAGGCATCCCAGCAGAATAGCGAGCGCGGCATGACTCGCGGAGCCCCAAAGCAGGCGCAGGGCAGGTCGCGACGATGCCGCCGGATACGGGCGGTCAACTGCGGCCGCTGGTGCCGCAATCGCGGCTATATACTCGCCGGCATGCAAGGTCTCGAATCCGCTCGCACCGGCTGATGCAGACACTGACGGTCGTGGTGATCACGCGCAACGAAGAGGACAACCTTGCGGATTGTCTCGGTTCGGTGCCGTTCGCCGACGAGATCGTCGTTGTCGATGACGGCTCCACCGATGCCACGCGCGAAATCGCCGCGCGCTACACCGGCAAGGTGCTTTCCCGGACACTCGATCGCTTCGGCCGCCAGAAACAGTTCGCCATCGAGCAGGCCACGCGCGACTGGATTCTCGTGCTCGATGCCGATGAGCGTGTTTCCGAACAGCTCGCAACGTCGATTCGTGCCGTGCTCGACACCGAGACTCGCGACGTTGATGGCTACCTGTTGCGCCGGCGCACCTGGCTCTTCGACAAGCCAGTTACCTGTACGGGCTGGTACAAGTACGCCCACCTGCGGCTATTCAGGCGCGGTTCGGCCCACTACACCGATCGCCGCGTCCACGAGTATCCGGTACTCCACGATCCCGCCCGTCGAGCTCGACTCGTGGGTGACCTCGATCACTTCACCTACGCCAGCGTCGAGGAGTACCTCGCCAAGCTCGACCGCTACTCGCGCCTGGCCGCGGCCGACTGGTTCGACGCCGGGCGTCGGGTGAACTGGCTGACGGCGCCGTGGTGGTATGCCGTCGTGCCGTTGGCGGCGTTTGCGCGCGAGTTCGTGGTTCAGGGCGGCTGGCGCGGTGGTGCGACGGGCTGGCAGATCGCGTCGATGTCACGGCGGGGAGCATTCCTGACAGCTCGCTACCTGCGCCGGCTGACGGACGACCACCGCTCAGGGCCCACTGCTACAACGGGGAGCTGACAGGACACGGTTGAGATCCGCTGCTTCCGGGTGCCGCCTGCCGGTCAGCGCGGTACCGTTCGCCGGCTGCGCGGCCCGCGCGACTGCTCGTTGAGCGTCCAGTCGTATCCCATGATCCGCACGCGCAAGCCTTCCCGGTTGGCGCGGACGTACTCGACTACATCATCGGGTGCATGGCGTAGCGCGTAATCGATCACGGTGCCTGCGACCGCCGTGAAGTCGTTCGCGTACCAGTTGAAGTAGCTCGACAGGTAGAGAGTGTCGGCTTCGCGATCCAACTGCAGTCCGCGCCGTTGGCTGAGAAACTCACGAGACTGCGCGGCGAGCGTCTCATCGAGGGTCGTGGCTCGATACGGGCGTTGCAACAGACGCGGGCAACCGAAGGCGCCGCAGACCAGGGCCCAGTGAATGCGTTCGTCGTCGAACTGGGCCCGCAGCGTGTCGTGTTCGATGTTGTCGGCCGACATGTCGTGGCCGGCTATCGGGTACTCGTTCTTGAAGAACCCGCCGACGAGCCCCCAGATCGCGCCGACGTCGCGGACGGAGTCGATCGGATACCGCTCCACCACTTGCCAGACGACGACGGCGTTGTAGGCGTTGATCCAGAACGCCAACTGCTCCTGCTCGCCGCCGAGCGCGGCAGGATCGGTCTCCGCAAGAACGCGCATGAACTCGCGGAAGTCGTCCATGCCACGCGCCTTGAGCCCCGCGTAGTCGACCAGACCCTCGGCGTCGACGTAGTTGGCAAGCACGCGTTCCCAGGCGGCATAGGGGTCATCCTGGACCGCCGGCGCCGCGGCTGCCCCGACCGGGACCGTAAGGAGTGCTGCCAGAAAGAGGCGGACGAAGCTGAGCACGGGCTGCATGACACGTGGGGTTGGTGTGAGAAACGGGGAACGGCCGCGGCGGGAACGTTCGAGTGAGGTTTGGCGCGAGCGTTCCGTTGGTTTCAGGTTGCCTCTCGCCCGCTCACGAACAGAGTCCATGACGCTAGTGACTTGCCAGTCGCGCCGCGATCCAGTCCGGATCGAAACCCACGAGGAATTCGTCGCCGATTACGACGACGGGCGTAGCGACGTGGCCACCCGTGATCGCCCGGAGCGTACCCAGGGGATCATCAAGATCGTCGAGTTCGATGTACTCGAACTCGACGTTCTCGCGCGAAAGGAACTCCTTCGCCAGCATGCAGGAGCCTCAGCCGGGGCCGCTGCTGTACAGAATGACGGTCGGGCCCATCAGCCGCTTCCTCGTTCGTCAGGGCGCGCCGGCGCCCGAAAAATCAATGGTTGGGGCGCAGGGAGTCGAACCCCGATTCTACGGTCCAGAGCCGCATGTCTTGCCGATTGGACGACGCCCCAACCCGGCGGGCGCTCGAGGGCCCCCGCAAGGCACGCACGATTGGCCTGCCAGCCCACAAGAGTACGGCGCGGCGCGGTAGCCCGCAATCCTCAATCACGCGCCTTGCCGGGCTACTCCGCGCTCACCAGATCCAGCGCGGGGTTCGTGTCCTCGGCCCCCGGATCCATGTCCTCCTCGTCGTCGTCCACATGACGCTGACGCCACCCCAATAGGCCGGGGAGCAATATCGTGGCTGTGAGCCAGGTGCACACCAGGCCGACGACCGCCAGGTTGCCTATCGAGCGGAGGCCGGGATGATGGGCAAAGGCCATGCCGGCATAGCCCATGATCGTCGTGGCCGTCGCCACGGTTATGGGCTCGAACAATTCGAGCTGAGTAGCCGCGGTGTTCTGGTCAAGCTCGCGCCACCGACGATAGAAGTGGATGCCGTGGTCCACGCCGAGGCCCAACAGGGTGGGCAGAACCACCATGTTGAAGAAATTCAGCTTCCACCCGATCGCGATGATCGCCCCGAAGGTGAGCAGCAGACTGGCCACGAGTGGCACGAGTACCCAGGCGGCCTGGTTCACGTCGCGGCGATCGATCACCACGAGGATGAAGATCCCGAGGAACGTGAGTACGACGATCAGCGGAGCCTCGCGCGTTACCAGCCACAGGATCTCCGCCAGCACGGGCTTGTCGCCGGTGGGGCCGCGGATACCTTCGGGCATTTCAATCTCGTACAACTGCCCCGTGAACTGCATCGTGACGCGACCGTCCTTGCCGTTGCCGGTGGCGTGCAGCCCGAGAACGAGTGCGCCCGAGCCGTCACGAGCCATCATGCGCTCGCGGATCACGTCCGGGATGTCAGGCGTCCTCGAGAGTTGCTCCGGAACTTCAAAAGCCAGGACGTCCTCGATCAGGCGCATGCGATCGGGATCTTCGATGCGTCGTACCCAGCGGCCGGACAGCATCTCCTTGATATCCGCGATGTAGGCCTTGCGTCGTGCCGCCTCGGCGTCGGAGGGAGCGAAATCGCGCACACTCGACAACGTCCTTATGACGTTGTCGGGGCCCTCTTTCGACGCTTCGATCAGCGCCAGGGCTTCATCGAGTGCGTCCAGATCGTCGGCGACGTAAATCGCCGATGGACCGAAGAAGATCGGGTAGACCTCGTCCTGCTTGGCCTTGATGGTATCGAGCTCATCCAGGTTGGCGCTGAAGTTGGCGAAGTCGTAGTCGAACTCCAGCCACTGAGCCGAGGCCGCGGCCGAGCCGAGCACCAGCACCGCGAGGATCGCGGCCACCCAGCGCGGCGGAATGGCGAGGTGCCGGCTGGGTATCCTTGGCTTCTTGGCGGCTACCAATCCCAGGCGGTGTCCGAGGAACAGTGTCGCTGGCATGACGAAGATCATCGCCATCGTGACGACGAGGATCGAGATGCCGCCGATGAGACCGAAGTCGTAGAAGCCACGGAAGTCCGAGATCGCCAGGATCATCAGGCCGAAGCTGGTGGTCACTCCGGAGGACGCGACCGACCGTCCGGTCGAGACGAAGGTCTCGATGAGGGCCTCTTCGGGCGGACGCACGAGCAACTCGTGGCGGAAGCGCTTGGTGAGATGGATCGAGTAGTCGACGCCCATGCCGAACAGGACCATGAGCAGGAAGGAAGTAATCGTATTGAGGTCGCCCACCATGGTGGGCACGAAGGCGAATGCCCACAGGAGCCCGGCAGCGATGGGATACACGACGACCGGGAGAATCTTGATCGAACGGAAGCTGATCGCGAGCGTGAGCAGGATCGCGATGACCGCGACCAGGCCGGTGCGCTGCACATCGCTCATGATGACGGCGAGTTCCTCGACGCGCGTGCGCAGCGAGCCGCCGATCGAGATCGTGACGCCGTTGTCCGCCTCGATCGTGTCCGCGATCCCGCGCATGCCCCCGTAGATCTCGGCGGTCGCACCCATGTCGGAGAGCCCCTGGCTGATGTTCACGATCATCCCGAACATCGTGCTTTCCGGGGTGCGGTGATATTCCGGAAGCTCGCGATACTGATTCAGGAGCTTCTCGAGCTCGCCGCTCGTGTCGTTCTCGGTTTCGTCCCCTTCCAGGCCGAAGTCGTCGAGGAACGGGTTTACCTGTGTCTCCCAGTCCTCGATCGTGCCTATCATCTCCTCGAGCCGATACGAGGGCACCAGCGCGTACTTGAACTGGTTGATGAAGTCGGTCGGATAGCGATAGTCGATCGTAGCGACGCCTTCGAGCTGACGCAGTTGGCCGACCATGGTCTCGACCGAGCGGCGCAGCGTTTCCTCCGGCGCACCCTCGAAGATCACGCTGAAGTACCCGCCGTCACCCACCAGCGGCTCGAGTTCTTCGCTCCACATCACCGCCCGGCTGTTGTCGGGCAGCAGCCGCGTGAGATCGGTGTCGAGACCCAGTTTCCGCGCGCTCATGAAAGCGGGAATACACAGCGCCACGGTCACGAGAATCCACGCCACGGGCCAGCGAACCGACCATCGACAGATGCGAACCAGTTCGCAGTAGAAGAGCGTGTCTTCTCTGGCGGTACGGAGTTCCGACATAAGGGCGCGGTTCGGTCGCGGAGTGGAGGAGCTAGCCAAAGGCTCCTAGACAGGGTCCCAGGCGTCAACTGCGAGGTGTGGGACGGGCTGCATCCAGGTCCCCGCAGACCACCAGAATACGCTACCTCGCCATTGCCGGGGTGTTAGATTTCAAAGCCTTCCTTCCACTCCCTGAGGAGCCGCTTTGCGCGCCTTTGGTTTGACGAGTTCTACAGCTGTTGCGCTGGCAACCCGTGGCAGAGGTCTGGTGGGCCAAGGGCTGCTGGCATGCAGTCTGCTTGCCGGGACCATCGCGGTGCCCGTGGCCACGGCTCAGGAAGCGACGAGCCCGCCCGTCAAGACATTCGGTCTGGCGGCTGTGATCACCAAGGTCGTCGACAGCAACCCGTTGATCCGGGCCCAGCGCTACGACGTTCAGCGTGCGCAGATCGACGTCGACGAACTCGAAGGCTTCTGGGCGCTGCCGCAGGTGTCGTTCAGCAGCCTGTCGGGCGTCGTTCCGGCCGCCCGCGGCAACGTGGTCCAGTCGCCCGACTCCTCCAACGATATCGACAACCTGGGACCGTTCTACAACCTCTCCGTGAACGCGGTTCTGCCGCTCTACACCTTCGGCCGCCTCAGGCACGGCGCTGCCGCGGCGCGCAACGTCGTGAGCGCCCGCTACGCGGAAGGCGACAAGGTGCGCGATGACCTCACGATAGAGGTCGTGAAGGCCTATTGGGGCGTTCTGACTGCCGACGCCCAGGTCGAACTCACCACGGAGATGCGCGATTCCTACGGTGATCTGATCGAACAGGCCGAGGAGAAGGAAGAGGCCGACGACATCGACTCCAACGATGTGTTCGAGATCAAGTCGGCGCAGTACGACATCGACATGGCGTACTTGACCTCGGTGGAGATAGCGGGGCTCATACGGCGCTCGCTCGGCGATTTTCTCGACTTGCAGCCCGGTGAGGCGTACGCACTGACCGAGGCGGATACTCCGACGATCAACCTGAGCCTGGACGATCTGGGGATGCTGCAGGCGCGCGCTGCGCAACGACACCCGCAGCTCCGCGCTCTCGCGTCGGCGGTGAGCGCCCTCGACGAGGCCATGCTGGTCGAGCGCAGCAACAGGTGGCCGGTCATCCTGGTCGGCGGCGGATTCGGCTGGGCGCGCTCGCCCAATCGCGATGCGCAGGACAATCCGTTCGTCTTTGACGAGTTCAACTACACGCGCATCGCGGCAGCGTTCAACGTGCGCTGGGACCTGAATTTCGCCAAGCACGACCTCAATTACATGCGGCGCAAGCTCGAGCGCGACGCCACGGATGCGCGGCGCAAGGCGCTGCAGATGAAGGTCAACATCGACGTGCACCAGGCCCTTGGACACCTGCTCACCCAGTCGCAGTTGCTCGAGGCGGCGCGGGATTCGCGGCGTGAATCACGCCGTTGGCTGCGTACAGCGGCCGATGATTTCGACCTTGGAATCGGCGAGGCGCAGCCGCTGATTCGCGCTTACCGAGCAGACTATCGTTTACAGGCCACCGTGATTCAGTCAGAATATGAACTGAATGTCGCGTTGGCCGGGTTAGCGCTCGTCCTCGGCGACATGTCTTCATACCTAACGTGGGTTGCTGATGGCCAGATTGCGCTCGATTAGCCTCTGGGCGCTCGTCTTCTCCGTTGCCGCGGTCGCGGCAGGCCAGGGCGTGGAAACACCGACGCCAATGGAGATGGTGCGAGATTCCAACGAGGCGATTACCGCGATTCTCAACGAGTACGACCCCCTCGGTTCCGAAGGGGAAGAACTCGTGTACGAGGTCATGGACGGCGTTACCGACTTCCAAACGATGTCGGCGGCGGCGATCAATGAGGTTTGCGTGGATCGCGAGATCCCCGCGGACAAGTGCGGCGAGTGGAAAACGGTCTTCGGAGATCTGCTACGCATTCGTTCAATAAAGGGTGTCGGCCGTTATCGTGCCGACCGTTTCGATTATTTAAACGAGGAGATCGACGGCGAGCGTGCGGTGGTGAATACCCTGGCCTACTACGAAGACGAAGAGATCACGATCGACTATGAGCTGGAGTCCAGCGACACCTGGCGAATCGTCAACTACGTGATCGATGACATCGACACTGTTCGTAGTTATCACCGCCGCTTCAAACGCCTACTAGACGGTCAATCCGTCGACGACGTCATCCAGCGCCTGCGCGATCGGATCGAAGAGTTCCGCGCGGAATAACTGAGATCCGCCAGGCAGGTCTGCGCAGCAGGCCTGCCGCGTAGATGCCCGACGTCGACAACTAGGCCAGGGATCGGCGCCACGCAGTTGCGTGCGTTAGCCGAGCGCTTCCGCGCGATCTCGTGTAAGCACACGAGAACAAATGGATACCAAGACCGCTACCGCTACCGAACCGGGGCTCGACCCGGCGGACGTCTTCACGAAGGCTTTCGAGTACACGCGGGTCAACGATCTGCGCCAGGCGGGGCTCTTCCCCTTCTTCCAGCCGCTAGGTGCTCAGTTCGGCAACGAGGTGGACGTCGAAGGCGAGCGCAAGCTCATGGTGTGCTCGAACGACTACCTGGGTCTGTCCCAGGACCGTCGCGTGCAGCAGGCCGGAATCCCGGCGCTCGAGGAGTTCGGCACCAGCTGCACCGGTTCGCGGTTCCTCAACGGCACGCTGTCCCTGCACGAGGACCTCGAACGGAATCTCGCCGAGTTTCTCAACCACGAGGCCACGCTGACCTTCAGCACGGGCTTCCTCGGCTCGCTGAGCGTGCTGAGCGCGCTCATCGGTCGCCGCGAGATCATGTATTTCGACCGTGAGAACCACGCCAGTCTGTACGACGGCGCACGGCTCTCTTGGGGCGAGCTACGCAAGTTCCGCCACGGCGATCTCGATCACCTCGAGTTCATGCTCAAGCGTGATGCCGACAAGAACGTCGGCAAGTTGATCGTGACCGATGGCGTGTTCTCCATGTCGGGCGAACTCGCCGACCTGCCGGGGATCGTGGAGCTCGCACGCAAGTACGGTGCGCGCGTTCTCGTTGATGACGCCCACGCCACCGGCGTGATGGGCCCCAACGGTCGCGGCACTCCGGAGCACTACGGCCTCGAGGACGAGATCGACCTGATCATCGGGACGTTCTCGAAGGCATTCGCTTCGGTCGGTGGCTTCCTCGCGGGCCCGGTCGACGTGGTGGACTGGGTCAAGTACATGGCGCGTCCCTTCATGTTCACCGCCGCGCTGCCGCCGGCGCAGGTGGCCTCGACGATGAAGTCGCTGGAGATTCTGGCCACCGAATCCGAGCATCGTGAGCGTCTGTGGAAGCGCGTGGCGATGTTCCGCGAAGGGCTGTCCGGACTCGGCTTCGACACGATGAACTCGGCGGGGCCGATTACGCCGGTTCTCATTGGCGAGGTAGACGACGCGATCACGTTCTGGAAGCAAATCTGGGATCGTGGCATCTTCGCGTTGCCGACGGCGCCGCCGGCGGTGCCGCCGAATGAGTGCTTGATCCGCATGGCGGTGAACGCAAGCCACACGCGTGAGGAAATCGACCGCGTTCTGTCCGCTTTCGCCGATGTGGGGCGCAACATGGGGATGATCAGCTGACGTGACCGCTATCTCGGTACGGCCGGTCACTGGCCGCGAACACCGGGTCTTTCTGCGCCTGCCGGAGGCGTTGTATCTCGGCGATCCGCATTGGGTTCCGCCGCTGATGGTGGCGGAGAAAGAGCGACTGAGCGCCAAGAAGAATCCGTTTCTTGCTCGTGTAGATCACCAGAAGTTCCTCGCCTGGCGCGAGGGCAAGCCGGTAGGCCGCGTGATGGCCATCGACGATCCGCGCCATAACGAGATCCACGGCGACAACCTCGCCTTCTTCGGTTTCTTCGAGGCCGCGGCCGGCGACGTGGCGGCCGCGTTGCTCGTGGCGGCCGAGGAATGGGCGCGTAACAGAGGCCGTGATGCGCTACGCGGGCCCGCGAACCCGTCGCTGAACGACACATGCGGGTTGCTCGTGGACGGCTTCGACGACGACCCGATGATGATGATGCCGTACAACCCGAAGGTCTACGTCGAGTGGATCGAAGGTGCCGGCTATGCCAAGGCCAAGGATCTGTACGCCTGGACCATGGACCTGACCCAGGGTGTCAACGAGCGGTCGCTCCGCATTCTCGAGCGCCTGGAGAAACGGCTCGATCCGGCTCCGGTGGTGCGTCAACTGAGCAAGGCGAATTTCAAAGCGGAGATCCTCACGATCCGCGACATCTTCATCAAGTGTTGGTGCGACAACTGGGGATTCGTGCCGCCC
>Ga0255049_10000571_pt1 | contig 22637 bp, 22 predicted proteins | sample JV7_2_3_MG_FD_183615 | JGI IMG/M metagenome (GOLD analysis project Ga0255049, IMG submission 183615) | Seawater microbial communities from Jervis Inlet, British Columbia, Canada - JV7_2_3 | ecosystem: Environmental > Aquatic > Marine > Inlet | place: Canada: British Columbia | collected 2016-10-06
GCGCCTTGATGTAACCCTGCTCGACATCGATTTTGGCGCCCATTGCCTCGAGCCCGCTGAGATGCATGTCGACCGGCCGCGCACCGATGGCACAGCCCCCGGGCAGGGAGACCTCGGCTTCGCCATAACGCGCCAGCAACGGTCCGAGCACCAGGATCGAGGCGCGCATGGTCTTCACCAGCTCGTAGGGAGCAAAGGTGTTTTCGAGCGTCCTCGGATCGACCTCGATGCTCATTTTCTCACCGATAGTGAGCGACACGCCCATGCGACCAAGCAATTCCATGGTAGTCGTGACATCGTGCAGATGCGGCACGTTACGGACGATCACCGGGCTATCCGCCAGCAAGGTGCCGGCCAGAATCGGTAATACCGCGTTCTTGGAACCTGAAACCCGCACCTCGCCCGAAAGGGGCACACCACCATTAATAATTAACTTGTTCATGCGTAGCCGTTGAGATCAAGGGCGGCCATTCTATCAGGAAAAATCGGGGATTTACCGTTTTTTGAACGCGCGCCGTTTGCGAATTCACACCGATGCCCCAGGCGCCCGACGATAGCTCGCGCCAACGGCGAATCTGACGAACGACATTACGGTGACTGGTTGCGATCGCGCAGGGTTTCAATCAAGCCATCGACACCGTCTTTTTTAATCGCGCGCGCAAAACTCGAACGGTAATTGGTCACCAGGCTGACGTCATCGACACTGATATCGATTACCTTCCAGCCATCGTCACCGAGGCGCAACATGTAGTTTATGGGTATCGGGAAACCACCCGCCTGGTCAATCTCGGTTCTAACGGTAACCAGACCGTCAGCCTCGACGCCCTCCATCGGCAGGTAGATCAACGCCTGATTGGTGTATTCCAGCAGTGCCAAACTATAGGTACGAACCAGCAATAAGCGGAACTCGTGGATGATCGCGGGGCGCTGTTCACTATCGACTTCATCCTTGTAGCGACCAAGCGCCAGGTCGGTCATCGACTCGAAATCAAAATGCGGCAACACCACTTCATCGACCAGCTTGTAAATGCTTTGCGGATCGCCCTCGTATTTCTTCGCGTTGGTCTTGATTTCGTCCAGTACCTTTTCCGATGTCTCGCGGATCAACAGCTCGGGACCAGTCGACGCCATCACCGGCGCCACCAGCACTAAAAGCAACAGGGTAAGAAATTTTTTCACTGAAACACTCCACTGACACTGCGTAGCTTGGACACGTGATTGTTAAAATCATTCACCGCACGCAGGTACTCGGCGTAGGCAAGAACATAAACCTGCAAGGCATTGATTATGTCGGTCGCGTCTTCGAGACCGGCTTCAAAATCCGAGTAGGCAGCGATCATCCAGCGGCGCGCCGCCCTGGAACTGTCGCGCATCGATGCTATGGCCTTGTATTTTGCCTGCATGTTGAAATACTGCTCGCGCACCTGGAAGGGTATGCCGATGCGCGCAAACGACGCCTTGTGCACGAGCGCATCCAGGTCGGCCTGCGCCTGTACCACCCTGGCGGGCTGCGCACCCTGCTCCCACTCCCAGCGCATACCGATCACCGGCGACAGTCCCGCATGATTGAAAGGGTCGTAGATATGCGGGTTATCCAGGCGCTCGCGCTCCGGTGAATAAGCCAGCGAACCGGCGACACCGGCATACACGATCGGTTTCTCTTCGGCACGTGTGGCCTCCACCAGGGCGCGGCGTGCCGTCAGCCCGGCAGCGACCTGCTTGAACTCAACGCGGTTGTCGCGCGCCAGGTCAATCCATTCCTCCAGGCTCTGCGGCGGCAATTCGACCGGCTGCAAGCGACGATCCGCCAGTTCGATGAGCTCTTCCTCGCGCCCGGTCAACAGCTTCAGGCCGGCCATCGCAATCTGTTCCAGGCCGACGGCCTCGGCGAGAAAGTTTTCGAGAAGGCCGAGCCCCGATTGCAGCGCAAACTTATCCGACTGGCTGGCCCTGCCACTGCCCTCGTCCAGCCATTCCTCGACCAGGCTGAGCGCGCCGGCGAGGCGCTGCCGGGTATCCTCGAGCAACAGCCGACTGTCGCGCGCCGTCAGGTAGCCGTAGTAGGCCTTGACTACCTGCAGACCGATCTCATCGCGCTGCAGCATGACGTCCTGCTGCTTGATCACGATATTGTTTTGCGCGGCTTCCTGGTAACCCTCGAGGCGCCCGAAAGTCGCCAGCGGCTTGACAATACTGAAGGTCATCCCGCCCCATAGCGAATATCCGTCATCGAGGTCGTAGGCGTCATCGCGCGGCGTACAATCGCCACTGCAGGAACTTTCGCCGTCGCCGTAAAATCCGCCATCCACGCCGGTCGCAATGGCGAGGAAGCTGTTGACCGTATAGCGAAAACCTTCCGAGCCCTCGGCTTCCTGCAACAAGCCCTGCGCCTTGCGCACGAATGCCTGTTTCTCTTCGATTCTCGGATCGTGCGCAAGCGCCAGTTCGATTGCCTCCTCGAGACCCAGTTTTTCCTGTGCATAAAGCCCGAAACTCAGCCATGGCAAGGCAAGCAGTCCAAGAAAAACGAATGGTAGTTTAATCATAGGTTTGATTCTTCCGTGGCGATGCTGAATAGAAGCTGACTCAATTCGCCGGTTGCCTAAGTCTAGCCTTAACCTGCATATTGCACCAGTCAGTCTTGAGCCCTGTCCCGGATACTGGTGCAATATGCAGGTGAGACGTTGCAAGTGAACTTCGAAGCCGTGTTTTGCCGATCATTCCAATGAATTACTGGCAAAATTGCCTCATAATCGTTAGTGTTCGAAATCTCATCCATCTGATAACAAAGTTAATAAATGTCCAGTTCTCTAACCGCTCGACATAGCTTCAGCTATGACGAACTCATCGAATGTGGCAAGGGTCAGTTGTTCGGGCCCGGCAATGCGTTGCTGCCGTTGCCTCCCATGCTGATGTTCGATCGTATTGTTGACATCAACGAAACCGGGGGCAAATTCGCCAAGGGCCAAATCATCGCCGAACTGGACATCAATCCCGAACTCTGGTTTTTCAAATGTCATTTCGAAACCGATCCGGTGATGCCGGGTTGCCTGGGGCTCGATGCCATGTGGCAACTGATCGGCTTTTATCTCGGCTGGAAGGGCGGCCCCGGACACGGGCGCGCGCTCGGCGCGGGTGAAGTCAAATATTTCGGCCAGGTCCTGCCCAATGCCAGATTGATCACCTACCGCATCGACATGAAGCGCGTCATCATGCGCAAACTGGTGATGGGCATTGGCGACGCCAGCATGGAGGTCGATGGCCGCGAAATCTACAGCGCCAGGGATTTACGCGTGGGTCTATTCATCTCGACCGACAACTTTTGACGATTTGAGGCATCGGGTTTAGACCATGCTAAGTTTCCTGGCCGCCGTCATCGCGGGACTGGCGCTACTCATCTGGAGTGCCGATAAATTTGTCGAAGGCGCCGCTGCGCTGGCGAACCTGCTCGGCGTATCTATCATGATCATCGGCATAACCATCGTCGGCTTCGGCACTTCGGCGCCGGAAATTGTGGTCTCGATTATCGCCGTGCTGAACGAAACCCCCGATATCGCAATCGGCAACGCGCTCGGTTCCAATATCGCCAACATTGGCCTGATCCTCGGCATAACCGCGATCCTCATGCCGGTGCCGGTGGTGAGCCGGCTGTTTAAAACGGAGTACCCGCTGCTGATTCTGGCAACCGCGGTCATGGCCTGGAGCCTTTACGATCTATCGCTGAGTGTCGTCGACGGTTTCATGCTGCTGGGCCTGTTGATACTCAGCCTGTTTCACCTGGTACGCGTCCATCGCAGAAATCCGGCCGCCTACGCGCGCGAAGAACACGAAAACGAGGAGCTCATCCACGAAATGAAACTGCCGGTGGCGATCGGCTGGCTGTTGCTTGGACTGGTCGTGCTGGTCGGCAGTTCCAAGCTGCTGGTGTGGGGCGCGAGCGGTATAGCGGTTGCGCTGGGAGTGAGCGAACTGATCATCGGTCTCACCGTCGTCGCGCTTGGCACCAGTTTGCCCGAACTCGCCGCGTCGATCGCCAGCCTGAAGAAAGGCAAACCTGATCTCGCCATCGGCAATGTTATCGGCTCAAACCTGTTCAACTCGCTCGCGGTGATCGGCTTACCAGCCTTGATGACAAACTTTAGCATCGACCCGTCGGCGCGCACGCGCGATGTCTCGGTCGTCATCGCGCTTACCCTGTTGCTGTTACTGATGTCGCGCTTCCCGGGCGCCGAGCCGCGCCACCTGACCCGCATCAAGGGTATATTCCTGTTCGCGGCTTTTGTCATTTACCAGCTATATTTGTATTATGTGGTCACCGTGGCATAACGATGACAAGACACGCTTATATAGACCTGGGCCTCGCAGTACTAAAAACGGAAGCCGATGCAATTTCAGCCCTGTGCGATCGGCTGGATCAAAACTTTAGTCGTGCCTGCGACCTGATACTCAACTGCAAGGGCCGCGTCGTCGTCACCGGCATGGGGAAGTCCGGGCATATCGGCAACAAGATAGCCGCGACCCTGGCGAGCACCGGGACACCCTCGTTTTTCATGCATTCGGGTGAAGCCAGCCATGGCGACCTCGGCATGATCACCGCCGAGGATCTCGTCATCGCCCTGTCCAATTCAGGCGAAACCAGTGAAATCACCCTGCTGTTACCCTTGCTCAAACGTCTCGGCATCCCGCTGCTGGCGCTGACCGGAAAGACAGGATCGACGCTGGCCCGCAGCGCCGATATCCATCTCGATGTCAGCGTCAGCAAGGAAGCCTGCCCGCTCGGACTGGCGCCAACTTCTAGCACCACCGCGACCCTGGCGATGGGCGACGCACTCGCGGTCGCGGTTCTCGAGGCGCGCGGATTCACCGAACAGGATTTCGCACTCTCGCATCCCGGCGGCAACCTCGGCAGACGCCTGTTGCTGCGCGTCAGCGACATCATGCATACCGGCGGCGCCATTCCGCTGGTCGACACGCAAACCACGCTCAAGGACACCCTGCTGGAAATGACTGCCAAGGGTCTGGGCATGGCCGGTGTAATGGATGCCGCCAGCAATCGCCTCGCCGGCATCTATACCGATGGCGACCTGCGCCGCACCTTTGAAAAGATGCCAGATATTGAAACCGCCCTGGTGCGTGATTTCATGACCGCAAACTGCGTCACCATCGGCGCCGAACGCATCGCCAGCGAGGCTCTCAAAATCATGCATGACAAAAAAATTAACGCCCTCATGGTGGTCGATGAAAAAAACGAGGTTCAGGGTGCGTTAAACATGCATGATTTATTAAGGGCGGGAGTTGTATAGGAGTTATGCATGACAGCTAGCGTCATCAGTAACAGCGCCCGACAGGTTCGCCTGCTGATTCTCGATATCGACGGTGTCCTCACCGATGGCGGTTTGCAATTCGACAATCGCGGCGAAGAATACAAGACCTTCAACTCGCTCGACGGACACGGCATTCGCATGATGCTCGATTGCGGGATTGAAATCGCGGTGATCACCGGCCGCAAATCGACAATCGTCGATCACCGCATGGGCGATCTCGGAGTGCGCCATATATACCAGGGATGCCGCGACAAACTGGCGGCATTCACAACGCTGCTGCAGGCAACCGGACTCAACCCCGAACAGATAGCCTACGTCGGTGACGATCTGCCCGACTTGCCGATCATGCATCGCGTTGGTTTGTCTATCGCGGTGCAGAACGCCCACGCTTTCGTCAAGCAGCACAGCGACTGGGTGACTAATCTGCCGGGCGGCAGCGGTGCGGTGCGCGAAGTCACCGATTACATACTACAGGCTCAATCCCTGCTCGAAGAAAGGCAGAACGGGTACCTCAAGTGAAGAAATCACGGCTGCTCATTTTTGTCATCATATTCGGTATCGCAGCGATCGCGGTCGGCTGGGTTTACGAGTCGAGCCTGCGTCCGAAGGAGAAAGAGGTGCAGCTGGTAATCCCGGACGACATCGACTACTTTTTGACCAACATGCATTACCGTTCACTCAACGCGGATGGTGAACTCGATTTCCACCTGTACAGCCCGCGTCTCGAACACTACCCGCACAACGACGTCAGCAATATAGAAGTACCTTCGATGGAGGTATATACGAAATCGGATCCCTGGCAGATTGACGCCATTACCGGTGAATTCCTGCACCGTAAAAATCTAATGCGGCTGCGCCAGGAGGTGGTCATGCAAAAACAGGGGACCCAGCCGATGCAGGTCTACACCGAAAGCATCCGCTTCGAGCCGGACCGGGACCTGATCACCGCCGAAAGCGATATCCTAATGATCAGCCAACAGGCTCGAATCGAAGCCGAAAGTGCCCAGTTCAACCTGGCGAGCAAGGTTTACCGATTCCAAAAGACGCGCACGGTCTATCATCGTGAAGATAGTTAGGCCACTTGCCATATTGCTGCTCCTGCTGCCATTGCGACTGGCGGCGCTGGACAGTGACGGCGATCAGCCCATCGAAGTCGAGGCCGACCGGCTGGAAGTGCGGGAACAGGAAAACATCAGCATTTACGAAGGCAAGGTCAAACTGGTGCAGGGTAGCCTTGTCATCAACAGCGATCGCCTCGTCATCCATTTCAACGAAGCCAACGAGCTGACCTTGATGGAAATGACGGGTACACCCGCGAGATTTCGCCAACTCGATAACGAACAACGCGAAATGCAGGGCCAGGCCGAGCAGATCGATTACACCGAATCGAAGTCGCTGCTGGAGCTGCGCAGGTCGGCCCGCTTTGACCACGCTGGCGACAGCATCGAGGGTGACCTGATTCGAGTCAACACCGAGAACAACAATATCGAGGCCGACAGTACGCAATCAGACGAGCGGGTCAAAATGCTGATCAAGCCGAAGCGGAAAGCGAATTCCCCGGATTCGGAAACCACCGCCCCGGCAACACCCGAATAATCCACTAATGAGCGCTAGCCTGCATATTGCACCAGTCGGCCTCGGGCCTTGGTATATCTAATTGAATTTTATGAGCATAACGGTGCTTTTACTGACCAAATCGAAAATACAGTTTGTCACCGGCCCGAGTCCTATCCCGGCCCTGACTTGTCCAGATACGCCTGAACTTGGTCTTCCCTCAAGCCATAGCTCAAGCTATGGCTTGAGGTCCAGACCGGCGTTCAGGCGCATCTGTCCTGCGTCAGGCCTCGGGATACTGGTGCAATATGCAGGCTAACAACGTTCTCGAAGTCAAACAACTGGCGAAATCGTACAAACGCCGCGAGGTCGTCAGATCGGTCTCCATGCATGTCAACGGCGGCGAAATCGTGGGATTGCTCGGTCCCAACGGCGCCGGCAAAACCACCTGCTTCTACATGATCGTCGGCCTCGTCGACAACGACTCCGGCTCCATCTGGCTCAACCAGCAATCCATCGGCCATCTGCCAATGCATCGTCGCGCCAGGCTCGGTATAGGCTACCTGCCCCAGGAAGCCTCGGTATTCCGTAACCTCTCGGTGGAGCAGAATATTTTCGCCATACTGCAGTTGCGCAAGGATCTCGACGCTCCCACGCGCAAACAGATGCTGGAAAATCTGCTGGAAGATTTCCAAATCGAGCACTTGCGTAAGAGCGAGGGCATTTCGCTGTCCGGCGGAGAGCGCCGCCGCGTCGAAATCGCGCGCGCACTGGCGAATCAGCCCAATTTCATTCTGCTGGACGAACCCTTTGCCGGTGTCGACCCGATTTCGGTCATCGATATTCAGTCGATTATCCGCCAGCTGGCGGAACGCGGCATCGGCGTCCTCATCACCGATCACAATGTACGCGAAACCCTCGGCATCTGTGACAGGGCCTATGTTATGGGCCAGGGCGAGATCCTGGCAGACGGAAATCCGCAGCAGATTCTGGAAAATAAAATGGTCAGAAAGATTTACTTGGGTGACGATTTTAAGCTATAACTGTGCCCATGGGAGATAACGAATATCCTGATACAGTGACAGACAAGGAAGCGTCTCGCTAATGAAACAAAGCCTGCAACTCCGAATCGGTCAAAGCCTGACAATGACGCCTCAGTTGCAGCAGGCGATCAAGCTATTGCAGCTGTCTTCGCTCGAACTTCAGACCGAAATCCAGCAAGCGCTGGACGCCAACCCGCTGCTGGATCAAGACGATAATTTCGATGAAATTGCCGTTTCCGATCTCGACAACCCCTCTGACAACTACGATTCGACCGACATCAAGCTCAGCGACGGCACGCTTTCGGAAAACCGCGCCGAACAAACCTTGCCAGATGAGCTCGCCATCGATGCCAGTTGGGAAAACATCTACGACAATCAACCAAGCACCGCCACACCTTCGACCAACCCGTCAGCGGACTATCGCGACATGTTCGAAAACCAGGCGGGCGAAGAAGATGCGCTCAAACAGCACCTCATCTGGCAACTTGACTGTTCCCATCTATCCGAAACCGACCACGCGATCGGGCAAGCCATCATCGACTGCAGCGACGATAACGGCTACCTGACCGAATCCATCTCGGACGTTCACGAAGGTCTGATGCGACAGTACGAGGAGCTCGAACTCGACGAGGTCGTTGCAGTACAGCACCTGGTGCAGCGATTTGATCCGGTCGGAGTTGCCGCCAGTTCACCGAGCGAATGCATGAGCATCCAGCTCGGCGAGTACGATCCTGAAACGCCCCACCTGGCCAAGGCGATGGTGCTGGTGAGCAAGTACCTGGAGCACCTCGCCAGCAACGATGTAGCCTTGCTCAAACGCCGGCTGCAGGCCAGCGACAGCGAACTTGGCGAAATCATCAAGCTGATTCAGACCACCAACCCGCACCCCGGTCACAGCATCAGCAAAAATCACGCCGAATACGTGGTGCCGGATGTGTATGTCAGCAAACAGGCGGGACGCTGGCGCGTCAGCATCAATCCCGACCATGCACCCCGTCTTCGCGTTAACGATCAGTATGCAAACATGATCAAGCGCAGAGATAACAGCGATCAGAACACTTATCTGAAAGATCATTTGCAGGAAGCGCGCTGGTTTATCAAGAGCCTGCAAAGCCGCAACGAGACGCTGTTGCGCGTCGCAGCGGCAATTGTCGAACGCCAGCATGCCTTCCTCGACTATGGCGAAGAAGCGATGCAGCCAATGGTGCTGCGCGATATCGCGGAGTCACTGGAGATGCATGAATCCACTATCTCGCGGGTTACTTCGCAGAAGTACATGCATACGCCACGCGGTATACTCGAATTCAAGTACTTCTTTTCCAGTCACGTCAGCACCGCCGATGGCGGTGAATGCTCGGCCACCGCGATTCGGGCAATCATCAGGAAACTCATCGCCGCCGAAAAACAGGAGAAGCCATTAAGCGATAGCAAGATTACAGATTTATTGGGTGCCAAGGGAATTAACGTAGCGAGGAGGACCGTAGCCAAATACAGGGAAGCGTTAAATATTCCACCATCCAATGAGCGCAAGCGTCTCTTTTGAGACTTTAACGATTCGCAGCAATGCGAGATAGATAGCCGAGGAGGTTACAGATGCAAGTAAGTTTGAGCGGTCATCATGTAGAAATAACGGAATCCATGCGCAATTATGTCAACGAGAAAGTCGAAAGACTGGATCGACATTTCGATCAGGCGCTGGACATCAATATCGTACTCACCGTGGAGAAACTACGCCACAAAGCAGAAGCGACATTGCACGTCAGTGGCAACAATCTTCATGCTGATGATGTACAGGGAGACATGTATGCCGCAATTGATGGCCTGGTTGACAAGCTCGACCGCCAGGGCAAGAAACACAAGGAAAAAATGAAGAGCCACCGGCTCAAGGGGATGCCCGCGGAAACGGCCTGAGACTTGAGAGGGGGAGTTTACTCCCCCTTTTTTATGCAAAAGGAGATCCATTGCACTTGCATACTCGTACAATTGGAATAAGATTCGCGCATCACTACAGGTAGTTTGCTTTCCAGCCTTCAAATAATGGCAATTTCAGCGCTTTTGTCGCCCCAGAAAATTTTCATCGATACCGAAGTCTCCAGTAAGAAGAAGCTACTGGAACTGATCGCAAACATCACCGCCGATCAAACCAGGCTTCCGGAATCCATCATCTACACCAACCTGCTGAATCGAGAACGCCTCGGCAGTACCGGACTGGGCCAGGGTTTTGCCGTGCCGCACGCACGTCTGCCAGACCTGGAGAAAACCGTCGGCTGTTTTTTCCGACTCAAGCAGCCAGTCAATTTCGAATCCCCCGACAACCTGCCCGTCGACCTGGTATTCACCATCATCATTCCGCAGGAAGCGGCCGAGGAACATTTGCTTATACTGTCCTCGCTCGCGCGAATTTTTTCAGATGCCGATATTTGCGAAGCTATCCGCGCGGCCACCAGCAAGGAAGAAATCGAGAAGATTATCCAGTCGGCCGAGCAATGAGACCCTCGTTAAAGATTCGCGATTTCCTCAACCAGTATCAACACAAACTCCAACTAGAATTCACTTCCCGCGAGGTCGGCCTGGAGCGGGAAATCAAGCTCTCGCGCCAGGCCTCCGATACCTTTGACGCCGCCGATTATTTCAACGTCATCCGCACCTCGAGTGTCGTCCTGGTCGGTTACCAGGAGTCGCGTTATATCCACAAGCTGGATTCCGGCGAGCAGCGCAAGTTGTTTAAAACCCTGTTTCACGGGCCGGTTTGCGTCATTATCTGCAGTCACGGCAACCCGCTTCCCGAGGCCATGGTCGAACTCTGCGAAGCGCAGGAGATCGCGGTCCTGCATTCGGCACTGAGCGATTCCGAGTTACTCGACAACACGCGCTACCTGTTAGCCCGTGAGCTCGCCGAAAGTGTTAGCCAGCACGGGGTCTTCCTCGAAGTCTACAGCCTCGGTGTGTTTATCACCGGCAAGGCCGCGGTCGGTAAAAGCGAGCTGGCGCTGGCGCTGATCTCGCGTGGTCATCGCCTGATATCGGATGATGTGACACTGTTTTCGCGCAGTGCGCCGGATCTGGTGGAAGGCAGCAGCCCGCAACTTCTGACCGATTTCATGGAGGTGCGTGGGCTCGGCGTCGTCAACATACGCGCGATGTTCGGCGCCAACGCGCTGAAGCGAAACATGCCGCTCAACCTGATCATCAACATGGTTGCGCTGGATGGCGACAACAGCGTCAACTTCGACCGCCTCGGCAACAATCTGAACACGCGAAACATTCTCGGACTTCCGTTTACCGAAGTCACACTGCCGGCAGCGCCGGGCCGCAACCTCGCGGTGCTGGTCGAAGCCGCGGCACGCAATCACTTGCTGCAGGCCAGCGGATACAACGCCGCCGAGGATTTTATCGCTCGCCAGAACCAGGCCATCGCAAGAGATTTTGAGGCTTCAGGTTGAGCTCTCGAGGACGATAAGAAAATGAAACTGGTCATTGTAAGCGGACTTTCCGGCTCGGGAAAAACCGTGGCCCTGCGCACGCTTGAAGATTCCGGATACTACTGTATCGACAATCTGCCACTGGGCATACTGCCGGAACTGGTTAGCAACATGACCCGTTCCACAACCCAGCCTTATGATCTTGTGGCGATCGCGATCGATGCCAGAAGCAGGGTCGATAGCTCGGATCGCTTTGACGAAATCATGCGCCATATCAGCAAGCATGAGTTGCAGTTACAAGTTCTGTTTCTGACCTGCGACACTTCGCGATTGCTCAAGCGTTTCAGCGAAACCCGCCGCAAACACCCGTTATCGCGCGCCGGACTACCCCTGGCGGATGCAATTCAGCAGGAGAAGGACCTGCTCGAGGACATTCACGCCAAGGCCGATCTCGCAATCGACAGTTCCAGTCTGAATGTGCACGAGTTGCGGCAAATGATCATCGACCGCCTGTTGTCGCAATCCAACTCGGAGATGGACATACTGTTACAGTCCTTTGGTTTCAAAAACGGCGTGCCCGCCGATAGCGATTTCGTCTTCGATGTCCGTTGCCTGCCCAACCCGCACTGGGAAGAAGGTCTCAGGCCCCTGAGCGGGCGAGACCAGGCGGTCGTCGACTACCTCGAAAACTATGCCGAGGTCGATGAAATGTTCAGTTCGATATTTCGCTTTCTCGACAACTGGATTCCGCGCTTTGAAAAGGAAAACCGCAGCTACATGACGATTTCGATCGGCTGTACCGGGGGCAAACATCGTTCGGTTTACCTGGTCGAACGCATTGCCGCCGAATTCAGAAAACAGCGCGCCAAGCTGCCTGTTCGGCACCGCGACCTGACATGAAGGTCGGCATCGTCCTGGTAACGCATGAGCAACTGGCCGCGCAACTGCTGACGGTCGCGGAAACCATTTTCGACGGGGAAATAGTGCCCGTCGCGCGGGTATCGGTACCGGCAAATATCGGCCCGCAACGGCTCGGCAAATATGCCGACCTGATTCGCGATACCATGGTCGAACAGGACAAGGGGGACGGCGTGCTGGTGCTCACCGATGTCTACGGCGCCACACCGGATAACCTGGCGCGCCATTTCAGCGAGCAGTACCGCGCCCGTGTCGTCAGCGGAGTAAATTTGCCGATGTTGCTGCGTGTATTAAACTACGCCCAGCAATCACTCGAGCAACTCTGCGAAATCGCAGTGGTCGGCGGTGTATCTGGGATAAAACAGGGCGGGATTCAACAGGGTAAGGCATGATCAAAAAAAACATTACCATCATAAACAAGCTCGGACTGCATGCGCGCGCGGCATCCAAGCTGGTCAACTGTGCTAGCCAGTTCGAAAGCGAAGTCTTTATCGGGCGCAACGGAAATCAGGTCAATGCCAAGAGCATAATGGGCGTTATGATGCTCGCCGCCAGCAAGGGGGTCGATCTCGAACTGGAGGTGGATGGCGGCGACGAGCAGGCCTGCCACCAGGCGCTGGTTGAATTGATCGGCAACCGCTTCGGCGAAGACGAGTAAGCGGAAACCCCGGCGCAACATGGTCGAAGTCGATATCGAGCTACTGCGCCAGGAAATATCGGTAGCCCTCGAGACCGAAGACAATGTCGAAATATCAAAACTGCTGAGCGGCGTCAGCATCGCCGAAACCGCGATGTTGCTCGACTCGTTGCCGGTTCAGCAACGCGATGTCATCTGGCCGCTGATCGAACCAGCCGACCTCGGCGCGATCCTGCTGGAAATTCAGGACGAGGTCAGTGACGCCAGGCTCAGGGAACTCGATCCCGGGGAAATTGCGGTCATCGTCGACTCCCTCGCCGACGTCGACGACCAGGCCGACCTGATCCTCGACCTGCCCACCGACAGGCTTGCCAGGGTTCTGCACACGCTGGACGCGCGTAAACGCGAGCGACTGGAATCGGTGCTTGCCTACGACGAGGATACCGCCGGCGGCCTGATGAACATCGACCAGGTCACCATTCGCGCCGACGTCTCGCTCGACGTGGTACTGCGTTACCTGCGCATGCGCGGCGAGCTGCCCGACCCTACCGACCAGCTGTTCGTCACCGATCGCCACGATCACTACCTCGGCGCCCTGTACCTGCGCGACCTGCTGACCAACGACCCGGACGAACAGGTCGCCGACCTGATGCGCACCGACGTCGACGCCATGCACGTGCACCTGTCCGACACAGAGGTGGCGCGTGAATTCGAAACTTTTGACCTGGTGAGCGCTCCGGTAGTCGATGAAGAACACAAGCTGATCGGCCGCATCACCGTCGACGACGTGGTCGACGTCATTCGCGATGAAGGCGACCATTCGATCATGGGCCAGGCGGGTCTTTCCGAAGAGGAAGACATGTTTTCGCCGGTCCTGGTAACTTCGCAGAGGCGTGGCATCTGGCTGGGAATCAACCTGTTGACGGCCTTTCTCGCGGCGTACGTTATCGGTTTCTTCGAGGACATTCTCGACCAGGTTGTGGCGCTCGCCATCCTCATTACGATCGTGCCCAGCATGGGCGGTATCGCCGGCTCGCAAACCCTGACCATCGCCATACGTGGCCTCGCGCTGGGTCAGCTCGGCAGCTCGAACTACCGTTCGCTGATTAAAAAGGAAATTTCCGTCGGCCTGTTGAACGGCCTGCTATGGGCAGTGGTGGTCGCGACCTTGTCGATCATCTGGTTCGGCAACTTCAGCATCGGTTTGATCATCGCCTTTGCATTGATCGTCAATCTGATCGCCGGCGCCTTCGCCGGCGCGGTTATTCCGCTGATAATGCGACAGCTCGGAATCGATCCCGCGATCGCCGGCGGCGTGGTGCTGACGACGGTAACCGATGTTGTAGGCATTGTCGCTTTTCTCGGCCTCGCCACGCTGGTCCTCGGTTAGCCTGCCCCTGAGAAATCAGTTCTGAACGTCTGTTTCCTCTAAAGGAGACATTGATAAGCGCATCATGGGATTCCGAGAACGGCACATTGGAGTCATTCATGCGAGTCACAAGAACTAGTGCTTACGGCCAGTCACGTACCTTGGTTTCACCGAATTAATTGCGGGTTTTTTCCACACTATTTTGGAAATGGCAGGAGCGATCTTCTACTTGCATAGTTAAACGTTAAACTATAATATAGTTAAACGCTTAACTACCAATCAAAGCAGGTAGCTACCATGAACAGAAGGAAATTTTTAAGAATAGCGGGCTCTGCAGGTGTTATCTTTGCCGCTATGGGCGCTGGAATTGGTGCATTTGTTAGCACAAGAACTCCGAAGGCCGCGCTGTTACCCTGGGAAAAAGCAGGCTCACAATATTCTGATCCGATGCGTAGAGCCCTGTCTTATGCAATCCTGGCGCCGAATCCCCACAACCGCCAACCCTGGGTAGTTGACCTGCAAAGTTCGACCGAAGCAATATTGACCTGTGATCTGCAGCGCTTGTTGCCCGCTACCGATCCATTCAGTCGTCAGATCATTATCGGTTTGGGGTGTTTTCTCGAACTTTTCGCACAGGCCGTGAGCCATAGCGGCTATCGTGCACAAATCGTTTTATTTCCAGAGGGTGAACCAGGAGAACAGCTGAATGCAAAACCTGTCGCAAAGTTAAGGATCATTGAAGATTCACAGATAGCACCTGATCCTCTATTTGCGCACGCACTCCATCGCCGTACTAACCGCAACCCTTACGACACTGCGCGACGCATTTCCCAGGACGACTTGACCAAAATCACCAGCGTCGCCGGATCCAGCGTTAGTGCAGGCGGTGTGGTGCAGGGGCAGCAATTGCAGGGCTTACGTGACCTTACTCGTGAAGCGCTACGTGATGAAATTCTCGACCCTCAAGCCTACCAGGAGAGTGTCGATCTGATGCGCATAGGGCGCAGCGAAATCGAGGCAAATCCGGACGGAATATCTTTGGGGGGCGTATTTCTGGAGACTCTGAGCCTTGTGGGTGAATTAAACCGCAAAGCCCTGGCTGATCCTGATTCCAGTGCCTTTCAGGTCGGCCTGGATATGGTTGACGATCAGGCATTGACCTCGATGGGATTTGTATGGATTAACACCCGGGGTAATAGCCGGCGCGAGCAGATTGCGGTCGGCCGCAATTATTTGCGTGTTGCCTTACGCGTCACCAGCCTTGGCCTAGCCATGCAACCGATGAGCCAGGCCTTACAGGAATACACGGCGATGCAAACTCACTACCAGAGGATTCATTCGATGCTGACCGATAAGCCTGGAGAGCGCGTACAGATGTTGGCTCGATTGGGATATGCTGGGATGATTGCCCCTTCACCACGATGGGCATTGTCAACCAGGATGAGGGCCAGTTGATGACTGCAAGCGACCAGGGTTCGTCAATGTTTCGATTTTTTACCGAGATTGGCATCATCGAACAATTGATCCGCGCGAAACTGGAGCGTGTTTTACCCGATGGAATAAAAATTTCTCAGTTCACCGCACTCAACCACTTGACGCGCCTACAGGGAAAATGGAGCCCTGCAAGACTGGCCAACGCTTTTCAAGTAACCAGGGCTGCCATGACCAATACGCTGCAGCGCCTTGAGTCACGCGGCTTGATAAAAATTGAAATTGATCCCGGCGATGGTCGAGGAAAGCTGGTAAGTCTGAGCCCGGCGGGACGAGGTATGCACGAGAAATGCATTAACGCCATTGGTCCGTTGTTCGCCGAGCTGGAAAAGGAGTTTGGTTCGCAGAAATTTCAAGTCGCTTTGCCATTTCTCGAAGAAGTAAGAAGCTATCTGGATGAACATCGTTAAAGATCCCCAGTTTCACCCTTTCTTCATTTTAAGAGTGAGGAAGAGACGATAGTGGATATTCCTTGCAATTGATGTTCCAGGGTGTGACGGGTGATTGCTGTGGGCACTTTGCGGCCCCTGAAAAATCATTTCTGAGTGCGGGTGGAAACTGGGACAGATTTAATTATTTTAGTCAGAAACCGGGACAGATTTAATTATTTTTGACTAAACTTACCCCGAGAAATATATTCATCTGGAATTAAATAAATCTGTCCCGGTATTTGTCTGCGGTATTTGTCCGTCCCGGTATTTGCAATCGTAAAATCGAGGAGCAATTGTATTCGTGGTCGTTTCGTTTCCTGTACTTGCATTTTGCGCTAACAAAGTAAGCCAGTGGATTTTCATAGTGTGGTTGAAACTTAAATTCCGGAAATGCCCAGGGAATACCCAGGGAATACTCCTTATCAAAAAACATTAATGGATAAATTTGTTAACCGACCTTTTTAAGCCTGCCTGGAAAAGCCGCTCTGTTGAGAAACGCCGGAGAGCCATCATTGAAATGGATAACGCCGGCGCAGGGCATCAGGAAATTCTATTTCAATTGGCCGCCGATGATGAGGATGTTTCGGTTAAAATTGCGGCCATCCGGCAGTTAACATGTGCCACTGCACTGCATGAGCTGTCGCTAAAGCTTCCCGATGACGCTGTTCGTACCGAAGCTGAGAACAGGGTAAATGAATTGTTGGGTATGACTCATGTGCTTGATGAAGAGCAATACAGAGATTTGCTAAAACGTTTTCCAGAATTGCAATTGCGCGTTGCCGCTCATGCCGATTTATCTTCGGTTCGAACGGAAACCATCCAGACCTTGTCCCGCGGGCAACTGCTGGAAGTTCTTGGTGTAACTGTTTATACGGACTCCCGACAGCTAATTTCTGAAAAGCTTTCGGATATCGAAGATCTCGAGTCTGCGCGCAAGATCATGCGTGGCAAAGACAAGAATGCCGAGCGTATCATTAAGGCCAAAATAGATGCTTTCAGAAGCCATGAGCGACAGCAGGCCGAGAATTTAGCCCGGGTAGCGAAGCTGATTGAAGAAGTTGAGTATCTCTCCAATCATGACTGGCTACCAGAGTTCAAGGCGCGCTGTCTGGCTCACCGGCAGCAGTGGGACAGCCTGGAGTTCGATATCGACGGTGACTCCAGGCAACGTTACCAGATCGCTCGGGAGATTGTCGATACGCGCTACGAACAACAGCGAGTTATTGAGCAAACTCGGCAGGCTCAACAACAACTGGTTAGCGAGCTTGAAGCCCTGCTCCAGATCACAGCTGCGAGAGATCTCGGTGGTTCAGTCGAGGCACTGTCTGAATCGCGGTCACAGCAACAACAGATCAGATCAGCTTGGCAGGCTTTAACCGAGATCACCCCGCCAGATAAACTCATACTCAACCAGTACGACAAAATGCTCAGCGCAATGCATTCTGCCACTCAGTTCGTAGCTAAGGCTGTCGACCTGGTTCAGGAAACAATGGAGGAATCCAGTCAGAACGCGGACATCAACAGACTGTTCAGAAATAGTCAGCAAGCGGAGCTCGCTTTAAAAAATCTCAAATGGCCTACTGATTTTGCTGAACTGCAGGTCGCAACCGAATTACAGCAGCGGGTGGTGGACTGGGGTAAAGCACAGAAGGCTTCTGCTGACGCCCACGAGCAGAAACTGGCTCTGGCGCATAAAAATATCAGTTCCGCCTTCAGATTTTCACGCGCAGGAAATTTGGCGAGAGCGAAACAGTTCCTAACTAAAGCAGAAAAAGCGCTCTGTCAATTTGACGGAAAGGATCTTTTAATCCTCCAGGAGCGATTCGAAGAAGCCAGCAAAAAACTGGGTGATATGGGTGACTGGAAGAATTTTGCGACCGAACCCAAGTACATCGAACTGTGTGAAGCGATGGAGTCGCTTGCTACTTCCAAACACCACCCCGACAAACTCTCCAGCGAGATGAAGGCGCTTCAGCAACAATGGAAGGCGCTTGGCCACTCGGATATATCCGACCAGTACTGGCCCCGCTTTAAACTCGCCGCCGATAAAGTTTACCAACCCTGTGCCGAATTTTTTAAACAACGTCACGAGATGCGTAAAACCAATCTCGAACAGCGACGTCAGTACCTTGAACAAATGCGGGAATTACTGGAAGCAACTGACTGGGACAACAACCCTGACTACAAGGCGGCACAGTCCCGTATGCGCAAAATTATTGATAGTTTCACCAGTGTAAAAGAGGTCGAACGCAATGCGGGGCAAAAACAATGGAGGCAATTATCAAAATGTAAGGACGCTGTGATGGCGAAACTGGAGGTGGCTTATGAAGAAAATATTGAGTTGAAACAGCAACTTATCAAGCAAATTGAAGCGCTTGCCGAAGCCACTGCCAAAGATGAAAATCTTGCCGCCCTAAAAACCCTGCAAACCAGATGGAAGCATATCGGCATCACCAGGCGCAATCAGGATCAAAAAGCCTGGGCCGCATTCAAGAAACAAGGCGATATTGTCTATAACAAGGTGCAGGAGTTGCGCCAGGGGCAAAGAGATGAAATCGATCAACAGCTCAATACCTACAGGGAAATTATTAAAGATATTAAAAAACTGGCGAGAACGGCTATCGATCTGGATGAGGCAGTCCTGCAGTTTTCTGTGCTGCAGGAGAACTATGCCACGCTGCCTGAATTACCCAGGCAACTCCCCGAAAAACTGGCAGCAGGAATTCAACGTGATTATCGTAATGCCTGTGATCAATATGAAAACAGTCATTCTCAGATTATTAAAAACAGGCACAGCAGACAGATCGATACGCTGCGAATGAAGGCTAATCTTTGCGCGCAACAAGAGGCGCTGGGGGCATCGCCTTCAGAACAGCAACTAAAGGAAATATCGCAGCAATGGGATTCTATTGAGTTGCTGAACGCGGAATTTTCGCGCCGTATAGAGGCGCGTCGGGATATTGCTCAGTCCGCCATAGATAGAGTTGAGGTCGGGGCAGAACGCCGCATGCTTTGTATTCAACTGGAAATCGCGATGGGTGTTGAAAGCCCGGCCGAAGACAAGGCTTTACGTATGCAATATCAGCTGGAACAGATGAAAAAATCGGGACTGGGTCAGCAATCCGTTAATCGTAAAGAACTGTTAGAGAATATGGAACTGGAGTGGCTGTTTATGCCAGGTGCAGAAGTGGAGCAGCAAAAAATATTAGATGAACGTTTCCAGCGAATACTCCGATCTGCATAATTTAGCCCGGATTTGGTCGACAGGGTCAACCGGCGTCTTCCAGCGATGTGCTATGCACCTGATTCCCTAAGCTTACGCGTGATACAGGATGGTGTAATATTCGATGCAAATACTGGGTCAGATTTGGATGCAAATCAACAGACAGGATCCACACCGTGAATGTCATCAACCACTTCTCCACCACCTACGCCGACGCACGGTCCAAATTTCTCGGAACCTGCGCGGCGCTTGGCCTTGCCGACGAACACCACATTCATCCTGAACGCGGCTGCGAAGGAGAAGAGCTTTCCACCGATGTCGTCCGCTTTGGACCCGATAACGCAAGCCACGTGCTCTTCACCATGTCGGCGACCCATGGCGTCGAAGGCTTCTGTGGTTCCGGCGCGCAGATCGGTGCCTTGCGCTCTGGCCTCTATGACGACCTGCCGGACGACCTCGCTGTTGTCCTGATCCACGCCATCAACCCCTTCGGCTTTTCTTGGCTGCGTCGTGTCACCCACGAAAATGTCGATCTTAACCGCAACCATCTCGATCACAACGCGGACTATCCGGAGAACGAAGGCTACGAGCAGTTGCGCGATGCCATCTGTCCGCAACAATGGACCGAAGATTCGCAGGCCGCAACACGAGCGGTCCTCGATGCCTATGCCCAGGCTCACGGCCACATGTCACTCCAAGCCGCAGTTTCCGGGGGGCAGTACAGCCATCCGGAGGGCCTGTTTTTCGGCGGCAACGCGACCACGTGGTCAGCACGCACCATGGCATCGGTGATTTCCAAACACGCCACCGGTGCGCGCCATGTCGGGTTCATCGACTACCACACCGGCCTTGGCCCCTATGGCTATGGCGAACTGATCTCCGATCACACACTCAAGGAGCCAGGCCACAGCCGCCTGCTCGAATGGGTGGGTGCCGACCAGGTCACCTCGACTGATGACGGCACCTCTGCCTCTGCCCCCCTCACCGGGGTCAACAGTTTGTGCGTCGCTGGTGCGGCGCCCCATGCCAGCCTCACAATGGTGTCGCTGGAGTTTGGCACCTCGCCTGTCGATCAGGTGCTCGATTCGCTACGTGCCGATTGCTGGCTCCACAATTATGGCGATCTCGATTGCGATCAGGGCCGCGCCATCAAGGCCGAAATCCGCCGCTGCTTCTATCCCGATGCTGATGACTGGAAGGCCTTGGTCTGGGACCGCACGAGCGACATCGAACGCAAGATGATTGCAGGCCTTTCCTCGCTCGCCTAGGTCAGGACAGCAAGCACCCGTTCGATGAAGCCGCCAGTATGGCCGAGAACGGGCATGAATAACTATAAAGGGCACTTTCCCGACTCTGAAGAATAATTTCTGAACGTCTGTTTTCCCAAAGGAGGCACTGAAAACCGAATCGTGGGAGGCTGAGAACGGCAGATTCCGGACGCTCAGGAATTTTCGGTCAGAGGCAAAAACCCATGACGGACACTAACGCCATCAACAGAGCCCATGAAAACAATAGCTCTCCATTCACCTTCCTGCTTAACATCGCCTGTAATTGTACACACCGTTTCGTTTGCTGATATACGTAAATAACCCGGATTGACGGATCGATCGGTGTACCCAGGGAAACGTCGTCACTGCCATGGTCCCTTCCGGTTTCAGGACCCGGTGCATTTCGGGCAAAAATCGACTCAAGGGCAACGTGGGAGAAGGGATCACACTAAACAACAGCACCGTGTCAATATTTTCGGCATCTAATCCCGTATCCAATGCATCGCGCTTTACCACCTGGACGTTTTCTAATTCAGCAGCTTGCACTTTTTTTGATACCCATTTGATATAATCCGTTAACACCTCCATCGCCACCAAACGTCCTTTGTCGCCTATCAAATGTGCTGCAGATACAGTGTGAAATCCTGTACCGCATCCCACCTCCAAAACGGTCTGCCCAGGCTGAATATTAGCACCTTGCAGGATTTTCATCGGCCCAGAGAACCGGTATCGAAGTCGGCTCTCCATTACAGCTCCAGCCAATTTGACGATAAATTTTCCGATCTTTGAGTTTGCAAGCGCCTCAATATTCATTTCTTCACACTTAACTCGGATAAACTTCCAAATCTGGGTCGGACCAGGCTAAATACTAACCATACAGATTAACCATCTTTTTTAAACATAACGCTCGGTCCAATGAAGAATTGCGCGCGCAGCGGGCGCTTTGTCCGATCGTACTCGTCTTTATCAATTTCTCCGAAGGCAAATCGTTCACGCCTTGCATTCAACGATTTATGGATCAAGCTTGTTCCCGCTCATTCATTTCACTGTAATCGCGCCGGCCCGGGCCGACGTAGAGCTGCCGAGGCCTGCCGATGCGCTGTTGTGGCTCGGCAATCATCTCCATCCACTGGGCGACCCAGCCCACCGTCCGGGCGATGGCAAACATGACTGTGAACATCTGCACGGGGATGCCTAGCGCCTTGTAGATAATCCCCGAGTAGAAATCAATATTTGGATAGAGCTTGTGTTCAATAAAGTAGTCATCACTTAGCGCTATCTCCTCCAATCTTACAGCGAGTTCGAAGATGGGATCGGTTTGTTGTTCACGAGAATCTAGCACCTCGTGGCACATCCGGCGCACTATCTGTGCTCGGGGATCGTAGTTCTTGTACACGCGATGCCCAAAACCCATCAGGCGAAAGGGGTCCTTTTTATCTTTGGCCTTGGCCAGGTAGGCGGGGATATTATCTGTGTTACCAATCTCTCCCAACATGCGCAGCACCGCTTCGTTTGCGCCTCCATGTGCGGGACCCCACAGCGCGGCAATCCCGGAGGCGATACAGGCAAAGGGATTGGCGCCGGAGCTGCCGGCAAGACGCACTGTCGAGGTACTCGCGTTTTGCTCATGATCGGCATGCAGGATGAACAGTACATCCATGGCCTTTTCCGCCACCGGATCAATAATGTACGGCTCGCACGGCACAGAGAACATCATGTTGAGGAAATTGCCAGAGTAGCTGAGACTGTTATCGGGGTAGACAAAAGGTTCCCCGATAGAGTGCTTATAGCTGGCAGCTGCGATGGTCGGCATCTTGGCAATCATGCGATGCGCCGCCAGCTCACGATGTTGTGGATTGTGGATATCGGTGGCGTCGTGATAGAAGGCCGATAACGACCCGACCACTCCCATCATGATCGCCATCGGATGGGCGTCGTGGTAAAAGCCATCATAAAA
>Ga0255049_10000572_pt1 | contig 22594 bp, 20 predicted proteins | sample JV7_2_3_MG_FD_183615 | JGI IMG/M metagenome (GOLD analysis project Ga0255049, IMG submission 183615) | Seawater microbial communities from Jervis Inlet, British Columbia, Canada - JV7_2_3 | ecosystem: Environmental > Aquatic > Marine > Inlet | place: Canada: British Columbia | collected 2016-10-06
GAATGCAAATGGCGAAGGACCTTGGTGCGGATCTGATCGTCAATCCGGAAGACGACGACTGGTTCGATCAGGTACGAGCATTTACTCCGTCCGATCGAGGGCCGGATTTCGCGTTTGAGTGCTCAGGATATCCCTACTACCAGCAGAAGAGCCTTGATGTCTTACGGCACTATGGGACCTTGATCTTGCTGGGCTATGCAGCTCACGAAGGCAAGGAGCTGAAGTGGGAGCTTAATACTGAATACGGACTTTGTTGGCCGCACAAGACTATTACGGCCCATTTCGACGTCAACTTTAACCATCGCCAAGACCTGATGGAGGTACTGCAAGATCCGTGGATGAAGAAACAGGTCGACGCCATGATTTCTCACGAGTTCCCGATGTCAGAGGCGGCCGAGGCATTCGAGACAATCATTGCGAAGAAAGCCTGCAAGGTTCACCTGCTTCCGCAGGAGTAGAATAGTTTGGGCTAGAAACCGCCCGTCATTCCGCCATCGACGGGGATTGCAGTCCCTGTTAGGTATTGCGCGCTATCTCCGCACAGAAAAGCCACGACAGCGGCGACCTCGCCGGGCGAAGATGGGCGCCCCAGGGATATCGTGGCGTTTTCCACAGCGTCGGCTTCTTCCAGAGAAATGCCCTCTTCCTTCGCGATCAACTCCATTACATTCGCTCGCATTTGTGTATCGACTGAACCGGGACAAACAGCGTTTACTCGAATGTTATCTGAGCCAAACTCCTGGGCCATGGCCTTTGTCAGACCAACAACGGCGAATTTTGAGGCCGTGTATGAAGGTGGAATGGCCGGCAACGCTCGCAAACCGCATAGCGAAGCGACGTTTACGATCACGCCGCCGCCAGCGCCCTGCATGTGTGGGATGACGCTTTGACTGAAACGGATCATTCCCTTGACGTTTACAGCGAAAGTCAGATCTAACTCCTCTGCTTTTTGCTCTAGGAAGCTCGCCGAACCAACGCCGACACCCGCATTGTTAACCAGCACGTCTATTCGTCCGTATTGGCCAATGACTTTTTCAACACAGTCATCGATCTGATCACCAGCGGTCACATCGACGTCCATATCCGCTCCGCTAAGGTCTGTCGAAACAACTGTTACATCTTTTTCCCGTAGCTGATTGACGATCGCTGCGCCGATTCCTCGAGGATGTGCTGCGCCAGTAACAATTGCGACTTTCTTAGTCATTCGAATGTCCTATTTCTTTCTTACTTCAAGAACGGGCGGCAAGTATGTCCCCAAATAGCCTTTGCCTACGCGTTTCGCTTCTTCGATCATTTCGTCGGTGATTTTGCCGTGCTCAATAACCGATATCGACATAGGAACATCGCACAACTCCAAGAAAAAGAAAAAAGGATCGTAACGTGACGGTAGTTCCGGTAGCACGAAGAATTCGTTGAATATGTCGTGAATTACATTGCTAATAGCGGCGTCGCTGACATGATCTGCGAGCCGCACCTGAGCCGGTGTACGACCACTGAGCCAAATTTGAGTTGCCGCGGGATTGCTTCGGTACATTTTCACAGCTTGATCAACCATTGCGTCTGCAAGGTCGTGCCACGATTTGAATTTCTTGTTGTCGATCGCGTTTCGAAAACCGGACCCGAACTGCTCGGCTACTTGATTGGCGAGGGCCGCCAATAGATCATACCGATTGGCGAAGAAATGGTAGGCTGACCCCTCAGGGACGCCTGCTTTCTCGGAAATTTGCTTAAATGACAGCTCTTCCACTGGAGTAGACTTTAGAAGCTCTTCAGCCGCATCTAGCATTTGCTTGCGACGGGTATTACCGCGTTCCTGGACGTGTTTTCGTTGACGGCGTTTGCCAACGACCTGGCGGGGTTTTGCAGCAGATTTGACCATCAGCCAATTATAACCCGAGTTAACTCGATTTTCTAGCCGTTCGGGAAAGCTAATTACTAACCATGTGTTTGCCAGGAGTTAAATCCACTCATCGACCTCTTGCTGACCCAAGATGGCCATGACCTCTACGGTATCGCGATCAACGCGGTAATAGATGCTGTCCGTACCGCACACGCTCCGCCGGTAACCTTCCCGAACATCGTCAACGGCCTGGTACAGATACGGTTGCTCGGCTATCTCCTCAAATCGATTAAAGAATGCCGCGTAATATTTGTCGGCTTGCGCCTCGCCGTATTCGCGAACACCGCGTCGGTAGATTCGCCTCAAGTCCGCTTTAGCGTCTTCACTAATCCTATAATTCGCCATCGCGCCGCATTTCTTTCCGGATTTCAGCGCGTATCTCCTCACGGGTCTGATCAGTGAATCCACTCTTTTCAGCCTGAATCAGCCTGGCACGAATGCCCTCAATATCACGGGCTTTCCGAATCAAATCGTTCACCGCTTCGCTGTTGCTCCGGTACTCACCCTCGATCTCTACCTTCTGCTTGAGCCAATCTGAGCTGGGGCCGGTCAAGGAGATGCTTTGTCTTGTCATGGGACAACCCTCTAATCTTCAGGAATGATGCGATATTACACCATAACTACACCGAATCATGGGCTGCGTTGCTTGTTTCATCGTCACAATCGGTACATTATATTATTTGGTCTTGTTTTACTATATATGGAATATGATGTGGCCGGTCAGTACGATGCGATCAGATACGAAAGTCCTTCATCAATGTGCCTGGGTTTGCACTGTTCAGTTGCCACCAATTCGTTATCTACTGCCCTAGCCTGAATCCACGTAGTCCTTATGAACACCAAAACAAATGAAGTTCCTGCTGATATTCGACCGGTAACCCGTGCACTGAAACAGTCCTCCATGGCAAGGCTCAGAGAGGGCAGAGGTCATTATGAAGGAACACACCATTGTGCGTTGCTCTTGCTGGACCCCAACTGTACCGAGATATCCCCCGCACTCCTCCAGGACAGCGTATTACAGCCGGTGGACAAGATCGTTTTACTCCTGATAATGATGATCGTCCGTCAATGCACTGGCGATGCGTTTCTGCCAACTCACGCTCAATTGGCGAAAATGGCCAATGTCGCTTCGGCCGATACGATCTGGCGGGCGTTATTGATTCTGAGGTGTTCGCGCTGGCTGACCTCGTGTCAAAAAATGTGGTGCAAAGGCGGTTTGCTCGAACCCAGTGCTTATGTGGCCAATGCGAAACCACTTCCCGTTGCAGATACACTCTTTCTGGACCCCGAGTATGTTCGGTTCCTGAAGAAAACTGTCGGCCACACTCATGCCCGTGTACGGAAAATCGCATCCGAGTTCCTTTCGCAAGTGCCTGAGGAGATTCGTAACAGACCGGTTAAGCAGCGCACGCTGGGCGGCTGCAAAATCTAGGGTTGTGTGGACAGTGTAAACACGACCCTGATAATTAGGACCGTGTTAACACTGTTAACACGGTCCTGAAATTTGGGGATCGATTTGACGGGCAAACGCCCAGTGTACTCATGGCCTGCTGCGAAGCGCGCGCGTCATTACCGCAACGCTGTAATGACGCGCGTGTGTACGTCAGAAAGGTCAACGCATGCAGGCGGGGTTTTGCGATGACACGCGAATGATGCGGTCTTATTGTTCGTCCGTGAGATCAAATTTAGACGCAGCCACTGCGTATAAAGTGGCAACAGTGCTTTTGCGGGCCATTAAGAAGCACGGGAGCATCTTGCTCCTGGTCCATCTTCCATTCATGCGGAATTATTCCGCCTACTTCAAAGGAGGTATTACGAAGTTCTACTTAAGCCCGTTTCTGGGCGATTGTTGGTCCTGCGCCGGGATCCTCTGCCAAAAGGCGAGAACCGGCGTTGCTTGTATATCAGGCATTTTCAGGTCGTAAGGGAGTTGTGTCCCAAGACTATTTTCACGTAAGTGAGCTCTGATGGCTACGGCCCCAGAGTAGTCGGAAACACTAACCAATTGAGAAATACACTTTGAAAGGCCTGAACCACCAACTGAAAACACTGTGCCGGAACAACCGTGAGGGAAGCTATGGCACACAAGTCCGTCGAGAGCGCGAGCTCACCCTGATGGCGAATGAATTGCACGAACTGGGATATCGAGGCATGAACAGTCATTCTCTGAAACCAAAGCACGTAGAAGCTTTGGTTGGGCACTGGGTGGAAAATGAGGTCACGACAGGCACCATCAAAAACCGCATGTCCGCCGTTCGCTGGTGGGCAAGGAAGGTGAATCGGCAAAACGTGGTGGCACGATCCAATGACCACTACGGCATACCGAATCGACTATTCGTCACTAACACGAATAAGGCCAAATCCATTTTAGAGGTGGATTTGGCAAAGGTTCGGGACGAACACGTGAGAATGAGCCTTGAATTGCAGCAGGCTTTTGGTCTGAGACGAGAGGAATCGATCAAGTTCATCCCGGCATATGCGGATCAGGGGGACCTTCTAGTTCTGAAACGGTCTTGGACCAAGGGTGGTAAGGCCAGGGCTATTCCGATCAGGACAGAGGCTCAGCGGGACGTGCTGGGCCGTGCCCACAGACTCGCCGGCAAGGGCTCATTGATTCCGAGCGCCAGGAACTACGTGCAGCAGCTTCGCATCTACGAAGGAAATACCACCCGGGCGGGCCTTTCCAAAATGCACGGCCTGCGGCATGCCTACGCCCAGCGACGATATGAGGCGCTGACCGGTCGGAAATCACCGGCAGCCGGTGGACCCACATCTAAGTCACTCTCGTCAGAACAACGAAAGTTGGATCGCGACGTACGCCTCATTATAAGTCGCGAACTCGGCCATGAACGAATACAAATCGTGAGCGTGTATTTGGGCAAGTAGTCTCATCAAGTCAGAAACGTCGACAGAACTTGGTGGGCTTCTCTATATAAGAGTATCCAGCGCCCAGCCACGATCATGAACGTGCCAGGTAGTCGAAAAAGTACACAGAATGCCAGCAATCGCGGCATTCTCATTATGCCGCGTGTCCTGCGTCTCCGGGATGCACCCCGCTATCTCGGCATGAATCGAAATCTCTTCAACTCAGACGTGCGCCCGTATCTCACGGAAGTACGCATCGGTCGCCAGGGCGTTGCCTTCGATCGACTTGAACTGGACGCTTGGTGGGAGCAATATCAATCCCGCAACGGGCGTCCCGCGGCAAGGAGGATTAAGCCATGGGACAAACGAAAAGACGGATACCCGGCCTCGTTATGCGGGGCGGTGTCTGGCACATCGACAAGAAAATCGGAGGTCGCCGACTTTGCGAAAGCACTGGCGAAAACGGCATCCGGCAAGCGGAGGTCTACTTAGCAAAGAGAATTGAAGAGATACGAAAGGCATTGATCTACGGCGAACGTGTTGCCAGAACATTTCGATCGGCAGCCACCCGGTATCTTCGCGAGAATCAACACAAGCGAAGTATTGGAGACTATGCGCTTCACTTGAAGCAACTCGACCCCTATATCGGGGATCTTGATATTCGGGCCGTTCACATTGGCTCGTTGGGATGCTTCATCGAGGCTCGTCGAAAAACAGGCATCAAGTCGAAATCAATCAATCTGGCCCTGGGTATTGTTCGCCACATCTTAAATGTGGCTGCCTCGGAATGGATTGATGAATCTGGACTGACCTGGCTCGAACGTCCACCGAAGATCAAAATGCTTCCGGTTACCGATGCGCGCAAGCCCTACCCGCTTTCTTGGGAAGAGCAAACGCGACTTTTCAAAGAGCTGCCAGACCACTTGGCAAGAATGGCTCTTTTTAAGGTAAACACCGGCTGCCGTGAGAAAGAAGTCTGCGAACTTCGCTGGGATTGGGAGATTGAGGTACCAGAACTACACACATCGGTATTTCTGATTCCAGAGGAAAAGGTGAAAAACGGGGATGAGCGTCTTGTCGTTCTCAACACGGTCGCAAGATCGGTGATTGAGAGTCTGCGAGGTAAGCATCCCGAACATGTTTTCATCTTCCGCGGTCAGCGCCAAAAGAAGATGAACAACTCCGGTTGGCAACACGCCAGAATAAGAGCCGGGTTGTCTCAGGTGCGAGTTCACGACCTGAAACATACTTTTGGGCGAAGGCTAAGGGCAGCAGGCGTGTCTTTCGAGGATCGACAAGACTTGCTTGGACACAGATCGGGACGAATTACGAGTCACTACTCGGCAGCGGAATTGATCAGTCTTATCGAGGCTGCGAACAAGGTTGTCGGTCAGGGGTCCCGCAAAAGTCCCGCACTGGTCATGTTAAAGAAAAAAGCGGCGACAGCATAAGCTGTAACCGCTTGATTTATTTTCGAAATTTGGCGCGCCCGGAGAGATTCGAACTCCCGACCACCTGGTTCGAAGCCAGGTACTCTATCCAGCTGAGCTACGGGCGCTTTGCAGGTGGCGTACGATACAGTAATTTCAGTGAGCTTTAAACGGCCGCCTGAAGAACAGGAACAACCCGGCCAGCAAGGTAAATAGTGACGCGTACATTGAGATGCGCCAGTTGCTGGTCGCCGCTCGCACAATCTGGAAGCGCTCAACATAGATCGTTTCACAGGCACCATCACCCTTGTCCATTCGAGTGGTGCTGGTACCGCGCGTTCCGCCGCCCTTGCTTGCGTAACTCGCCAGGTAGCCACGGATATGAATCTGATCACCGATCTGTATGTCTCTGACCTGGTCGCGAACATGATCATCATCTGAAATCAGGTGATTATTCGATAGCTGAAACATATCGAACGATTCCCAGGCGGCCTGATCGCGTGTTTTCACATTGCAGGTAAAAATCCCGTTCCAGAAATCGAGCTTCTGCAATTCTGCACCGACGGTGTTGTCACCCCAGACAACACACACGTCCAACATGTTGAGGTGATCATTGGCTAACCTGTGCATGCGGCTGTTGTTCTCGTGATGACGGTAAGAAACAATCATGCCAACGATGTCGTACGCGAACTCCGGCGCGACATGGTACTGAACGCCTTCATAGGCAACATCAAACGGACGCTTGTCCGTTGCTGATTGTGCCGGTTCATTAATGATCGCGGGAACGTAATCGATGCTCCCGGGCAGATCATTCCTGTTCCAGAATGACACCAGAAGCCAGACAAAGCTCGTGGCTATAAGGATGTTAGTGAATCTCATCGTTTCTCAAGAGAATTAGCATTACCGGAGGCTAGCAACATTCGTCCAATCTGGCGACGCATAAGAATGTACAATTGACAGCGTTGGTGAGCTCATTCAGTGGTACATCGAGTGAAATCGTTCATTGCAGAATGCAACCGCCGCCACGTCTTTCGAGTTGCGGCGTTGTATATCGTTGGTGCCTGGGCTGTGCTTCAGGTTGCCGACCTTGCTTTTGAAGCCTGGGATATTCCGTCTTCGAAACTACGTTTTGTCTGGATCTGTGCGGCTCTGGGGCTGCCGATCGCGCTTGTTTTCGGCTGGCGCTTCGATGTTATTGGTGGGCACATCATACCGACCCAGAACGATGGTCAGACCGGCGATGTGGCGCTGCATCGAACAGACTACCTGATTCTTTCAGCCTTCAGCCTGGTAGTTATCGCCATGGTCTTCGGGCTCGGCAGAGAAATTACATCCCTCAGTGAGCCACAACCCTCTCCCGTCGAAACGAAGCAATATGATCCAGGATCAATTGCCGTATTGCCGTTCAAGGATACTGGCGAAGGCACTGCGCCGCCCGACTCTCTGGCTGTGGGCATCCAGGACGACCTGCTTACGCGACTGTCACAAATCGGCTCGCTGAAGGTCATTTCACGAACTTCTGTCGGCCGCTATCGGGAAACAATGCTGACCATTCCGGAAATTGGTGCCGAGCTCGGAGTTGGAAAAATACTCGAAGGTGGGGTTCAGCGTGTCGGCGATCAGATCCGCATCAATGTGCAGCTCATCGATACGCGGACCGATGAGCATGTCTGGGCCGAGACCTACACTCGTCGTTATACGGCAAAGAGCATCTTTGACGTGCAAACAGAAATCGTTGAAACGATCACAAGACGACTGCAAGCGAAACTGACACCAGCGGAAACGCAAAAAATCGCATCGATGCCGACACGAAACCTGGCTGCTTACACTGTTTATTTGAAAGGAAAACATCTCGCTGGCATTGAGACTATTGAATCATTGAACGCAGCCATCGAAGAATACAACAAGGCGGTTGAGATGGACCCGGAGTTCGCTCTTGCATACGTCGGGCTTGCCGATGCATACCTGACGTTGAACATCAATTTCCTCGGCGGCCTGACCCTGGCAGAGAGCCTGCGCTTCGCGGAACCGCCGTTGCTCCGCGCTTTGGAGATCGATCCGGAGCTCGGACCTGCCTACGCGACGCTAGGATTACTAAGGCAGCAGCAAAACGATTTTGACGCGGCTGAAGAAGCGTACAAGAAGGCAATAGAATTGCAGCCAAATTACTCTCGTGTATTTCGCTCCTATGGGCGCCTGCGACTACTGCAAGACCGGCAGGATGAGGCGGGTGACTTTTTTCGCGACGCGCTGGAGCTGGATCCCTATTCAGCAGCCGCAGTGTTTCAATACGCGCGTTACCTTGACACTTCGGGTGATTTCGACGCGGCTATGAATCACTATCTTCTCGTAGCATCGATTGAACCAGAACACGCATTTACCTACGTCTATATTGCGGCGATTCACTATCTCGTTTACGGACGGGTCGATGAGTCGTTGGTCTGGTACCAGAAAGCGGCGCAAAACGACTCTCAGAGCCCAAGCCTGCAGTCGTCGCAGGTCATTAGCTATCTCGAACTTGGCGATGCGGTCTCGGCGCGATACTGGGTTGAAAAAGCCAAAGAACTTGATCCTGATACATTCTGGACGATGTGGGCCAGTCTGTTGCTAAACCTGTATACCGATCAAGAGGATCTGGCCCTTCAGGACGCCCGGCATCTGCTGGAAATTTATCCACAGAATTGGGGCGCGTTAAAGGTGCTGAGAAACCACGACATGAAAGCCGGCCGGCATCAAGTCGCCCGGGATCGATACGCCAGGGCATTCAGGGAACTCGTGGAACCCGAGATCCCACAGGTGAATGCCTATAATTATATGCCAGCAGTGGACCTGGTGCCGTTGCTCATCGAACTCGGTGAACAAGGTCGTGCCGACGACATACTCCAGCAGAGCCTTGAACTCATCCAGACCGCGCCGAGATTGGGCGTCAACGGTTATTTTGTAACGGACGTACACATTTACGCTCTGCAAAACCAACCAGAGCGCGCACTCGATGCATTGCAACAAGCCATCGATGAAGGATGGCGCCTGCTGACCTGGTTTTACCTTGAGATCGACCCCAATGTCGACAGTCTTCGTGAACTTCCAAGATTCACCGAGTCTATGGCGATTCTGAAAGCCGACCTTGCCGAACAGGCACAACGCGTACGCGCGCTGAAGGAAAGTGGTGAGATCGCGCCATTAGCTTTCGACGACGATCCTGCCATCAGAACGTTCTTATAGTCACTCCAGACTCTTCTTCATGTCACCCAGCAACGCCACATAGATGCCATGGCAAAATTCCTGAATCGGTTCGTCGTTTTGCTCCCAGGATGACGTCCACTCGACGCGTGTACCACCGCTCGCTGCAGGCTCAACAAGGACACGGCCGATGTAGTTGCTCATCTCGCCTTTGGACAGTGGCGGTGGGCCATCGTCAATGCTGTACGTGAATACTTTTGCGTCGTCGTCAAGTGTCAACAGCGTTTCGTGGAATACGCCATTGAGAATTCGACCCGCGCCAGGCTCATCACCTGGTTTGTCGCCAACAACCTGCAAATCGGAAATGACGTTTGGGGCCCAGCTCGCGTCCTGAAAATTCCTGATGGTCTGCCAGACCGTATCCACCGGTGCGTTGACCTCAATTTCCTGAAAGGTAGTTCCCATAGTTTTCTCCTCAATAAGGGACATACCAATATATACTTGCCGCCGCCCTTTATCACGATTTCTACAAATGAAAAAACCTGAACTCCTGTCGCCCGCCGGCACGCTCAAAAACATGCGCTACGCCTTTGCCTACGGCGCCGATGCAGTATACGCCGGCCAGCCGCGTTACAGTCTGCGGGTGCGTAACAATGAGTTCAGTAAGGAAGAAGTGCTGGGCCAGGGCATAGAAGAGGCCCATGCAGCGGGTAAACTGTTCTTCCTCGCCAGTAATATTGCAGCGCACAACAACAAGTTGAAGAACTACCTCAGCGATCTGGAACCCGTTATCGAAATGGGCGCCGATGCGCTGATCATGTCCGATCCCGGACTCATCATGATGGTACGGGAACGCTTCCCGGACGTACCGATACACCTGTCTGTGCAATCGAATGTCGTCAACTACGCCGCGGTGAAGTTCTGGCAGAGTCTCGGGCTCCGCAGAATTATCCTGTCGCGTGAACTGTCCTTAAAGGAAATTACACAAATTCGCGAACAATGCCCGGATATTGAACTGGAAGTCTTCGTTCACGGTGCCTTGTGCATCGCCTATTCCGGTCGCTGCCTGTTATCCGGCTACCTTGCACATCGTGATTCCAACCAGGGTGCTTGCACCAATACGTGCCGCTGGAAATACAACACCTACGAAGGTCGCGAAACCAGTACCGGTGATGTAGTGCCCGTCGCCATGCTGGAAGAAGAACAACGTCCCGGTGAGTTTATGCCGGCATACGAAGACGAGCATGGAACGTACATCATGAACTCCAAAGATCTTCGAGCCGTGCAACATGTACATGAGCTGGCGTCATTGGGTATTGATTCACTCAAAATCGAAGGCCGCACGAAATCCGCCTATTACACCGCACGTACGACCCAGGTTTACCACCGCGCAATCGAAGATGCTGCCGCTGGCCGACCGTTCGACATGGGCATGATGGATGAACTGGAAGGCCTTTCGAACCGGGGTTTCACGGAGGGTTTTTACCGCCGCCATCCGCCGGGAGAGTTCCAGAATTATGAGCAAGGTGCTTCACGCTCGGACCGGCAGCGGGTTGTCGGTGAAGTCCAGGAAATCTCTGACAACTGGATTGACGTCGATGTTAAGAACCGTTTCGAGGTTGGTGACAAAATGGAGATGATCACGCCATCCGGTAACTTGTCTTTTGAAATGACCGACATTTCGAGCCAGGACGGAAAGTCGCTCGACGCGGCGGCGGGTTCTGGCCGTGTTGTGAGAATTCCGGTGCCGGCAGAAGCAGCACCCGGTATGATTGACGAATTCGCCATGCTGATCCGGTACCTGCCCGAATAAGACAAAGTCACCGGGTTGTCCCGCACTAAAATGCGGAATGTAAGTATAGAAACAACCGACCATAATGGTAATTTCAACGCCAATTTAGATTCAAAGACAAAAGGATATCTCGTGTCCAACGAACCGGCCCGTGCGCTCCGTGCCGCGCTAACACTTATTTGCACCACCCTCCTCCCAACCAGCCTGGTCTATGCCCAATCGGATGTAGACGATGATTCATATATAGAAGAGATCATCGTAAGCTCACGATACAGAGCTGAAAAACTCTCGGACGTGCCCGACTCGATTACGGCATTCACGGCCGCCGCGATAGAACAACATCGTATCGAACGCATTAATCGCGTCGCGTCTTTGACGCCGAACCTGCGTTTTTCTGATGATCAGGAAGTGGGTGTCAGTACTCTCGTTATTCGTGGTGTGCGGCAAAACCGCGGCACAGGACAACCGCCTGTGTCGTTTCGCATTGACGGCGTAAGCGCAACCAATAATCTGTTGACGACGCAGGAACTCTTTGACATCGAGAGCGTTGACGTACTGCGAGGCCCACAAGGTGCACTGTATGGCCGCAACGCGATCGGCGGTGCAATTCTTATATCAACGCGACAACCCACGATTGAGCCGGAGTATGGATTTCGACTCAGCGCTGCCGAAGGACAGGATTACGCGCTTAGCGGTAGCGCATCGGGGCCGATCACAGATGAGAATTTGCTTTACCGCGCGTCATTTCGTGTTCAGGATCGCGAAGGTCAACTTAGAAACACCTTCCTCGACAATCAATTTGTAGACTACAAGAAGTCGACCGCATTTCGTGGCCGCGTGCTCTACAAGGCCAGCGAAAAACTCTCAATAGACTTACGTGCCCAGGTGCTGGATCAGGATGGTGGTTCGGGTTACTTCATGCCGGGAAGCGAAGGTTTCCTGCCACTACCTCCGCCAGCCGATCCGATTCTGTTCGGCAACCCAACGTATATCATTCAATCAAACCGGATCGGCGAGTCATTCGTAGACTCGCGAGAAATGTCCGCCAAGATCGATTATGACTTCGGATGGGGCACGCTGACCTCTATCACCTCACTTACGGATGTCGACTCTGGCAATGATCAGGATCTCGACCAGACACTGGTTGAGGCCATCAACATCATCGTAATCGACGAGTCTGAAACCTTCGCTCAGGAAGTGCGCCTGGTTTCAAACTCCGACAGCGCGTTTCGATGGGTCGCAGGCGTGCAGTACTTTAGCCAGGACCGATTCCGTTCACTGGCAACGACATTCCTCGGCTTTCCGGTGCCACCTGCCGCGCAGGATTTGAAACTCGAGAACTTTGCCGCGTTCGGTAATTTCAGTTATGACATCCTCGACGATTTGGAGCTTACTCTCGCCTTTCGTTACGACGAGGAAACACCGAAAGACACAACACAAGGGAAGAGCGAGACATTCAACGAACTGCAACCAAAAGCGAGCCTGGCTTACAGCTTCCGCGAAGGATTGCTCGGCTATGTCACGGTCGGCAAAGGATTCCGTGCTGGCGGCTTCAACAACCTGGCGCCGGGTAGTAATTTCATGCCCGGGTTCGATAAGGAATCACTGATCAGCTACGAGACCGGCTTGAAAGGCACCGCGTTCGACGGGCGCATGCGAGCCGGTGTGTCTTTGTTCCTCATCGACTACACCGACCAACAATACTTCCTGTTCGACCAGACCGGTACTCAGGCGAACATCAATGTTAAGAAGAGTGAAATCACGGGCGGTGAACTTGAGATAACGGCTCTGCCGGTCGACTCATTGCAGCTCAGCTTCGGATACGGTTTTACGGAAAGTGAGATCCAGGAATACGAAGATATTCCAGGCGTCCTGGTTCCGGCGAGTGAGATACTCGGCCGCAAGGTCCCGGGCGCGCCAGTCTGGAGTTTGAATCTCGCTGCGCAGCACACGAAATCGTTAGGGAACGACCTGAATCTTGTCAGCCGCATCGATTACGAGCATCGCGACAAGACGTACTGGACACTCGACAATCTCGACATCCAGCCCGCTTATGACCTGACGAATCTCAGTGTGGCACTTGAAAGCGAACGCTGGACGACACGGCTGTACGTCAACAATGTATTTGACGAGGAGTACATCGACTGGTTCTTCGCTGCTCGCTTCATTGGCTTACCAGCGGATATCGCATGGCCGAGCAAACCCAGGCAGCTTGGATTGGAATTTTCGCTCAGGTACTAGCGCGCTTGCAGACCTGATGGCCCAACCACTGGAGGGCCGTCTCAGTTTTCTCATCCCAGGGATGACCGAAGCTGAGGCGTATGAAGTTCTTGTAGCACGCACAGGGCGAGAAAATATGACCCGGGGCAATGCTGATGCCGGCCCCTATCGCGTCGTCGAAAAGTTGTTCGGCGTTCACCTTCTTCGGTAGCTCTAGCCAAAGGACAGAACCACCAACGGGTCTGGATGTTCGCGTTTCCGATGGGAAGTGTTCGGCGACTAATGCCAGCATGCGTTCCGAGTTGCGTTGCAAGACAGGGGTTAGCGATTTCAGGTGGCGCGCAAAGTCTCCCGATGCCATGAACTCTGCCAGCGTTAGCTGCTGCAATAAACCGGATGAGCACGAGAACGCGCGTTTTAGCCGTGCGACGTCGTCGATAAAATTACGAGTGACGACCCAACCGATTCGATAACCAGAAGCAGCCGTTTTCGAGAACGAACCGCAAGTCAGGATGCGGGCGTTGCTGCCGAGAAACTGTGCCGGAACCGGGCGTTTGCCATCAAACCGAAGATCGCCGTAAACGTCATCCTCGATTAATGCAACGTCGTGCTTCTCCAGTATTTCCACGAGTCTTTCGCGATCAACATCCGGCATGGTTACGCCAAGTGGATTGCCCAGAGTAGTGGAGAACATGCACGCTTTGACCGGGTACTTTATTAAGGTACGTTCCAGTTGAGAAGTTGTTACGCCTTCTTCCGGGCATGTCTCAACTTCGACTGCCAGCATGCCGAGACTGTCGATGAGCTCGAGCATTCCATGGTAAGTCGGCGTTTCAACAGCGATGACATCGCCTTTTGACGCCACTGCTGTTAATGCCAATAGCAATGCTTCCTGCCCACCGTTGGTGATGCAAATTTCGTCAGGCTCAACCTGCACTCCTATCGCGTCGAGGTAGTGATAAGCGATCTGCCGGCGCAATGCTGGCTCGCCCAAGGTCGATGCGTAGCCAAGGCTGCGTTCTTCGGCCCTCGCCATGACTCTTTTCATGGTGCGATGCAGCGTCTTGGCTGCCGGCTTCGCCATCGATGGATTAGCAATTCCCAGCGGCACCAGGTCCGGATTATTGATGCCGTCATAAACGCGCTCCATCAATGAGCGACAGCGCAGCGGTACCGGCTTCAATGCTGCTGTACGCATGGGACGGACGATGTCATTGGCGGCCTGATGTCGCACATAAAAACCGGACTGAGGCCGTGAATCAACGCGTCGGCGGCGCTCGAGTTCGACATATGCCTGTCGAACCGTGGGGATACTGACCCCTGCCGTCTTGCTCATTTTTCGTAAAGACGGCAGGCGGTCACCCGGAAGTAGCGTCCCAGCGTCCATATTTTCCGTAATTAACTCAATGACTTGGCGGTACAGGAAGGTGTCGTTCTGTTTGTCGACGTTTAGCATAACTGTATAGGTCTTATTTCGTAAAAACTGTATCTGTTATATCACCAAAAAACCCGTACAGTCAACTCCAGATGCAAACAAACCGGAGGCAACAATCATGAACTCAACAAACCGATGTGACATTGAAAGTCGCACAGCGCGATTCAACTTGCCGGTTCAACATCCCTCCATGTGGAGCATCCTGGTGGATCGCGTTCTGGCATCGCCAATGCGAATTCATCGTTACCGGGACTTGAGCAGACGGATCGTCGAAGACGCTCTGTGTGAGAAATATTGCCGGGAATCCAAATGAATAACACTTCACTCTATGCACTGGCTGTACTGATCTGGGGTTCCACCTGGTTCGCCATCGAGTTCCAGCTTGGTGTTGTCGCGCCGGAGGTGTCACTCGTGTATCGCTACGGTGCCGCATCGTTGTTGTTATTTGCATGGAGTAAATACCGCGGCCATAGTCTGCGCTTTCCATTGCGCAATCACGTCGCGTTCTTCTTTCTCGGACTCTTGTTATTCGGTGTTAACTACATCTTGTCCTATCGCTCGATGTTCTACATTACCTCGGCACTGGCTGCGATCGCATTCTCGTCAATGGTGTGGATGAACATCATCAATGCGCGACTGTTTTTTGGAATTAAGGCGGGCCGCGGTGTTTTGTTCGGTGCCCTGCTCGGGGCAATCGGCATGTTTTACCTGTTTGCGCCACAGATCAGGGAAGTCTCGTTCTCGGACACGGTATTTTTCGGTTCATTCATTGCAGTGCTCGCCGCATTTATAGCCTCACTCGGCAACATGGTGTCCCAGGCAACACAAAAAGAGAAGTTACCTGTTGTCCAGACGAACGCGTGGGGAATGTTTTATGGATCCCTGATAATCGCTGCTATCGCACTCTACAACGGCGAGGAGTTCAATTTCGAATGGACAACTGGCTATGTCGTCTCACTGGCATACCTGACCGTATTTGGATCGATTGTAGCGTTCGGCGCGTACCTGACTTTGCTCGGTCGAATCGGTGCGCCGAAGGCAGGTTATGCGACCATCATGTTCCCGGTTGTCGCCCTTATATTGTCAGCCTTGTTTGAAGGACTCGAGATCGACGCGACGATTATCATCGGCACATCATTCGTGCTGGCGGGTAATGTGTTCGTACTCAAGACGCGTCGCACCGATGTCACGCCTACCAAGGCACCTAGCGAGAGGATGCTTGCGACCACCGACGGATACGCTCAATTTCAACAGTGTCGAGATTGAGTATCTCCAGGAACTCCTGGTGAGCCTGCGGTTCACGTGCTTCGAACTCGCAATGCCAGTTCCGCATATCGTTGTTGCTCATACCGGCGGCAGCCAAAATGGCAGACCACCGCTCCTTGCTCATCGCAGGTTGCGGTGAGTCCTGGCCCTGCTCGACCTGACCCTGCTCGACCTGACCCTGTTCGATGATAGCCAACAACGCCTGCTGCTGGCGCCGCAAATCCTGAATCTCAGTTTCCATCTGTGCAAAGCGCTTGCGAAGTATTTGCTCGTGCGCCTGGTCGTCATCCCTTGCCAGCAGATCACGAATATCGCGTACCGGAACCCCATAAGATCTAAAGCCTACGATCTGCGTTAGCCGATCAACCTCCTTGTCGCCATACCAGCGGTAACCGTTAGCCGCACGACTCGCCGGTTCGAGCAGACCTTCGCGCTCGTAGTAGAGAATGGTGGCACGCGACAGGCCGAACCGTTTTCCCAGCTTGCTGATAGTTAGCATTGATGCACTGCCCGTCTTGACCTGTCTATAGCTTCATAGTTTAGCCTTTGTGTTCGTCGCGGCCAACCGGGCCCGAGAATCCAAGCAAGGAGTCATGAAATGAGCAAGCAAACCGCGCTATCCGGTATTCATACGCCAAATCGCATCAAACATTCCTACACACAATCGATCAATGGCACACCGGAGCAGGTCTTTCCGTTACTTTGTCCCGTCGGTGAGCTCGATTGGGTGCCGGGCTGGTCAACAGACTGGGTGATTTCAACAAAGGGCCTGGTTGAGCAGGAGTGCCTGTTCCAGACACCACCGGCAGCCGGCACGAAGAGCGCCTCTATCTGGATCGTCTCGCGACACGACCCTCATGATTTTCGGGTGGAAATGTACAAAGTGACACCGGGCCTGACGGTTGGGAAGTTGGCGATCTCGTTAGCTGCATCAGGTACTGGCACTACGAAGGCTAAAATATCCTACGAATTCACTTCGCTGGGAACTGACGGTGATGCATTCCTGGAGACTTTCACAACTGAATGGTACGAAAACTTCATGCGCGGCTGGGAAGCGGCGATGAATCATTACCTGAAAACGGGTGAGCTACTGGCTCCATGATCGTACAATGTCCCCACAACCACAGGGGATAACCATGAGTTCGAACAATCGCATCGTCCGGCTGACTGCCAGCACCTTAATGATCTGTGGAATGCTGACGGCCTGTACGCCACCAGCGTCACACGACGTCATCTTGCGTGGCGGGACTATCTACGACGGCAGTGGTGGAGACCCGTTTATCGGCGACGTTGCCATCGATGGCGACAAGATTGTTGCGCTCGGCGATATCGGCAAAGCTGAAGCGGCCATGGAAATCGATGTGAGCGGCCTCGCTGTCGCGCCTGGTTTCGTGAACATGATGTCCTGGTCGAACGAATCGTTGATCGAGGACGGTCGCTCACAAAGCGACATTCGCCAGGGTGTGACCCTGGAGATCATGGGCGAAGGTCATTCCATGGGGCCGCTCAACGATGCGATGAAAGCAGAGATGGGCAGCGACCAGGGCGATATCAAATACGACGTCGAGTGGACGACGCTCGCGGAATACCTCGAGTATCTGGAACGACGTGGGATCTCACCCAACGTTGCTTCTTTCATCGGTTCAGCAACACCGCGCGAGTATGTCATCGGACATGAAGACCGTGCCCCGACACCCGAAGAACTCGACGAAATGCGTGCGCTCGTACGAGCCGCCATGGAAGACGGAGCTTTGGGCGTAGCGTCGTCGTTGATGTATCCGCCTGGCCTGTTTGCAGAAACAGAAGAATTGATTGCCCTCTCGAAGGTGGCCGCTGAGTACGACGGTATGTACGTCTCACACATGCGTGACGAAGGCGCGCACATGGTTACGGCTGTCGCTGAGCTGTTAACGATTGCACAAGAAGCAAACATTCGTGCAGAGATCTACCACCTCAAGTCGTCGGGACAAGCTAACTGGCCACGTTTCGACGAGGCCATCACAATGGTCGAGGATGCCCGATCACAAGGCCTTGAGATAACGGCCGACGTCTACACCTACCCGGCCGGTTCAACCGGTTTAAACGTCACGATACCGCCCTGGGTACAGGAAGGCGGTTTCGAGGCATCGCTGGAACGCATGAGCGACCCCGCAACACGCGAGCAAATCATTCGTGAAATGAACACGCCATCCGATGACTGGGAAAACATGTTCCTCGCGCCGGGAACACCGGATAACATTCTTATGGTCAGCTTCAAGAATGAAGCATTGAGACACTTAACCGGCAAGACAGTTGCCGAGGTTGCGGCCATGCGGGGCACAACACCCGAAGAAACGATCATGGACCTCATCATCGAAGATGGCAGTCGAATAGGAACGGTCTACTTCACACAGTCCGAGGACATCGTACGCAGAGCGGTCGCCCTCCCCTGGGTAAGCTTCAATTCAGACGCGGCATCACAAGCTCCCGAAGGCGTGTTCCTGAACAGCAACCCGCATCCACGTGCTTACGGTAGCTTCGCCCGCGTGTTGGGAAAATACGTTCGCGAAGAGCAGGTCATTACATTGCAGGATGCGATTCGAAAGCTGGCAGCATTGCCGGCTCATAACATGAGAATCGATCGTCGCGGTGAATTGAAGCAAGGCTTTTATGCTGACGTGGTCGTGTTCGATCCTGACACAATTCAGGACCACGCAACCTTCGTCAAACCACACCAGTATGCGACCGGCATGGTCCACGTTTTCGTCAACGGTGAGCAAGTGCTAAAGGACGGTGAACATACCGGTGCGACACCTGGCCGCGCCGTACACGGCCCAGGCCGAACACCCCCAACCCCGTAGGAGCGGCTTTATGCCCATGTGGGTGCCAAGGCCGCGACCAACCCTGTAGGAGCGGCTTTATGCCCATGTGGGTGCCAAGGCCGCGACCACCAATTCAGCTAGCATTCACATACGTTATTTGACAATATGCGCACGCGTCGCAAATGTGTGAACCACAACACGATTCTGTTCGTGGACACGACTAGCATGCGCACATATTGGGCATATAAGAGGAGAACGTAATGTTGCGTTCATCATTGGTACTACTGGTCCTGGCGTTGTCGGCTTCTGCCAACTCGCAAGGATTTGATTACAACTATTTACAACTGGATTATGGAAATTTTGAATTTGACGATATTGATGGCGATGGCCTTGGTCTCTCAGGTTCGCTTGCTATTAACCCGGATTGGCACGTGTTCGTTGGCTATCAATCCGCAGGTCTCGATCGCGGCGTCGATGTAAACGCATTTAATGCGGGTATCGGCTACAACACGGAGATGTCACCGACTGTTGATGCGTTTGCGCGGTTTTCCTATGAATATATTGACTTCGATGCACCCGGAGGAATCGGTGGCGGCGACGACAGCGGTTTAGGCTTTGGCATTGGCATGCGGTTTGCTGCGAGTGATGTACTCGAGGTGGACGCAGCAATCGACTATGTCGATTTTGGTGGCAACAGCGGCGACGACACTGCTTTCTCACTTGGCGCGCTTTACAGTTTCTCCGATGCTTTCGCACTGGGTCTCGAGGGTAGCTGGAGCAGCGACGCGACGGCTTATATATTGAATGGCCGTTTCTACTTCGGCGAATAGACGATTCAAGGATCGAGGCGAAGTAAGCCTGACAGATACGGCTTCCGGTAGCAGGAATTGTGCGGTGCTTCGAGGTGCTTGCCTGCTACCGGTTTCTCTCCGACTGGATCTTCCCATCGGGAGACATCACAAAATGGTCGAACTGAAAACCGATATAGAAACTGCCCGTTTCATCGGGATTCTCAGAAACCCTGATCTCCTCCGGTGCAACCCGGCGCTTCATGTGCTCGCCCAGTAACTTGGCAATGCTGGGCTTTTCTGCTGCGTATACGATATCCATAATATCCTCCTTGAGAACGTTCCTTTGTCGTTCACAGGTAGAATATTCGGTCCTGGCTTAACTGAAGCTGAAATTTTCTTGAACGTAAGCTGAATGGATGCTTGTGTCGCCGACGTATTCCAAAAAAAAACCCACCTGAGGCGGGTTTTCTGTCTTCATTTTTTACGCTTTCAATTCAGGGTAGCGGTACAAAGTCTTCAACAATATCGACCCATTCGCTCTTCTTCGGACCATGCTTATCATCGTCATCACGCTCACGGTGTTTTCGCTTGCCCGGCTTGAGGAAATCCTCAACCCACTCGAACAGCGGTACGCCATTCGCAGTACCGAAGTAATACAGGAACGGATCCTGCAAGGCCGTGTGCACGTCGCTGCCACTGCGGATAAAACGCTTGTATCGATCCGGGTGCGCAGCATTCAATTTGCCGTGCTCATTTACGATCAGATCCCGGTACATTTGCTGTGTGGGAATACCTAAGAAAAAGCGATCAGTTGCGTCGCCGTCCGTAGAGTAAAACGACTCACGTATCGAACGGTCATTATCGAGCCGCCATTTGATGATCGCAGTCTGTTGTCCCATATCGCTGCAGTCCGTGCAACTCGCCGGATAGAACTGCCCAAAATCCCAGTCCATTGCGCGCAATGGAATACCGCCTCGAAAATCGTTGAGGTCAATCGCCACCGGCCCGGCATCGTTGAATACAGATAACTGGACCTTATTACCGAATACCATGCGCGTTAGTAACGGCGCAAATGAGGATGCACCAACTCCACCTGCGCTGGAACCCGCCACGAGAATTCGTTTGGCTTTAGGAAACATTTCCTTGGCCATGTCGATACCGGCTGACGCATTCTCAAGTCCTCTGTGAAAACGTATATCGCCAAATGGGAAGTTAGGGTCGGGTACGTCTCTGTCGCCCGTAAAGACCGAGCCGTCGCAATACGGCATATAGACCACGGAATAGTCAGCCAGGGGATTTTCGAGATCGCCCGTATTGAAGTCCGATGTGTCACTCCAGATGCCTATCGGTGGTGGCGGCGCCTCCTGATCCTCAGCCACGATATTGCAGTTGTAGAAGTCCTGCCAGCACGCCCCGCCGCCCTGCATGAAGACCAGCAGCTTCTTGGGATCTTTCGCTTTTGTGAATACCGAGTACGGTGTGCCTGCGATACACAGTGGGCCGTCACCAGCAAAGTTCTGCGCGTACGTGTGTTTGGTCCAGCCATCCCCTACGTCCGATGACGCTGCTGGTGAGAACTGTCCGAGGTATTGCGTCATACCCGATCGGACTATGTCTTGTTTTGCCTCGCGATTTAGGCCTTTGTGGCCCTTGTCGCCCTTGTGGCCCCCATCGCCAAGAGCGACTACAGAGAACGATAACAGTAGAAAAACAGCAATTAAGTGCAATAAGTGTTTCATTGCGAGCCTCCTAATAGTGATTAGAGCGCACACCCTCAAGTTGAGTATAGGCAATAATCCGGGGTTTGCTGGACATTCCGGCGGTTCTCTAATCGACTGCGTTAATTAGTGGTAAAGAAACGCACAATCGCAACCATCGCCTCAGTATCAAACCTGCAGTAACGCAGCAGCTGTTCCTCAAGCTCCAGCTTCCGAACCATGTCGGTCTCGGGATTGATGGCCTCCAGAAACCCATCACTAGCCCCCATCCCTTCATTAATCCCCTCAAGCCCTGAATAGCTCATCTCCGGCACCATCGCCGGCAAAACAGCCTTGATCGACCACGAACCGAGCATCTTTTGGTGGTAGTAATGTGTTTTAACTATCGGGTGTAAGTCATAGAGTCTATTGACAATTTTTGTGAGCGGTTCTTCCAGATCCGGGAACATCGCAATCAATCCGTTGATCACTCCCTTCTCATAGCTGGTGTACATCAACACCGGCCCAGACTCTCCGAGACACTCAATCATCTTCTCAGCCAGCGCCCGCATCGGCGGCTCCCCGGACAGGTCCAGGAACTCCTCATGCCGTATCGCGCCACCCTCTTCCTCGATATGACACGACCACTGAATAGGAACTGCCGCGTACGGTCTCGTCCCCGCCCAGATCGGCACAGCAGGCCCGATCGTCTCGAAATCCAGGTAGTAGCGTGGATACGGCAATGCCTCCAGGATCTTCTTTGCGCCGGGTATTACCTCAGGCTCACCAGCCACGGTCACGCGATGAATCCACTGCTGCGTTGCCGCGGTAAGGTCATGGGCGGCAACGTCCCGAATATCATGTGCACCGAGAGCGACGAAGTTTCCAAGTTTCGCCCGGCTGCCGCCTAACCCCGAGATGGGATACTCCGTGTCACTTGGCCAGCAATGCGACTGGAACTGGCAGTCGTAGGGCTTGGTGCAATGTGCACCCACCTGGATTGCCGGCATCGGGCCGGTGACTGCATCACGCGCCTTCGCAACGAGGTCGAGAACTGCAGGCTCCAGCTTTCGCGCTTCATCGGTCAGGTCGTTTTCAATTAGCAGTCCGTCGTAGTTCTCGTCACCCGCATACACGAACTGGTTGTTGATGTGCGCCAGCGATATCGAAAGAACATTGATACCGGAATTTCGCAGCACCCAATCCTGAATCGCACA
>Ga0255049_10000574_pt1 | contig 22543 bp, 23 predicted proteins | sample JV7_2_3_MG_FD_183615 | JGI IMG/M metagenome (GOLD analysis project Ga0255049, IMG submission 183615) | Seawater microbial communities from Jervis Inlet, British Columbia, Canada - JV7_2_3 | ecosystem: Environmental > Aquatic > Marine > Inlet | place: Canada: British Columbia | collected 2016-10-06
AGTTATATGTCCACCCCGTTCGTCGTGTGCGAGCAAGCCCAGGCCTGTGCCTTCAATCGGTCGCAGAATGACTTTTTTGCCGCGGCTCGTTAGTTTGTATTCGCGATAGCCAAGAAACGTGAAGTGATCGTCAGTCAGCCACTTGAGCAATTCGCGGCTTTCGCTGCGCAGTTCTTCATCGACGCCGTTCGGACCGAGGTTTAGCAATTCGTCGCACTCGTGCATCCGGTCACGCATCTGCGACCAGTCTCGAACTGCCACGCGCACATCAGACAGCACTTTCCGTATTTCCTGCTCCATAAGCTTGAGTTGCTGCGCATCCGTTTCGCGATCAATGGCAAGTCGGATAAAGGATTCCGATTTCACACCTGCTTCGCCGGTCTTGCCGATTGCATGCAGGCGGCCACGCGAATTGCGGCGAATGGGGACTATCGGGTGAACCGTGATGTGTACGGCGAGATCGTGGCGGTTGATCGCAGCGGTGACAGAGTCGACGAGAAATGGCATGTCATCGTTGACCATCTCGACGAACGTGTAGGGCGATACATAGCCGTGTGACTTCTCGGTCGGATTAAAAATCCGAAGCAACGCCTGTCCTGTACGTCTTTGGGCGCCAAATTCGAGGTGTGCGAGCCCGATATGCGCCATGATTTTTGCTGACCGCCCGGCCAGATCATCGACCGGAACGTCAGAAACATATTGCTTGAGAAACTGACCGATTTGTTTGCGATTAGGCAAAACGTCTGACGACACTCGGCTGGAAACGATGTCGTTGACGATGTCAGTCTTTCGATCGCTACCTCGCCGTTGCTTTTTCTTGGTCACTGGATTTCCGCCTGGAAATTCGCGAATAATCTGTCTGGGTAGCTACGACTGAGGAGTGCCCAGAAGTCGCGCTTTGGCGAGCAGGCGCTCGACGACGCTGTTGAATGCGTCATAGTCTTCCGTGCTAATGCCTTGCAGCAAATCGTGCTCGAATGCCAGGGCGAGCGGTGCGATTTCATCGTGGACATTTTGTCCTTCTTCCGACAATTTTAGTATCGATCGCCGGCGATCTGCGTCCGCAAACTGGCGATCAATGCGACCATTTTTTATCAGTTTAGTGACTGCGCGACTGACCGCAACCTTATCGAGCATGGTCCGGTCAGCGACTTCGACTGCCGACAGTCCCGGGAATCGGCCGAGGATGGCAATAACACGCCATTCCGGGATGGATACGCCGAATTTCTTCTCGTAAACCTTGGCGATTGTGGTGCTGATGGTATGCGAAAGAACGGACAGCCGGTATGGCAGAAAGTCTTCCAGATTAAGTTCTGCGTCCATACTTTCAACAGTAACCATTATCATTCCGTCGCACAACCGCTTCAGGCGAGATGCGGTGCAACGAGATACTCGGTCGACTGCATCTCCACCAGCCGACTGATGGTTCGATCGAATTCAAACCCCAGGCGCTTGCCGCGATACAACGCGTTTATGGTCGTCTTTGCCGACACGATCAGCTTCACGCGGCGATCGTAAAACTCGTCAACCAGGGCAATAAATCGCCGTGCCTGGTTCTCGAGTGTTTCGTCAAATTCGGGTATGCCGGAGACAATGACGGTCGGGTACCAGCGGGCGATCTCGATGTAATCGTTCTGGCTGCGCGGGCCGTCGCAAATAGCGTCAAATTCAAACCAGGCGATGCCCTTGGCACAGGCATGCGCACGAATACCACGCCCGTTGACCTCTAGCTCCTGCTCCGAGCCGACCTGGCTCGACGCAGATTCATCGAAGAAGTGCTGCAGTGTGCTTCTGGCACGGCCGTCATCTGGCGAAAGAAACGTGCCGGCTTGCTGCAACAGGCGCAGGCGGTAGTCCGTACCTCCCTCAATGTGGATGCTCCTGGTGTGCCGTTTCAACGCCTCGATCGCAGGCAAAAATCGTTGCCGTTGCAGGCCGTCACGATACAAATCGTCCGGCGCGGAATTCGATGTTGTGACCAGCGTTACGCCACGTTGAAACAATCCCTCCAGCAGGCGGCCAAGAATCATGGCATCGCCAATGTCACTGACGAAGAATTCGTCGAAGCACAGCACGCGTGTATCGCCTGCAATGTCGTCTGCTACCTGGTCTAACGGATCCGCAACGTCGACCAGGCGCGCAAGTCGTTCGTGCACCTCGTGCATCATGCGATGGAAGTGAATGCGTTTTTTCGCGTCGATCGACAGCGTTTCAAAAAACAGGTCCATCAGGAAAGTCTTACCGCGGCCAACGCCTCCCCAGATGTACAGTCCAGGCTTGCCCTCGTCATCACTGGAATTTCGCGGCCGGAAGACGTCCAGCAAGCCGCGCTTGCGTGCGGCATTGTCCTGCAGGTGCTGCTGCAATTGTTCGAGCTCAGCGACCACCGCTTCCTGTGCTGCATCGCGATCATGGCTGTCGCGTTGCAGGCTCTTCTCGTAGGCCTCGCGCACTTTCAAAATTCCATATATCCTCGTTTCGCACCCGAGGTGAGTGCGAGCGGAGAGACCATACTATGACTACAGAACGTGAATCCATGGAATTCGACGTAGTGATTGTCGGTGGCGGACCGGCGGGACTCGCTGCTGCGTGCCGATTGCTGCAACTCGACAGCAGTTTGTCGGTTGTCGTGGTCGAGAAGGGCTCCGAAATCGGTGCGCATATCCTGTCCGGAAACGTGTTTGAAACAGCTGGCTTGAATGAGTTATTTCCCGATTGGCAGAGCATGGGTGCGCCAGTCAATACTGTGGTCAGAAGCGACCATATTCACTATCTGACCAGCGCGGCCAAATCGGTTCGCGTACCCGGCTTGCTTGTCCCGCGGCCGATGCATAACAAAGGCAACTACATCATTAGCCTTGGCCGGCTATGCCAGTGGCTCGGAGAGCAGGCGGAAGGCCTCGGTGTGAACGTCTTTCCAGGATTCGCGGCATCCGAGGTCCTGTTCGACGGCGACGGGCGGGTGACGGGAGTCGCAACCAGCGACATGGGCGTCGGTAAGGACGGTCAGCAGAAGTCCAGCTACCAGGCCGGTTACGAACTAACCGCACCCTATACGATCTTCGCCGAAGGCTGTCGCGGCAACCTGGGGCAGGAATTGATACAGAAATTTGACCTGGGTGCCAACGCGGATCCGCAGCACTATGGCATCGGTCTGAAAGAGATCTGGGAGATCGATCCGGACCAGCACGATGAAGGTCTGGTCGTGCATACGACCGGCTGGCCGCTGGACAATCACACCGAAGGTGGCGGGTTTCTGTATCACGCAGCCGACAACCAGGTTTATACCGGCCTGATCATTGCACTCAATTACAAGAATCCGTACCTGTCTCCGTTTGAGGAGTTTCAGCGCTGGAAGCAGCACCCGAAAATTCGCCAGTATCTTGAAGGCGGCAAACGAATTTCCTATGGCGCGCGGGCGGTTAACAAGGGCGGTCTGCAGTCGTTGCCAAAACTCGTATTCCCGGGTGGCATGCTGGTGGGATGCGATGCCGGTTTTCTCAATGGTGTGAAAATCAAAGGTGCTCATACGGCTATCAAGACTGGCATGTTGGCGGCAGAGAGTGTGCATGCAGCACTGTCTGCAGGTGATGGCGCCGCAGCTGAACTCAGCGACTACGAAGACAGCGTCAAATCGTCCTGGGTGTATAAGGAGTTGCACGCCGGCCGCAATTTCGGTCCGGGTCTGGCGAAGCTCGGCGTTTTCTGGGGCGCGGCCTTTACTTTTATCGACCAGAATATTTTCTTCGGCAAGCTGCCGTTTACCTGGCACAACATGGTGCCTGATCACGAGTCGCTCGCGAAAGCGAATGATGCGACTGAAATTGAATACCCACGGCCCGATGGTGTGATCAGTTTCGATCGACTCTCATCGGTATTCCTGTCGAGCACGAATCACGAGGAAGATCAGCCATCGCATCTGACCCTGAAAGATGGGTCAGTGCCGATCAGCTTCAATCTGCCTAACTATGACGAGCCGGCGCAACGCTATTGTCCGGCCGGTGTCTACGAAATCGTCGAGGAGGGTGGTGATAAGGTCTTTCAGATCAGTGCGCAGAATTGTGTCCACTGCAAAACCTGCGACATCAAGGATCCAACGCAAAATATCGTCTGGACAGTACCCGAGGGCGGCGGCGGACCGAACTACCCCGGCATGTAACTGTTGGAGCGCTCCAACAATCGGGGCTAAAGCCCCTCCTACTTGGGTTGCATGCGGATCGCGCCGTCGACGCGAATCGTTTCGCCATTCACCATTGCGGTGCCGTAGATGAACTCGGCCGCGTCCGCATATTCTTCGGGACGGCCCAATCGCGGCGGGAACGGCACTTGCTTGCCGAGTGAGTCCTGCACTTCTTCGGGCATGCCTGCGACCATCGGTGTTAGAAACACGCCGGGGGCGATGGTGTTGACGCGGATGCCGAACGCAGCGAATTCCCGTGCCAGTGGCAACATCATGCCGACTACGCCGCCTTTCGACGCCGAGTAGGCGGCCTGGCCGATCTGACCTTCGAAAGCCGCGATTGAAGCTGTGCTGATGACCACGCCACGTTCGCCATCTGCGTTTGGCTCGTTGTGCTGCATGAATGCCGCGGCTTCCTTGGTGACGTTGAAGCTACCGATCAGGTTAACCTGGATGACCTTGTTAAAGAGTTCGCTTGGCCACGGTCCGTCGCGACCCAGCGCGCGGCCCGCTGTCGCAATGCCGGCGCAATTTACGGCCAGTGTGATTCCGCCCATGGCCTCATTCGCCGCAGCGAGCGCCGCCTTGACCGATTCTTCATTCGATACATCGGTATTGACAAACGTCGCGCGCTGACCGAGTTTTTCTGCGCTCTCGGTACCTTGCTCGTCGTTGATATCGAGCAGTGTGACTTGCCCGCCCGCATCGATGACGCGTTGCGCCGTCGCAAACCCGAGTCCGGATGCGCCACCCGATATAACTGCTTTTGCCGTTGCTAGGTCCATGCTGTGATCTCTCAGATAATTTCGATGCCGATTGCTACCGCTTCGCCGCCACCGATACACAGTGATGCGATGCCGCGCTTCATGTTACGTGCCTGCAGCGCGTACAGCAGCGTTGTGCTGATGCGCGCGCCGGTTGCGCCGATCGGATGACCCATCGCGCAAGCGCCACCGTTCACGTTTACTTTGTCGTGTGCGATGCCGATATCGTGCATAGCGGCCATGGTGACTACCGCAAACGCTTCGTTGATCTCGTACAGGTCGACATCATCCGTACTCCAGCCAAGACTCTCTTGCAGGTTCCTGATTGCCGCAACAGGTGCCGTCGTGAACCACTCGGGTTCCTGGGCGAAACTGGAATGGCCGACCAGCTGTGCTAGCGGCTCGACGCCACGGCGCTTGGCTTCGGACGCAGTCATCAATACTGTCGCCGCCGCGCCATCGGATATGGACGACGAAGTGGCCGCCGTTACAGTGCCATCCTTGTTAAAGGCGGGGCGTAGCGTCGGAATCTTGTCGATGCTGACCACACCCGGAGTCTCGTCGATTGACACAACAGTATCGTCCTTACGCGACTTGATCGTTACCGGTGAGATCTCGTCGGCGAATGTGCCAGCCGCGACGGCAGCCTGGGCCCGGGAAACGGACTCGATCGCAAACTTGTCCTGAGCTTCGCGCGAAAAGCCGTACTTGTCGGCAGTGGCATCGGCGAAGTGACCCATCATCAGCCCCTTCCATGGGTCCTGCAGGCCGTCGTAAAACATGTGATCGATGACCTCCTGATGCCCCATGCGATAGCCGCGGCGTGCTTTCGGCAACAGGTAGGGCGCATTACTCATCGATTCGAGGCCGCCGGCGACGACAATTGTCGCACTCCCGGCTTTGAGCATGTCGTGACCCAGCATGATCGTCGCCATCGCTGAGCCACACATTTTATTGACCGTCGTGCACGGTATGCCGACCGGAACACCGGCATTCAGGGCAGCCTGCCGCGCGGGAGCCTGGCCAAGTCCGGCCGGCAATACGCAGCCCATCAACACCTGGTCAACATCTGCCGCATCAATTCCGGAATTGGCGATTGCTCCGGCAATGGCCGCCGCGCCCAAATCGGGCGCCCTTGCGCCAGACAACGCGCCCTGAAAAGCACCGATAGGTGTTCGTTGCGCCGCAACGATGACGATGGGATCACTACTCATTCACTGCCTCCGGAGGATTTTTTTCGCTGCCGACGAGATCAGGCTCGTCGAGCACGGCGAGTATACGTTTTCGTGTGAGTTTGGCGAGTTCGCGGTGCTTCGCGAAGCTTTCGTGGTCGGGGTTTATTGGCGGCAAAACATCCACCCGAATCGGGCTGAATCGCGGCAACATGCGCAGCGACGGCAGCATATGTCGGGTACCGGATATCACGACAGGCACAATAGGCATCTCGCCGCGCACGGCCGCCACAAAGGCGCCTGCGCGAAACCGCATCAATCCGGGTTGCAGCTGAAATGTGCCTTCCGGAAACACGGCGAGTGATTGTCCGTTTTGGGCGGCTTTGACAATCTGGCGGGCGTCACGAGAGCTGGCGGTCGATTCACTACGCTCGACGAAATGCGAACCGGCGCGGCGCAGCAGGAAGTGCACGACCGGTATATTCCTCATTTCGCCCTTAATGACGAACGAAAAGCGGGCCGGCAGGAAGCCCTTGAGGAGAAAGCCGTCAACGTAGCTGGCGTGATTTGCGACCACCACGCAGTCGATATCGGGCAGGTTTTCCATGCCGCGGACATCGACCGGCGCACCCGACAGTACAAACATTGCTTTCGCGGCGCCTGCCAGCCACCGTGCCCGACGATCCGTCCCAGGGACAAGAAGGGCAGCGCACAGGCCGAAAAGTATGCAGAAAGTGAAGACTATCAAGGCGTACACGCCGAACAGGGCATCACGAATACGTGTGACGTAGGTCACTTTATGTAAACGCCTTGTGCTTTCTGTGACAGCGATCACGCCGGTTGTGGAGCATCGTCAGCATACTCAAACCCTTGATAAATCCGTCGCTTGGCGGTGCAGTGTGCTGAATATGCGGCGGAGACGCAAAGGATTGCGCGACCGACCAGATGGATAATATGGCTAGCATTGATAATCAAAATTCGGATCCCAAATCCGTCGCTCGCTCCGAGGAGCTGGTCGATCGATTTCTGGATGCAATTTGGATGGAACGTGGTTTGTCGCAGAATACGCTCGGTGCATACCGTGCGGATCTGATGACACTGAGCCGCTCGCTATCCGAGCAACAAAAGTCGATTGATTCGGCCGAAAAGGCGGATCTGTTGGCCTTTATTGCCGGACGAGTCGAAGGCGGCGCCAAGCCTCGGTCGACGGCCAGGCAACTATCGAGCTTTCGCCGTTTCTTCCGTTACATCATGCGTGAGGGAATGCGTGATACGGATCCGACGGCCGACATCGAGATGCCGCGTATCGGCCGTTCGCTGCCGAAGACCCTGACCGAGGATGAGGTCGAATCGCTGCTGCTCGCACCCAATACCGACGAGCCGCTGGGCCACCGTGATCGCGCCATGCTCGAGTTGCTGTATGCGACCGGCCTGCGCGTATCCGAACTGATCAATCTCAAGCAGTCGCAGGTCAATTTCAATCAAGGTGTACTGCGCATCGTCGGCAAGGGCGATCGCGAACGCCTGATTCCGCTCGGTGATGAATCACAGCGCTGGCTCAGAGATTTTATCGATGGACCGCGTATGGAGATCCTGCTCGAGCGCCAGACCGATTACCTGTTCCCGACACGCCGCGGCGATCGTATGACACGGCAGGCGTTCTGGCACATCATCAAGCGTTATGCCGAGAAGGCCGGCGTGCGCAAGAAAATGTCGCCACATAGCCTGCGCCATGCCTTTGCAACACATTTGTTGAATCGTGGTGCCGATCTGCGCGTAGTGCAGCTATTGCTGGGTCACAGTGATTTGTCGACGACTCAGATCTATACGCACGTGGCGCGTGAGCGTCTCAAGGACCTGCACGGCGAACACCATCCGCGAGGATAGCTTTGCTACACTTGCCGGCCCGGGAACCCTTATGGGCCCTGCAGGTCCATTAAAGCTATGATGACGCGCATGCAATTACCACTGTCTATTCGCTATTTGATCGCTGGAATTGCGGCCATGGCGGTTTTCTCTATTGTTCCGGCAGCGGCTCAGGAGGCTGACGAGAATCTCGAAAAGGTGCGCCTGCAGGTCGGCGCAATGTTCGACATGATCAATGCGGAAGATGTCAATGTCAGCCCGATCGATGGCTGGTACACCATCCACAAAGGATCGATCGTTGCCTATATTTCGGCAGACGGTCGCTACCTGTTGCAGGGCGACCTGATCGATTTGCAAACAAACGTCAACATGAGCGAAGTAGTGCGCAACGATTCTCGCCGCGAACTGATGGCAGCCGTTAATGACGACGATGTTATTTCGTTTTCGCCGGCCGATGTAAAGTATACGGTCTCGGTTTTCACGGACGTCGAGTGCACTTACTGCCGCCGTTTGCACAGTCAGATTGACGAATACCTGGCGCACGGCATTGAAGTCCGGTATCTGTTGTATCCACGTAACGGACCGACCTCACGGGCCTGGACCACGGCTGAAGAAGTCTGGTGCTCCAATGACCGCAACGACGCACTCACTGCTGCCAAAACAGATCGGAAATTTGCATCAACGGATTGCGACGCAACGATTGTGCAGGACCACTATGCGTTGGGGCACGAGGTCGGCTTGAATGGTACACCGGCTATCGTCTTCGAAGACGGCACGCTCATCAGCGGGTATTTGCCGCCGGATCAGCTCAAGGCACGTCTCGACCAGCTGGCAGCAGCTCCGTAAACGTAGGAGGGCCTTCAGGCCCGATCTAGTTGTAGGAGGGCCTTCAGGCCCGATCTAGTTGTAGGAGGGCCTTCAGGCCCGATATATTCGCGGCTGAAGCCGCTCCTATGATTTAGCCCGGCGCAGCTCGTGAATGTGCACGCCGTTGTTCTCACCTTTATCTTCGAAGTACTTCTGCAGTGCGTAGCGCCCGCTGTGAAATGCGATGTCGTCCCACGGAATGTCCGCTTCGCTGTACATCGCCACGTCGAGGCTTTCCTCTCCGGCCGCGTAGTCACCCAATAATTTCGCGGTGAAGAACAGGTGTACCTGGCCGGCGTCAACGACGTCGACCGAGGCGAACAGGTGGCCGATCTCAACATCCGCACAGGCCTCTTCCAGGGTCTCGCGTATGGCACCCTGCGCCGTTGATTCGCCCAGCTCCATAAAGCCGGCCGGAACAGTCCAGTAGCCATAGCGGGGCTCGATGGCGCGTTTGCATAACAGGATGCGGCCGTCTTTTTCAGGCACGCAGCCAACGACGATTTTTGGATTTACGTAATGTACGATGCCGCAGGCATCACAAACACTGCGTTCGCGATTGTCATCCTTGGGTATGCGCTTTGTGACCTGTTGGCCGCAATCAGGGCAATATTTCATCGTGGGGTCAGTCTTGTTAGTTGAGGCATGGTGCCGGGAGGGGGAATCGAACCCCCACTTCCTTTCAGAAACTGGATTTTGAATCCAGCGCGTCTACCAGTTCCGCCATCCCGGCATGCTCGGCTCGAACGGCGCACAGTATAGGCAAAATAAAATCTCACGTGCGACCCTTTTCAGCTGTTCCGCATCTAATATTATCGAGATATGAGTAAATTTGCTGACATCCGGATTGACCCGGCGATTGTGAAGCGGGCCGCGCGTGGCGACGCGCGTGCTCACGAAATTATCTACCGGGCCTTTGCGACACCCGTGTACTCGCTCTGTTTGCGATTCACACGTGCGCCCGCGCATGCCGAGGATCTCGTGCAGGAGACGTTTATCGAGATCATGCGGTCCATCGCGAAGTTTCGCGGTGAAGCAGCTCTCGGTAGCTGGATACGCCGCATAGCGGTGTCCAAGGCACTGATGTTTTTGCGCTCAGCATGGACCGCGAGGAGCCAGTCGCTGGGTGAGGACTGGGATGAGGTGACGCCAGGCGATGCCGTCAGTCACGGCATTTCAAGCCATCCGGACGACGCGATGGACCTGGATGCGGCGCTGGCGAATCTGCCTTCGGTTAGTCGCAGCATAGTCTGGCTGCACGACGTTGAAGGCTTTACGCACAAGGAAATAGGAAAACTGATGGGCCGTACCGAAAGCTTTTCAAAATCACAGTTGTCGCGTGCCTATCAACGGCTGCGGCCAATGCTATCGCAAAATCGCGATGATGCAGAGGCAGCTGCCGATGCGCTCAGGAGCTTCTGAGAATGACTAATGAAACAAAGGACGAAGAGATGATATGCGGACTAACCGCCGATGAGCGTGACGTATTGCTGCGGGGCCTTGATGAGCTCGCCGACACGATGCCGCCGCGTATCGTATGGAATCGTATTCGTGAGCAGGCTGAAGCCGAAGGGCTGATCCATACCATGGTGACGCAACGACCGTCGACCTGGTTTGGCGGCTTTGCGATCGCGGCCGCTGTCGTGCTTGCGGTAATCATGGTGCCGAAACTGATGACGACGACGGAGCTTGGACTGGCCACGATAGTACCGCCGTCGACGGCGCAGGAAAATCCGCTTGGGGTGACCGCTTTGCAGGCACTGATGGTGCAATCGCAACAGCTCGAGAGCGACCTACGTGCCTTGCCTGAGGAACCTAGAGTGATGCGGGCGAGCACCGTGGCCACTATTTCCGATATTGAGAACGCCATCGCGTCGATCGACTTTCAACTCAATGATTCGGGCGTGCAGATGACACCCGAAGAGAGAGAACTGTTCTGGCGCGAACGCGTCAGGCTGATGAAATCACTGGTCCAGTTGCGTTACGCGCAAGCGCAGCGAACCGCCTTTTGATGTAGGAGGGCCTTTAGGCCCGATGTGTAGGAGGGCCTTTAGGCCCGATGTGTAGGAGGGCCTTTAGGCCCGATGTGTAGGAGGGCCTTTAGGCCCGATTAGGAGATATTAGTAATGAAAAACTGGAAAATTGTCTTAGCGGTCACGGCAGCATGTATGTTTGCTGGCCAGGCCGCGGCGCAAACGGCAGAGCGGGAGGCAACCGCAGCCGAGACCGCCGAGATGCACGAAATGCAGGAGCGCGAAGCCGAGATGCAACGGCGCATGCATGACGCCGAGCGGCGCATGGCGGAGGCTGCCAGGCAGATGGCGGAATTGACCCATGAACGCCTGCCGCAACTGGAAGGCATTCAACGACGCTTCGAATTCATCACCGACGATCGACCGCGGCTGGGTGTGACGATCAGCGGCGACGAAAAAGGCCCGGTAAAAGGGGTATCGATACTCGGCGTGTCACCGGGAAGCGCGGCTGACGACGCCGGCCTTCGCGCCGGCGATCTCATTACCGCAGTTAACGGCGAATCATTGGGCGCCGAAAAGGCTGATGTAGCAACCGAACGACTGCTGGATTTCATGCGCGGCGTTGAAGAGGGCGACACGCTCGAGCTCGACTACGTGCGGGACGGCAAGGCCGGCACTGTGGAAGTTGAGCCAAGGTCTGTTGAGAGCGAATTCTTCTCATTCTCGGGCGATGGCCGTCACTTCGCTATGCCGACCGCGCCGGGCGCAGTGGTCGCACCGGGGGTCCTCGGAGGGCCAAACACGCTGGTTTTTGAATGGACCAGCGATGGCTGGGGTGACATGGAACTGGTCGAACTCAACGAAGGGCTCGGCAAGTACTTTGGCACGGACGAAGGTCTGCTTGTGGTCAACGCACCGGATTCGAGTTCGCTGCAGCTGGAAGATGGCGACGTCATCCAGAAAATCGATGGCCGCGCGCCGACCTCCGTGCGGCACGCATTGCGAATCTTAAGTTCCTACCAGGCTGGCGAGTCGCTCACGCTCGAAATCATGCGCGATAAGAAGCGCCGAACGCTCGAGGTCGAGATAGCCGATGACCTTACTGGCCACGTGGCGCCGCAACTTGCACCCGTTGTGCAGCCTGCCCGCGTACCGTCGCCACCACGTCCGAGCACGCCCGTCGAAAGAACATAAGCGTTCTACCCCAGCGTGTGGGCGCGCATGGCTTTGGTACCATGCGCGCCCATGCGCACTAGCGAATTCAATTACGCACTACCTGATCAACTGATTGCCCGCTACCCGACGCCCGAGCGACGCGGCAGTCGCTTGCTCGAGCTCGGCCCCGAGCTCGTTGATCGGCGCTTCGAAGACCTGCCGGCGCTACTTCGCGCGGGCGACCTGCTGGTTTTCAATGACACGCGTGTGATTCCTGCGCGCCTGCGTGGGCGCAAAGAGTCGGGCGGCCGCGTCGAGGTGCTGATCGAACGAGTCGAATCTGACGCAAGCGCCCTCGCACATATTCGCGCAAGCAAGTCACCGAAGCCTGGCAGCAAGCTCCTGATCGACGACGTTGCGGTGCTTGTTACTGGTCGCGATGGCGAGTTGTTCTCACTCGAATTTGCAGTGCCGGTCTTGCCGCTGCTCGATCGGCTCGGCGAAGTGCCGTTGCCGCCATATCTCGAACGCGCGGCTGAAGCGTCCGACAGCGAACGCTACCAGACCGTGTATGCGCGCGATCCCGGGGCGGTTGCTGCACCGACAGCCGGACTGCACTTCGACGAGGCGATGCTCGAGGAGACGCGTGAGCTTGGCGTACGGCATGCCTGGGTCACCTTGCATGTCGGTGCGGGCACGTTTCAGGCCCTGCGCCAGGAAAATGTCGATGAAAACAGATTGCACAGCGAACGCGTGCAGGTGGAGCAAAGTGTTTGCGATGCGGTGCAGGAGACCAGGGCTGCGGGTGGGCGCGTCATTGCGGTTGGTACCACCTCTGTACGTGCTCTGGAATGCGCCTCGGCAGGCGGCGAGCTGCAGCCCTTTCGCGGCGAGACCGATCTCTTTATCCTGCCCGGCTACCGTTTTCGCAGTGTCGACGCCATGCTTACCAACTTCCACCTGCCGCAATCGTCGCTCCTGATGCTGGTCGCATCGTTTGCTGGCACCGAGCGCGTACTCAATGCGTATCAGCACGCCGTGCAGGAAAAATACCGCTTCTTCAGCTACGGTGACGCGATGTTTCTGACCCCGGATGGTAATTTATGAAATTCGCGATTGCTGCACAGGACGGTGCCGCTCGACGCGGTAGCCTGAGCTTTCGCCGGGGCAGTATTCAAACGCCGGCTTTCATGCCGGTCGGTACTTACGGCACGGTCAAGAGTGTTACGCCCGAAGAAGTCAGCGCCAGCGGTGCAGAGATTCTGCTGGGCAACACGTTTCACCTGATGCTGCGACCGGGCACCGAGGTCATTCGCAAACACGGCGGGCTGCATGAATTTATGCACTGGCACGGCCCGATCCTGACCGACTCGGGTGGCTTCCAGGTTTTCTCCCTGGCCGCCATGCGTAAGTTGTCGGAGGAGGGGGTTCGATTCAATTCGCCGATCAATGGCGATGAGGTTTTCCTGTCGCCCGAGAAGTCGATGGAGGTGCAACACGAATTGAATGCGGACGTCACGATGGTATTCGACGAGTGTACGCCCTATCCGGCCAGCGAGTCGGAGGCGGGTGAGTCGATGGCCCTGTCGTTGCGCTGGGCGGCGCGCAGCCGCAAGCGATTCGATGAACTGCGTGCTGCGGCTCCCGAGCGCGGCGAAGCACTATTTGGCATCGTGCAAGGCGGCATCTACGCAAATCTGCGTGCGGAGTCGCTGGCCGGTCTGACCGCTATCGGTTTTGACGGTTATGCCGTTGGCGGGCTCGCGGTCGGTGAGCCCGAGGAGGAGCGCATCCAGGTGCTGGATGAACTGCTGCCCAAGATGCCGCTCGACCGGCCGCGCTACCTGATGGGCGTGGGGACGCCGGTCGATATCGCCGACTCGGTATTGCGTGGCATCGACATGTTCGACTGCGTCATTCCGACGCGCCACGCACGCAACGGTCAGCTCTACACATCCAGGGGCAAAATCAAGTTTCGCCATGCTCGCTACGCTGATGACACATCGGCGCCGGACCCGGATTGCGATTGTTATACCTGTCAGAACTATAGCCTTGCCTATCTCAGGCACCTGGTGAAGTGTGGTGAGATCCTTGGGCCACGTCTCGCGACAATTCATAATTTACATTACTATCAACAACTTATGATTGATCTTCGGCTGGCGATTGACGATGAATCGCTAGCTCAGGTCGCCGCCGATCTACGTGCCTTGTACGCGTCATAGCAGGATTTCCCTTGCGATTCCAGATGCCGCCCTTATTTCGTTTGCTCTATGCCATAATACCGCGCTGATTTTCGGGGCAAGCCCCGACAGCCCATCACTAAAGTTTGAGACCCATGGACTTCCTAATTCAAAACGCAAATGCGCAAGGTGCCCAGACGGCTGACCCGTTCGGTTTCTTGCTGCCGATGATTATTATTTTTGTGGCCTTCTATTTCTTGCTGATTCGTCCGCAACAAAAGAAGCAAAAGGCACATACTGCCCTGGTTTCTGCCCTTAAAGAGGGCGATGAAATCCTGACGACGGGCGGCATTCTCGGCAAGATCACCGGTGTCAGCGAGCACTACATTATCGTCAAGATCAGCGATAACACCGAGATCAAGATGCAGAAAGCCAGCGTCTCCCAGGTCGTCCCCAAAGATACTTTTGACGCTGCCTGAGCGGCGCCAGGCTCCTCACCATGAATAAGTACCCCGGTTGGCTTAACGCCCTTGTGCTCGTCATTGTGATATCGGGTTTATTGTTGGCGTTGCCGAACATTTACGGCAGCGTACCAGCGGTGCAACTTTCCGGCACGGATGGTGCGGACTTTGACGAAGCGCGCCTCGAGCAGGTTGTGCAAACGATCGAGAATGCCGACATCCAACCCGAGGCTGCCTATCTCAAGGATGGCCGGATCGTTCTGCGCTTCGATTCTGTCGAAGACCAGCGCGACGCCGAAGAGCGCCTGCGCGAACGTTACCGGCGCGAAGCCAGTATCGCTTTGACGCTGGCACCGAAATTACCTGATTGGCTGCGCGAAATGGGGCTGGAGCCGATGAGTCTCGGTCTCGACCTCAGGGGCGGCGTATATGTGTTGCTTGAGGTCGATATGAATACGGCGATCGAGACGCGCATGAAAACCTATCAGCAGGACTTCGACGATAGCTTGCGCGACGCTCGCATGCGGCACCGCGTGGACCTCGATACGCCGCTCATTACGGTACGGCTGCAAACAGCTGAAGACATGGCTGCTGCGAGAGCCATCATTCGTCAGGCAGACGCCGACGTACTGATCGCTGACGGTGTCGATGGCAAGTCGTTGCTGGTGCGCATGACCGAGGCGCAGATTGATGAACGGCGGAACCTGGCTATCGAGCAAAACGTCACGACACTGAGAAATCGCGTCGATGAACTTGGCGTCGCCGAGCCACTGGTACAGCGGCAGGGCGCTGATCGCATCGTGGTGCAATTACCGGGTGTGCAGGATCCAAACCTGATCAAACGCATCCTGACAGCAACCGCAACTATCGAATTCAGAATGGTTGATCTGTCGGGGGAAGAGCCCGGTTCGCGTCGTTACCCCGGTCGCGACGGGCAGGCCTCGCAAATACTGAGACGAAAAGTAGTCGCGTCAGGCGATCAGATTGTTGACGCCAATTCGGGCCGCACCAACGATGGCCTGCCGGCCGTGAACATCACGCTCGACTCAGTGGGCGGCGCCAGCATGCTGGAAAACACCCAGGTGAATGTCGGCAAACCGATGTCCACGCTGTTTATCGAGAGCAAGCGCGAAGCAGTGACACGCAATGGCGTCACCGAATACCGGATCACAAGAACAGAAGAGATCATCAACACGGCAACGATTCGTGGCGTGTTCAAGAACAAGTTTCAAACGACGGGCCTGGACCCGATCGAAGCATACGACCTCGCATTGCTGCTGCGTGCGGGCGCGCTCGCCGCTCCCGTGTACATGATCGACGAGCGTACCATCGGACCCAACCTCGGCCAGGACAATATCGATCGTGGTTTTCTTGCCGTGCAGGTTGGTTTTCTCGCGGTCATCGTATTCATGATGCTCTATTACCGCTGGTTCGGCATGATCGCGAATCTCGCGCTGCTGTCCAATCTCGTTTTCATCGTTGCGTTACTGTCTATGTTGCAGGCTTCGCTCACATTGCCGGGTATAGCAGGCATCGTGTTGACGGTCGGCATGGCGGTCGACGCCAATGTATTGATCTTTGAACGAATACGAGAAGAACTTGCCGCGGGTGCTCAACCGCAGGCGGCAATAAATTCGGGTTACGAGAAAGCGTTGTCGTCGATCGCTGACGCTAACATCACGACGCTCATTGCGGCAGTCGTTCTGTTCGCATTTGGTACCGGGGCGATCAAAGGATTTGCGATTACCCTGTCGCTCGGCATCATGACCTCGATGTTTACAGCAATTGTTGGTACGCGTTCGATCGTCAACCTGGTCTTCGGTGGTCGCAAGCTCAAGTCTGTACCGGTCTAGGGAATCGATCAATGCGCCTAATCAAACACAAAACCAGTATCGATTTTCTTGGCGAGAAACGTCGCAAGCTGGCGCTGGGTCTGTCGCTTGTCATGATCGTCGTATCGATTGCCTCTCTTGCAACGCGCGGCCTTGAGTTCGGTATTGATTTCACGGGCGGCATTCTTCTCGAAGTGGGCTACGAGCAAGCTGCTGATCTGGAGATGATTCGAGGCAATCTCGCCGATGCTGGTTTCAGCGACGCGCAGGTGCAGCTTTTTGGCGCCGATAACGATGTGCTGGTTCGACTGCCGCCGCAAGATGGTGATGCAGATAGTATTCGTGAGGAGCTGCAGTCCACGCTGTCCGTCGGGGATAGCTCGGTTGAATTGCGCCGCGTTGAGTTTGTTACTCCGCAGGTGGGCAAGGAACTGACTGAGCAGGGCGCACTGGCGATGATTGTCGCCCTGCTGCTGATTTTCGCCTACGTCATGATCCGCTTTCAGTGGAAGTTTGCTACCGGCGCTGTCGCAGCGTTGGCGCACGATGTCATCATCACAGTTGGATTCTTCTCGCTGTTTTCGTTGCCATTCGACCTGACCGTCGTTGCGGCTGTTCTCGCTGTGATTGGTTATTCGCTCAATGATACGGTCGTTGCCTTTGACCGAATTCGCGAAAACTTCTTCAAGTTGCGTGGTGTCGAGGCAGACGAGTCGATGAATATCTCGATCAATGAAATGCTGGCGCGCACCTTAATTACCGGTATCACGACTTTGATCGTACTGGTTGCTTTGCTGGTGCTCGGTGGTGAGTCGATCGCGCCGTTCTCAATCGCACTGATTGTCGGCATCGTCATCGGTACGTATTCGTCGATTTACACCGCCAGTGCCACGGCTTTGCTGCTCGACGTCACTGCACAGGACCTGATCGAGCCCATCAAAGACCCGGACCTGCTCGACGATCTCCCGTAACCCGCGCCTGTGGGAGGCGGCCATGCCGGCGACCACACAATCGGCGGTCCGGCTATTTCTCGCCGGAATGGCTCGCTGCGCTGCGCTTTAGTTCTCGGCGAGAAACACCCCTCCCGCCGATTGTGTGGTCGCTGCAAGGCGCGTCGACGCCTCGATGTCACTGACGCGTCAGCGGCTTGCGAACGGGATGTTCATCGACCGAAGTAAAGCGCAGCGCAGCGAGCCATGAGGGAGAGGAATATCCCGTTCGCAGGTCGTGTGCGCGTCGTTGAGAAGAGGTCGCCCGCATGGCGGCCTTCTACAGGGAGCTCATGAGGCCCTTGATTTCGGGAGCGCAGAGCTTCGCGAAGTCGCGGTAGATTCTGGGTGAGCCGGTCAGTACGTGCCCGGTGTCGAGGAAATCTTCACTGCCGTCCAGACCGCTGACCATGCCGCCCGCTTCGCGAATAATCAGTGAACCGGCGGCCAGGTCCCAGGGACCGAGCCCGGTCTCAAAGTAGGCGTCCAGCCGTCCGGCCGCCACGTAGCACATGTCGAGGGCCGCGGCACCGGCACGGCGGACGCCAGATGTGTTGCTCAGCGTTTTCGACAACATGGCCATGTAAGGAGACAACTCCACATCTATCTCGCGGAATGGAAAACCCGTGGCGATGAGTGCGCGCGCCAGGTCCATCTGACCGCTAACCCGAATCTTGTGGCCATCCAGCTGGGCGCCACGGCCGCGGGAAGCAGTGAACAGCTCCTGGCGCAGAGGATCGTAGACGACCCCGTGCTCCATGCGGCCCTTTTCCTGCACGCCGATCGATACGGCGAATACCGGGAAGCCATGCAGGTAGTTGGTAGTGCCGTCGAGTGGATCGATAATCCAGACGATGTCGGAATCGCCACTGGCACCGCTCTCCTCGGCGAGAATCGCGTGCTCGGGATAGTGTTTGTGGATGCAGCTGATGACCGCCTTTTCGGCGGCTCGATCGGCATCGCTAACGAAGTCGTTATGCCCTTTTTGCTCAACCTTGAGCTTGTCGAGATTGACCATCTTTTTGATCAGCGTGCTGCCAGCACGGCGCGCCGCCATCACGGCCACATTGAGTAGTGGGTGCATCGAACGATTCCATTAGTGTCAAAGAACTCGGCCATTGGCCGACTGCGGCGCTAGAATAGCGGACTTTGGGTCGCCTTAGCCAGCCATGTCGATACGCATCGTTCTCGTCGGAACCACTCACCCGGGCAACATCGGGGCGGTGGCGCGTGCCATGAAGAACATGGGGCTGACGGACCTGGCGTTGGTCAGGCCAAAGAAATTTCCGCACGCCAAGGCTACTGCGCGCGCGTCCGGCGCCATTGATGTGTTGCAGAACGCGACGGTCGTCGATGCGCTGCAAGACGCGATCTCGGATTGCGTATTTGTTGCGGGCGCGAGTGCCCGGCCGCGCTCACTAAGCTGGCCGACCATGGAGCCTCGCGACTGCGCGGCCAAACTGGTCCAGCACAGCGACGACGGCGTCGTTGCTGCCGTATTCGGCCCTGAAAAATCAGGCCTGTCCAATTCGGATCTTGATTATTGCGATACGTTGCTGACCATCCCAACCGACCCCGACTTCAGCTCACTGAACCTGGCCATGGCAGTACAGGTGTTTACCTACGAGTTACGTCTGGCCGGTATCGACGCTACACCGTCGCACTACGAGCACGATGGGCCGCTCGCGACCGCCGAGGAAATGGAGTACTTCTATGCGCATCTCAGCGAAGTGATGGTCAGAGTAGGCTTTCTTGACGAGGAGAATCCGCGGCACCTGATGCGGCGGCTGCGGCGGCTGTTCATCCGCGCTGAGGTGGACCAGAACGAGGTCAATATCCTGCGTGGAATTCTCGCAGCGTTTGACAGGTACCGGCCGTGAATTCGCCGCAACGTCTCATCTACCTCGATTATGCCGCGACCACGCCTGTCGATCCGCGCGTGGCTGAGACAATGGCCGGTTTGCAGGGCGCCGACGGCGACTTCGCAAATCCGTCGGCGATACATCCTGCCGGCAGACGCAGCAGCGAGCACATTGCCAGGGCCGCAGCGCAGCTGGCATCGTTGTTGAACACGCAAGCGGAACGACTTATCTGGACATCGGGTGCTACTGAATCGAACAACCTCGCGATCATCGGCGCAGCAAGGCATCGTGAGCACCGCGGCAAACATCTGATCACCATGCTGACCGAGCACAAGGCGGTCACAGATGTATTTCGTGCGCTCGAAGGGCAAGGCTTTGAGGTGGCCTGGCTCAAGCCGGACCAACGTGGCGTGCTGGACGTCGCCGATCTCGAGGCGGCCATGCGCGAGGACACGCAACTCGTGTCGATCATGCATGTGAATAACGAAACCGGTGTGTGGCAGGACATCGAACGCATCGGCGAATGCTGTCGCGAGCGCGGCGTGTTGTTACATGTGGATGCGGCCCAGGCGGTTGGGAAATTGCCAATCGACCTGTCTGCGCTGGCGGTCGACCTGGTCTCCATGACTGCACATAAACTGTACGGGCCGAAAGGGATCGGCGCGTTGTACATTGCCGATCAGTCTGGTGTGCACATCGAGCCGCTGATGTTCGGCGGCGGGCAGCAGCAACGACTGCGACCCGGGACGCTCGCGGCAGCGCTGATAGCGGGATTTGGCCGGGCGGCCGACATCGCCGCAGCGTGCCTGCATGCTGATCTCGAACACCTGGCAATGCTGCGTAGCCGGCTCTGGGCCGGCATCGAGGACGTGCCCGGTGTGCAGCTAAACGGCGCTCTCGACGTGAGTTTTCCGGGACTGCTCAATGTGAGCGTTGCCGATATTGAAGGCGAAAGCCTGTTGCTGGCACTGGAGCCACTTTGCGTCGCAACCGGATCGGCGTGTAATTCGCACGATCAGGAACCGTCCACTGTGCTGCGGGCACTGGGTCGAACCGATAGCGAAGCGCAAAGCGCCATCCGCTTCAGTCTGGGCCGTCAAACCTCAATTGAGGACATTGATTTTGCGATTGAGCAGTACCGCAACGCCGTGCAAAAGTTGCGCATGCTGGCCCCCGAGGCGGCTGCATGATGTTCGACCCATACAGTGAGCGTGTGCGAAGTCTGTTCGCTGAGCCTGCGCACTCGGGCAGCCTCGACGAGGCAATCGTGGTGTCGGTCGACGACCAGGGCGTGCGCATTGTGCTGTCCGCAAGCACTGACAACGGCTCGATCCAGAGCCTGCGATTCCGAGCCTGGGGTTGTCCGCATGTCATCGCCGCGACCGAGACAGTCTGTGCGGAGTACGAGGGGCGGGCGATATCCGATCTGGGCGAATTTGCAGCTGCCGAAATTATGCAAAGTCTTGCTGTACCCGTGGAGAAAAGCGGACGTATACTTGTCATAGAGGACGCGGTGCGCTTGCTTGGGACGGCACTCCGTGAGGCCTCGGAATTATCCAAAGAGCAAAACTGAATCATGGCAATTTCACTAACGGCAGCGGCCGCTGAGCGCGTGCACACCTATCTTGCAGCACGTGGCGAAGGTATTGGTCTGCGATTGGGCATAACCGAGACGGGATGCTCGGGCTATTCCTATGTCATCAACTACGCTGACCAGGTCGCCCAGGATGACGTGATTTTCGAGGATCGGGGCGTGAAAATCATCGTCGATCCGGACGCATTACAGCTTATCGACGGCACCGAGGTCGATTTCGTCAAGAATGGCCTCAATGAGGCGTTCAGCTTCAGGAACCCGAATATCGCAGGCGAATGCGGCTGTGGCGAAAGCTTCAACGTCTGACGTAAAATCACCCGTTTACGATTTCGAGCCGGGCTTTTCCGCGGCTCTTCCTCACTTAGGTATAAGGAATGAAACATGGCCGTTGAGCAAACGCTCTCCATCATCAAGCCAGATGGCGTACAAAAGAACCTGATCGGCGAGATCTACAGCCGTTTTGAAAAAGCCGGGCTGCAAATCGTCGCCGCGCGCATGCTGCACCTCGGTAGTGAACAGGCCGAGGGATTTTACGCTGTCCACAGTGAACGGCCGTTCTATGCCGACCTGGTGAGCTACATGCGGTCCGGGCCAGTCGTGGTGCAGGTGCTTGAGGGCGAGGACGCGATCAGCAAACATCGCGAGATCATGGGCGCGACGAATCCGGCAGATGCAGACCCGGGCACAATTCGCGCGGACTTCGCCGACAGCATCGAAGAAAACATCGTGCACGGTTCTGATGGCGCAGATACCGCAGCCAATGAAATCGCATTTTTCTTTGGCGATGATGGCATTTGCCCGAGAACACGATAGGTTAATCTTTGACGCAGCAAACTGACAAAAAGAACCTGCTGGGATTGCCGCAAGGCGATCTTGAGGCGCATTTTGTTGCGATGGGTCAGAAGCCGTTTCATGCCCGTCAGTTCATGCGCTGGATCTACCAGCGTGGCGTAACGGACTTCGAAGCGATGACAGATCTTTCGAAGTCCTTACGCGCCAGTCTCGCCGCGAGCGCTGTCGTGGAGCTCCCTGAGGTCCTGTCGCAACACGATTCGGCAGACGGCACGGTCAAATGGCTGTTTGCCAGCGGCTCGGGCCAGGCGGTCGAAGCCGTCTTCATTCCGGAGCCGGAGCGGGGCACGTTGTGCATTTCCTCGCAGGTAGGCTGTGCGCTTGATTGCGCTTTTTGTGCGACCGGTGCGCAGGGTTTCAATCGTAATCTGAGTACCGCTGAAATCGTTGGCCAGGTATGGCATGCGAACCAGGTACTGGCAAAACGCAGCAATGGCGAGTTCGCGGTCACGAATGTTGTCTTCATGGGCATGGGTGAACCGCTGGCGAATTATCGGAGCCTGGTGCCGGCAATCCAGCTACTGTTGTCAGACCTCGCCTATGGCTTGTCGAGACGCAAAGTCATTGTCAGTACGTCGGGCATCGTGCCGCACGTACAGCGACTCGGCGACGAGTGCAACGTAGCGCTGGCCGTGTCGCTGCATGCGCCGAATAATGAGCTACGTAACAAACTCGTGCCGATCAACAAGATCCACCCGATCGAAGAACTGCTCGAGGCCTGCTGGCGGTATGCGGAAAAACACGCGAATCGATTCATCACATTCGAATACGTCATGCTGCGCGACGTCAACGATTC
>Ga0255049_10000575_pt1 | contig 22533 bp, 25 predicted proteins | sample JV7_2_3_MG_FD_183615 | JGI IMG/M metagenome (GOLD analysis project Ga0255049, IMG submission 183615) | Seawater microbial communities from Jervis Inlet, British Columbia, Canada - JV7_2_3 | ecosystem: Environmental > Aquatic > Marine > Inlet | place: Canada: British Columbia | collected 2016-10-06
GCCGGACGCTGGCGTCACATCGCACTACGCTGACTACGTGTTGCCTATCGCACACCACTACGAACGTGCCGACATGATGCTGCAATCGCGGACACCGTATGTGCAGGTGCTCGATGTGGCGGTTCCTCCCTTGGGCGAATCCGTTGATGACTGGGAAGCTAACCGGCGGCTGGCAGAAGCAATCAGCCGCAGGGCGCAAGAGCGCGGAATGGACGTCATTGAGGACAACGTCAATGGCAGGCGAGTGCAACGGGATTACACGCGCTGCCTGGAACTGTTTACCATGGATGGGAAAATCAAAAGTGTCAAAGATGTTTGCCAGTACATTATCGATACGACGCCAGGCATCCCCAAGGTTTCATTTGCCGAGCTTGCGGCAAAAGGCACCATTCGTGTGGATGGGTCTGAGAAGACGACGTGGGACGACAAAGACACAACCTACCACTCCGAAATCTTTGACAGTGTTCGCGACAAGATTGCCTATCAAACGCTGACGGGCCGACAGTCCTTTTATATCGACCATGAGTGGTTCCTCAAATTTGACGAGGAACTACCCGCCCACAAGCAACCGTTGGCGAACAAGGGATATCCCATGCGAATGATGATGGGCCACGCACGGCATGGCGTCCACAGCATGTGGCGGGATGATTCGTTTCTGTTGAGTTTGCAGCGTGGCGAGCCGGATATTTACATCAATCCCGATGACGCCGCAGAACGCGGTGTAGAGGATGGTGACACGGTTCGTGTCTTTAATGATGCTGGCGAGTTCTACGTCATGGCCCACCTGAGCGCTGGCATCCAGCCGTCCATGCTTTTCATGTACCACGGATGGGACCCCATGATGTTTCGCAAGCGGCAAAACTTTGGTGCAGTAATTTCTACTGCGGGCCTGATAAAACCAACGAGTATGGCGGGAGGCTACGGCCATATCGGCTACAAGCCGGTCAAATTTTCGCCAAATCAGACCTATAAGGATTTTACCTGCGACTTCGAGAAAGCCGCCGAAGAAACAACTGTGGATAAACGAGCATGAGTCCGAAATCTTCGCCAATTGCGATGCCGGAAAATCCTGAGCGACTTGTCCGGGACCGCGATGCTGAAGTTACCGCCATCATCAGGTGCAGGGTATATGGCTTGTACTCGGCCCTTGTTGCATCGCCACATGAGGCCGATCTTGAGCAGCAGCTGCAAGACGCGAGCGAGGTTCTTGACACGCAGCCGTATGGAATTGATTTGGATGCGTTAGCTGGCGCCTACCTGAAGTATCCGCGGGCGCAGCGCAAGCTTGAGTACAGTCAACTTTTTGAAGTTGGCGACCAGGGGCCGCCGATTGCCGTTCGTGAACAACAGCAATTCAGTGATCTGGCGGGCGTCAGGGAAAACCTGCTGCGCTTTTATGATTTCTTCGGCTACACATTACATGACCGCAGCGCCTGGGCACCTGACCACCTGTCAGTGCTGCTCGAATTCTGTGGGCTGCTTTGTTATCGCGAAAGCACAGTAGCCGAAGACCGTCTGTCATTCCAACTGGCCCAGTCGGATTTCGTGTCGCGCCACTTGCTGCACTGGGTTCCGGTTCTTGCGGAGCGCACGGGAATCGTTGCATCGAATTCGATCTACTCTGAGGTGGCGTTATCCCTCAATGATTTCGTTACGCAGGATTACGCATGGCAGGCCAGTACGATCGTTACAACGGACAAGAGCGACGATCATGAGTAGGCAGGTGGCGATGGTTATCGACCTGAACAAATGTATTGGGTGTCAGACCTGCACGACCGCCTGCAAGTCGCTGTGGACGGACGAGCCCGGTCAGGAGTACATGTTGTGGCACAACGTGGAAACAAAACCGGGCCCAGGGTATCCCGCTAACTGGGAGGATGGCGGCGGCGGTTGGGAGAATGGCCGCTTGAAAGCCGGCCAACTCATGTCCAGGGAAAGCCACGGTACGGAGTGTTCCGTCAATCACCAGGCGGTTTTCTTCGACGGTACTCAGGACCGGCTGCAGCAAGAACAGAAAATGAAGGTGGGATCCAATTGGGACGAAGATTCCAGTTCCGGCGACTATCCGAACAATTACCATTTCTACTTACCGCGACTTTGCAATCACTGTACCAAGCCTGCTTGCCTTGAGGCCTGCCCGGTTCGGGCAATCTACAAGCGGGAGGAAGACGGTGTGGTTCTGATCGATCAGGACAAGTGCCAGGGATTGCGCGTATGCAATACGGCGTGCCCGTACAAGAAAATCTATTACAACCACATCACCAAAAAGTCGCAGAAGTGTATTTTTTGTTTTCCCCGCCTGGAGAAAGGTCAGCCTCCTGCGTGTGCCAGTCAGTGTCCTGGAAAGTTGCGGTTTGTTGGATTTCTTGAAGACGAAGAGGGTCCCATCCACCGCCTGGTATATGAGTGGAAGGTCGCCTTGCCTTTACATCCGGAGTACGGAACAGAGCCTAACGTTTTCTATGTTCCACCCATCCTGCCACCCACTTACGACGCAAACGGTGAGCTTGCGGATGATCCGAGGATCCCGATCGAATATCTCCGCCAATTGTTCGGCGAGGGAGTCGATAGTGCTTTGATAACTCTGCACTTTGAGATGGAAAGAAAAAAAGAGGGCAAGTCATCCGATCTGATGGATCTGCTAATTGCCAAGGACTGGAAAGCGATGTTCAACATTCCCGATGTGCGTCTTGAGTAAGGTCAACGGGTTGCCAGGTTAAGACTTATCATTTGAAAATCAAAAAGGTTACGTTATGAACAACCAACACATTAAGGTCGCAATGTCATGGATACTCGCATTGATGATCATCGTGGCTGTGCCCGCTTGCCAGCCGACGAATTACACGTCCGGTAGCGAGTTCAGCGATTGCGAGGATTGCCCGACGATGGTCGTCATTCCTGCTGGAAATTTCATGATGGGATCTCTTGAAGGTGAAGAAGGACGCCCGGAAGGGCCGATTCACGAAGTCAATATCGGGTACGAATTTGCTGTCGGCAAGTTCGAGGTTACTAATGGCCAGTTTGCGGAATTTGTGCAGGACACGGAATACGCCCAGGGAAACAACTGCATCGTCTGGACAGACAAGTGGGAGGCGCTCGATGATACGAGCTGGAGCAATCCAGGTTTTGCGCGTGCGCCGCTGGAAAATGAGCCGGTAAGTTGCATGAGCTGGCACGACGCAAAAGCCTATGTTGCCTGGTTGTCTGCCAAGACCGAGCAACCGTACCGCCTTCCGTCTGAATCGGAGTGGGAGTACGTCGCGCGTGCCGGGACGAAAACTCGATTTGTCTGGGGCGATAATGCTGATGAGGCGTGCTCGCATGCAAATCTGTTTGACGAATCAGGCAAGCAGGCATCCGAACTGGTTTACGTGCCAGCTGAATGTGACGATGGATTCCCTTTTACTGCACCGGTAGGCAGTTTTCCGCCCAACCCGTTTGGTCTCCATGATGTTACTGGCAATGTGTGGGAGTGGACTGAGGATTGCTACACTGTGCCTTACCCGCCGGACCTGGCAGATGGCAGTAGCTACCAGGCGGAAGGAGCCTGCCCGCTCCGCAGTATTCGTGGCGGCAGTTGGATTACGACCCCTTCTCGCCAGCGTCCTGCGTTTCGTGGCCGCGATCCGGAGGCTGTCGTTTTTACACCGTTCGGATTTAGAGTCGCACGGGATCTGAAATAGCCGTGGAATAGAAATGCCAATCGCGTTTCGTGTCAATGGGGAGCTGGTTTCAACGGACGTTGCGCCGGAGACACCACTTGTCTGGGTGTTGCGGGAACATCTGAAGTTATCTGGCACGAAAATCAGTTGCGGCACGGGCGTTTGCGGTGCGTGTACCGTCCATCTCGACGGCGATGCTGTTCGGTCATGCGTATTACCCGTAGCTGCCGTTGCAGACAAGACAGTAACGACTATCGAGGGTCTGTCGGCAGATGGCTCGCACCCTCTGCAAGTCGCATGGGTTGCCGAGCAGGTGCCGCAATGCGGCTACTGCCAGTCTGGGCAGATCATGCAAGCGGCTACTTTGCTTAGCAGTAACGACGCACCGACACGTGACGATATCGTGCAGCACATGGACGGCAATCTTTGTCGTTGTGGAACCTACAGTCGAATTATCCGTGCTATTGAGCGGGCATCGAAAGAGGGCGAACAATGAGGTTGCCAGCAGAATTGCGGTTTTCGAGGCGATCAGTGCTGAAGGTCGGCGCGGGTTTGACCTTTGCGATTGCTGCCGGTGCGTGCGGAGTGCGCGTCCCCGGCGAACCGGGTAGCGATCAGGCAACGGAATCAGCCATCGGCGCATGGGTGAGAGTCAGCACAGATGGCTCCATCGTCATTTACAATCCGGCTGCGGAGATGGGGCAGGGGTCAATGACCGCACTGCCCGTCATTGTGGCTGAGGAGATGGATGCCGACTGGTCCAGGGTTCGAGTCGAATTCTCACCGATCGAGCCAGAGGTATACGGCTGGATTCCCTGGGGCAATACAAATTCCATGCTCACTGTTGCAAGTCATACCGTGCGGGGTTATTTCCCCAAGCTCCGCATTGCCGGCGCACAAATACGAAAAGTGTTGCTCGATAGTGTTGCCGATCTCTGGAATGTTCCTGTCGGTGAATTGACCACAGAACCGAGCACCGTCGTTCACAGCGCCAGTGGCCGGCGAATTTCCTATGGTGAGATTGCAGAGTTCGCCAAAGTTCCGGCACAAATGCCGAGCGTCGATGAATCGCAACTGAAATCGCCTGCAAGGTTCAGGATCATCGGCCATGCAGTGCCGCGGAACGACATTCCTGCCAAAGTCGATGGTTCGGCCGAGTTTGCGATCGATGTGCAAGTACCGGGAATGTTGTACGGCATGATCACACGGTCTCCAGTTCACAACGGGCAGCCTCTGTCATATAACGAATCGGAAGTTCGGGCCATGGACGGTATCGTCGCGACGGTCGGGTTGGAGCACGGAATCGGTATCATCGCGGAGTCAGTAGAAGCCGCGTTCAAAGCCAGAACTGCGCTGAGCGTTGAATGGGCGAAGGGTACGCAGGCAGAAGATTTCGATAGTGACGTGAGCCTGGTGGAGTATGCAGGGATTCCGGGTAGCGGCCAGGTCGAGGCAAAACCGATCGTTCAAAAGGGCAATGTCAGCGCGGCATTTTCGGTTGCAGCAAGGCGTTATGAATCGGATTTTCTGGCGGACCACGTTTACCACGCACAAATGGAACCACTGAATGCCGTGGTCTCGGTCAGTGCGGCAGGTGATTCCGCAGAAGCCTGGGTTGGTACGCAGGCCACAGCGCGTGCGAAATCAGCCATAGCGCAAACGCTGGGTATAGACTTCAATCGCGTTGACTTTCATCCGTGTTACCTCGGTGGTGGATTCGGTCGGCGGGCCAATATTGATTACGTCGTTGAAGCGACACATTTGTCCAATGCCGTCCGGCGGCCGGTTAAGCTGATTTGGTCGCGCGAAGATGACTTGCAGTACGGCCAGTATCGCCCCATGAATTTGCAACGCCTGAGGGCAGCAGTGGACAGTAACGGCAACATCACGGCGTGGGAACACTGCGTTGTCGGCGATGGCGGCGGACTGCTTACGTCCGGTATCAAAATTCCGTTTTACGATTTTCCAAGCCAGAATATTGAAAGTTGCTCAGTTAGTAACGGAATTAGACTACGGCACTGGCGATCGGTAGGCCACGGCTTCAACAAGTTCGCTGTTGAAGCATTCATAGATGAGATCGCATCCGATCTTGGTGCGGACCCTTATCAATTTCGCCGGACATTACTTCTGAATTCTCCCCGAGCTCTCAACGTTCTCGATGCTGTTGCCATTTTGGCTGACTGGGAGAGCAAAACGCCAGAAGGACATGCCAAAGGCATTGCATTTGCAGAGCAAGGTGGCTCTCTGGCTGCGGGAGTTGCAGAGATCTCTGTGGATGAGTTGAGCGGAAAAATACGCGTGCATCGATTCTGGTGTGCCGTTGATGGTGGCATCATTGTTCAGCCAGATAACTCAGAGGCGCAAGTCGAAGGTGGAGTTGTCATGGGTTTGAGCAGTGCGCTCTTCGAACGAATTTCGCTTACTAACGGGTTGGTACAACAATCGAATTTTCACGATTACCGCATCATGCGGATGTCTGAGACGCCGGAAATTACAGTTGCGTTCGTCAAATCTGAGGAGCAGCCGTCAGGCCTGGGCGAAATCGGGGTTCCGATCACTGCGGGCGCTGTGGCGAGCGCCTTCGCAGCACTGACCGGAAGCCGGCTCCGGCACCTTCCGTTTACGGCCGATCGAGTTCGAGCAAGTATGCTTGGTTGAAAAGCTGGTCATCAGTATCAACGCCAATGGGCAATTCACTCATTGCCTCGACGTTATAACAAATGTATAATTATGTATAATATTTGTAATAACACAGGTTTAAGGCCATGGAACTCAAGCTACGCAAGGTCGGTAATTCCGTCGCCATGATCGTGCCGAAGCATGTTCGGGAAAAAATGGGAGTCAAAGAAGGAGACGCGGTCTACCTGACCGAAACGCCCGACGGCTATCGAATCAGCCCTTACAACCCCGAATTCAGCCGACAAATGGAGCTGGCCCGCGAGGTTCAGGCGAAGCACCGGGATGCTCTGCATGAACTCGCAAAATGAGGGAAGTCGTCTGGATTTTGGATGACATCGTGCTGGCTGTTCATGACGAGCAGCTTGCCGAGCACGGTGGACTTGCAGGCGTCCGGGATCTGGGCGCAGTGTTATCGGCGCTGGCGCGTCCGCGCAACCTGGCAAGCCATGAAAACTGCGACGATCTAGCGCAGCTCGCGGCTGCCTATGCGTATGGCATTGCCAGAAATCATGGATTTGCGGACGGCAACAAACGCACTGCATTGGTTATTGCAGATTTGTTTCTGATGTTGAACGGGTACGAACTGACGTCGTCGCCGACTGAGAATGTGCTGACTATTCTGGCCGTTGCCGAAGGTTCGCTTTCTGAGGAAGGTCTGGTCGCTTGGTTCCGTAACAATATCCAGAAATTATCGGCCGATTAAAGACCCCGACCTTTCGCGCTGCCAACCAGCTTGTTCGCGTCCACGTCATAGACAGCACAAATCACCTCCCGATCGTCTTGTCTCCAGCTTTCAGCCGATGGATACATTGCGAGCAGGTCCAGTGTGGAGGATTCGTAGTCCCTGCCGACGAAAGATTCGAATCGCTCGAGGCAGGATCCATTGGCCAGGTTCGCTATTGCGTCTTCTCCAGGGAAGGACGACATCGTAAGGTTGATCAATGCATAAGCCTCATTGTCATGCGGCTCGGAACATGGAACACCCGGGAGGCTGGTGACTTCATCGTCGAATGAACTGACATCGTCGAAGCAATCTCCGATTCTGACCTGAAACGCGTCCACAGCTCCTGCGCCAACAATTGCACCACTGCTATCGCGATCAGCTGTAGTTACCGCGCTGTAGACAGCAAAACCCAAAGCAGCAATTACATATACAGCCCATTTTGGCATGACAATTCCCTCGTCGGTTTACGCAGGGCCAAGTCTGGGCGATTATCGGGTTTGATCAAGGACACAGGTCGCGAAAGCGAAGTTCGGGGGACTGCACACCATTTCAAGCTCTTCTCAGAAAATGCATCGTTTCATGTTCATGCTGGGCCTCATAATTGCAGGCGAGGCAGTGTATGCGTTGCCGTTTCACGTGGCGCGTTTTTTCCGCCCGACTGTTCTCGAAGTGTTTTCGCTCTCGGCGACCGAGCTCGGAGCAGCCCAGAGCGTGTATGGCATTGTGGCAATGCTGGCCTACTTCCCGGGCGGGCCGCTGGCAGATCGTTTCTCGGCGCGCAAGTTGCTGGCAACGTCATTGTGGGCAACTGCAGCGGGCGGGCTGTACATGGCGACCTTTCCTGATTATTCAGGCTCGCTATTGGTCTGGGGTTTCTTCGGTATCACTACGATTTTGCTGTTCTGGGCTGCGCTCATTCGCGCAACTCGGGACTGGGGCGGTCACGATGAACAGGGACGTGCCTATGGTCTGTTGGACGGCGGTCGCGGCATTGTTGCTGCAGGACTCGCGTCTGTCGGCGTGATGATGTTTGGCCTCGCGTTTCCCGAGGGATACGGCAGTGCCAGCATCGAAGAGAAAGAGGCTGCATTACGGCTGATCATCTACGGTTACACTACGGTAACGGCTTTGGCCGGTGTGTTCGTCTGGTTTGCGTTAAGCGACGGCCACCCATCAGGCGAACCGGAACCTAAATTATGGAAGCCGCACACGGAGAGTGTCTGGAACCATATCGTTAAGGTGTTGCGCATCCCGGCCGTGTGGTTGCAGGCCGTGATCATTTTATGTGCTTATGTGGGCTACAAGGGATTCGATAATTATTCGCTGTTCGCAGTGCAGGCCTACGGTCTCGATGAGGTCGACGCGGCACGCGTCGTGACTATCGGTTCCTGGATGCGACCGATTGCCGCGCTGGGGGCTGGCTTGCTTGGGGATCGCTTCAGTGTGGCACGCATGGTCGCTGTTACGTTTGTCTTATTGCTGGCCTCGGATCTTTATTTTGCGATGACGACGCCAATACCGGGTGCAACGTGGGTACTACTCGCCAATATCTTGCTCGGCGCCTCGGCCATCTTTGGCATCAGGGGGTTGTACTACGCGTTGTTCGAGGAGGCCAAAGTGCCGGCGGCTGTTACTGGCACGGCAGTGGGTTTCGTTTCGGTGGTCGGCTATACGCCCGACATTTTCGTGATGTACGTAGCCGGACTTTTCATCGACAATTCACCGGGCCTTAGCGGACATCAGCATTTCTTCTGGTTCCTGTCAGTCTTCGCGTTTGTTGGGCTGTTGGCGAGCCTGGCATTAGTATGGCTGTTGTCACATAGGAGTAAGTAATGTCGCAGGTACCCGAATTCGCAACCGTAGATCCGTTTAGGGGTATGAGCGCCGACAATCCGGGTGTTGCACAAAACCTGGTGGCAGGGAAGTGGCGCGACGCCCCGGCACTTCGCGATGACATCATCGACCCGATGAACGGCGACCTGTTTCTAAAAGTCCCCGACACGACTGAACTCGACCCCTTTATCGCGGGCCTTGGAAGTTGCCCGAAATCCGGGCTGCACAATCCACACAAACATCCGGAACGCTACGTCATGCTGGGTCGGGTATGTGCCAAAGCCGCCGCGCTGATGGCAACAGAAGAGGTTGCAGATTACTTCTCAAAACTGCTGCAGCGAGTCATGCCCAAGAGTTGGGCACAATGCGCCGGTGAGTACCATGTCACCAGAACATTCATCGAAAATTTTGCGGGTGATGGCGTACGGTTTCTGGGTCGCGGCTTCACCAACCCCGGCGATCATCCAGGTCAGGAGTCTCGCGGTTATCGCTGGCCGTTTGGACCTGTGGTCGTCATTGCGCCATTCAATTTTCCGCTGGAGATACCGGCCCTGCAGGTCATGGGGGCCTTGTTCATGGGCAACCGGCCGCTGGTCAAGGTCGACTCCAAAGTCAGTGTGGTTTTTGAGCAATTCGTTCGTCTGTTGATTCACGCAGGTCTGCCTGCCGACAATATCGATCTGATTCACTGTCGTGGTTTGGAAATGGGCAGACTGATTGAGACAGGGCGAGACAAAATACGGCTGGTGCAGTTCACCGGTTCGAGCGGCGTTGCAGAACGAATTTCGACACTGATGAACGGTGCTGTCCGGCTCGAGGATGCGGGCTTTGACTGGAAAGTCGTCGGCCCGGATTACGATCCGAAATGGCTGGATTACGTTGCCTGGCAGTGTGAACAGGATGCGTACAACGCAACCGGGCAAAAATGTTCAGCCCAAAGCATCATGTTTGTCCACGAAAACTGGACCGGCGAGTTGTTGCCGAAAATCGAATCACTGGCGGCTCGACGCAAGCTTGACGATCTGACGCTTGGGCCCATCCTGAGTTGGACGGATGGTGAGATCGACGCACATATCGCTGCGATCACGGCCATAGAAGGTGCCAAACTGCTGTTCGGTGGCAATCATCTCACTGGACATTCTGTGCCCGATTGTTACGGAACGCTGGATGCCACAGCCGTGCAAGTTCCGCTTGGCGCTTTGGTCGGCGAGCACTTCGAACTGGTTACCACAGAGTTGTTTGGTCCGTTTCAGGTTGTCGTTGAATACGGTGATGACGATCTGGATACGGTGCTGGCTGTACTGGAGCGTATTTCGCATCACTTGACGGCCGCCGTAGTCAGCGCCGATGTCGAATTCCAGCAGGCAGTCCTCGCAGCGACCGTGAATGGCACGACCTACTGCGGCATGCGTGCCAGAACGACCGGTGCGCCGCAAAATCACTGGTTTGGGCCCGCGGGCGATCCGCGCGGTGCAGGTATAGGCACCCCGGAGGCAATCGCGGTGACCTGGAGCTGTCACCGGGAGATCATCATGGATCAGGGACCGTTGCCCGATAATTGGGCGCTGCCGCCATCTGTTTGAAGTAGCCTTGGAGGAGAGTCGGATGGACACCAATTACGGATTTGGAAAGAGCGTTGTATCGGACTTCGATACAACGATCGATAATGTTACTGATGCCTTGGCGACCGAGGGCTTCGGTGTTTTGTCGGACATTGACGTTGCCAAAACGCTGCAGAACAAGTTAGGCGAGGACATGCCTCCCTACAGAATTCTCGGTGCCTGTAATCCACCGTTGGCGCATCAGGCCGTGACTGCTGAACCGGATATCGGGCTCCTATTGCCGTGCAATGTGCTGGTCAGAGAGGATGCGTCCGGAACCGTACACGTGAGCTTCATGAACCCTGAGGCTGTGCTGGGCCTGGTTGGACGAGACGATATCGCGCCGCTGGCCGATGCTGTGCGACAGAAACTCGAACGTGTGCTGGAGGCGATTTAACGGTGGTAGTCGGCATTCATGTCACCGGTGAGTTGGTGGCAGAAGTTTTCACTTTGGACAAAAATCCCTCCGCGGAGGGGTAATTGATCACCCTGGAAAGTTCTCCTGTGATGACATCGACGTCATCAATATAATCGTCGATCATATCCTGCGCCTGATAACCGCAGCCCGGAACAGCACGCCCGTCGGGCCGTTTGAAGAACCAGTGGTTCTGGTAGTCACGCTCAATGCTAAAGCCACCTTCATGCACAAGACGGTGGTGACGTGAACACAGCAACAACAGGTTATCGAGACTCGTTTCACCACCGGCTGACCAGTGATGGATGTGATGAGCATCCACAAAGCGTGTGTGGTGGCAGCCCGGAAACACGCAGCCTGTGTCTCTTGCTCGTAGCGCCCGTTTGATTGCGATGGGGACCGTGCGCGTCTTGCGGCCAACGCTCAAGGGCTCGCCGTCCTCGTTCTCAACGATAACGACTGCATCGCCGTCACAACATAATCGTTTAACGGACTCGATCGGCAAGCTTGAACGGCCGTCGTTGTTCGCCAGTGCGGAACGATCAACGTGCACCGTGACCTGGTAGTTGTCTGACTGGCTTGCGGATGATTCATTACTGCCAGACAGATACGCATTCGCCATTGTGAGCATTGCGTCTGCCTGTTGTACCGACCAGCTTTCGTTGACGAATTCCGGTGTTTGCGAGGATACGGATTCGCGTGCACGATCCAGTGCCTTTTCGAGTAACTCACCCGTCTCGAGTGGCAGCTCAACCGTGATCGTCATCGTTCCTCTTTCAAGATCGCGGTGCATGCGCAAAGAACGATTCGCATGTGTGCGATTTGCCTCGGTTATGGAATCGGTCGTACCGCAACGAAGTTCGCGGCAACGTTCTTCCACTCGAGACGCTGTGGTCTTCAATGCGAACGCCAGCAATGATTCTTCGTTGTCCACCCGTGCGACACGCGTCAGCGGCCGGACTTTCGAATACGACAACTCTCCATCGGCAAATGCCGTCGCAATCAATGGCAGGGTCTTGAGTGCATGCGCCACGCGTACTTTTTCGCGCGCGGCACTCATGCTCAGATCACAGCGCCAGTGCAGCCACTCGGTGCAGTTTGCGAGACCCCACTTCAGCCAGCCGGCACGTTCGTCGAACTGACGAACCAGCACGAGTAATTCATAGGTAGAAGCGTTGATACGGGCAGCGAGAGACACGATGCCGCGATCGAGTTCATCGATGGAGAGCAGGTCGTCGTTGGGGGCTTTTACAGGGCTCATCACACATCCTTGTGATTAGAAGAAAGACCTGTGATTATATACAGTATCGACTAATAAAGCAATATTAAATCAATGACTTAGCAGTACTTTTCTTCAATTGCCAGTGTGCTTGATAAGAAACTGATAAACCGAATCATCTTCCGTCGATTCGAGCAACTCATTACCGGTTTGGCGGCAGAACGCTTCGAAGTCGGCGACCGACCCGGGATCCGTACAGAAGATCTCGAGTGTTCCGTCGGCAGGAACTTCGTTCAGCGCCTTCCTGGCTTTAAGAATCGGTAACGGGCAGTTGAGCCCTTTCGCATCAAGTGTGTGGTCGGCCATGTGTCACAACTCCAGGAAGGTCAGATGAAGAGATTGATGTCAGATTGGGTCGCGCACTCGATGTAAGTTGCGGCGCCACCCAGTTCAGGCCCCTCGATCATGTCGTCGAAGGAATACTCAAACAGGTCCATAGTCATCTGACAGGCGATCATTCTGACGTCTGCCTCGAGTGCCAGTTCGCGCAGCTCTTCGATCGGTGCGACGCCTTTCTTGGCCATGAGATTCTTCATCATCTTGGTGCAGGCCGCATCGACGCCAGGAACGGCCGTCAGCAAATTGGGTAGCACCATGTGCGCACCCATCATCGGCATTTTCATTGCCGCATTGCCTGCTGCCGTCAGTTGCAGGTCGAGTTTTTTGAGCAGCAGGGGGAGTCCATAGAAGGTAAAAAACATGGTGACCGGAACACCCATTGCAGCCGCAGTGGTTGCAAGGATAAATGGCGGGTATGCCCAGTCCAGACTACCTTTGGTGACAATGATAGACATGCTTTTGGTCGCAGGGGCCGCAACCGGTGCTCCTGCAATCTCGTTGGATACGACTTGAGCTTCACTGGACATTATTTCACCTCACTGCAGGAAAATTGAACCTGGAGTCCTATATTAGAACATCTGAATTGTCTTTATTAGGGGAATAGAATACTCTCTATAGACATGATTGTCATATGCACCGGTTGATGAGTGATATGCAAGAGACCGAAGTAACTGAAGCATCGGGTGATTTGACCGAGTTGCATGAGATGGCCACGCATGCCTGCGAATTGCTCAAGGCTATGTCAAATGAATGGCGACTGATCATCTTGTGCCAGCTCTCGGAAGGAGAGAAGACGGTTGGTGAGCTGCAAGGCCTCCTCGGCTTGAGTCAATCCGCGGTATCTCAACATTTGGCAATCCTTCGGCGTGAAAAAATCGTCCAGTCAAGAAAGCAGGCGCAGTCGGTCAGTTATTCCTTGGCTGGCAATGAAGCGACGCTGGTCATGGCGACTTTACATGATGTTTTTTGCGGCAAGGTTAAGTAGGACGACCCAGGGGGTATTACGATGAGATTCGAAAAAAACAAATTGTCTGTAGCAGTGCTGACAACATCGTTGTGTCTGTGCAGTGGTTTGGCACTGGCGACGAACGGCTATTTCACGCACGGTGTGGGCACCGAATCCAAAGGTATGGCAGGCACCGGTATTGGCTCTAACGCAGCCCACGGACCGATCATCGCCGCGTCGAATCCGGCATTGGCCGTGTTTGCCGAGGATGGTTGGCAGGCCGGCCTGTCCATATTCAGTCCTATTAGGGACTACAAGGCGTCGTCAAGTTTCGTCAACGGCAATTTTGGCGCCTTCACGATTGGCGCGGGCAGCTTCGACAGCAGCAGCAATGCCTTTCCGATTCCCTTCGTTGCCAAGAACTGGCGACTGGGTAACGGCAACGTGATTTCGACAACGTTTTACGGCCGCGGCGGCATGAATACGGATTGGGACAATTCAGACGCGACGGCGATAACCGATCCCGATGGGCCGGCGGGGCCGGCTCCGGTGATGACCCTGCCGGGGCCGTTCGGCGGTGGCGAGGCGGGTGTCGATCTCTCACAGGCGTTCTTGTCGATCAACTATTCGGCCAAGGTGTCTGATTCTTTTACGTGGGGAGCAGGGCCGGTGCTAGCGGTGCAGGCATTCGAAGCGAAGGGCGTCGGCTTGTTCGCGGGCTTCACCAATACTTTTGCTGATTGTTTTATTTTGCAACCGCCCGGGAGCTGCGATCCATTCCCGACATCACTTACCGATAACGGCCATGAAATATCGAGCGGCGTGGGTTTTGCAGGCGGAGTATGGTTTGCCATATCGGACGCAGTGAGCGTCGGGCTGGCTTACCAATCGAAAATATCGATGAGCGAATTTGACGATTATGCAGACCTGTTCGCCGAGGACGGTGGCTTTGACATACCGGCGAGCACCAAGATTGGCCTGTCGTTCGCCGGCATGAACGACGTTCGTCTCAATCTGGACGTCGAACACACCGAATACAATGACGTCGCTTCGGTCGGCAATCCGCTGGCCAATATCGGTGCCTGCCCGACCGCTGGTCTGGGTGGTATGGACTTTGAGTCCTGCCTCGGTGGCAGTAGTGGCGCCGGCTTCGGCTGGGAAGACATGACCACTTACAAGCTCGGTATCGAGTGGACAGGAAGTGAGACGTACACCTGGCGGGCCGGCCTGAGTTTCGGTGATCAACCGATTCAAGCCGCCGATGTATTGTTCAACATACTGGCCCCAGGGGTGATGGAACAACACTACACTATTGGCATGACGAAGAATAAGCCGGACGGTGGTGGTTGGTCATTTTCGTTCATGTACGCCCCGTCGAACACGGTGAAGGGACCAAACTTGTTTGACCCAACACAAACGCTGGAAATCAGGATGGAGCAGTACGAGTTCGAATTCTCCTATCTCTGGTAACACTCAGGAGTACGTTATGCGAATCGTCGCCGTCATAGCAGTGCTCGGTGCGATACTTGCGCCGCCAGCACAGGCTGCGGAAGAGTTTGGCATATTCGAAAATATTTTCGAATCGTCCGCATCGTTTGCGGACACGACTACGGCGATAGAATCCGCTATCGCGCAGTCAGGACTCCTGCTACACGGCTCACACGTCGTCCGGGTCCCCGAAGCAGTGCAGCAGGCCAAGATCTATGTGTTGACGTCGCCGGCCTATGCCGATGCGGCGGCCTCCGAGTCGCCGCGGACGATCTCTGCACAAGTGTTGCGACTTGCCGTTTTTACCAAAGGTGAAGAGCGGAAGACGTTCGTCAATATGTCGAATCCAGTCAGCCATGCGATGGTGTACTACGCCGGGTCCGTTAACTATGCGGCGTTACTAGATGCGGCACGGCAAGCGGCTAACGAGATTCGCCAGCTTGTTTCTTCCGTCCCCGGTAATGCGATCAGCGTACAGGCGGAACCGATGCGCACGGAGAAACATTTCAACAAGTTCAAGGGTGATGGCCCGGCGCGGATGATGGCGAAGTTCAGAACCTGGAAGAAAAGCCAATTGGTCATCGAAACCGGTTCAGCCGACGATTTTGCTGCCGAGGTCGAAAGAGTGGCAGCTGCAATCGACTCGGGAAAAGTTGCTGATGCGACCGAGTCGCAGGGGTGGGAGAAGATCGCTCAAATTCAACTGCGGGACGATGTAGTGTATTTCGGGCTGAGCAATCCGTTTATCGAAGACAAGATGATTGGCATTAATTCGCGATTCCGCAGTGACGGCAAGAGTGAAGCGGCGCCGTATCCTGGCGTCGATCACGTTGCCGCATTGCCGACCGATGTGCTGGTCGTCAAGGATGGCGACGAAACACTGCTGCTGCACTACGGGCAGATGTGGCGCATGCAGCTGTACTTCTGGGACTCCGGCTACCGCGCATTTACGGTCAATGTTGGCGTGCCGAGTGATATCGTCAATTCGCTCGAGGCGGCACTGGAATTGCCCTCTGATTAGCAGCGGCTACCAGTAAGCCTGCAAGCGACCGCCTTCGATCCTGCTCTCGAAGCGGTTAAGCGGACGCGTGCCTTTTTCGACACACTCGCCGGATGAGACATCGAATACCCACTGGTGTTTCGGACAGGTCAGTCGTGTGCCCGACAAGGCCAGGTGCGGGATGTTGGTTACCTGGTGAGGACAGCGGCTGTCGTATACCCGGCAATCGTCTCCGGTCCGATAAACAAAGACGCTTCTGTGATCACAGTCTTCCACATACGTGATGTCACCGTCCTTGACGTCATTCCAGTCGACCAGGTCGTGCCATTCCGGTTCGGTGCCCAGCAATTCCGCCTGGAACTCCGGAATATCCATGTCCAGCAGGATATCCATTGCCCAGACGATCTTGGCCAGCCCGAGCGTCGGAAATGCTGTCAGCATCGCGTCGAGAATCTCATTCGGAGTGGCGCCGTCACGCAAGGCGCGTGGTAAATATTGTCGTAAGCCGCCTTCAGTCTGGCTATCGACCTTGGTGATTACGGAAATCAGCGAGCGGGTCTTGGGATCAAGGTGTTTGCCGCCTTCCTTGAGGAAACTGAAATAGGCTTTCATCGCTTCCGGGCGGGCTTTGATCAGGTAGCTTAATGCGTCACTCATGAATCGTGCTCCATAAATACCGGTTCTGCGGCAGTATCAGCGAACCAGGACAATTGATCCTGCAGGGTTACAACACTACCAATAATGATCAATGCCGGACTCTTGATTTCAGCTGCGGTGGACTTGTCGAGCAGCGATTTCAGTGTGCCCGTTATTACTCGCTGGCCTGCGCGGGTCCCGTTTTCGATGACGGCCGCCGGGGTTGCCGGGTCGGCGCCGTGGCTCAGGAATCCCTCGGTAATCGTAGCAAGCGAGGTAAGCCCCATGTAGATAACCACGGTCTGGCGGGGCTGTATCAGGCTGTCCCAGTTGAGGTTCAGTTCGCCGTCTTTTTCGTGGCCGGTAACGACCACGTACGCTTGCGCATGATCGCGATGGGTCAACGGGATGCCGGCGTAACTTGAGCAGCCATTGGCGGCCGTAATGCCTGGAATTACCTGGAATGCGACGCCATTCTCCGCCAGTGTCGCGATTTCCTCGCCGCCGCGACCGAAGACGAACGGGTCGCCGCCTTTCAGGCGCAGTACGCGTTTACCATCCTGCGCCAGGCGAACCAGCATGTCGCTGATTTCTTCCTGCGGCACAGTGTGTTCCTGCTTCATCTTGCCCACGTAAATTCGTTCCGCGTCACGACGCACGAGATTGAGAATGCCGTCGCCGATCAGCCGGTCGTAGAGTACAATGTCGGCCTGTTGCATCAGGCGAAGAGCGCGAAACGTCAGCAAATCCGGGTCGCCGGGCCCCGTTCCGACCAGGTAAACCTCACCGCGCGGTTGCTGGTCGCCGTCGGCTGTGGCCTCCGCCAGCAATTTTTCCATTAGCGCCTTCGCAGGGCCTTCCTGGCTCGAAAACAGGTGCTCGGCGATCGGTCCGGCAATCATTGTTTCCCAGAAACGCCGCCGCTTGGTCAGGTCCGGGATGGCGTCTTTGACGCGCTCGCGATATTCGCCGGCAAACTCGGCCACTCGGCCATAGGCCGCCGGGATGCTCGTTTCGAAGCGCGCCTTGAGCATGCGGGTCAGGAGTGGGCTGGTGCCGCCGCTGCCGATCGCCAGCAGCACCGGAGAGCGGTCGACCAACGCCGGCATGATGAAGTCGCACAAGTCGGGATTGTCACTGGTATTGACGGGTACGCCCGCTTTGCCGGCCAGGCTATGCAGCTTCTCGTTGGTAGCCGCGTCCGAGGAAGCGCCGAAAGCGATCACGCAACCGTCGAGGTCGTCTGCAACCAGGTCACCGGTCTTGTGTGTGATGTCACGCTCTTGCAGCAGGCGGGCCAGGTCATCGTTCGGTGACTGGGCTATGACTGTGAGATTGCAGCCAGCACGGAGCAGCAGATCGGCTTTGCGCGCGGCCATGGTGCCGTCGCCAACCACGAGCGCGCGCTGACCTTTCACATTGAGGAATATGGGTAGATGGTCCAATTCAGATTCTCAAACCTTGGCCCAGGTACGCATGACCGCGGCCCAGCGAACAGCCGTGTCCCGGTCGATATCCATGACCGTGAAGCGACTTCCCTCCCGGATGTGGATGCGTAGCATGTGTAAACCACTTTCGTGCGCCACTGCTTCCAGTCTGACATCCCGGCCGTACGGAGCGGCGAACTGGTCCAGTGTCGAGACGATGTCCTCGCTCACCGTTTGCCCCCGACAAAGGCGCCTTCCAGCTGCCATTGCCAGTCTTTCGGTGTGTCACGGTAGTCCGGCTTTACGTCGAATTGCAGAAACAGCATTTCGTCAGAGGTGATGCCACGAACCGCGTCCATCAATTGGCTGAATGAATTGATGTCCGGATGTTGGATGATGATGTCACTGATCATGACCTCGATGGTTTCCATTCTTGCTAGCCCCCCGGCTGGATCAAACTTGTTTTTAGCTTGTGTGAATGTGATCGAAAAAGCGAGCCCGGTACAGCAAACGTTTTCGCGCCGGCCCGTCTGTGAACGCAGTCCGGTTGTGCAGGACGTTGTTGGAGATCAGCCCCTGTCCTGGTTGCAGGCGGTAGTGCAGCACGGGTCCGTCCGCATCGTCGAGAAGATCTGCCAGGCATTCACGGGCCGCTGTGGTCGCTGCGTCATCGCGCCAGTGGATATATTTCTTGCGAGCGCTGTAACGCATGTGCAGTGCACCGTCATTGCTGTCATACGAGAATACCGGCCCGATGCTGATCGGCCGGATGTCTCCACTTGCGGTGTTATTCGCCGGGATCGTCATGCATTCCGGGTGCTCGAAGGCCTCGATAAACGCCGGATCTGCGTCGCGCAGCTTGATGTACGCGATTTCCGGGTCGAGCAGGGCGGATTCACCCCCTGTTGCAGCATCATGTTCGCAGTGCAAAACCACGGCTAGCACCTGGCACGCATCCTCGTTGTAGTAGCCATCGGTGTGCCAGCTTAATGAGCGGTCGGAGTAGGGCACATAGCCGGCTCGCTCGCCGCCGGACGCATTCGTGACTTCGGATACGCCGTCATCGTTGCTGCACAGATGATGGTCAAGCCGGTGCAGCCCGAATTGAGCACCAAACGCGCGCACAGAGTCGCGGCTGACCGTTGCGTCATTGCAGTTGTAGATCGCCATGTTGGCTCGCTCGCAGCAAGCCAGGATCCGGGTTCTCGCGTCGCCATCGAGCTCCTGCAGCCTGTCGATGTCGACCAGCAGCTCAGCCACAGAGGTCGGGTAGCCGTCGAGTTTGGCGGCCCGGTAGTCACGATATGCGGATCCGTCGCGAGGGAACATCAGTGAGCGCCGGTTGCTGCAGGGCTTGATATCATGCGGTTTTCGCGGGCAGCTGGAATTGATCTAGCGATGCGTATATCATAAGATTCGAATATACTAAATTTAGAAGAATAATGCTGATCGAAGAATACTGAGTAACGCATAAAAGGTGGTGATTTGTATGTCGAAGAAATCCCATAAGACCCCGATGTTGGACGAGCTGGAAGACGGGCCCTGGCCGAGCTTTGTTACCGGGCTCAAACGACTGGCCGACGATGGGGACAAGCCGCACGCCAATATGATGACCGACCTGCTGGGCCAGCTTGAGCATTCCTACGAAACCCGCATGGGTTACTGGAAGGGCGGGACCCTTAGCGTTTATGGCTATGGCGGCGGTATTATTCCGCGTTTCTCGGAGGTCGCCGAGGACTATCCTGAGTCAAAGGAATTTCATACTTTGCGGGTACAGCCACCACCCGCGTTTCACTATTCGACCGAGCTGTTGCGCAATATGTGCGATATCTGGGAAGAGCATGGCTCAGGCCTGATCGCACTGCACGGCCAGTCCGGAGACATCATGTTTCAGGGCTGCAAGACGGAAAATGCACAACCCGCTTTTGATGCATTGAACAAGATCGGCCTGGACATGGGCGGCGCCGGGCCCGCTTTGCGGACCTCAATGAGTTGCGTCGGGCATGCGCGTTGTGAGCAATCGTGCTACGACGAAGTGCGCGTACACCGCGAGACCATCAATAACCTGATTGACGAGATGCATCGACCGGCATTGCCTTACAAATTCAAATTCAAGTTCTCCGGTTGTCCGAATGATTGTGTGAATGCTATCCATCGTGCGGATTTCGCGGTCATCGGCACCTGGCGCGATGACATGCAGGTCGATCAGGAAAAGGTTAAGGAACACGTGGCCAGGGTGGGTCGCAAACAGATGATCGATACGGTCATCTCGCATTGTCCGACGCGTGCGCTCAGCCTCAACGACGATGATACGCTGGACGTCGACAACAAGAGCTGTGTTCGCTGCATGCATTGCATAAATGTCATGACGAAGGCGCTGTCGCCGGGTACGGATCGCGGCATTTCCGTATTGATCGGTGGCAAACGCTCGCTGAAAATCGGTGACACGATGGGCACGGTCATCGTGCCGTTCATGAAGCTCGAGACCGACGAGGATTTCGAGAAGTTCAGCGAACTGACCGAAACAGTGGTCGACTTTTTTGCCGAGAATGCACTCGAACATGAGCGGATAGGCGAGACCATCGACCGCATAGGCCTTGCCAATTTCCTCGATGCGATAGGCGTCGATGTCGATCCGAACATGGTTAATCATCCACGCACGAGTTCCTACGTACGGACGGATGACTGGGATGAAGAGGCCAGGAAATGGCACGAACGAAAGCAGGCCACGTCCGGGCAGCCAGCAGGATGAGGTGCAAGCGATGAAAGACGCCGAGACCCCCCGCAGAGCAGTCGAAACCGGTGTTCCGGATCCGTTTCCGTACATGCACCCGATTCTGAGAGAGAATTACGGCAACTGGGACTGGCACGACCGGCCGCGTCCCGGCGTGTTGCATCACGTCGCCAAAAGCGGCGACGAGGTGTGGACGGTACGCGCGGGCACGCAACGCCAGATGGACGTTTTTACGATCCGGACGCTGTGTGATATTGCGGACGAATTCGCCGATGGGCACATTCGTTTCACAACACGTAGCAACGCCGAATTCATGGTTTCAGCAGAGGACAAGACGGAACCGCTAATCAAGCGACTGAATGATGCGGGATTCCCGGTTGGTGGCACGGGTAATTCGATGTCGATGATTTCGCATACCCAGGGATGGCTGCACTGCGACATCCCGGGCACCGACGCATCCGGTGTCGTCAAGTCGCTCATGGATGAGCTGCATCACGAGTTCACGCACGAAGAGATGCCGAACCGGGTGCGCATGACCACCTCGTGCTGCCAGGTTAATTGCGGCGGTCAGGGCGATATCGCAATCAACGTGCAATACGTCAAGCCGCCGAAAATAAACCACGACCTGGTCGCCAATGTCTGTGAACGTCCGGCGGTCGTCGCTCGATGTCCGGTGGCGGCTATTCGCCCCGCGATGGTCAATGGCAAACCATCGCTCGAGGTCGATGAGAAAAAATGTATTTGCTGCGGTGCGTGTTATGCACCTTGTCCACCGATGCAAATAAACGGGGCTGATTCGACCAAGCTGGCCATCTGGGTCGGCGGCAAACACTCCAATGCGCGCTCCAAACCAACCTTCCACAAGCTGGTTGCTGCGAACCTGCCGAACAATCCGCCGCGTTGGCCCGAGGTGACGGAGGTCGTAAAGACGATTCTTTACGCTTACAAGGAGGATGCACGTGCCTGGGAGCGTCTCGGAGAGTGGATCGACCGCATCGGCTGGCCGCGCTTCTTTGAGATGACCGGACTGGCCTTTACCAAACACCAGATCGAGGACTGGCGTGGCGGCCGGGCGAGCCTGAATGCGTCGGCTCACATTCATTTCTGATGAAATTCGGCATCCTTGTCAACGAGGGCCCGTTCACACACCAGGCCTCTGATAGCGCCTATCGTTTTGTCGTGGCCGCGCTGGCGAAAGGGCACGAAATCTATCGTGTATTTTTCTATAACGATGGCGTGTACAACTCCAACAAGTTTTCTGAGCCGCAGAGTGACGACCGTAACCTCGTTGTCCTGTGGTCGGCACTGGCTGCGGAAAACGATATCGACCTGGTCGTGTGTGTTGCCGCTGCGCTGCGGCGCGGCGTCAAGGACGAGATTTTGCAGGAAGGATTTCGGATTTCCGGACTTGGCCAGATGGTTGAGGCGGGGATCCAGTCTGACAGACTGGTCGTGTTTGGCGATTGATAAGGTAATGACGTAGTGGATGAATTCGACGAAGACGGGCCCGAGATTATAAAGCGATTTATGTATGTCAATCGCAAAGCACCCTACGGCACGATTTACGCACTGGAGTGTCTGGAAGTGGTATTGGTCGCGGCCGCATTCGACCAGGACGTCAGTGTCGTGTTCGTGGACGATGGCGTATGCCAGCTTAAGAAAAACCAGGACACGACAGAAATCGGCATGAAAAATTTTTCGAAAACCTACGGGGCACTTGACGATTACGATGTTGAGAAAATTTACGTCGAAAAAGAGTCGCTCGACGAG
>Ga0255049_10000576_pt1 | contig 22506 bp, 15 predicted proteins | sample JV7_2_3_MG_FD_183615 | JGI IMG/M metagenome (GOLD analysis project Ga0255049, IMG submission 183615) | Seawater microbial communities from Jervis Inlet, British Columbia, Canada - JV7_2_3 | ecosystem: Environmental > Aquatic > Marine > Inlet | place: Canada: British Columbia | collected 2016-10-06
CGGCCGATTGTTCTGTGAATTCTCCGTCTTTGCGGGTGAAATCCGCGAGTGGAAGAGGTAGTTCTTCGATCGTCTCTTCGGCGGACAGGAGCTTTTGTGTGCGAGAGCAAAATCCGCTCCGGAGTTCCGACGAATCGCCGTATGCGAATACGAGGTACTTTTCTTGAAGATCGAATCTGGTGGCGCAGCTCGACGAGATATCGGTGTAAACGATGAGTTCCTCCGCGATCGGACCCTTCCAGACCTTCTCGACTCGAAACTTCCATACGCCCCGTGTTTCTGAGAAACCAGAGAACATTTCGTGCGACTCGCTGTCCATCACCGTGGGGAAACCGGAGAATACCGCCGCGGAAGTAGCCAAATCCTCCAAGAGAAGGTCAAGAGGAGCACACGAACAGGCACAAATGTCGGGTGCTCCAAAATTCCACAGTGCCGCCAGCAACGTTGCGGCAAGCAGGCTGTGCTTGACTCTCATCGGCTGCCCCTCTTCAAGAACCGCGGATGGCACCCCGACAAACTGAGCCAATTGTATCCGGCACCCGGAACTTGCCCAAGCTCATTCGCGCGTGTCTGCGGTATTGGAGTCGCTGCAGCCCACGCGAATAGATCAGCGCTTCTTTCGTGGCGGTGTCGGCACGACGATGTCCTTGGGCGGATTGCGTTTCAACTCCTCGAGCAACATCTCGACGGCTTTCTCGAGCGTCGGATCCTGACCCTTGGCCACGAGTTCGGAGCGGTCGACCACTTCGACATCCGGAGCGACACCGGCGTTCTCGACGGCCCAGTTGCCGTCGGTGTCCATGAACCGGAACGTCGGAACGGACAGCGACCCGCCATCCATGAAACCCGGGTTCCCGGACAGGCCGATCAGGCCGCCCCAGGTGCGTGTGCCGATCAGCGGCCCCAGACCGAGCTTGCGGAAATAGTACGGGAACGCGTCGCCACCCGAGCTGGAGTAGCCGTTCATCAGACAGGCCTTCGGCCCTTCGTGGTAGTAGCCGGGCGTGTCGAACGGTTCGATGCCGCGGCGCGCCCACGAACTCAGACGCTTTCGCGAGATCAGCTCCATCATCCGATCGGGGATGAACCCGCCACCGTTGTAGCGAGCATCGAAGATCAACGCGTCCTTGTGCGCCTGCGGGTAGAAGTTCTTGCGCAGCTCGCGGTTGCCCTCGAACGCCGTGTTGGGCAGGTGGATGTAGCCGATCCGTCCGTTCGAGAGTTTGTCGACCATCTCGAACCGGCTCTGCGCCCAGTCGAGGTAGCGCAGGTTGGTCTCGCGTGCGATCGGCCGGACCGAGACGTCCCGCGCCCCGTCGTCCTTGGGTTTGTCGTTGATGCGCAGGACCACGGTGCGCCCCGCGGCGCCCTCGAGCAGTTCGTAGAAGTTGTCGACTTCCTTGGTCGAGCGCCCGTCCACGGCGAGGATCCAACTGCCCTCCGATGCGTCCACACCGGGCTCGGTCAACGGGGAGCGGAAGTTCCCGTGCCAGTTCTCGCCGGGGAAGATCCTGTCGATCTTGAAGTAACCCGAATCCCCGGCCACGATCTCGGCGCCCAGCAAACCGTTGTCGACACGCTCGGGCGTGGGAAAGTCACCCCAGTTGACGTAGAAGTGGCCGGCGCTCAATTCGCCTCCCATCTCGCCCAGGATGTAGTCGAGGTCACCACGGTGTGCGATGTGCGACACCAGCGGCGCGTAGAGGTCGTGGACCTCCTGCCAGTCCAACCCGTGCATCCCGTCGTCGTAGAACCAGTCGCGGGTGATCCTCCAACCGTCGAGGAAGATCTGCCGCCACTCGGCCGTCGGGTCGATGCGCATCGCCATCCCCGACAGGTCGAGCCTGCCCGCATCGGGTTTCTGGTCGGCCTTGATCGGGACGATGCCGAAGTTGCCGCCCGAGTTGTAGAGCAGTTTCTTCCCATCCGCGGAGACCGCATAGTTACCCACGCCGGGGATAATCGTCTCGACTTCCTCGGATTCGAGCGAAAACTTGCGCACCTGCGGCCCGTCGTCGTCGATGCGGACGAACAACACACCGTCCTCGACGGCCTGCACCGACGCGTAATTGCTCGCGCCTCCCGGAAGGGCCGCGACGCGGCGGTCGAAACCGTCGAAGTCGATCTCGACGCGCAACTCTTCTTCTCCTTCCCCGTCGTCTTCGTCGTCCTCGTCGCCGTTGGACTCGCCGTTGTCGTCGTCCTCCGACTTGGCGGTTTCTTCCTCGTCGCTCTTGGGTTGAAACAGCGTCGGGCCATCGGCCTTCAGCAACGCCACGTAGACTCGCGTGGGATCGGTGTAAAAGTAGTTGAACTCGTAGCCACTGAACTCGAGATTGAAGTCGCGGTCGGAAAGGAAGTAAATGTAGCGACCCTTCGGATCGAAGCTCGGGGAATAATCGTTGGTAAAGTCGCCGGTCAGTTGCGTCGTGGCGCCGTCCTCGAGCGAGTGCACCCAGACGGAGCTAAACTGCGCGTCGTCGGTCTTGGTGTACACGATCCAGCGGCTGTCGGGCGACCAATCGTACGTCGTGATCGGCCCGAACGACCCGCGATCGACATCCGTGACCTCGCCGCTTTCCACATCGGCGTAGCGCAAGCGTTGCTTGGTGTCGCCGAATGCAAGCTTCTTGCTGTCGGGCGACCACACCGGCGGGAACCGCCACGTATCCCCATCCGTGGTGACGCGGCGCTCGTCCCCGCTTCCGTCCTGGGCCCTTACGTAGAGTTCGTACTCGCCGCTACGATCGGCGAGGTAGGCTACACGGGTGCCGTCCGGCGACCACACAGGTTCCATTTCACGGATGCCGGGCGTGCGCGTCAGGTTGCGGATTTCACCGTCGCTCGCCGGTACGGTGAAGATGTCCCCGCGCGCCGCAAAAACGGCTCGTTTGCCGCTGGGCGAGATACCTCCGCCGGAAATCATCTCCGAAACGTTTTGCTGGTGCGGCATGCGCGCCAGGAAGTCCCCGTGGACCGTGATCTCGATCTTCGACGACGCGCCGGAGGCCGCATCGAGCCGGTAGAGGTACCCGCCTGCCTCGTAGACGATCGCGGACGGACCCGCACTCGGCCACAGGACATCGAAGTCCTGATGCTGTGTGACCTGCCTGGCGTTGCCGCCGTCCTCCTCGCAGGCCCAGACGTTCAACCGGCCGGCGGCGCGATCCGAGGTGAAGTAGATCGTCGAACCGACCCACATCGGTTGGTTGTCGGTACCCTTCCAGTCGGTCAGCCGCTCGGATCGGTGCTTCTTCAGGTCATAGGTCCAGACATCCTGTGCGCGGCCGCCCTCGTGTCGCTTCCAGGTGCGCCACTCACGGTCGATCGGCGTGTAGACGAGTTTCTTTCCGTCGGGTGAGTACATCGCGGCACCCGATTCGGGGATCTCGAGCGGACGTTCCATCCCGCCATCGGCGGCGATCAGGTACAGGCGCCCCATCCTCACGCCCCACGGCAGCCGGTTTCCGCGAAACAGGATGTGCTTGCCGTCAGGCGTCCAGTCCAGCACGCGGTAATCGAACCCGCCGCGGGGGGGCATCGAACCGACGTCGTTGTACCAGGTCAGCTGCCGCGGCGTCCCGCCGTCGATCCCGACCACGTAGACCTGGCGGTTCCCGCCGTACTCGGCGGAGAAGGCGATGCGTTTCCCGTCAGGCGAAAACTTAGGAAACAGTTCCATGCCCTCGTGGGACGTCAGACGCCTGGCCTCACCGCCCTGCGAGGAAGCGAGCCAGATATCACCGGCATAGACGAAGGCCACGCGGTCGCCGTGGATATCGGCAAAGCGCAGGAGACGGGCCTGCTCGGCGCCGGTCCCGGCGGCGGACAGGAACATCGAAAAAACGGTCAGCAACCCCGCGACGGCGCGCACCATGGCGTCCCCCTTGAAATCCCCTCGATGAGTTGGAAAACGAGGCGGGATTATGCCATAGCCGAGTGGATCAGGCGCGGCGCCTTACGCGGCGGCCCGACAACTGCGCCCGCGCTTTGACCTCGGCGCGCAGGCGGCCCAGCGTCACGTTCAGCCGGTTCTGGCGGCTCAGGAACGGAATCACCGCTTTCTTGCGCAGACCCATGCGTTTGATGTCGCGTACCAGACCCCTGTGGCCGGGTTGCTGCCTCACGCCCTGGACGAAGACGCGATAGGCCTCGCGGCGACGCCCCGCGTCGTAGAGCACGCGGCCCAGGTTCCAGTGCAGATCGGGGTTGTACTGCTCGAGCTGAATCGCATCCTGGCACAACCTGATCGCGTCGTCGTGGCGTTTTTTCGCCAGCCCGAGGCACAAGCCATAGAAGGATCGGTAGCGTGCCTGCGGCGCCCTCGGCGTGAGTTTTTTCTCCAGCGTGAGCGCCGCTTCGAAGAAGGCGGTGGCTGCCCGCCACTCGTTTTCCTCGAGCGCGCGACACCCTTTTTCAAAGCTGCCCTCGGCTTCCCGATTCAACATGCCTTCTATCCTCCTGAGCGTTACCGTTTGTCAGGAAGGAATATCGCGCCGGACGGGGCCCGAGAACCATAGTTATTTTGGTGCGTTCGATGACGAATTCGTAAACAATGACGACTGCCGCAGTGGATGCCAGCCCTACGGTGACACGGAGCGCTCGTCCATCTCGGCCAGTAATGCAGCGAAACGCGGGTCGTCGCCGAGCGCTTCGAAGTTCTCGTCGGTACGCAAACGATCCGTATCGGCAAAGCCGAGGGCGACTGCTTCGGAGAGCGTTTCGAGAGCGCGCTCGAACCGGGCCAGCCTCGCGTAGGTTCCGGCCAGGCGGACCCTCAGGCGATCGCTGTCGGGCGCGGCCTGCAGAGCGATCTCGTAGAACAGCGCCGCGCGAGCGTAGTCGCCGTTCTGCGAGGCCACGATCGCGCGTTCGAAGCCGACCGTGGATACGAACGCGACCAGCCGGGCGGCGGCGGCGGCGCGGGGGCCGTTCTCGGAAGTTTCGTCACGCGCGGCACCGTCGAGCTCGCGACGCAGGGTGCGGAGATCATTCGATCGCCCGGTCGTGTCGTCGATGGCGGCTTCCATCTTGCGCATCTGCGTCGCCAGGCGCGCCCTCGCGCGATCCTCGAAGCGGATCCAGCGCTGGTCTTCCTGCCGGTCGTTTCGCACGGCGGGGTCGCCGCGGAGGCGATCGATCGCGCCCGGTACACCCCCCAGATCGATCAGACCGGCGAAGTCGCGAGCGATCTGCTCGTAGCACGTAAGCGCGGCGTACGGGGCGCCTCGCGTCTCGTGGGCCTGCGCGATGGTGACCGCCTGTTCGAGCAGCGTCGCAAGCCGGGCCGGATCGCGTGGGCGCAACTCGCGACGCATGGCCTGAACCTCGAACCACTCGACCGCCGCCGTGAACGTATCCTCCGGCGGCCACTGGTGAGGACCGTTGAAGATCAAATGCCGCGTCGGATGTTCGCGTTCGAGGAGCTTCGCGTGGGCCTGTTGCATCTCGCGGTGGTTCATGTCGCGCGTCCCCGAGACACCTAACAGTACGAACGGGATCGGCCCGTCGATCGTCTCGCGGGCGCGGAAACTCCCGCCGACGGCCAGCACGCCCGCGACGGCTTGCGTCTTGAGCGCCACCTCGGTTGCCATGCGCGCGCCACCCGAAAAGCCCGTGGTGTAGACACGCCGGGGATCGATCGAAAAGCGGCCCGCGACATCGCGCCAGACCGCACCGGCGGCGGCAAGCTTGAACTCCCAGCTCGTGTAGTTTCGAGAGTCGTTGGAGCCCGCGACGATGTATCCGTACCGGTCGGCCGCGGCGCGGAGACCCTCGACGGGTCGGCTGCCGACCCCGGAGGGGTCGTAGGCGAGGATCAGGGGCCACGAGCGGTCGGGGTCGTAGTTCGAGGGCAGGTACAGTGCGTAGCTGTATTGCGGCTCCGCCTCGCAGGCTACGGTGGAGACAAGGTTGCCGGGTACAACTCCCGCAAGGTCCGCCACGCTCCCGGAAATGACGAAGAAAAGGATGGTCGCGAGCGATTTCATCGAAAACATCTTAGAACACGGCCCCGGGGAACCGCTTTGGCGCCTCACGCGTACCATGGGGCAGGAGGAGAGGGCATGACGAACTACAAGCGAATCTACCGTTCACGGTCCGAGTCGATGATCGCAGGCCTGGCCGGCGGGCTGGCCAACTACTTCAATGTGGACCCGGTACTCGTGCGCCTGGCGTTCGTCGGCGCGGGCTTCCTGACCGGGATCGTGCCCGGCCTGCTGGCCTATGTGGTGGGCTGGATCATCGTGCCGCTGGAGCCGCTACCGCTGGCGACCCACCAGACGGCCCAGGCGCAACCCAACGGCGGCTGACCGGGAAGGGTCGCACCGGCCCTCCACTACAATGATGCGGTGACCCTGGCGAACCAACTCTCGTCGATCTTGCCGCAAGCGCGCGTTTCGACGCGCACCATCGACCGCATCGCATTCGCCAACGATGCGAGCGTCTATCGCAAGGTCCCGCGCGCGGTGGTGCACCCTGCTACCGCCGAAGAGGTTCGACGGCTGTTCGCGTTCAGTCGTCGGATGCGGATCCCGCTGACGTTCCGGGCTGCGGGAACGAGCCTGTCCGGCCAGGCCGTGACCGATGGGATCCTCGCCGTGCTGTCGCGCGGTTGGCGCGAGTACGAGGTGCTGGACGACGGAGCGCGGATCCGCGTGCAACCGGGCGTCATCGGCGGAATTGCCAATCAGGTGTTGCGACCCTACGGCCGCAAGATCGGCCCGGACCCGGCGTCGATCAACTCCTGCATGATCGGCGGCATCCTGTCCAACAACTCGAGTGGGATGTGTTGCGGGATCGAGCAGAACGCGTACCGCACGCTCGACTCGTTGTGCTTCGTGCTGCCCGATGGAACCATGCTGGATAGCGCCGCTCCCGGCGCCGACGACGACCTGCGTCGCGACGCCCCGGACATTGCGGCTGGGATCGAGGCGCTCAGGAATCGTGTCCGGGACGATCCGGAACTGATAAACCGGATCCGTCACAAGTACCGGATCAAAAATACAATGGGTTATTCGCTGAACGCCTTCGTCGATTACGACGATCCGGTGCAGATCCTCGCGCACCTGATGATCGGGGGCGAAGGCACGCTGGGTTTCATTGCCGGTGCCGTGCTACGCACGGTTCCCGATGCTGCGTTCCGATACACGGGGTTGTTGTTTTTTGATGACGTGCCGGCCGCCTGCGCCGCGATCGAACCACTCAGACGGAGCGGGGCCCGTGCGCTCGAGTTGATGGACTACCCGTCTCTGCGAGCGGTGCGTTCGCAGCCCGGCGTGCCGGGTCGCGTCAACCAGCTTCCCGAGGGCGCCGCCGCATTGCTCGTCGAGTATCAGTGCGAAGACGAACGCGGGCGCGACGATTGCCGGCGTGTGTGCGAACGGTTGCTCCCCGGACTGCCGCTTGCCGGCGACGTGGAATGGACGCTCGATCCCGATCGCCAGGCCGCGTTGTGGCGCGTGCGCAAGGGACTCATCCCCTCGGTCGGGGCAATGCGCGCCCGCGGGACGTCGTTCATTATCGAGGACGTCGTGTTCCCGGTCGACCGTCTCGCCGCGGGCGTCGCAGATCTTCAGTCGTCGTTCCGGCGCTGGAACTACGACGACGCGATCGTCTTTGGCCACGCCAAGGACGGTAACCTGCATTTCGTCCTGACCCAGTCGTTTCAGGACACGAGCGACGTCCGGCGGTACGACGGTTTCATGCGGGACCTGGCCGAGCTCGTCGTGCTGCGTTATGACGGCGCGTTGAAGGCCGAGCATGGAACCGGACGCAACATGGCCCCATTCGTCGAGACGGAGTGGGGCAAGCCGGCGGTCGATGTCATGCGCCGGCTCAAACGGTTGATCGACCCGGACGGGTTGCTCAATCCCGATGTGATCCTCAACGACAATCCGGCGGCCCATGTCACCGACCTCAAGGATCTGCCCAACGTCGAGTCGGAAGTCGATCGCTGTATCGAGTGCGGTTTTTGCGAACGCTGGTGCCCGAGTCGCGACCTGACGCTGACACCAAGGCAGCGCATCGTGGTCCGACGCGAGATGCAGCGGCTCGCAGCGAGCGACCCCCTGGGGGAAACGCTTGCCGAATTGCGCACGGACTGGCGATACGCCGCGGAGGACACCTGCGCGACCGATGGGTTGTGCGCGCTAGGTTGTCCCGTTTCGATCGATACGGGACAACTGACCAAGCGGCTGCGCCGCGCGCGGCACGATGAGGGTGACGAGCGGTTTTCCCTGTGGATCGTCGAACGATTCGATTGGCTCGTGACCCTGGCGCGGGCGGGATTGCACATCGGGCACTTACTGGAGCGCGCTGTCGGTGGGGAACGCCTTGCGCGCTGGTCGCAACGATGGGTCCCGCGAGGCCCGCGTTGGATCCACCCGATGCCTTCCGTCTCACCGAACCTCACAGCGCGGCAACCGCCGAAGGTGGATGCGATTCTTTTTCCGTCCTGCGTCTCGCGGGTTTTTGGCGAACCCGGAGACGACTCCCCTCCGGGTCGCACGATCGAGCGCATCGCAGCGCGCGCGGGCATATCGATCTGGACACCGCGGGAGGCTGCCGGGTTTTGCTGTGGGATGCCGTTCTCGTCGAAGGGACTGGACGCCGCGTATCGCGCCGCGGCCAACCGGACCGTGGCGGCGTTGTGGGGCTGGAGCGATGCGGGCCGCGTTCCCGTGCTGACGGATGCGAGCCCCTGCGCCTGGACGCTGAAACGGATCGGTGGAGCACTGGATGCGGAGAACGGGAAAAGGTTCGAGCGGCTCACGATCCTCGACGGAATCGAGTATGCCCACGATGTGCTGCTCGAACGACTCGACATCGTACCCATGAAAAGGACGGTTGCGCTGCACCCGGTTTGCTCCGTGCGAAAGATGGGTCTGGAAGCGAAGCTGGCGACGCTGGCGAGGGCCTGCGCCGACGGCGCGGATGTTCCCGTCAACAGCGCATGTTGTGGTGTTGCCGGAGACCGCGGGTTCTTGTTTCCCGAACTACCGCAAGCGGCGTTGGATCCGCTCGCGGGTGAACTCGATGCGTCGGGCTACGAAGGCTTTTATTCCAGCAGTCGTAGCTGCGAAGCCGGACTCTCCAGGATTACGGGGAAACCGTACCGTTCCTTTTGGCACCTCCTCGACGAGGCGTCGAGCTAGCTCCCGAATGATATAGTGCGGCTCGACTCTCCCTCTCACATCGAAGGCGTCCCGGCCCGCACCGTCTGGAGTTGGCGATGAGTACAACCCGTCGTGATCGTCGAAGAACGACGCTCCCCAACTACGAACGGCCCTACGAAGCACTCTTCGAACAGACCAATGACGCCGTCGTGATCCTGAGTCCCGATGAGGTGTATCAAGCGGTCAATAATCGCGCGACGGACATGCTCGGCTACGCTCGGGAAGAGTTGGTCGGCGCGTCAATGTCCAGGATCGTCAAACCCGACGAGTACGACGATGCGATGGAACGAAAGGCAACGCTGCTTGCCGGCCATCCGCTGCCGATTTACGAGCGTACGCTTATCCGTAAAGACGGTATCGAGATCCCTGTCGAGATCAACGCCTCGTTGGTCCGCGACGAAAACGGCCGGCCGCTCTACTTTCAGGTCGTCGCGCGGGATATCACCGAGCGCAAACGTGAAGAACACGCCCTGGAACTGATCGCCGAGGGTACGACGAGCGAAACCGATGCGGGTTTCTTTCAAACCGCGGTGCGTCACCTAGCCCGCACACTCGAGGTGCTCGGTGCGTGCATCACGGAATGCGACGGCCCTCAGCCGACGCGGGCGCGCATCATGGCGTGGTGGCGCGGGGAGGCCCGCGAGGACTCGCCGGTATACGAAGTCGAGGGAACGCCGAGCGCGGAAGTGTTCCGGGGCAATCTGGTATTTCATTCTTCCGGTATCCGGCAGAAGTATCCTGCGGATGAGCTCCTTGAGGAACTGGGGGCCGAGGGCTATCTGGGCATCCCGCTTCGCGATCCTTCCGGCGAAGTGATCGGACACCTCGCGGTCATCGACAACAAACCTATCAGCGACGATTTGCCGGACCGCGCCGTGCTGCGCATCTTTGCCTCGCGGATCGGATCCGAACTCGCACGGCGGCGCGCGGACAGGAAACGCGAGGAAACCGAGACCCGTTACCAGACGCTCGTCGAGCAATTGCCGGCGGTGACCTATGCCGTGTCGCTCGAGGCCGCCGCCCCGACGCTCTACGTGAGCCCGCAGGTCGAGACGGTGCTCGGGTTCACGGTCGACGAGTACTACCAAAGCCCGTCGCGCTGGCGGCGCCAGCTCCATCCGGACGATCGGGATGCGGTCCTGATGAAGTTGGCGCAAGCGCTGAAAGACCGCACGCCGTTTCGAACCGAGTACCGGATCTACCGCAAGGATGGATCGCTGGCGTGGGCTCGCGACGAGGCGGTGATCGTATGCGACGGCAACGGCGAGCCGTTGTTCTTGCAAGGGATCATGCTCGACATCACGGTCGAGAAGCGCCTCACGGAGGAACTGCTGAACTCGCGCAAACTGGAGTCGGTCGGGATGCTCGCCGGGGGAATCGCGCACGATTTCAACAACTCGCTGATGGGAATCCTGGGGAACATCTCGATCGCCAAGTCGCGCATTGGGGACACGCACAAGGCCCACCGGCGTTTGCTCGAGGCCGAGAAGGCCGCTCTTCGAGCCAAGGGTCTGACCCAGCAATTGCTGACGTTTTCGAAAGGTGGCGCCCCCGTTCGTCGATCAACATCGATGGAAGGCGTGATCCGCGACACCGTGCAATTCGTCCTCAGCGGTTCCAACGCACGAGGCCAGGTCGTCGTCGACCCGAGGCTATGGCCGGCGGACGTCGATGCGGGGCAAATCAGCCAGGTGCTCGAGAACCTCGTGCTCAACGCCGTGCAGGCGATGCCCGACGGCGGCCTCGTACGAGTCGAGGCGAGAAACGTCGATGAGGCCGCGAGCTCCGGCCTTCCGGTCCGCCACGGGCGCTTCGTCGGCATCGGGGTGAGCGACGAGGGGGCCGGGGTTCCGCCCGATGTCGTCGATCGCATCTTCGATCCGTACTTCACGACGAAAGAACACGGCAGCGGCCTGGGTCTGGCGACCAGTTATGCGATCGTTCAAAAACACGAAGGCCACCTGGTGGTTCGACCACGGCCGGGAGGCGGGACCGAGTTCACGTTGTACCTTCCGGCGGGCGAGAGGGTCGAGCGGTCCAGCGAGGAGCACACACCGCGGGCGGTGCCGCGCAGCGGGCGCATTCTCGTGATGGACGACGACGACCTGGTGTTGGAAACGGTCTGTGCGATGCTCAAGATGCTGGATCACACGGCCGTGCTCGTCCCCGATGGCGAATCGGCTGTGCAGGCCTACGGTGCGGCGATGCAGGCCGGTCCACCGTTCGATGCCGTGATCCTCGATCTCACGATTCGCGGCGGCTATGGCGGCGAGGAGGCGATGCGACGAATCCTCGAGATCGATCCCGGCGCGGTCGGTATCGTGTCCAGCGGCTATTCCGAGAGTCCGGTCATGGCCGAGACGCAGCGTTTCGGTTTCCGGGACTGCATCGCCAAGCCGTACCGGCCGGAGGAACTTCGCGTCGTGCTGGATCGAGTGCTTCCGAACGACTGACCAGGAAACCGTCTACTCGATGCGGATGCGCCCCTGCATGCTGGGCGCGTGCTGCGGGCAGATGTACTCGAACGCACCCTCTTCCGGGGCGCTGAACTCGATCACGACCTGTTCGTCCCACGGGATATGACGCACGGTATCGTCGATCCCCGGCAACCGAATCGAATGCAGCACGCCGATATCGGAGTTGCGCACGATCAGCCGGATGCGTTCTCCCGGCTTGAACGAGAGCGTCGGGTTGGCATCCCCGAACGCAAGGTCGCGCGCCTCGAGCACGATTTCGCGCGCCCCGCTCCCGGCGACCGCGCTCTGCGACCAGATCGGGATCATGACGATGGCGCCGAACAGTGTCAGGATCACGGCGAACCCGACTCCCCCGATCAGCCGTTGTTTCATCTTCTGGCTCATGCGGCCCCCACGAGCAGACCGGTGCCGTACATCACGAGATAGCCGGCCAGCATGCCGGCGAGGTTGAGCGGTGCCAGCGTCTCGCGCAGCGTCCGCCCACCGAGGATCGCGCCGATCACCTGCACGATCGCGCCGGAACCGATGCCGAGGAACAACACCGCCCAGAACTGGGAGTAGGTGAACGCTCCGACCCAGCACCCCAGGATCGTCGGCGCGCCCGCGAGCGCGCCCAGACCGATCAGACGGGACAACTGGCTCCCGGGTTGGCGCAGGATCGGCGACACGATGGCCACGCCCTCCGTCGCGTTGTGCAGGGCGAAACCGGCGACCAGCATCGCGCCGAGCGTCAATTCACCGAGCACGTAGGCGGAGCCGATGGCCAACCCTTCGCCGAGATTGTGGATCCCGATACCGAGTGCCACGAACCAGGCCATGCGGATACCGTTCGCCGACGCCCCGTGGCCCGACGAACCGCGGAGTTGGAGACCGGTCAGGAGGGCCCAGGCCCCGGAAAATCCGAGAATCAACAGAGCTTGCGGGTGGTAGATCGAGGGCAACTCGTGGGCCGCCTCGAAACCCTCGAACATCGCGTCGACGACGAGGAATGCGAGCAGCCCGACGGTCAGGTGGATCAGGAACCCGAGCCCACGGCTGCCCAGCCGGCGGAGGAACGGGAACCAGGTCAATCCCAGGGCCACCGGGATCACGCCGACGAACATACCGAGCATGCCAAAACGCGCGAGGGCGGCCGAGGTGATGCCGGGTGTGACCGTCGCAACCTCGATCACGTGATCGAACGTCAGTCCCGTCGACGTGAGCAGGACGATCTCGACGGGTTCGCCCTCGTTCCACGGGAACGGGATCGTGACGCGCGCGGTTTGCAACGGGTTCAACTCGCGCGCCGGCGTGACCTCGTGGTACCAGAACGCCCCGCGCACCATCACCTGCGCGATCGTCGTCGGGTCCGGGCCGCTGTTGACGATATCCAGGTGGATCACGTCTTCGTCCAATACGTGGCGCATCACGTCGACGACCTCGACGGGAGGCAGGTTCGTCGCGAACAGACCCTCGGCGCCGTCCGAGAACAGCCACGCCACCAGGCCGACCAGCAGGAGCAGTGGAATCAGGGCGAAGGCCGCGGCCCCGGCGCCGATGCCCTGGCGCGGCTCAGCCATCGCCTTCCTCTACGGGCAACACACGGAACAGACCCATCCAGCCGCGTTCGGCGAACTCGGTCTTGTGTGCGTGGAACATGAAATCGCCGGGGTGCGGGAAGCGCACCTCGAGGATTCCGCGCTCTCCCTGGCCCTGGATGATCGTGTCCGTGAAATCGCGCGGTTCTTTCTGGGTCCCGGTGGGGTAATAGTCGAAGAACGTCGCGTGGACGTGGAACGAGTTGACGGCATCGAACTCGGTGATATTGGCCAGGTAGATACGAATCAACTCATTCTGGCGGACCTCGATCGGGTGACGTTTGTAGTGGTAGGCCACCGTGTTGATCGCGTAGATCTCGTTTTCCTCGTCGAAGTTCGGATCGAACCCGTTCATCATCATGTAGAGCTCGCGGGCGGGCGGGCGAGCTTCCCTGGGATCGACGATCCACAGGCCGTACAGGCCGTTGTGGATGTGCTGCGAAATCGGCGTGGCGTGGCAGTGATACATGTGCACGCCGACGGGCTCGGCCTCGAATTCGTAGACGAACGAACTGTTCGGGGGCACCTGCTGCGGCAGCATCGCACCGTCCATCGCGAACGGGTGGAAGCCGTGGAAGTGCATCGAATGCGGCCGGTCGCCCACATTGGTGAACAGGATACGAATGCGCTCGCCTTCGTTGGCGCGCAGCGTGGGCCCCGGAACTTGACCGTTGTAGGTCCAGGCGGGGAAGAACACCCCCGGGGCAATCTCGATTTCCTTGTTGACGGCCTCGACCTCGAAGATCCGGAGTACCGTGCCGTCTTCGAGCGTCTCGGTCGTGCTTTCGAGTTCCTCGGTCAGGTAGGCGTCGGGATCGAAACGGTCGGTGCCGACGTCCCCGACCGTGGTGTTGCGGTACGGGGTCAGATCGAGGCCATCGAGACCCAACAGCATCGAGCCGTCCATCGCGGTCTCGGTCGAGGCGACGAGGCCCTCGCCGGTCGAGGCGACCAGCGCGACGGCGACGACGAGCGCAGCAGTGCCCACCACGGCCAACCCGACGCCGAGGGTCTTGTGCCCTTGCTCGCCTGAGGTGAACACGACCGGCCCTTCCTCGCTAGGAATCCGCTGATTCCCATCAATCGAATTATTGGATTCGATTTATCTGAGGTAGAAATTTTGACTACCCAAAAAAATATAGTGCGAGGAGGTAAATCTGTCAACTGTGGAGTATCTTAGGTTGCCATGCCGACCAGTACCGTCGAGGACTATCTGAAGTGCATCCACCGCGAGGAGCACGCCGGCCAAGGCCGCCTGGTCTCGACGGGCAAGATTGCCCAGGAAATGAGCGTGGCACCGGGAACGGTCACGGCGATGATGAAGACGCTGACCGAAACCGGTCTGATCGACTATGAGCCCTACATGGGGGTCCGATTGACGGATCGCGGGCGCACGCTGGCGGCTCATGTCCTACGCCGGCACCGTCTGGTCGAGCTGTTCCTGGTTCGGATCATGGAGATGGACTGGAGCGAGGTGCACGCCGAGGCGGAAATCCTCGAGCACGCGGTCTCGGACGGTCTGATCGACCGGATGGACAAGATGCTCGGGCACCCCAAGGTCGACCCCCACGGCGACCCGATCCCGTCCTCGGCGGGGACGCTCGCGGAGAGCGACGACCCGAGCCTGCTGGTCTGCGCGCTGAACCGCGATCTCGAGATCACCCGCGTGACCGATCAGCGCACCGAATTCTTGCGACTCTTGGAACAACACCAGCTGATGCCCGGTCGCCGAGCGATCGTCGAGCACCGCGACGAGTTGACCGAGACCGTTCAGGTCCGGCCAAACGGCGGTGAACCGTTGCGCCTCGGCTTCCAAGCCGCTTCGCGCATCCTGGTCGAGGGCGAATGATGCCGGACAAGACGTCTCATCTCGCCACCGCACGCGTGCTGCTCGAGGCCTGTCCCCCGGCCGAAAACGATCGCGAGAAGGCTTACGCGGTGCTCAAGCAGGGCTTCGCCTGTTACAACTCGTTCCACGCCGTGAGCATCCCCGACCTGCAGGACGCCGGCGAGTTTCAACGCGTGCGTCAGCGCGTGACCAACGACGCGTTCGCGGCGTACCTCGGCAAGCTCACCGAAAAACCTCTTTCGCTCTACAAGGTGTGTGGGTCGTGCACCGAGCCGGAATTCCTTGCCTGGCTCGATCAGGCGGAGACCCTCGGCTGCCGCGACATTTTCCTCGTCGGCCCGGACTCGAGCGACCGGGAGATCCCCGGTGACCGCATCGGTGTCCCCGAGGCGGCGAAGGTGGCACGCGAGCGGGGGTTCCGCTGCGGCGGCATCATCATCCCGACCCGGCGCCGGCAATTCGCGGCACGGCCGGCCTCGCTCGATGAAACCGATCGGCTGCTGACCAAGGTGCGGGAACACGGGCTACGCTTCTTTACGACGCAGATCCTCTACGAGGGCGAGTGGATGAGCTGTCTGTTGCTCGACCTCGTGCGACAGATGCAACCCGAGGAACTGCCCCAGATCTTCCTGACGTTCTCGCCCTTTGTCTGCGTCGAGGACCTGAGTTTCTCCCGCAAGACGCTTGGCGTCTACATCCCGAAGGATGTCGTGCGACAGTTGCGCGGTTCGCGCAGCATGCGCGAGGAGTCGATTTCTCACTCGCTGCTGCTATGGGAACGCATCTCTTCGTTCGCGAGCGAGATCGGCTATCCCAAGGATCGCCTCGGGGTCAACGTCGAGTACCTCGACTCGCGCAATCCCCGCAACGTCGACGCGGCCTTCGAACTTGCCGAGGAATTCGGCCGCGTGATTCGCAAGCACTGAGGGGTCAAGTCTTATTTTGAATACAGGTCGATGATCTCTTCCAGCGCGTGGCTGCAAACCGGGCAGAAGCCGACTTCGTCGCGCGTGAACATGACGCAGTCGATGCTGGGTCGATAAAACCCCTGAGCTTCGTACATGGCGCCCTCAAAGGCGCCGACCTTGCCCGAGTGTTCTTGCTCGGCGAGCGTCCTGGTGAAGTGCCTCTGCCCGTCCCGAAATAGCTCCTCCATGTCTTCTTCGGATGCTCCGGCGGCGCGCATCTCGGCGCGGGTCTTCTGGTAGGCACGAGAGCGGGTTTCGTAGACTTCTTTTTCCCACGGGGTCGGGAGCGGCGTCGATTCGTCGATCATGTCGCGCCATTTGAGGTTCGACGGGTCAAGGAGTGCGGTGATGTTGGGTTCCCAGGGCTCGACGAGCCCACCGGCGAACTCCTCGTAGGCCACAGGGGAGGTGTAATACTCGTCCCCGAGGCCGGCAAAGTGATGACCGAATTCGTGGACGACGAGGTAGTCGGCGAAACCCGAATCGACGGCCGCAGTGGAGTACAGGCCGAAGATCCCGCCACCGCCGTACTTGCGCTCGTTGACCAGGATCAGGATGAAGTCGTACGGAACGGCTGCCGCGGCGTCGCGCCACGCGCGGTCGTCGAGGGACAGGACGTAGCGTTCGGAATCGAAACTGTTGTAGCGCGCACCGAGGGGGGAATCGCGGAAGATACCGGCGCGCGGGCGAGAGATCCCTTCGCGCTCGGCCGGTGTCCAGACGGCCCGGACGTTGAAATCGTCCTGGCGCGAACGAAAGGGGTCCAGGGAGAACAACGCGTCCGATGCGCGACGGGCATCGGCGAGGAACTTCTCCTTCTGGGATGTCGCATATCCGTCGCCGAGGATCGCCAGATCGGCCTTGATCTCGGCGGGACCGTTGTCGATCAGGGCAACCGACTGCGTGGCGACCACGGGCGCGCGATCGACGAACCGTGAGGACGGGTCGAACGTCAATCCCCACACTTCAACGAAGGACTGGTCGGCCTGACGCTTGCGCACCCGAAGTTGCGCCGGCCGGCGAGGTTCGGGGACGCGAACGGCTTCGGGGATCGCGCGCCAGATCTCGCGGCGCGCCTCCCCCGTCGTTTCCCACTCTCCGTAGATGCTGGCGAACCCACGCGTGTAGAGCAGGCCGTTGGTCGCCAGATCAACCAGCTCGACGAGGTACTTGCCGCGGTTGGTCGTATCGATGGTCTGTGTCCGGCTCCCCGGCCACTCGCCTTCTACCCGCAAACGCTCGAGTGCAAAGTGTTCCTCGGTTGCCGTCCCCGTGTGGACGTAGTCGACGCGTAGCGTCTGTCCTGTCGACCAGTCTTCAAAGGTTCCGCCGAGGACCGGCGCCACGGCCAAGACCAACCCCAAACCGATCGCCGCACGTACCACGACCCACCTCCAGGAAGGAGTTCATCATACCGGGGTTGAGTCGGAGGCGGGGCGGGCCCTATTCGAGCCGGAAGACGATCCTCTCGGACTTCCAGACCATGACCGGAACGCCGTCCTTCATTGCAGGCCGGTAGGACCAGCGCCGCGCCGCGCGGAGCGTCGCTTCGTTGAGCCGCGAGTTCGGGATCTCCTGGATCAACCGTGTCTCCGTGACCCCTCCGGTCTCGTCGACCAGGACCTCGACGATGACCACGCCCTGCTGGTTCATGCGGCGGGCGAGAGCGTCGTAGACGGGTTGTTCGAACTTGACCGGGACCGGAACCTGGTCCACGTCGCCGATGAGGAACAGCTCACCGCGGCTCGCCTTGGGGCGCACCGGGGTGCCGAGCAACGCTTCCCCGTCGACATCGACGTCGGCGGCCTGAACCTCTTCATCCGCCGGCGCCAAGGAATCGCCGGCCTGCGCGGACAGGAGTTCCGACTGCAGCGATCCTGCCGCGGTACTCATCGCCCGGTCGGCGCGTGCTTGCCGGTCTCGAGCCGCCTGGAGCTCGGCAGCACTGCGGGATTTGAAACTCGGTTTGGGAGGCACGAACGGCCGCGGCTCGGCAGGCTCGTGTCGGGTCTTCACAGGTTCCTGTTGGACTCCCGCCGGTGCCGCCTCGTCGATGGTCGGTTGCCCGGCGACGTCTTCCGGCGGCGGTTGGAATACGGGCGCCGGCTCGGAGGTCGGTACGTTCCTGGCCGGAGAGCTTGCTTTGGCGACACCCTCGACCGATGCCGGCCCGGAGCCTGACGCTCCGCCGATCCAGCCCTGCTGGAAGGCCAAGAGTCCCACGGCACCCAGGACCACGATCGCGGCCACACCGAACAGGACGACCTTCGACCCGCCCTTCGGTGTCGACGTCTCGGTCCACTCCCGCTTCCCGGGCTCGGCAGTTTGAGTGGTTGGTCGCGGTTTGACCTCGCCGATCAGCGGGGCGATTGCCGGAACTTCCAGCGGCTCTTCGGCGACCCGCGATGCGGCGGTCTCGACTTCCAGGACCGACTCGGCGGGTTGATCGATCGGCCCCGGGTCGACCTGCAGGATCGCGTCGAGTTGCGGGTCCGTTGCCGATTCGGAGGGCGTGTTCTGATCCACGGGCGACATCTCGGCAACGGCGGGTTCGGACGCCTCCGGAGCAGGTTCGGCGGGTGCTTCGACCGCTGCTTCCACAGCGGCCGTCCGGGTCGGTGCAACAGGTGAGGCGGGTACGTCCTCTTCGGCCGGCGTGTCGTCACCCATCAGGAGGGCGTCGATCTTGGCCTCGAGTTCGTCGTCGTCCATCGTCTCGATCGCCACGGGGACAGCGGTGGAAGCCCCGTCGATGGCCGCAGACAGGTCCTGGCGAACTTCTTCGCGAACCTGCCGTGTTTGCTCGATGAAACGGGAGACCATCGACAACAGTTCGTCGTCGGTGATCGGCTTTTCGATGTATTCGTCGCAACCGTAAATCTGCAGCGCATCCATGCGGTACTTGCGGCCGCGGCACACCGCGGTCGTGATCAGAACGGGGGTGGACTTCCCGTTCGGTTTTGCCTTGATCTCCTGGCAAACTTCAAAACCGTGTTTGCGGGGAAGCATCGCTTCGACCAGCACGAGTGCGGGTTTCAGGCGTTCGAACGCGGCCAGGCCCGCGAGCCCGTCCTTGGCGACCTCGACCTGGTAACCCGCCTTGGTCAGCGGTGTCGCGGTGCGTGTGATGCTGGCCGGATCGTAATCGATCAACAGAATCTTCTGGTTGCTCATCCTCGTTTTGACCCCGTTTTGGCGCTCGATACGTGCCCGATCCTTACGCTGGCACCCTGGGACGAACATAGGGTCCGGATCGACCGGATTCAATCCGGCAAAGGCTTTTGTTTGCTGGGTTTTCGGGTCTCTAGCGGGGCGATTTGGCAGCACTCGAACGGGGCTGCTCGAGGATCTGGGCGACCCTCCGCTCGACCCAGCTTCGGCGGCGCGGGTCCTCGATGAACCCGCAGTGGCCACCCCAGCGCTGGATCTCGATCTCGAGGCAATCGGGCTGCTCGATCTCGAGCAGGTCCTCGACGGGAATCACGGGGTCGTCCTCGGCGGCGAGAATCGTCGCCGGGCAGCGCAGCCCCTGGAGGCGTTTGCGCGCGATCGAGAAACCATCGTGGTACGCATCGATGCCGCCAAAATCGGTAAAACGCTTGACCAGCAGGTCGGTGCGCTGGCGCAGGTTGGCCGGACCCAGTGGGTCCAGCGGATAACGGCCGGGGAACGCGGCTTCCTTGGCACGCAGCGAGCGAGTCCAGCGCAGCAGAAAGCGCTGCGCATAGAACCACGGCGCTCGCTCGATCGCGGCAAGACAGTGCGACGGATCGATGACCGGGCAAACGGCCACGACATGCTCGATCGGGATGCCACGCGATGGGGCTTCGAGTGCAATACGCAGGGCAAAGTTTCCACCGAGCGAAAAACCGACGACATAGGTCGGTCCGGCGGCGCTCAGCCGGGCGATCTCCTTGACGGCCAGGACCATCTCCTCGAGCCTGCACGAGTGAAACATCTCGGGGTTCAGTTCGTGCGTACCTCCATGATCGGGGAAGTTGACGCGGTAGATTTCGTAACCCAACCGGTGCAGGGAACGCGCCAGGCAAACGAGATAACTGGAATCCGCCGACCCCTCCCATCCGTGCAGCAGGACCGCGACTCCCTTCGACGATGACGGATCCCGCGCTGGGGAGTGCGCCGCGACCAACCGGGTGCCGTCCTCGCAGCAGATCATCACGTCCCGTGAAGCCCTCGCATCGCCGCCGTTTTGGCCCAGGCGTGCGCGCAGGTCGAGCGTCGCGAGGATCGACTGAACGTGCGGGTTGCGTAGGACAGACGGCGGTCGGAACGAATGGCGATCGGCGCGCGGCTTCATGTCGCAGTTTTCTCCCGGTATGGCATCTGTTGGAGATACGTCGGCGACGACCGGCGCGCCACTTTCATCGGCGCAGCATAGCAGCGGCCGGGCCGCGACGGGGAGGGTATAGTTGATCCCGGTCGTGCCCGAATCGGCGAAAGGACAACGTGTGTTCAAGCTCAAGCTTCACTGGTGGATCCTGATCGGTATCGTGGTCGGAGCGCTCGTCGGCACCGCCATCAACCGCAGCTACTACCCGACGATCTCCCAGCAGGCGCGCCAGGAGATCTTCGGCGACACGACCTGGAACGAGGCCGACGAGGCGGCCCACATGAAGGAGATCCAGCAGCGCGAGAAGGTGTTGCTTCAGCAGACCTCGTGGGGCGCTCCGATCTACTGGATCGGCACGTTGTTCCTCAAGGGCCTGAAGATGATCGTGATCCCCCTGGTGGTGTCCTCGCTGCTGGCGGGGATCGTCGGCCTCGGCGACATCCGCAAGCTCGGTCGCATGGGCGGCCGCGCGCTCGGCTGGTACCTCACGACGAGCCTGCTGGCCGTCGTGACGGGGCTCGTCCTGGTCAACATCGTGCGTCCCGGGGTCGGTCCGCAGATTGCCCTACCCACGGCGGCCAACGCGCCCGCGGCCAAATCGTTCTGGGAGATGCTCGACGGCATGATCCCATCGAACCCGATTGCGGCCGCGGCGAACTTCGAACTGATCCAGGTGCTCGTGTTCACGATCCTGTTCGGTTGCTTCACGCTCGCGGCAAAAGAGGAATACCGCAAGATCGTCGGCAATTTGGCCAACGCGGTGTTCGAGATCATGATGAAGCTGACGATGGCGATCATCTCGATCGCGCCGATCGGAATCGGCGCCTTGATCGCGACGCTCGTGGCGACCACCGGCCCGGAACTGTTTACGAAGTTGATCGGTTATTTCCTGACGGTCCTGGCCGCACTCATGATCCATCTGTTCGTTACGGTCCCCGCGTTGTTCTGGCTGATCACGCGGCGCAACCCGTACAAGATCCTGCGCGCCATGACTCCGGCGCTGCTGACGGCTTTTTCAACCGCATCGTCCTCGGGGACGTTGCCCGTCACGCTGAACCGCGTCGAGAAACACGTCGGCGTGTCGAACAAGATCTCGAGCTTCGTCCTGCCCATCGGTGCGACGGTCAACATGGACGGCACCGCGCTCTACGAATGCGTCGCCGTGATCTTCGTCTCGCAGCTCTACGCCGCCGCCAATCCCGATTTCACGCTGACGTTCGCAAACCAGATCATGATCGTATTCCTCGCGCTGATGGTCAGCATCGGGGCCGCAGGGATCCCGCATGCCGGGCTGGTCATGATGGTGATCATCTTCGAGGCGATCGGCTTGCCCACCGCGTTGACCGCGGTCCTGTGGGCCGTCGACCGCCCGCTCGACATGTGCCGCACGGTGGTCAACGTCTGGAGCGACACGATGGGAGCGACGGCGATCGCCCACGGCGAAAAGGAAATCGACGAAAGCGTGTTGTTCCGGCCGGCGACCTAGCCGAGTCCTCGCGATGCAAACGGTCGTTCTCACGCCCCGGGAAGTCAGGCAGTTGCTGCCGATGGCGGACTGCATGGACTGGGTTGCCGGGGCGCTCGAGCGATACTCAACGGGGGGAGTCGTCAACCCGTTGCGCCAGGGCGTGCGCATCCCCGACGGCCGCGGCCTGGTGGGGGTGATGCCGGGTTACCTGGACGAGCCCGAAGCGCTGGGGCTCAAGGCCGTGGCGATCTTGCACGGGAACCACGGAACCGAACTGGACGCGCACCAGGGCGTCGTCGTGCTGTTCGATCCGCAAACCGGAGTGCCGACGGCGATCATGGACGCCAGCGAGGTGACCGCGATCCGTACCGCCGCCGCCAGCGGTGTGGCCACCCGCCTGCTGGCCCGTGAGGACGCCGACACGCTGGCCGTCATCGGCTCCGGCGTGCAGGCACGAACGCATCTCGAGGCAATGGCCGTCGCACGGCCGATCCGGACCGTTCGCTTGTTCAGCCCCAATCGGGAAAACCGCGAGCGCCTGGTCGCCTGGTTCCGGCCGCGGACCCAGGCTGCGGTCGAGGCCGTCGCGAGCGCCCGTGAAGCCGTCGAGGGCGCGTCGATCGTGTGCACGACGACTTCG
>Ga0255049_10000577_pt1 | contig 22454 bp, 18 predicted proteins | sample JV7_2_3_MG_FD_183615 | JGI IMG/M metagenome (GOLD analysis project Ga0255049, IMG submission 183615) | Seawater microbial communities from Jervis Inlet, British Columbia, Canada - JV7_2_3 | ecosystem: Environmental > Aquatic > Marine > Inlet | place: Canada: British Columbia | collected 2016-10-06
TATCGATGGGGCGCAGTTCCCTGGTGTGGCTCGAGCGATTCAGGGCAGATGCCGCCGACGGGCATGACGTACGTGGTAGTCCTCAAGCGATCAGGGAGTATCGGCGGGCTCATGCAGCGGCTTCAATGTATACGACGGCAGGTGACTATGCGCATTTCGTCGCGGCCTGTCTTAAAGGCGAAGGACTTACTGAATCAAGCAAGAGAGCGATGTGTACGCCACAGATTTCCGTGCAAGGCAATGATTTTTGGGGCCTGGGATTCGGCATACAGCGAGATGAAGCCGGAGACGCTCTGTGGCAGTGGGGCGACTACGGAATTTATCAGAATTTCGTGATTGCCTATCCGAACCACGGTGCGGCGGTGGTGTATCTCAGCAACAGCCACCACGGATTGGGGATCCGCGACGTAATCGTGCGGACCGCGATGGGCTCCGAGGTGACGACCTCCGAGTATCTTACAGGATATTCCACCTACGATTCTCCGGCTCCCCAGTTCGCGTGGTTGGTCCTTGAGGAAGACGCTCGGACCGCCCTGCGGCGGCTTCCTTCACTCCGAAAGAGTGCGGAACCGTTGGATGGTACGGTGCTCAGCACGCTCAGCGATCTTCTTTTAGAGGAAGGACGGATTGAAGACGCAATCGCCGTCCTCGAACTCAATGTTGAGGAAAACCCACGCTCAGCGATCACCTATGACAGCTTGGCGGACGCCTACCTTCGGCGAAGTGACCAGGGTGACCGGGAGCGAGCCCTAGCAAACTATCGAAAGGTTCTTGAAACGATTCCTGATGACACCAGCTGGGATACGGACTTTCTAGACCAGCTCAGGAGGGACACTGAGGTATCGATCTTCAAACTGGAGAGCGAGGAACCTGATATCAAGTGAGGGCGAATGCCTGACAATCGCATGCAGTCGGACCGGTCTACGACCAGCCGCTGGTACGCGGCGTTAACGACGGCTCGGGCACGAAGCAGCAGTATGTAGGCACAATACGAATGTCTCAGATCGACAATATTGTGGGCATTGATATAAAAAATAATGCATGAGAGCATTACTGCAACATTTAGCGACATATCACTATATTCGCGCGCGTCACATGATTATCTATTGCTTTGCTAATTATTTAGAGGTGCGTATGAAAAAGATTTTTTCGGCTTGATAGTGTCAGGATCACTTTTTTACCAATATTCGGCTATGCGCAAATGGGAATGATGGAGGGCATGATGAATATGTCAGAGGTCAGACATCACTTCGTGATGCAAAACGGAATTGATCCGAACTATGCTTCTAGAGTTAATCTACTGCAAAGAAACGTCGAGAATATAGCAATTATATGAAAAGAGCTGCGCGCTCTGTCATGGTATGACGGGCCTGGGGGATGGTGAGGCCGGAAAAGACCTGAAACCTCCTCCTGCGAATATTGCAATGTTTATTAAAATGCATAATGTGCCTGATGGATATCTCTATTGGACAATCGCCGAAGGTGGAATTCCGTTACAAACAGCTATGCCTCCGTTTAAAGATGTGATGCAAGAAGCCGAAATATGGAAAACAATAATATTTCTATGTGAGTTATAGGCATGCTAAGCAGGTAGTGAGCCCGCCGACCGAATATTGAACGACGGCTTCCGAATAGCAAATCCATGTCTGGCAGGGCTAGCCGAGACTATCGCGCCGCTGGTAAACGTAAAATATTGAGCCGACCGAAATTAACGACATAAATATCAGCCCACCGGCGGCGAGTTGGAAATCCTGAGCACCGCCCATGCCAACGATTATTGCCCCGGCGACCCCACCGACGGTCATTTGCCATGCCCCGGTCAGGCCGGTACCTGTACCGGCATACCGACCGGACGCCGAAATCGCGCCGATCGTCGCATTGGCGATCACAATGCCATTGGCAAAGCCAAATAAGATGCCGGGTATCGCCAACGACAGCGCATGAGTCATCGCCGCTGCCTGCGTCGCGTAAAACGCCAGCACCGATATCAAGGTTAACAAACAGCCAATCATTGCTGCTTTTTCGATGCCGCGTTCAATAAAATAGAGCCGATTAACGGTATTACCCAGCAAATAGGATACCGGTGTCAACGAAAACCAGAGACCGAATTCAATTGGCGAATAGCCGAGACGCTGATACTGATAGGGCAGAAAACCATTCAGGGCAAAAAACATTCCGACCTGCATTCCGCTGGTCAGCGTAAATAAAACGAAAATCCGATTTTGCAACACTGCGCGATAGGCTGATATGACCGCTGTAATGCTTAGCGAGCTTGCACGGTTTAAATTAGTCTCGCGAATCATAAACAGAGACAGCGCAAACACCAGGAATCCACCCACTGAAATTACTACCATCGTGCCTGCCCAACCACTCGTCTGCACCAGAATTCCACCAAAAGCGAGCGCCAGAATAGGCACCACTGCTAACATCGCCGACACGGTCGACAAATTTTGTGCGGCGGCGGTGCGGTCAAAACAATCATTGATAATCGCCTTCCCCATCGACAGGCAGGCGGCCGAGCCCAGGCCCTGAATAACTCGATAGAAAGTCAAGGTCTCGATGCTATCCGCGGCCGCGGCCGCGGCACCACCAATGCCATATAGTAAGGCGCCAAACAGCAAGATTGGTCGCCGCCCAAAACGGTCAGACGCGGTACCGTAAACCAGCTGCCCGACCGCCAGAGCTATCAAATAAACTGTCAAAAGCTGTTGCACGGCCCCGCTGGACACACCCAGATCCTCCTGCACCAACGGCAGCGCAGGTGTTAACAGGGTCAATCCCATTACCGAGCTAGACACGGTCAAGGCGATCAGCCACATGGGCGGCGAAACTGGGGATTCGATCAATGATCGTTCAGGTATATCCAAGTCGCTCTCAACACAGGGAAAAAACGGATGTATCTATCCGTCTTATTTAAATGGTGAAGACCGGCTAGCCCAGAACTTGGGGATTGCCCCGGGAGCCAGTCAGCATTTATCACTAGTTTGACATGTTTTTGCCAAAGCCGGTCGATTCTTTTACGGCGTTTATATCAAGACCTGGGGATCACTTCCGCGCCGACCGCTTCTGGTTCATTGTCGGTAAGATATTCCGGAAACCCGGGGGGGGCGCAGGTCTTTGCCACAGGCGTCTTCGAGGCGTTTGACCACCATCGACGACCAGATCGCGGGCCATAGCGTTTTAAACCGTCACGCATGATATCGACGCACAGAGGCGACAATTCCAGTGGCACATCGTGTTTTTTGCCGAGTTCGTCGAACAGGATCAAATCCTTCACCTCGTGATCCATGGTGAAATCGATATTGTAACTACCGTTTAATATCAACTGCCCCTCGGTTTCGTGCACAAACGAGTTACCCGACGAAATTCTGCATACTACAACACCGAGCGGCCCATCAGGCACTGGACTATCGAGTGGTTTTTCGAAAAATAATGTGTTTTCATATTGAAAATCGCCCCTTGGTGGGTAAGAGACCCCCCAGGTTCCCCAATGGCCACTTCTCATAATTACAGCTATAGCGATACAAAATAAAATCTATCGAATCTACTTCGTTAGTATCTAGTTCTTTTATGAAGTATTGATAAGCTTGTGGAAATCCGGCTACCTCCGAACTACTCATTACTCTCATCTTTCCCGAAAGGGATTCATTAAGTCTAACGTCCAAATAACAGCCTATAAGATATCCAGCACCAGGGTCCACCACTCTCAATATATATCGTGTAGGAATCTTGTATTGCTTATACCCCTCATGTTCAGTCATCGCCTCTCGGTGTTCCTGCAATGTTGGTGCGAAGTCGCAACCATAAACGCGGTTATGGGTACCTTCTTCATCAAGGCCGGTGAGCCGACTGTAGTCGACCACGTCAGCATAAAAAATTGTCGTCAAAGTCCTTTTCGCACGTTGTTCAGTCACATGTATACCCCGTGTAGCCTTTATACATTCGCCTATCGTACATATCATACGTTGGATTAGCTACACTACCCAGGGTTGGCAGGTCCCAGGTGGGTGATTCAACCCGGCCAGATCGGGAAATAACCAATGTAGTCGGGTTACCAAAAGCGACAGCCGGTTACCTGAAATCATAACTGATTGAAATAACAGTGAATCCTCCGAATTACTGACGCTTGGCACAGGATATGCTGGGTAGTAGTGATGACGATGATGGTATTGGACGCCGCAATGCAAGCAATACAGATACTTCTAGTGGAAGATAACGGTATCCTGAACAAGGTTATGGCGTGTTATCTCGTCGGAATGGGTCTGCAAGTGACTACTGCTCGTACGGTAGAAAGAGCCATGTACCTGCTCCATAACCAGTGTTTCGATGTGCTGGTGACAGATATGCATCTGCCTGACAATTGCGGCATTGGCCTGGTAAGGCTGCTTAGGGATTCTTCTACCCCGGTTGTTGTTATGACAGCAGAAGATACCGTGTTTTTTCGTGAACAGGTACGCCATGCTGGAGCGGCCGTGTTTTTGGAAAAACCGTTTCCACTGGTATCGCTCAAACGGATACTGAATCGTCTTCTAGCCGGATACCGTTATTTTCCATCAAGCCCGTAACAACATTGATTATGCGGAGGCACTAGCCATGATCTTAGTCACAACCATTCTTTTATTATTTACCCTGGGTTTTCTAGGCGTACTGATTATGCAGATCCGTACTCAGCGTCTGACAACCGAGGAACTAATCGCTGAAAATCATGTTCGTACACGCCTGTACCAGGATACGGACGAATCGACCACATTTATACTGAGTCGTACCATTCAGAATATCAGCGCAGGTACCTGCGACCCCAACCTGGAAAGCGATTCGTTTGCCCTGAAGGTAGTGCGTGAGCTTGTGAAACGTAAAGTTCCAAAAACAAAATGGCTCGAAATTCAGACAAATGAACGCCTGGTACACAAAATTTATATGCTGTTAAGGCAGACCCAGGTGAAGTCTGAGCATAGATCTGAATCAACGAAAGTAAATCTCTCTAGGCATAGGTTGTTGATTGATAACGATATTAAAATTACTGTTATACTCTATCCCTATCCATTATTTACAAGATACTTATGCAACCACTATCTCTTGGCATGTTGATAGATTTGTGCACTTCGTCAGACCTAGAAGCTACGCCTACCCACGCTGCGCACTGGGCTCGCTGCAAACTACTACCAAAGGCCGAATGGTCAGCCCAATCCTCCACTATTAATGGTGAAGACCAACTCACGGAGACAGTTCATGCACATCGCCTACGTTACCGCTGACCGGGGCATTCCGGTCTTTGGCAGTAAGGGTGCTTCCGTCCACGTGCGCGAGATGGTCCATGCCTTTACCCTGCTGGGACACGATGTGACCATACTGGCAGTACATCGCGGAACCGAAGCTGGCCCACTGTCCGCCAGGATCATCGAGGTCAGTGTGCCTGTTGGCTCAGGTGGCCAACTGGAGGGCGATGCAAAGGTGCGCGCGAGCGAACAGGTCGCCATGGCCGCCAGTGAGGCGGTCTTCGAAGCTCTGATAAAATTGCATGCCGAGAGACCAATCAACCTCATCTACGAGCGCTATTGCCTGTTCAGTACCGCTGGAACGCGGGCATCGTACGCGATCGGCTGTCGCTGCGCACTCGAGGTGAATTCACCATTAAGGCTGGAACAGGCTCGTTACCGCAGGCTCATTCACAGTGTCGAGGCCGAGGCTGTCGAAAAAGAGGTTTTCAGCAGGGCCCAGGGCGTATTTGCGGTATCGGAGCAGGTGAAAACCTATGCGCTATCGCGTGGTAGCGTTGCCGGCTCAACCCAGGTTCTGCCCAACGCTGTCGACTGTGAACGCTTTAACCCGGACGTCCCGGCAGAAGCCATCGAGGGCGCTGAAGGCCGTTTCGTTATCGGCTTTGTTGGCAGCCTGAAGCCCTGGCACGGCCTGGAATATCTGATGCCAGCTTTGCGTGAACTGGCTGTCTCCGGGCATGATTTCCATCTTCTCGTGGTTGGTGAAGGTCCGCTCCATAGCTGGATCGAAGGTTACATCGCCGGCTGTGATATCGAAGACCAGGTTACCCTCACTGGCTGGACAGATCACCAAAGACTGCCCGGCTTATTGACGGCCATGGACGTTGCGGTAGCTCCATACCCGGACCTGGATGATTTCTATTTCTCTCCATTAAAGCTCTACGAGTACATGGCGGCGGGGGTGCCGGTGGTTGCCAGCGATATCGGCCAGGTTGCCGATGTCATCGATAACCGCGACAATGGTTTGCTGGTCACACCCGGAGATCCCCATGCCCTGGCCAACGCCCTGGCCGAGCTGCGCAGCGATCAAAATCTGCGCGACCACCTCGGCCGTGCCGGACGGGCCACCGCACAGGAACGTACCTGGCAGGACAATGCCCATCAGGTCATCGCTACGCTGTGCGACGTTGGTAAAGGGCACATTGCATGAGTCGACCACCGCGCAAGATCGAGATCGGATCCCTGCACCAGATATTTGTCCATCTCAGCCAGCATCTTAAACCGCATCGTCGTTCGTTGGTTGTGGCAACGGTATGCATGTTTGGGCTGACGCTGACTCAACTGTTAAAGCCGTGGCCGTTGAAGTTCGTGTTCGATGCTATCCTGATCCCGCAGGAGTCGACCGTGGCCTGGCTGCAACAGTTTCCAATCGTGAGCGGTAGTACCAACGTGCTGCTGGCTGTTATCTCGATTTCCCTCCTGGTCATCGCCATACTCACCGGTCTGTTTTCATTCGGCCAGTCGTTTCTGACTGCCAGTGTCGGTCAAAAGGTGGTCGCCGCCATACGTCATCGCCTGTACAACCATATTCAGCGGCTGTCGCATTCCTTCCACGACGACAGTTCGACTGGCGACCTGCTGGCGCGCCTGACCGGCGATATCCGCATGATGCGCGAACTGCTGGTAAACGCGGTCATCATGATCAGTGACCGCGGCCTGGCCGTAATTGGCATGACCGCGGTGATGATGTGGATGGATTGGCAGTTGACCCTGATCGCAATTGCCATTATTCCCGTGTTGGTGTTTGTGGTGCGCCGCTTTGCCGGGGAAATAAAAGGTGCAACGCGCAAGCAGCGTCGGCGCGAGAGCGAGATTACCCAGACTATGCACGAAAAGCTCTCCGCGATCAGCGTGGTCCAGGCTTTTGCGCGCGAGGCTTACGAGGAAGAAAAGTTCGCTGGTCAAAACGCCGCGAGCACGAAGGCCGGTCTGGTCGCGACGCGGTTACAGGAACAGATGAATCGGCTGGTGCAGGTGATCCTTGCGTTTGGTGTTGCCGGGGTACTGTGGCTGGGTGTGAGCCGGGTCCAGGCCGGGTTGCTGACTCCGGGTGACCTGTTGGTGTTTACTACCTACTTGAATGGCCTGTACCGCCCGATTCGCAAGCTGTCTTCTCTCACCTCGCGTGTCGCCAAGGCCACTGCCTGTGGTGAGCGCATCGTAGCCATACTGGAGACCGAGCCCGAGATACGTGACGCCGACGACGCTCAGCCGGCGACAGCCTTTGCCGGGGAAATCGTGTTTGAAGGAGTCTGCTTCGGCTACAATCGTAGCGACAGGGTACTGCACGATGCCAGCTTTCGGATTGCACCCGGAGAGTCGGTTGCCCTGGTTGGCCCTAGTGGTGCGGGAAAGTCAACCCTTACCAGCCTGCTGCTACGATTCTACGACCCCGACACCGGCAGTGTCCGGATCGATGGCCAGGACATTCGCCACTATACCCTTGAATCGGTTCGCAGCCAGATCGCCGTGGTATTGCAGGAATCGTTGCTGTTTAATACTTCAATCCACGACAACATTGCTTACGGCAGACTGGAAGCTGACGATGTGGACATCGAGGCTGCTGCGCGTGCCGCCAATGCCCACGAATTCATCGAAGCCCTTCCCGAGGGCTACGATACGATCATCAGCGAACGCGGTGCCAATTTATCGGGAGGTCAGCGCCAGCGTATAGCCATCGCCAGGGCCATGATTCAACGGGCACCGATCGTCCTCCTTGACGAGCCTACCGCCAGTCTTGATCCTGCTGGCAAGGCTGAAGTCGAAGTCGCGCTGCGCCAGCTAACCCAATTTACGACCTGTCTGATCATTACCCACGATGTCGCGTATGCCACCCACGCCGATCGTATCTTGTACATCGATCAGGGCCGCGTGACCGAAATCGATGCCAATGAATTGCGCAACAAGCGGCCTGGTGTATTTCATCCTGTTGCAGAGCCGCTTCGGTGAATCCTGTGGTGGTGCCTGCTGGTAATTCGTCGTGGCTGGGCAGGCTACGTCTGGCCATGTCCAACGCGCACATGACCGATGTATTGGCCGAAACCTGGAGTTGGGCGCGAAACAATAATTTGAACGTAACTGGCTGCCAGCTACAACGGGTTTTCCCGCGCAGGGAAGGCGAGTTTCTGATTGAATACAACGTGGATCTGTCCGGTGCCGATGGCCAGTCGCAGCAGCTCCTACTGGCGGAACTGATTGATGGGGACCTCGCGGTACAGCGGGCTAGTGTTTTGCAAAGCCTGCGAAAGTCTCGCCGCCAGCAGTTACCCAAACATCAGGACGATGACTGCGTCGACATTCTGCCTGATCCCGGGTTGCTGGTACGATTGCCCGGCCTCGACCAGCGCCTACCGGGCCTGGGCCAGTTAAAAGATACTGATCTGCTGAGCAAGTCTCTGGCTGGGGTTCTTGCCTGCGAGCCGGATCAAATCCGTGATGCGAGCAGTGAAATCCTTGGCCACCGACTGGGTAAACGTTGTATCGCACGCTGTCGTTATCACAGGCTCGGCGATAATCAGGAACAATCCATGATCGTCAAGCTCTACAAGGTACGCGGAAACCGCGGCACTACCGTTTTCTCGGTTATGAAGGCACTTTGGGAGAATGGCTGGAACGAGGAATCCGACACCCGTGTCCCGCGCCCGTTGCTGTGGTGCCAGGATTCGAATAGCCTGTGGATGGAAGATGTTAAGGCTACCCCGTTACCCGAGTTGCCCGCGAACCGGCAACAGAATGCCGTGAATGGCGCCGGTAGAGCGCTGGCGCGGCTGCATCGAACTCAAATCGATGTAAGCGGCGGCTACACCAACGATGACGAGATCTGCTTGCTGGACGGTTGGGTGCAATTGATCGGGACGGTTTTCCCCGACCGGGCTGAGCGCTTGTCCGCGGTACTGTCACAGGTGCGCTCCACGCTCCGACGCTGCCAGTCAACACCGACTGCGCTGGTTCACCGTGATTTTTACGAAAAACAGATCCTGGTCGAACAAAACACCACTACCCTGATCGACTTCGATACCCTGTGCCAGAGTGATCCAGCACTGGATATCGGCAATTTTCTGGCCCACCTTCGGCTACTGCGACTGCAGGGCTTTGGTGGATTTTTCGGTGCAGAACAGGCTTTTCTCGACGGCTATGGCAATGTAGGCGTGGACTTCGGACGGCGTATCGACGGTTACACAGCCGCCACACTACTACGTCTGGCCTGCCTGTATAGCTTTTGGCCGCGATGGTCGCAGGTATCCGAACCACTACTGGAAGGCATCGTCAATGACCTCCGCGCTGCCGAGTGATCCTGCCCTGCCTGGTCTTGACAGGCTTTGCGACCCGCGGGGTTTAACCGAGTATTTCCGATCTTGCATACGCCCGGAGCATCGGAATCACCACCACATCGAGTCCTGTAATTTGATCCGCTTTCGATACCGCCCGGGCAAACGTGCCATTGCGCTTTACGATGTCGGTACTCGTGACGAAACTACCGATCAGGTCAGCACACAATGGCTTACCGCAATGACTTACGCTGATAAGAGTGTTCGCCAGTTATTCAAGAAATTGCACGTGGAATTAGCCAATGGTGAACAACATAATGACTGCAGCGCCTTCCAGTCACTCAGCTATCTCGCTGATGATGATCTACTGGTACAGGTTTTCCCGGTCGACCGCTATCTGCCCCAGATCGGGGATTTTCTCAAAGACCCGCCGACCGATGTGATTGCAGGTATGCTTGGCACCTTTGGCCCTGGCAACTGGACAGTCAAAAACATTGATATCGAGCCAGGTCGCTATCGGCCGTTGATGGGGCTGACCTTGCGCTATTGCGTCGAGGCTTACAGTAAGTCCGGTGGGCGACAAACCAGAAATTTTTTCGTCAAACTTTATCGCGGGAATGAAGGTAGTGTAACCTGGCAGAGGCTAATAGAACTGCGGCGCCAACTAAGTGGTTATTCGTGCACCTTCGAACTCCTGCACTCCGGAACGTGGCTAGAACATCATAGTGCATTAATCCTGGAACAGGCTCCGGGGCAACCACTTGATACAATATTGGCGGGCGGCGGCAAGGATATAGACCAGGTAATGACGCGCGTCGCCAACGCCATGTTCGAATTACATGCTAGTCCGTTGAAAATGCCCACGGTTCATTTGGCTGATGAGTTATGGGGACATGCCGATCGTAGCATCGAGTTCATTTCCTGGGCCAGGCCAGAGTTTGCTAATGTGCTGAAGGGCATCCGCGCTGCGTTGAGTGATTCCCAACATGTTGTCGAACCACGGCCCGCTCATTGTGACCTTAAAGCCGAGCACCTGCTAATCGATGATTGTCATGTCACCTTTATCGATCTTGATTCCGCGGCCATGGCCGACCCTGTATACGACCTGGCAATGATGCTGGTTCGCCTGCAGGTGATGTCGACACTCGACGGCCTTTCGCGGGTAGTCACCGAGGCTGCCGCAGACAGCCTGCTCGAACACTATTTTCGGCTGGCACCCGCCGATTGGCGTAATCGGCTGCCCCATCAACTCGGCAACGCAGGGATCAAAGTCGCCCTGTTTTTCGTACAGCACCAGGTTCCGGATTGGCCAAAGCGAACCCACCTGCTGCTTGACCAGATCTATGCAGTACTGAAAGGCACAACCACCTGTATTCCCGGGAAGTCGATTCCATGAGCACTGCTGAATCATCAACCTCGCCCTATGTGTTTGTCGTCGGTTGTCCGCGCTCGGGCACGACACTGCTGCAGCGTATGCTCGATGCCCACCCTATGCTGGCGGTCGCCAACGACACCCACTTTATCCCGCAGGCCGTCGATAAAGTCAGAACAGGTGATGAAAACCAGCTTACCCCGGAGCGAATAGAATTCGTGCGTAGCTATAAGCGATTCTCGAGGCTTGGTATTGATGGCGATGCTGTTGATCGGGCCGCAGGAACGGCAAAGACCTATCCGGAGTTTGTCTCGGCGCTCTATTCCGAGATGGCCCAAGTCCATGGCAAGCCTCTGGCGGGCGAAAAGACACCAGACTACGTGCGTCGTATTCCACTGTTGCACCGGCTGTTTCCGGATGCCCGGTTCGTGCATATCATACGTGACGGGCGCGATGTTGCCCTGTCGGCGCTGCAATGGGCGCATGACCAAAAAGGCCCTGGTCGATTCGAGTTGTGGAAGGAGCAGCCGCTCGCTGTGTGTGCGTTATGGTGGGCCTGGCAGGTCGGCAGTGGCCATGACGAAGGTGTCCGGATCGGTTCCAGGCATTACCTGGAAGTGCGCTATGAAGATTTGACCGCCGAGCCAGAGCAACAACTACAGCGGATCAGTGATTTTCTTGAATTACCCTATGCCCCCGAGATGGCCAGCTTCCACGAGGGCAAGACCCGGGGGGGAACAAATCGGTCGGCCAAGAATGCCTGGCTTCCCGCGACCAGCGGCCTGCGCAACTGGCGCAAAGATTTGTCGATCGTTGACCAGGCGTTGTTCGATACCCTCTCCGGAGTGTTTCTGCAAGACCTTGGCTACCAGCGTTCCAGCACCGCTATTGGTGATGACACCATTGCTACTGCACAGCATTGCCTGCAATGGTGGCAACAGGAGATGGATCGGCGTGAACGCAAACGTTCCGATGAAACTGTTGCACAGAGTCAGAATGCAACCGGTATTTGATCGTGATGCCCCGCAACACCGTGCACAGCTACAACAAACAATCATTTGGTGGCTCAGTGAACCAAATACCCAAAAAATTGATGAATTGAACCTTCCAAAAAAACATTGGAACTGGTAAAAAGGCCGATATTATCCACTTGATCAGGAAATAGAGTTTGAGAATTTGTGACTTTATTACTGAAGACGGAGCCATGATGAAGTATCGTTGCCTCCTGCAATATTTCATAACTCGATCCATATGACATCCAGCAAGAGTAAAGCAAAACCATACAGTTTGTTACGTTCGTTCTCGATCACGAGCCTGATCACGCTCCTGGTGGTATCCAGTGTTGCCGCTTCCCTGGTGTCGGAGTTTCTACGGGAGAGTTTGCTGGCGCGCGATGCACAGGTTATGAGGCAAATCATCCAAAGTGTGGCGGAGAAACAGAATACGGCTGCCTACTTCACGGCAAAGGATTTTGGTGAGAGCAAAATGCCCCTTGACGAATTTTTTAACTCTATTTCTCTGACAGAAAATGTCATTCGTGCTCATGCCTATACCAGGGATGGAAAAATTATCTGGTCCAGCGACGAGCGGATGGTTGGACTACATTTCCCTGATAACCAGGAATTAAAAAACGTCCTATCGGGAGGGACGGTATATGAGTTCAGTGAACTCAGCCAGAATCAGCACGAGAAGGCAGAACATATCCGGTTTGAACCGGAGATTCAGTTTATTGTGGGAAACTATATACCCATCCACAGCAGTACTGATCAGTCCATAGTCGGAGTGCTGGAAATATATCGCCAACCTATCGAGCTGATCGAAACGATTGATCGGGGAATTCGGCTGGTATGGCTGGTGCTGTTAGCCAGTGGCGCGCTTTTGTATGTAGCTCTGTTCTGGATTGTATACAGGGCCCAGAAAGTGATGACGGCACAGGAGATAGCACTGGCAGATGTCGAAAAAAACGTGGTCGTCGGAGAGATGGCCTCTGTCGTGGCGCACAGTATTCGCAACCCAATTGCATCGATACGGTCATCTGCAGAATTGGCGGTGGATGAGGTGCGAGGGCTCGCGAAAAACTGTATGGGTGATATCATTGTTGAGGTTGACAGGCTCGAATCCTGGGTAAAGGAGCTGCTAGCATTCTGGGCACAGGAGGGTGGTGACCAACTGGTTTATAAGGCGCATGTACGAGGAGTGATCGACGCCAGTATTTCCGACTTTGCCCGTCGCACCGATCTCCAGCGGTTCACGATTCGCGTGGACTCTCAAAGTAATCTGCCAACGGCGAGATGTGACCCGAAGCTGTTACAGTACGTATTCAACGCCCTGATTTCGAATGCCATAGAATCCATGCCCAGGGGTGGTGAACTAGGCATTTACCCGGAGGTCAGCCCTGATCAACTGCGTATTACTTTCCGTGGCATTGGTGTGGCTGACGCCGCGAATAAGCTTGAGAGCAATTTCGAGCCCAAGGTGGATACCAATTACACCAGGCTTGGGATGGGTCTTTCATTGGCCAAACAGATCCTGGCCCGATTCGGAGGTTGGCTTGAATACGATGATTTTGAAGGCGATGTGACCTCGATCACAGTAGTTTTGTTACCAGCGAAACAGGAACAATGAGTTACTCCATTCTCATCCTGGACGATGAGTCAGCCATGGCGCAAAACAGGAATCTCCCCTGGCATTTGAACATTACCATGGCGGCCGTGTTCTCGATAAATCCAGGAATGTGATATGCCCCTGCGCCTTCTAATCGTTGAAGATGAACAAACCTTAGCCAGAAATATCGCCACATTTCTGCGCCAGCGAGCGATCGAGGTCGAGATAGCCAATACTATCACCCAGGCGATTGGTCATTTGGAGTCTCTCACGGAATTTGACGTACTACTGCTTGATGTAGATCTGCCGGATGGAGACGGCCTGCATTTCTATCGTAATATCCGTCCCGCGTACCCGAATATCAAGATGATCGCCATGAGCGGGCGCAATCTCGACATACCTGAAATTGTCACCCGCAAGGCCGGGGGAATCAGCTTTCTTGCCAAGCCCTTTGCGCTGTCCCGAATCCTGGATGTATTGGAATATGTCGCTCCCGAGACCACGGCCCCCACCCAGCGTGAGTTTCCATCATCAAGTTCTTTGCCTTCGCCGCAGATTGATGAACCAGTGCGATCCATATCAGACAGGCCTTCGGCCAAAATTCGCATAGTGGTGTATTCACACGACACCTACGGGCTTGGAAATATTCGCCGAATGATTGCCATCACGCAGGAGCTGGTCGCCGAAAACAGCAAGGTTTCCGTGTTGATAATTTCCGGCTCACCCATGCTGCACAATTTTCGGCTGGCGCCGGGAATCGACTACGTCAAACTGCCCAGTCTCAGCCGGGATGAATCCGGGATTTATGGAAGTCGCGCTCTCGATTGGGATTATAACCAACTGCTCGAACTGCGCTCCAACCTCATCGCAAGCGCTGTCGGAAATTTTCGACCAAATCTCATTCTTGTGGATAAAAACCCTCAGGGAGTAGGTGGAGAGCTGGGAAAGATACTGGCGCAAGTCGGCGCCTACCCGGTCCCACCAAAGATCGTGCTGCTGCTACGGGATATCCTGGACAGCCCGGGAGTGACTCGAGACATCTGGAATCAGGAGGATTACCATACAATTATTTCAACTTACTACGACAGGATACTGGTCGTTGGTGAACAGCGGATATTTGATGTGGCCGAGTCCTATGCCTTCCCCGAAACCACGGCCAGAAAGATCAACTACTGCGGCTACATAGCCCACAAGAAGGGGCACACCGATCCCCAGCAATTACGTACTGCCTTGAACATCACCAATGAGCCACTAATCCTGGTCTCGGCCGGAGGCGGCGCCGACGGGCTGCGATTATTGTCATGCTTTCTGGAAGGTGTCCGCAGTCGCAACGAAAGGCCCCGCTTCAAGAGTATCGTCTTCACCGGACCGGAGCTGGCTGCGGAGCATAGCACAACACTTGATGCGCTTGCGGAGGGCCTCGATCATGTCTATTTGAGGGAGTTTACAACCGACATGATGGGCTATATGGAGGCCGCCGATCTGAGTATCTCCATGGGTGGTTACAATACGGTCTGCGAATTGCTGACCCTGAAAACGAACGCCATCGTAGTACCACGTATCATACCCGGGCAGGAGCAATGGCTACGCGCCGAACGCATGTCGAAGATGGGGCTGTTTACCGTTATTCATCCAGAGCAACTGACGCCAGATAGCCTGATGCTGGCCATCGACGATGCGTTCGAAAAGGACAGTGGCGATGCCGTGCAGGTACCAACCGTGACTTTGCTGGGTCTTCCTGAGACCAGGCGCATGATCTTTGAATTGATCGAATAATTCAGAGTGGGCCTCCATTTACACCCATACGGTGCTGGCATAGCGGTATCGTTTTTAAGTAGGTCGTTTTCAAGCCAGGAGGAATACTGAACGAACCGGCGTATTTCCATGAATCACATTGCATCCCGCCACAAGGGTTGCCAAAAAATATGCTATCCTGTTATGGATTTTTGTCGTCAAGATATCTGCAGGGTTTAATGGTACAAAATATTCTACGCACTCAGCCTGCGAGGCCCACAAGTGCGAGTTCTTGACTTGTTATGGATCAGGCCGGTTGGCAGAGGTGGTTGGTTGGAATATTGCGGGTTCGGCCCGATCCGGCCCAGGTATGACACGTGAACACTAAACGCATGAATCAGCAGGACCAGCAAGGAACATCATCGGACAAGATCGCAAAGCGACAATGAGTGCCCGTAATCACTTTGCCGAGTACGGCACCGAGAAGATGATATTCGACGTCAGGCAGGGCCCACAGGCGATTTGCCATGACGATATCATCTACGTCGTTTATCAGGCAAACCAGCATGAACAGATTGCACACCCTCACATTGCAGCATACGACAGGAGCACGCGGCGCTGGTCGGATCCGAAGCAAATCGGTGAAAATGTCCAACGCTATGACCATCATTACGCCCCGATTATCTGGGTCGACAACAATCAGTATCTACACGTTCTTTACGGCTGCCACGTCGGCCCAGGTACCCATTTAGTATCGAGGCATCCAAATGCCATTCACGAGTGGCTCCCGGGTCCTCCGATCGCCGATACAATCAGCTATCCGACAATGCTACGTATCACGGACGGAAAATTCCTGTTTTTCTATCGGGCGCTGGGACATCCTGGTTTTTGGTGCTATCGGTTGAGCGAAGACGGTGGCTATACATGGAGCGAATCACGGCGTCTAATCGATCTGGATCAGGACCCCCGGGAAGACGATGATGGCGACACCTGGGCTGGTTCCTATCCGAGTGTTTGCCTAAGCCAGGATGGCCACTCCCTCCACATCGGTTTTGTCTATTGGGATGAGCGCCTGGATTTACCTATCGGTTCGAAGAAGCGTCGGCACCCGAAATACAAGATCCGCAAACGGTCTCGTGCACGTTACAATCTATACTACTTGCGGCTTGCGATCGATACCGGCCAACTCTTTACTGCGAGTGGTGATCATATCGAGGAGTGGCGCTCCAAAGACGCCGGTGCGACATGGCAGCGATTTCGCCAAATCGCCCCGGATCCGAACTTCTACTACAATAATCCGCGTCTCGTAGAGATTTCGTCTGGTGGCACAGTTGAAAACCAGATTGTCTTCTTTGGTTGGAGCGGGTCGGGAAGTATTGAGGCTAACGAAGCTGTTGATCGCAATCGAGCGCAGGCGTATCTTTGGCACGATGGGCGGTATTTGTGAATATACGACCTCCGGTCCTTATCAATAAACCGGTCAATATAGGCCCAAACCTGGCCTCGGCAAAGCGGACAGGCCCGTTTCTATGTAGGTCCCTTAAGTGAATCTACCTGGCCTTGAGGTGCAGGAGCGGCCAGATTGGTGGTAGTTTACGTGCTTTAGTAAATCACTATCACGTATTTGGGTTGTATTGTTATCACTTTGAAAGAGTGCCAACTCAGCATCGAAAAGCCCGACGATGGATTTGATGCTACAGAGTTTAGGCTGGTTTTTTTCAATCAGGGCTTTTATTTTTCTACGCTATTCCAGACAGAATTCGGCACACCATCGCGGGAGGTGTTGGACTATAGAACTAAGTGAGATGTCTATGATGCAAGTGGGAAACATAGTTTTGGTGGTGTTGTTGCAGATACTAATACTGCTACCTAGACCGTTGTTTGCGGCGAATTATCAGACCGACCAGTCACAGCCCCAGGCATCTGCACTAAAACAACCTGCGACTAGTGGGTATGCTGTCCAGGTTGGTGTGTTTCGAACCCTGGAGTACGCAACCAGCCTTCTGGAATCAATAGGGCCGTTAATGCCGGGATTGCGCATTGTCAAGGTTTTGGATACTGAGGGTAAATCCGTGTACCGAATCACTTCCCTATCCTTTGCTACCCGGGAAGATGCTGATCGTGCTACCCATCATCTTCGCGCACGAAATATTCCAATTTATATTTATCCAGTCGAGCAGCTGTCATTAAGCGTCGAACCGGGGTCGGCAGAATCAGCGTCGAAACCATCGACCAAAACCGTGGGTGTGACCCCGGGACAGGGCGCCCGGTTGGAACCGGCCACCCCGCTGGAGCAGGCCAAAACGCTGGCGCTATCGCAGGATGATGCCCGCCCCGACCAGCAATATACCACCACGCTTTTTGGGCGGCCTCTGACGATCGGTGGCGAGATTGGCAGTACTAGCCGGTACCGTAGAAACTTCAATCTGGACGATACACTAGAAGACGATGACCTCAACCTCGATGTTGGTCTGAAACTTGAATTTCTCTATAGCCCCACAGACGAAATTTTTGTGTTTGTAGACGGCACCGTTCAGGCAGAGGCCGACCTCTATCGTGAGGATGGTGAGCGCGAACAGAATTCCCAACTGCGTCGCGGCCGGGCCTGGGTCTACCTTGACCGGTTATTCGATACCAGTTTTGATTTACAGGTTGGGCGGCAGGACTTCGAAGACAAGCGTGAGTGGTGGTGGGACGAAAATCTCGACGCCGTACGCTTCCACTTCCAACAGCAGGAGTTTCAGGCCGAGATCGGTGTAGCGGAAGAACTTGGTCGTATTTCGACTGACAAGAAACTCAGTCCGGAAGCCGATGACGTCACCCGGCTGATCGGTCGGGCCACCTGGATATGGGCAACAAAGCAACGCCTGGAACTGTTTCTCCTCAACCAAAATGATCATTCCGGCGGCTTTACCAAGGGCAGCTTGCTGCCTGAATCCGATGAAGATGAAGTTGATGCGGACCTGAACTGGTATGGCGTGCGTGCCATGGGCCGTGTCAAGGCTAAGTCACTGGGACGGCTCTACTACTGGGCTGATTATGGCATTGTTCGAGGAGAAGAGTCCGTGGTCGATTTCGATGACACCGCGACGCCTGGGATCCGGGTGGCGGATGATACGGTCAGTAACAAGGTCGATGGCTGGGGTGTCGATGTGGGGGTAACACTGCAGACCCAACACGGTAAACCGACTTTTACGCTGGGATATGCCCGTGGCTCAGGTGATGGCGACCCTACTGACGGCACTGACCACGCCTTCCGACAGACAGGCCTGCACGACAATAATGCCAGGTTCCGGGGCGTTAACAGTTTTCACTACTACGGCGAGCTACTGCGCCCGGAGTTGTCCAATCTCCAGATCGCTACTGTCTCGCTTGGATTCCCCCTGCTTTCCAATAGTTCTGTAGAGGTACTCTACCACCACTACCAACAGGTTGATGCAGCAGCAGACCTGCGCGGTGACAGGCTCAAGGCCAGTCCACTGGGCGTTGACCGCTCGATAGGCAGCGAGATAGATATAGTTGTCGGTATTGAAGAGTGGAAACAGTTGGAGGTGGAGTTGGTGTTCGGATTATTTCGTGCGGGCAACGCCTTCGGGCCATTGAGCGACGAGGTAGCTACCGTTGCGATTCTCAAGCTCGACTACAACTTTTAGGATAGACTCTACAGAGCGATTGAAAGCGATGAGGTCTGACATTTACCGGTCATCAGGTAAAGGGTGGTGACCACCAGATGATGACAGCTCGCAGATCTCTGTAGGCAAAACATGTTTAATAAAATAGCTGCTTACGTTAGTATTCGACGAAGAAGATAACCAGGGATCTGGCGTGATAGAGCGACTCCATTTTTGTGCAACCGGTAGAAAGGGACTCGGGCACCTGCGGCGCATTACCAATATTGTCAAGGTGCTTAAGCAAAGTGCCCCACAGCTGTCACTGAACCTGGTTACCAATGCCCCCCCAGCGGGAATGACCACGGATGAAGCTGAGTTATACGCTGACATCTCGGTGGTTGAGCGCAGCGATATGTCGCGCCACCTGGGTGAACATCAGGCCCAGGCGGTGGTGGTCGATACCGCCGTTTTGCCCGGAATCAGCGAACTCAATGCCAAACTCGGGCTGCTGTTGCGCGAAACCCGTGACAGCCAGGTGCATCGATTTGCCCTTGAGGAGGGCCGGTTATGGGATCTGTTGATGATCCCCAATCCACCTGACCACTGGCAGCCTGGAAAACAAAGTGTTCCCGCCCTTTGCATCGAAGCTTTGGGCTGGATCTACCGGCATTCTGAAGATCGGGCCGGGCAGCCTGGCGCCCCATTACCGGCAGTATCCCGGCTGTTGATTGCATCCGGTGGCGGGGGCAGTGGGGATGAATTTCCAGTTGAAGTGGAACGACTAATCAATGCACTGAAGCTTCAACCGAATCTGTCATTTACAGTCTCCCAGGTGATCGGCCCACGCGCTGGCGAGAGTGATGGCATCGCAGCTGCGGATGAGTATCTGCGCCCGGGTCCGAAACTTCATGAGCTGTTTCCCCGGTTCGACCTGGTGATCAGCACGGCCGGGTACAACTCCACCCTGGAACTGGCCTGCACCGACGTGCCGGTACTGTTTATTCCGGTTGAAAAGACCTATGACGATCAGGCCGGTCGTGCCCGGTACTGGGCATCGCGGCTCGGTCACTGCCACAGACCGATGCAGTTGGATTCCAGTTTGGAATGGGCTGTCCGGATCTTAGCTCTACGCAAGCGGCGTGCGCCGGTCGACCTCGACGCATCGGGTGCCATCAGGGCAGCTGAGATCCTCAGGGAGTGGTTGCAGTGAGTAGCCGGGTTACCCGGAACGGTAATTTCGCACACAAACAGTTTGATCGTCGGACTCTAGATGAACTGCCACTGGTGATACAGCGCTCCAGGCTACTCAGCGAATCCGGGCTGCGCACCCCGGTCGCGATTTCGAATCAGGATGGCAATGAGACGGTATCACCATGGATCGAGGGGCAAACCGGGAGTGTTTACCTCATCCGACTTCGAAGCGCTGGTGGCCTGTCAAGATGGAGCGATCTGTCCGAAGCCGACCAGGGACGTCTGCTGGCTCCGCTGGTACAGTTGCATAACACCAGCGTGATCAATCTGGAGTTGCATCCACTGGATATTTGGCGTCGAATTACGCCGCGCCTGGCAAGCGATTCCGGTATCTCTGTGGACGGGCGATCAGCCGAAATTGACGATATGTACCGTCATCTGCGTGATCAACAGGTTGCGATCGAACCACTTCACCATGAGCATGGAGTGCCCGTCCATGGAGATTACCATGTCAACCAGATCATCGTTGCACGACAGGACGGAGAACCCTGGATACTCGACCTCGACGATATGGCGCTGGGGTTTCCTGAAATTGACCTGGGCAATTTCATTGCGAATCTGGCTACCAACTCGGATTTGTTGATTGATAGTGTGATGGAAGACTACCAGACGCTCAAGGGCATGCTGTGTCCGATTTACGTATCGTTGGGCGGACGAGTCCCTGACACCAGGTTGATCGATTTTTATGCCGCGGTATCGCTACTGCGGCGGTTTCTGAAGTTCTTCGAAACAGGACGCTGCGACCCAGACCCGGACGAAATACTGCGTGCTTGCAGGGTTTTGACGTGCCAACTCACAATTGAAGGATCGACTACTGATGACTGAAAATAATGCTGCCAACAACAACCAACTTCGCGTCGGATATGTGCTCAAACGCTTTCCCAGGTTCTCGGAGACTTTCATCCTCAACGAATTGCTGGAGCTACAACGCCAGGGGCTTTCGGTCGAGGTATTTTCGCTGATGCACCCCCCACAGGAACCACGTCATGCCATGCTCGAACAACTTCGGGTTCCGGTAACTTATTTGCCACGCGGCAGTGTGCTGGGGAAGTGGAAGCTGTCCAGTGGGCTCACCAAGTCGGCCGATGCCAGCATCACCGAGACGCTGTCGGCCGATTCGCTGCCGTACCCTCAACTGTTGCCTGGCAAGGATGTGAATACGGTTGCCCACCTGGCGTTACAGGCAACCACCCTAGCACTGCTGGCCCAGGCCCGTGGTATCAATCACTTCCATGCCCACTTTGGATCCAATTCCACTACGGTGGCCCTACTGGCTGGCCGGCTCGCGCGTATCCCGTTCTCGTATACTGCGCACGCCCGGGACATCTATCACACCTATATCGATGCAAATACAGACGACGAGGTCCGGCGCCACAAGATTGCCGAGGCCGAGTTCGTGGCGACCGTATCGGAGTATAATCGTAGGTACCTGAATCAGTTGGCCTTTGCCGGTACCGGCGAGCACGTACGTTTGCTCTATAACGGTATTGACCTTTCCCGGTTCGCGCCAGGCAAAAACAATCAGGCACCAAATCATTTCGTTGCTGTTGGCAGGTTGGTGGAAAAAAAGGGTTTTCCTTTCCTGATTGAGGCCTGTCGCCTGCTGCGTGAACGACACCACGACTTTCATTGCACCCTGGTCGGTGATGGGCCGGATGAGGACAGCCTGGCAGGCATGGTCTCCGAATACCAACTGCAGGAGGTAGTGAAACTTGCCGGTACCCAACCCCAGGAGCAGTTGGTGCAAATACTGCGCAGTGCGACCGCGGTAGTGCTGCCCTGCATCATCAGCAAGAGCGGTGATCGTGACGGATTACCAACCGTGTTGCTCGAAGCGATGGCGATGGGGTTGGCTACAGTGTCGACCAATGTCGCCGGCGTACCCGAGATCATCGATGATGGCAAGACTGGTTTCCTGGTCCCCCCCGAAGATCCCCTGGCCCTGGCGGACGTGCTGGAGCAGTTGCTCACGGATCCGCAAATGACAATCGACATGGGTCGGGAGGCTCGTATCAAGGCGGAACAGCAGTTCGATCTGCACCGCAATGTGGGGCAACTGGCCGAGTGGTTTGCCGAGTCCGTGCGTCGAAATACTAGTGCTCATTATCATGTTGAATGAGCACTAACCTACCCGTGGAAGCACTCCACGCACACCGTTACTGACCGGGGTATCCATTTTACTTGGAAACCAGCCTGTCCTACCACCTATCCAAAGGTTTTCTTGATTTCATCGTAGGGCGCGGTGATCGCGTATACCCGCGTGTAACCCATTTGTTTCAGCGTCTGCGCGGTCAACGATGCTCGTTCGCCACCAGCACAGTGGGTCAGGATCATC
>Ga0255049_10000579_pt1 | contig 22449 bp, 16 predicted proteins | sample JV7_2_3_MG_FD_183615 | JGI IMG/M metagenome (GOLD analysis project Ga0255049, IMG submission 183615) | Seawater microbial communities from Jervis Inlet, British Columbia, Canada - JV7_2_3 | ecosystem: Environmental > Aquatic > Marine > Inlet | place: Canada: British Columbia | collected 2016-10-06
CAAGGTTGATGTGGGTATCCCTTCCAACATCGAAGGCATCAAAGGGATGTACTCCGATGCATACAAGAGGGCGGCTGTCCATTACGGCATCGGGCGCTACCTGTACGCGGGAGATCTTGTCTCCGGAAAATTCGAAATGGACGGAAACCAATTCAGCAAGAAATCAAACGAAAAGATAGAAGCCGAAGTTAGAAAACATTACCGGTTCTATGGTGGGAACGAGAAAGAAAGAATCATGAGTTTGATTTTTAGAACAGCGACTACTTCTAAGTCTCTACACAGACTTCAGAAAGATAACCAAGAGACCCTGAAGGAACTGAAAGGCGAAGACAGCGCAGCCCTTCGAAGGGTTCAGTCGATTTTCAAACAACGCGAGTCAATGCTCAAAAAAATGGAGGAGTCAAAGTAATGGCCAAATGCTGGGGTAACATAAAGCGAAACGAAAAGAAGGTCAGCGGTGGTAAGCAACCTGACCTCAAAGGATCGATCCGGGTTGGTGGATTCACCGGAAACAATTGCGATGAGAAGAACAGAGAGTGCGCTCAATTTCTCAAGCAACTCGCAAGCGACTTCGCGGAATCGCAAGAGACATGGGTTTCCGTTGCCATGTGGAAAAGGGTAGACGAAGACACACAGGAGCCTTACTTCGCTCTATGCCTTGAAGACAACAGTTGGAAGAAGACTTCTAACGGAACGAAGAAGTCCTTCACCCCTAAGAAAGCCGAAAGTTCTGGCGACGATGCCTTCGACTGGTGACAATAACGAGAGAAGAACTGATAGAAATGACACAGCAGCAACATAGGAAAGAACTCAACAAACAATTGAAACTCTTCCCTAACACACCAAGGAATTGTTTCATTCCTGGCGGAATGCCCGCAGAGACCACGCTACGTGAAGCACGTGAAGACGTTTCTAAATGGCTTGATCATGGAATTCGATGCCCCGTCTGTCAGAAATATGCCAGACGTTATCGAAGACCCTTCAACGCAACCATGGCCAGATCTCTATGCTGGTTGGTGAAAGCATCGGAGGAAGCCACCGAGACTAAAGGGTGGGTTCACGTACCAAGCTTGGCTCCGAGATGGCTGATCAGATCGAATCAGCTTTCCACTGTAAGGTGGTGGAACTTGGTCAAGCGAAAGGAGACCGAAGACCCGGAAGGAAGACTGAAGCATGGCGGCTTCTGGAAACCGACCAAGAAAGGTATCCAGTTCGCCTACGGTGACAGCACCATCCCCTCGAAAGTTATCACCTACGATGGTGTGACCGCAGGATACGAGGGAGAACGGGTATGGATCGAGGATCTCTCCGATAAGAAATTCAACTACCAGGAAATCATGGGCTGGGATGCTGAAGAATGAGACCTATCTGAAATGGGTGCGTGAGCAGCCCTGCCTTGTATGTCATACGCCGGGTGTGGATGCTCACCACCCGCGCAGCATCACCGGAGAGAAGAGAGGATTCTCTCAGAAAGCCTGCGGAGATGACTGGGCGGTACCCATATGCAGACCTCATCACATAGAAGCACACTCGTTTGGAAACGAAGTCGATTACTGGATCGAGAAGCGAGTTGACCCTATCGACTGGGCATCCAAGAGTTATCAGCAATGGACGAAATGGAAACAAAAGACTTCACAATAGAATTTGAATCTCAACTGGTGTCTACCTCCATGACCATGAACGGAGGGCATAAGATCACCCTCAGAATCAACCCCCATGATGTCGCGGATAGCGACAGGGTTAGAACTCTGATGACCCAGTCACCGAACACACGATATATGTGCGTCCTCGTACAGCTTGGAGAGGAGACCGATGAACCGGTCCCTGCTCTGGATTCAGTGGAAGGACAGAAGGCTGTGTCCTTAGCAGCCATGCTGTGCAGAAACAACTATGATTTCCAGAGATGGATCATCCATAGATATCCGCACCTCGCGGAGGTACATGGGACAGAGCCGTCTGAAGAAACAGCCTCATCGATTCTGAAGAAAGTTCTAGGCATCTACTCTCGATCAGAATTGAAAACAAACGAAACCGCAAGAGGACAGTTTGAAAAACTCAAAAAAGCTTTCGACAATGAGTAAGGATCACAAGAATCTCTTGGGGGAAGCGATGGATATAGCTTCCAACACCATCGTTGATAGGGACAATCTCTATGGAGATCCGATGGAAACCTATGGCAGGATATCCGACATGATCTCACTCTTCGTCAACGAAATGCCGGTCACAACTTTGGATGCAATCTCAATCGAGATCCTCAAGAAGTTGATCAGGATACAAAGGTCACCGGACCAGCCCGATTCTTGGGTAGATATTATCGGCTACGCTGCCTGCGGCTACTCGATCTCGGAGCGATACAATGGCCGGGGCTAGATACCGAATCGTAAAGTTAAACGGACCTACGAAATACTACAATGTACTCTTTCAAGAACAGGATCTCAAAACCCTGAAGGGGATCGCGACTAGAAACAACGTGACCGCAGCAGAGTTGGTTCGCATCGCAGTCAAAGAGTTCATCGAGAGAGACAAGGACGAAAAGTACTCAATGCTTGCGAATCAAGGGCACTCTAACCGTTGATTTATCTTCGATTTCAATCGCTATCGAAAACCCGTTGATAACATCGCCAAGCTGTGACGTTAAATGGTAGAACATCTTGTCATCCAAGACAGAACGAACCGAATCTGATTTCAAGAAAGCCATAGCCACAATTGCTGATGTTCTAGCTTGACCGAGAGCATCGCCAGCTTCGGACATTGGTCACCTCCTCATTGCATCGATCCCCTCGCAGTATCTTTCCATTTCGGAAATCCATATCACAAGAGAATCTCCGTTCCTTGATAGCATAAGGGAACCAACGTCGCGAACCACATCATCTGTGGGGCGAGGGCAGGGAGGCGGCTTACCTCCCCACACGCTGGCGCAGCCTAGCGATAAGCTCACTACCACGGGCCAAAGGACGATCCACGGCTTCATCAAAAGCTTCTCTCCTTTCCTCACCCTCGGCAAGGGTATCCCGTTGGGCAGTAGCAGCCCCTGCCGATTTCGCTTGGCGTACCAATAGAAGAACGATAACAGCTAGTACCGTCACACCGCCCAGTACGAGATAAAGCATTACGCGCTATCGGAATTCTTGGCCTTGTTCAGGTTGGCTCCCAAAAAATTCACCATCTCTAGTAAGACGGACGCAATTTTATTGTCGGCCTTATTGGGTGTCCAAGCCGCAAGGATTGAAAACGCCCCTACCAATTGCAATACAAATTGTACGATATCACCAGTGTTTCCCGTTATAAAATCGATCATATTTGAATCTCCAATGTGACACTACGTCACGTAAACAATTCCTAACAATGAACAGCTTGTCTCTACTCCTCATCATTGGAACTTCCTCTTCTTCAATACCGAAATGGTAAGAATCTCCATCGAACCTCAGTACATCGCCACGATTCGAAGTCCCGTTGAACGAGACATGAACCCATCCTGAATCAACACCACCATTATAACGCTCAAGTATAAGCTGGTCGAAATCCAGATGATCTCGAATCCAGAGCGCAAGCTCTTTGTTGTCCACAGAAGAGATCTCTATGTCGGCAGCCTTACCATCCAGATGTTGTGATGATGAAGAACCACCCAAAGCCTTGTTAAGAGACTGACTCCTGAACCCTGAATTGGGAGAGAATGGAACACCGAAGCTCTCTCTTATCGGCTCAAGAATAAAGTCGCACAAATTCTTTAGACAGTCTGTCTGATCTTCATTGGGAAGATTGTCAATCCCCAGGCTTACAGCCGTGTCACTATGTGTCAACTCTTCCAGTGAGAAGTGAGTGCTTAGTTTCAATTCGCACCATACCAGGGGATGTCTGCCATATCCCTAATCTTATTTCGTTGACTAAGCAATTGCTTTTCAGCGGCTGAGATCTTGTCAACCGTCTCTCTCTTTTCTCTCGCATCCATAAGATCTTCAGGCAATAGAATAATCTGCGTCCTTAGATTCCTAAAATCATTCAGTTTCTTATCAACATCTTTGATGACTTGGTATGCCTGGAAAGCACCCGGATGTTTCTTGTACAACTCCATCCCGCGCTCTACATCACCGACCTTGAATCTATTCATTGCACTGTGGACAATTTCCTTGACCTCACTGGTCATCTGATACCATTCAGATTTAGCACCCTGAGAAGACCCGGCCTCTTCGAAAAATCTCCTCACAAATGCATACTCTTCAAACTTACGAGAAGGTCTTGCAACATTCCCTGGAAGTTCTCTCAGTATCCAATCCATAGCCTCCATCGTATACGTACCTAACGTACCTGTATATCCCTTCAGCAGATGCTCGACCTCTAAAGCAGACACATCGAGCATCGGCGCAGACGCTTCACTAATCAATACAGCCAGTTGATTCGTTGTTGGCCTGACCCTTTCGAAAGCTAACCTCTTGCCCTCTCCTAGATACGTTGGAGTAATCTCTCTGCCTGTGAAGAAGGAATGATTCATCATCACCTCAAGCGCAGGCTTCACAACCTGGGGGCCAAACAGGTTGAATTGAAATGTATTTACCAAGGCTCTCTTCAAGGAGAGTGATGTCTGCCTACTGGACTGCTCACCATCCATCTGCCTTATGATTCTTTCTGGAATCAATTTGAAAATGACACCGACTTCAAACGGAATCGGGATCTTCAATCCATAAAGAATCCAATTGTCATCCCTTTCCTCCGGACTGGCATCCTTCCATTCATCTGAATCGTGAGCCATGGCGGAATACATTAGAGTGGCTGTAGTGATCAGCCCACCTCGACTCAAGAAGCCTATCATCGCACGCTTCCTTGCAACCTTAGTTGCATCCGATGCGTATTGACCACGGCCCGCTCGATACAAAAGGTCTAAACCCTGAACTCTAGCGTTCATGAAGGGAATCACGGACGTTACAATCTTTGCAAGAGTTGAGTTTCCTCTCCTTGAGAAGTTCATAACTTCCAATGATTGGAAGATTGCCTCTGCCTGCGCCTGCCCAACGGTCGCACCTCGCGAAAGAGTAGTGGCAAGCACATCGTTATACACTGCCATGCGAGTTGCAGCATCTGATTTTGTAGTCACATCACCAGCAGCATCCCAGATCTTTGTCGCCATGTTTCGGAAGCCACCCTTTTTGCCAGGAGTAAGACCTTCTTTTCTCAACCTCTTGTCAAAGGAAACTCTAAAATCTTTTATATCCCTACCGAAATCATAACCACCTATTACGCCCGCACTGGACAGAGCTTCGTAACTATCCACACCCTTCCCACCAGTGATACCACCCGCACCAAAGTTCTTGAACGTATCCCAGAAAGGAACATAATTGGCACCACTCGTTGTCCACGCAGAAACAGAATCCCGAAGAAGGTTTGCGATGATAAAATCTGGAGAACGAGTAACCATCTCACGTAAGAATGTGGCTGGGCCAGCGAAGAAGTTAAGGTACTTGATCTTGCCATCTAACATCCCAGACAATGAGTCATGCAGAAGAGCATCGAACACTATGAAGTGTTCATCCCTACCATTCCTGCGTACATCATGAGTCCAGCCGCTCTTGCCATAATCACGCTGATGCTTCTTCCACTCCTTCTGCAACTGCTTCTCGTCTGGCCTGTTCTCTATCTCATTGAAGACTTGACTATCAGCATCCCATGTATCCAGCCTATTCTTCCTGAACTCTTCGAATGTATTGAAAACTTGAATGGCCATGTCCACGGTGACTGCATCTCTCATCACCCTGTCGCCTGCTACGTTCTTCATTCCAGATGTAACTGCTGCCTGGAGATTCTTCAGCATTCCAGTAAGAGGATCTACAGTCATCCCCTCACCACCCTTCGCACGTTTCCCAGGCTTTGCACCAGTCAATGATCCGAACATCGACTTGGGACCATGCATACGCTCATCACTTGATGAGATCGGAAATGACCCCTTCTCCTCAAGAAGCTGGATCTCACTTCCGATAAACTCTTGCATGGCCTTAGCTACATCTTCAGTCGCTACATCCTCAAACTCTCTAAAGAACGGGATGTAGTCATGATGCATTTTGTAAACTTCACCCATCCTCTCATCGATAACCTCTGTGTCTATCATGAAATCGACAACGGCATTATTCCACTCGTTGTATTCCGCTTCGACACTCTCGAACAATTCCAACAAACCTTCTTCCCTGACAAATCTGTTGATCTCTTCACGCTCTACAGAAGTAGTTTGGGTAGCTCTTCCTTCAGTACTGAATCGATTCTCGCGTTTGGAAATCTTCCACACGTGCCAATCTCTTATCAAATCACCATCTTCCCTGAAGAGCGCGGTAAGGATCTCAAGAAGACCCTTCTTTGTAGTATCTACTCTGGCAATACCGTCCTTATAGACAAGGGATCCTGATGTAATCGCTTGCTCTACAACACCAACAGCCCTGTCAGACAAATAGGCAGCAGACAAAGCATTGAGATCGGCCAAGAGAAAACGATCATCACCCTTCATGGCACGAATCGCTTGAGCTTTTTCTACGACTCTCCTGACACCTTCATACTTATCTATATATTTCTGACGGAACCAAGACGTCATCTCCTTGATACCATCGAGAGTTAAAACACTTAGGATATGATCCCACAATGTCTTATTCTGGAACCCAGGGGACAGACTGGCCTTTACGTCCTGATACCCTCTTGTACCTTTCTCTCTACGCTTATCTAACTCAACGCGACCTTCCTCAGTTAGCGATAGCTTACGAGGAGCCAACTCCCCTCTCGCAATCCTTCTTGATCTATCTGTCAGATCTGGATTCTCGCGAAGAAGTGGTCTGGCATCTTGAGATGAGGGAGCCTTGGTGTTTATTCTAGGAACAGGATCTTGAGGATTCTCAAGAAGCTTCATAGCGAAGTCACCATCTGCTCCCGGATCAACCCAGTCCGGTCGAGCATTCGGAAACGGACCATCTATCTCAGCAACAAAGAAGTATGTGTCACTATAACCCGAAGAATATTTCCCAGGTAAAGCACCGAGAATCCGAAAACCAGGAGTATCTATCCCTATACCGGTCTCTTCCTGCAATTCCCTAATGGATGTGGTCAAAGGCGTTTCGCCTGTATTCATCAATCCCTTGGCAAATGTCCAATGGTAACCATCAAAATGATTAGCCACCTCGCGCAGCACTATCTCACCACTCTTGTCAAGTACTACAACCCCATAGGCTGATCTTGCTTCTGGATCGATATCTCCCCACTGGGGGGGATAGGTCACATTCGGGTCGAATGGATTCTTCCTATCAATAGCGAAATTACCAGTTGCAAAAACGATCTTCCTATCCCGCTCCTTACCAGCCGCATTCGTTGTCTGGCTAACCTTCTCCAAGGCACCCCCAACAGGGAAAGCAGACACAGCCCATGTCTCGTTAAGGGAATCGCCCACCCCCTGGCTTCCCTTGTTTCTCCATTCAAGTGCTGAATAGAATCCTGGATCAGCACCATCACCGGCCATATCCTCCCGCTTCTCAGCAAGGGATCGCCGCCTAGCCTCCAATGTATCTATCAGAATCGAACGCTCATCAATATCGATAGGTCCGAACTCGTTAACAATGTTCCGTATCTGTTCAGACGGGATAGCCAGGATCTTATCTATACCAGAAACTATCTCAGCTTCACTGATATTCTTGAAGACGGAAGCAGCCTCACTGTTCTCTACATTTGGATCCAATCCCCTAAGAGATTCAAGTTCACTAACATCCGGACCCCATGCTCCATCGTATAGATCGTTCTTCAATCCACCCTGGGCTCTATACCGCAAGGCCCCACCAGTATCTATACGAAAAGCCCTGCCCTCACTGACCAATAAATTGTCATATTCCAATCCGACAACATCCCAGTTTCCCAACCAAGCATCAGCCGCGAACCCCTCTGCAACGCCTTCCACTTCACCGGCAATCAATGCTTCCCTGTCTACACCAAGACCATCGATAATTCTGGAAGCAACTCCATGCCTACCGTCCATAACTCCCAAAGCTACTTCGGGAACAGAAACACCGGCAGCTTCGTAAAGCCTCGCAGCAAGAACCTCATTGCGAGAGACTTCAGGATCATGAGCTACCTTCACATACCAACGCTCACCAGTTTCTTCATTCTGGTATGTGGCACCTTCATTGCCACCCATCTGTCCACTGACCGGACTCCAACCAGACTTACCTGTATCTACAATGGAAAATCTAGCCGTGGACGCATAATTAGGATAGATTCTCTCTTCCATCGTTCGATCAGGCTTCACACTAATCAATGGTGATACCGGATCTGCGCTTTGTTGCTTCAAATGAACCACATGAAGCGGTTGCTTTAGCCAAGAAAGTGGACTCTCGTAATAGGGACTCGTTATACCTTTGCCACTATCCAGTTTATCGAGAGCGTTACCGGTATCAATAATTTCTCCCAAATCATTGTAGGCAAAAATTCCACCCATATCACCTATTGAAGTTACCTGTTCAGCATGGTTAGTCTCAAACCAATCTTTAACAAAGGAAGAAAGTGTAGAAGGATCTCTATCAAGGGAAATTTCACGTGAAGCAATATATTCATGATCGGTAACTACAAATGATCCAGAAACAAATTCACCCATTTCATGAGGAAAACTGCCACCAGTATCAACAACCGAAAGAACATTCTCAGGCTCTATCAGATAGACAACACCTTCCGCAAAACTGCCAGCCACAAATGGACTGGCCGAAAACTCAGCCAACCCCCCTATATCAATGCTCTTGCCGACTGCATTGGAAGCGATCTCTTCTACAAACTCAGGATCTCCCAGCCTGGGTACTCCAGAATCCTCCTCCCAAGTTCCAAAGGTAGATGGCACTTCCAACTTCAAGGAGTCTATCAATGTCTCTATATTGCCACCTCTATACAGTCTATAATTTCTAGTACCCATGCTTTTCCTAAACACTTCATAAAACAGCGCGGCACGGACAGTCTCTGCTATTGCCAGTGTAGGAAAACCATGCCCATGTCCCGGTCCACTAAACTCATTTGGAGGATATTTTGGGCTTATAACATTTTCCAAACTAATATGAACTGTTTCACTGCCACCTTTCAAATTATCCAATACTTTTCGCCCATACATCCTTGCCAGAAAATTCTGTCGAGTAGCGGAAGTACCTTCACCCCTGACGAAAACTCCTAAATCACTAAGACTTCGGATCAGAGCTTCAGCAGCCCCCGGACTAAAAATACGACTTAGTTGCTGATCTTCTTGTGGTACAGTAATTTTTTCAACTTTTCTAGAATTCAAACCAAAGATTTTACCCGCACCGGCACCGGTCCTAGCGGTTGGACTTGTCTCATCTAGAAATTTACCATCCAATGCATCCATCAAGACTTCATGATATCTCTTGGCATCATCCAGAGAAATCGTCTGAGATGTTCCTACATTAGCAATGAAGTGAAGTTCCTCGACTGATGGGATAAACCTCTCTGGGTTCTTGATAAACCCAGAAGCAAAACCACCCGGTGCAGACAATGAAAACTTCGCACCTACACCCGGAGGCTGGAAGTTCCCGAACGCTCCGGTACCACCCGGTGAAGGACCGGGGGTAAGGGGGGTATCAGGAATGCCTTCGGCGCGGGGGGTGGGGGCGGGATAATCATCAGCGGCTAGCTTTGCCGATAGACGCTTTGCCTTCTGAACCGCGAGGTCGGCCACCTTCTCGGGGCTGAACAGAGAGCCTTCGGGTATCTGTATGTCTGAGTCTTGCCCTCCGAAGGTCACCGCAACGGTTGGCTCATTGCCATAGACAACATCGTGCGATGCTACCCGCACTTTGACTGGATTCCCTTCTGTGGACACGCCCCAATACATGGCCTCACTTGAATGTGAGGCCGCCTCCATCCATGTATCTCCGTGCGCGTGCAGGGCACCATTGACGGCCTCCAGGGAACCGCCTAGGTCTTCAGTGGGTATAAACCCATCCGCTTTCAGTCTGTCCGACTCTCGCGGCCCTGGGTTGGTAATGACCGCATCCAGTTCCGCCCGTCCCAGCGCCGCCTCAGAGGGAACAACGGACTCGTGAATCACGCCCTCTTCAAAATCGTCCTCAAAGCGGAAAGTCTCGGTGTCGCGGGGGGTGGGGGCTAGTGACAGCTTAGCCGTTTCATCGGGGGCTGCCTCCTCACCTTCTTCCTTCGGCTTTCCCTTCCTCGTTTCTCTAAGAATCTCCCTTAGAGTTCTTCTGCCCTCAGCCCTTGCGGCGGTATCTTTAGCTTCCTGCCTACGAACATCCTGAAGGGTTCGAACAACTCCTCGCTCTCTACCTTGAACAACATCCATACCAAGCAGAACATTCCCAGCATCAGCAAATCCCATACCAGAGAACTGATTGTATAGTTTCTCCAAGAATCTCTGCATACGCTCTATCAGACTTCTCGGTGTACCTGTAAGTTGTTGCCGTACTTCTGCACTGGAATGGAACTCTCGATACATTTCAGCAACAGCCTCTTCGACAATATCAACTCGGTTCTCATAACCGGGAACGCCTGTGTAAACCTTTTCTGAGAAGTCTAGGAAAGTATCCCCCTCGACAAGCGACTCATGCTTATCAATCATTGACTGAGGAACCTTGACTCTAGCCGTGGCGTTCTCCAAGGCAGCCCACTCATTCTCAGTGAACAAATCCAAGGCTCTCATGGCATGAACCATCTCATGATTCATTATCTCAGCAACCCTGGCTCTTACTTCAGCCGGTGTCTTGGCATCAGCTATAGCACTGAGAGCTATCACTATTTCACCGATACTCTTGGGACCACCGAATGTGGGGTCAAACATCCCTTCCGCTTCTATCTTACCCTCGGCTATCCTAGGAAGAACCTTAGCCAAGACATCCTCGCCAAGACCGGCTCCCCTGAGAGCCTCATCCACAGCACCTAGAACCTCAACCTCTCTGGCTGATAAGGGTTGTTCCCTTGCTGTTCTTTCCGGAGGTGTGAACATAACTCCACGCCCCTCATAGAAATCGCGGAGAATACGCTCGGACTCCTCCCTGTGTTTATCTGTTCGTATCTCATGGTCTGACGTACCAGGGGTCAAATCATCCAGACGCTTTTGCTTTACAGCCTCTGCCAGATCTGAAGAAGGAGCAAAGCTCAATTCATCTAGACCTACTTGCTTCCCACCACTGCCATCCCCCTCTTCACCATATCTATGAAACCTCTCTACAACCCTGTGCCCACTCGCCTTATCCTTGGCAACCTTGAACCCAACAGGAGCATTTGAAACACGATTCCAAACTGAATCAGGATCTTCACTCTTCATCCTGTTCATTACATATGAAGCATGACTACTGTTCTTGAAAGTCTTAACCACCTGACCGTTACGTGTAATGGAATAGGTCTTAGACCTATGTCTAAGCCTTCTGGCTTCTGCCAAGGCTCTCTTCCTATTCGTTGAACCTCCCACAACATCTCCAGATTCTGGATCGGTAATGAAATATCCACGCGAAAGCTCTACCTCAACAGACGTATTCCCGACATAGGATATTTGACCATCGTCCCTGCGCTCTGCCAATGTTATGGGAATATAGACACCCTTAGTAACATCTTGTCCAGGGAGATCCCCGCGTGAACGCATCTCTCCAATGAACGACCGATAGTATTCTTCTCCATAGTTACCGGTAACCTGCTCTACCGATTCCTGTGTAACTCTACCCCTCTCTTGAGCGTTCCTTAGAACCTCATCATATTGGATCTCATCGAATCCAGTATCAACTGGTTTGAGAGGTCTACTCTTACCTTTCCCAGATCTGGATGCATAGCCACGATCCCCCATCTTTTTGATAATATCTCTGGCTATGTTCTTCTCTATCTTGGAATTCCCCATACCAAGAATCTTACGCACAGAACTCTGGGTAATATTCGCACTCTTCCTAGTCTTCTTTACAACCTCGTTGAATTGAGCATTGGTAAACATTGGCATCTCAACGCCAACTTCGTCATCGGCAAATTCATGAACCCTCATGCCCGAAAGAACGGAGCGCATCCTTCTTCTCTCAGCAGGCGTAGCATCTTCCAGTCTTGATACTCGACCACCCGTCTGGTCATATACAAAGGCTGCAAAGCCATCGCTATCTATTAATATGTTTCTAGAATCAGCAGCCTCCACAACATCATCAATCGTAACCTCTACCGCTTCCGCTGCTTCGAGAGCCTGTTGCTTAACTCCATCGTTGTTTCTTATTGCCAGATCCCTTTCCCTATTGAATCTAGCTACATTCTCATCCTCTATCCGGTTGAGGCGCTCAACCTCACGCCGACTATTCTCTTCCCTCCTGTTCGCGAAAGATACTCTGGATCTTTGCTCCTCTTCACTCTTCGCTTCCCAGTCCCTATTGGAAGCTTTCTCTGCACGATGTGCCCTATAACTACCAGCAGAACCAAACACTCCCACTACAGGAACAGTACCTGCCACTGTCTCCCACATTTCCTTTACGAAATCAGCGTCTTCAAGACTGATTGATTCTCCTGCCTGGGCTCTCTCTAAAACCGTCTGTCCAAGCTCAGTAGGGAATTCTGTAAGAGATTCCAGAGCCGTTCTTCCAGCAGCACCCATCGATCTCTTACCAGAAGAACTAGCCCCTACAGCAAGGGAGTCCCTAATGGCTTGAGAAGCAGCCCTTTGTGGGCCTCTCCCAATCCCACCCATCAAGGCAACGAATAGGTATTCAAGACCGGCCTGCGGCACTGCTGATAAAGCAGCCAACCCAGGCTCTATCTCTTCCGGTGTAATCGCACCAGCTTCCACCTGCCTCTGTAGATTGTCCGCATAGAACTGAAGGGCCAGAGTTCCCATACCGGCAGCCGCACCAAGACCGGCCTTAACCAGTGGATGCGGAGCAGCAGAGCCAGCCACGCGCAAGGCAGGCACAACCTTGGAAAGAACAGAAGCAACACCGGAACCTAATCTGCTCTTGGCTGCAAGATCTGAGGCACCAATCTTACCCGCAACCAAAGCGGGAGCCATGTATGGAGTTGTCTGCCCTAGAGACTCTTTGGCAAACGTCCATGCCTCTGGGACAAACTCTCCAACACCCTTGTCCCATGCTTCTTTGAGGCTATCAAGAGAAGCCGGATCTGGTAGCTCTTTAGCAGCAGCCCGTCCAGCTTCCTCGTACTTCTTTCTTCCAATATCGATGGCCGCTTGATCATCAAAAAGGGCACCATAAGTTATGTCCGGTGCGGCCCTAGCGGCACCCTTCATTCTCTCTATGGTGGAGTAAAAAGAAGGGAAGAATCCGGATATGCGTTCCGTTTCTCCATGCATCAATCTACTGGCAGCTTCCTCTATACTCACCCCCGCCTCGAAAGAAAGGGTTTCTCCATTTGGTAGATTTATTACATTCTCTCGATCTTCAAACCAAGGCATTATCTATCGACTAACCACATCTACTACCGACCCCCGACTGCTTTCTCCAAGAGGGCTACCAACTCCTGATGCTCAGGGGAACTACTCGCAGGCCCATATCCACCCACAGGTCGCTGATGTCCTCCCAGCACCCACATTCTATATTTATCATATTCACTCCTAATCTCAGTCTCCGTAGGAGGTTTAGGAGCATCGGGACTCATCGCACCAAGGGGAATAAGCTTTAGCTTTGTCTCAAAATTCTTCAGATAATCCTTCTTGAATTCATCGTACCTCTGGACCTTTTTTCTTTCCTGAGATTCACGTTCAGCTTTAACCTGCTCCGAAACTGACTGAGCCCTCGAAATATCAGCACCTGTACGAAGACGATTCTCTTCATCAGATTTAGCATCAGACCGTGCCTTACTGAAAAAATCAATTGCTTGACCAGCACCTGATCCTATGTTTTGCAATGCATCAGGACTCTGACCGGCAGCCGTATCAGCACCGAACTTGGCCATGGCACTCCAGAAATCAAACTTCTTCTGCCTCGCACGCTCTTCATCATCCATGAATGAAGCTTTATTTTGTTTCATAAGGAATTGCAAATAGCTATCTGCCCCGGATGGCTCAGTCTTAGGACTCTCTCCATACAACTGATCCATCGCTGTGTTTACACCGAACCCCACTTCAGTAGATTCCTCACCATCACCTCCTGCCTCCACTGTACTTTCTGCTGCTGCATCTGCACCTGCTTTTGCTTCTATCTCCCTAGCCGCTTGCCTTGCTCTCTGCACACCAGTTTGACCACCAAATTTCGAGAGGGAAGCTTTATCCGGATCGTCAGGATCTCTAAGGAAATCAGGCCACGCAAGTTCACCTGCAAGCTCGCTAATCAGATTCGTTATGCCTCCAGAAGATCCCCTCTCCTTTCCTGCTCCAGTTCTATATGCAAATCGACTAGAACTCAATGCATGACCAGATGGCTGAGAAGAAATATATTTAGCGCGACTAGACCTCATCTCACGACCAGCTTCATCATCAGGCTGTGCGCTCATTTCAGGATCATCCGAACTATATAGACTCGGATTATATTTTCGCCCAAGACTCTTTCTTGATTCAATAAATTTCTGACGCTCCATATAAGCTCTAAGTTCTTTCCTCTCCTTTGGAGTTAAATCATAGGCACCGATAACACCACCACCCTCCCCATACCCACGCACCAAACCACCCTTAGCCATCATGACAGGAGGTACTTGTACTCCTCCTGCACCGGGAGGGGGAGGACCGGCCATTCCAGGAGGTATGCCCATCTGCGGGGCAGCACCCATAGGAGGACTACCGGGCATCTGCGGTGCGCCCATAGGCGGACCCATAGGCGGACCCATAGGCGGACCCATAGGCGGACCCTGCTGCGGCCCCTGCTGCTGTCCACCAATCTGTGAAGCAGCCATGAGGTACTCATCAATCATGGGGGCTTGTGGCATATTGGCCTCAGCAGACTGAGCTTGAGCAGCCTCCATGTTCTCCTTCCTTCGCTTAATCTCATCCATCCCCATCCACTGAGGGGCTGTAGGATGAGCGCCCTGAGCGACTTGCTGCACATCACCCATGGGAATATTGCGAAGAATTTCCTGTAGCTCTAGAAGATTGGCCATAATGAATATCCCTAACTATTTTTCCAAGCTTGGTAACCACCCAAACCAAGGGCAGCCAAACCACCAATTTGTGAACCCATTGATGGACCGGGAGCGCTCGTAGTTTGCGTGTTGGAGAAAGGCATCGGAAAGCCTTGAATAATTCCAGCCAACCATGACTGCTGATTTTGTTTCCAGTCTCTCTTCTCTATAAAATCAGAATAGGCCATGTCCTTAATCGCCTGTTCCATCTCACGCTGACTCGCACCACTGGCTTCTAGCGCAGTCAGTCTCTCTAGTGCTTGACCCTGCTGAGTGTCAGCCATAACTCTAGCTTCTTGAGAAATGGAAGTCATCAAATCAGCAGCACTCACGCCAAGCTGTCCAGCAGCAATCTGAAGCTGACCAGCATCTAGGCCCAATTGACCAGCCACCAAAGCCTGATCACCACCCTGCATCAGGTTGCGTCCACTCTCCAACTGGAGTCTTCCACCCTCAAGTCTGGCATCCCTATCAGACTGGAACGCAGACAAGGAATTCTCCCAAGCCTGCTGCCTCCCCTTAGCCTCTATATCGGACAAAAGCTGCTGGCTAGTGCCCATCAATTCAGACTGCATAAGACCATGCCGCATACTGCCGAAACCAGGACTCCCCGCGGATCCCATGTTGGCACCCATGGCATTCATGGACCTCATGGCTTCGTCTCTGGCATTCCTCTTCTGTATCTCCAGCACATCTTCGAAATAAGGAGAAGAGTACTCCTGAAAAGCTTGCTGATTCCACCTACCAGGATCCCTGCCAACAGCAGCCGCCTCCCTGGCATAACCTGAAGCTTCATCAACCAATCCAGCCGATCTCCCAGTAAATCCTTGGGTCTGACCCGCTGAATCCATCGCAGCCTTGGTATATCTACCAGTATCCCCAGCAACCCTACCAGCCTTGTTCAATTGACCCATGCCGAACGCAAGCTCAGGTCTCGGACCCTGATCGTAAAGACCCCTTACACCGGCCCGAGAAGCCAATTCATTTTGGCTAAAGCCAGCAATCCTCTGACCACCGTAAGGCTGATACCCCTTAGCGGCAGTAGCTTGGGCACCCCCAAAAAGCTTACTCAAATAAGGCTTGATAAACTTCGAAGGTTCCTGTGTCGTTGTCTGTGAAGTATGTTTTGGCTGACTACTACTCATATCTTCTCACTATACAGGCATAACCTGTTCATCTGGAATTATTGGAGGTTGTTCCAATTGACCTGTCTTAAAAGAACGAATCCTGCTGACCATATCATTCAGTTTTCCAGAACCGTTTTCAGTATTCCCATCACCAAGATGTGCAACAGCATCGGCTGGAATCACAAATTCTCCACTAGAAAGCGCGGCAGGTGAAGTTCCGTCTGTCAGTGCCGGAACGCTATCTGCCATTCCACCACCACCACCATTCACCATCCCACCACCACCACCAGCAGCACCAGCACCAGCACCAGCACCAGCAGCACCGACCATACGGGCTATCTGATTCACAAAGTCCGGACCATACATCTGCAATGCTTGCTGTATGATTGACTCCGCATTTGGATGATTACCCATCAAAGCCATCGCAAGCTGTAGGACAAAGTCCTGTTCCGGACCCTCTGCGGGTTCAGAGAATTCAGCCATGACTTCTCCACCATCTTGGTAGTTATTACCCACTAGACCACCATCGGAATGACCACCATCGGGATAACCAAGCCGATTGTAAAGCTTCGCAATAATATCCTGTCCAGCACCACCCTCGGATGCTAAGAGATAAGTACTATAACCATCGCGATTATCAGCATACCATTGACTCATCACTTCCGCGTTTCCAACATGATCTCCAGCGGAAAGATCAACACCAAATACAGGTCTACTCACTACACCAGAAGACCCACTATCCATCCACTCATTGAAATTATCTACAGGCGTCGTTCCTGTAAATTCTTTGTCATGATTTTCCCTATAGGCATTGTATGGAGCAACCATATCACCGAGAAGAGACCAGAATATTGTCGGGTGCATATATTGATCTTCACTGTCTCTATCCAATACCCCCTGCCAAAGTTCTTCATCATCCTCTGAACCTTCCTCACCGTACAGAAACTCATCTAAAACGAAATCTTCATTCTGTGAAAAATAACTAAAATTACCAGACCCGCGAGCAACCCCACTGTTAGTATTCAACTGACCGAAACTACCAAGAGCAATACTCTCCCCAGGTTTATTGTAACCCGTGAGCGGACCATCATACCAATCATCATTGCCTTCACGTGTTGATTCTGAGGAAACCCCTTGCGTCTGCTGTCCTCCGAAAGTAATAGTTCCGATATCGATATCCTCTCCATCTACAGTAGTAGAAGGAATCGGAATATCTGACATTCCTATATGATCAAGATAATTCCCAAGTTCATTCACCACAGAACTCCACACACCAGAACTCGGAAGCTCTCTGACAGCCCTTAGATAGTTTCGATGGGTGGGAGACCATCTTTCTTGATTACCATAAAAATACTCAGTTGGATACAAACTGCCACTAGGCGAATTCTGAAATACTGCACCCAGAGAACTCAACCCACCCCTAAGCCAGAAATTTTTACCATCATCAGACATGAACCTATCCGGACCATAATAACCGGAAGATTCAGACTGTTGTACTTGGATATATTCACCAAAAGTCAAAGGTTCAACACTGGATAACGTCACATCATCTTGGCCCGAAAAAGATCTGGCATCACCCAAGTTGGGTTGCCAATCGATATCATCTCCTTCTACCCACCCATCTTGTGGAACATATCTTCCGTTACCACCTCCGGTAATATCTTTAAGAAATTCACCAGTTGGCACAAGGATCGTCAAATCATCCCCATCTTTGGTTTGCCTCTGTATCTCGACCAGATCGAAAGCATCAGAACCTGCCATAGCCTGCTGCTGTAACCGCTGCCTCTCCTTGGAACCTAAAGTGAGCCAGTCTGAATAATCGGGAGATACACCATTCCCCACTTGCTTATTGATCCACCACTGTGGAACGTAATAACTAACCGCATCATCGTTGCCTACAATGACATCCGCTGATGAATTGGACATTTCCACAAGATCAAGCATCCCAGACATAGTATCGGAATCATATTCCTGGGAATATTCAATACCATCACTGACCTGATTCTTTTCAACGTCAGACAAACTATCCCACCAACCATACAGATCATCACCAGCGCGTCCTGACTCCATAGCCTCTACGATAAAGCCAGGATACATAGCCTTACTGCCTTCTTGACTGGCTATCTGACTATCACTGAAACCACTATTGTTCAGAATATAGTCAGAATCTGATTTCAAAACATCACTAACTGACGTACCGAGATCACTCCAATCGGGAATTTCTCTAATATTCCTTTCCGGGAAAAAGATAGATTCAGTAAAATCTTGCAGACTCTTCCCATCATCATCAAAGGTCACTCCCTCTGAAAGGAGAACATCGCCTGTTCCGGAAGTATCGGTTTTGGCAAGATCTGCGTAAGGATCAGAAGGATCTGCGTAAGGATCACCAGGACCGGGACCGGGGCCGGGGCCAGGACCGGGGCCGGGACCAGTGGTTATCTCTCCACTAAAACTACCTGGAGAAACTCCAAGAGAACGAAGTCCTCCTGATATCTCATCCACACCCCAATCGCCCATGATTGCATTCAGATCATCAGCACCGAAGACACCATCTTTATTTACGTCGAACTTCTCAGAAAGTCCAGAACCAGCACCGATAGGGCCAAACTTACCCACAAGAGATTCTCCAAGAAGATCTCTGTTAAAGCTAAGCCAATCGGATAACTCCGAACTGCCTGCAAGTTCCTCCATCCTCCAACTCGAATAAATATTCCTAGCTTCCGCATCACTACCGGCTTGTCCTTTAGCTTGGAACCACAAGCCCTCATCTAGTCTATTGTTCGCAAATTCGGCTGCAATAATATCAAAGTAATGATCCCGTTCTGCCTTGTCTAAAGCTGCCGCATCAAAATCATCGTCGCCTACACCGTCGCCGTCACCCTCGTCAGGTGGTATCTCGATAATCCGACCCTCACTGTCAGCTAACCCATTATCAACGTCTTCCTGTGTTGAAAGCCTCATGCCTTGCAACTCAAGAACTTCATGCAATCCACCACCAGTTAAAAACGCATCAGTCTCTTCAGTGGTAAGCCCGTAAATCGCACCAAGAATCGGAGACAAGTTGTTCAGGTAACTGTCAGCATCCCCACCCGCCATCCAATTCTTGAATCTAGGATCCTCTATGAACACTTGAATTGCAGATTGCTTCGCAGTCAGATAGGGAGTAGAAAACTCTTCCCAAATCTTTCCGTAATAGTTGTACCTATCCCTATCCTCCTGGGTTGCTTGCGAGCTATTAAGGAAAGAAGACACATCTGAGAACCCAGAAGCCTCTGCGCGAGACTGTAAATCAGAAAGATATGCATCAGCAGTTTCCACAGAAGCAACCTGCTCGTCTGTAAGTTCAGGAACTTCGAAATCGGAGAACGGATTAGGCAACGTATCCCATGAAGTCCTCCATGGATCAAGACCTGCGATCCCAGCAAAACGCTCACCGACCCAACCTTCTGGGATTAATGGACCCGCACCACCCCAATCACCTGTAGTGATCAGACCCGCATTGCTTAAATCGAAATCTTCACCCGGAACCCACTCCGGAGATCCACCGACAGAATCCCAATCAACCGCAAAAGGATCTCCGGTACCACCAGTATCATCGACCACAACATCAGTACCACCAGTATCATCGCCTACAAGGGGCGGTGCAGAACGAGGGTCTGGAACCTGTGGTCCTATGTTTTCAAAACCACCTATGTTGTCTATAGAAGGTATGTTCAATCCAGGCTCAACCATGGATCCAGGAGTGGGCGTCAAATCTCCAAGCCCACCAGAAAGGTTGCCCCAACCCGATAGATCTATGCCAGGAGTTCCTGCTACTGGCCCAGTATAAGCATCTCCTGCAACATCTGCCTCATCGTACACGGGGAAGGGGTCGAGTTCATATATATCAGGATCACCCGGGTAATCATCTACGGCAGGAGGTATGTTAAATCCAGGCTCAACCATGGATCCAGGGATAGGCGTCAAAGCTCCAAGCCCACCGGAAAGGTTGCCCCAACCCGATAGGTCTAGACCAGGAGTTCCTGCTACTGGGCCAGTGGGGAAGGGGTCGAGTTCATATATACCACTAGTGTCATCGACTACAGCAGGAGGTATAACAAAAGTAGGTTCCGCAAGACCAGACTCATAATCGATTGCTACACCATTATCGGTATACCACACATCATCATTCTGAAGATTATCCTCATACGTTGAATCATCTTCAATCCAGCCTTGATTTGATTGATAACCATTTGCCATTATTAACCCCTACCCATCCTGCGACGATCATCTCTTAAAGATGCCAAACCACTAGACGGAAGCTCTGGCCTGGGAGAACCCTTCGGAGGCGGGAGGACCGACTTTCGATTACTGCCCCTCTGTGGCTGTGCCATACTCATCTGCGGGGGTCTTTTCTGAGGCTGTCCCTTGAAAAGCTTCTCTGCGATCTTAGGCATATTCTTGGACAACTTCCCGAATCCGCCAGCAGGCTTACTCAAGCCAGAAGCAGCCGTCTTAGCAGCCGCCAGTTGAGATGCCGTTACTGCTCCAGGAGCCGCAGTTCCAGCACCACCCACAGCCACATTGGCTAACCCGGAACTAGCCGGTCCCCAAGCAATGCCAGGAACTCCAGCAAGTCCAGCACCAGTTGGAATGGCAGTAGTCGAAGCAAGTGATGTACCAGCCCCGGCTATAGCAGGACCGCTTGCTGCGGCAGCACCACCACCCAAAAGGCCACCTAAACCAAAGCCACCACCCAAACCTCCAAGAGCCATTGCCTTCGGATCCCAGTCAGACATTGCACCACCCGCAGTCGCACCCAAGGCAGCACCGATCAGAAATGGCATGAACGCAAAGGCTTCAGGAAAGCCAGTATCTGGATTCCTAGTCAGCGGCATGATCGACTCAAGCCCCGCGACCTCTGCTGGGTTTACATGCATAAGCATCGAATCCCCATTCCTTCCATAACTGGCTAGATCTTCTGGAGTTCCAGAAACCGCACCACCATGGGCATAGAATTGAGACTGATTATCTGGACCTATCTGGGGAACAGGCTTTTCCCACGTGCTTTGAGGGGCTGAAGAAACCATATTCCCCTGTCCAGATCCGATTTGATTATTGTAGTTAGCCTGCTGTACTCCCTGAGTCTCCGGAACCGGACTGGCATTCTGTCCGATGAGACCTCCTCTGGCATATCCAATTCCACCACTCTCAAGATCTGCCATGGTCTGGTTATACAGATTCATAGCAGTCGCACCCAAACCAGTAACCGCACCCCCTGATTGATATCCTGGAGCATTCGGTTGGGGAGGACCGGATCCAAGGCTATTCCAAATCTGACCCAACCACTGCTCCCCGGAACCCTCTTGTGACCCTTGAGGCTGACCCTGGGGAGGCCCAGCCATCTGTCCAGGCCCTTTCCCGCCACCCCGACCGAACAGGCTTCCTAGACCGCCCTGACCACTACCCATCTTCTTCATTCGCTTCCGAGAAGCCATCTCATTCGCATATCCCTGGGGAGACAGCTTCTCACGCGGAGGGGAAATCTGACCAAGAGTGCCCTGCTTCATCCTGGGATTAGGAAGAGGTCTCCCCATAATGGCAGGCATTTTGTTCTGCGGAGCCGGAGTCCGGGCCGGACTACTCGGCGGCATTGGGACAGGTTGCCTCAATTCGGGCTGAACCTCTCGACCTTGAGGCTGAACCGGACCACCCATCTGATAATTACCGAATCGCTTTCTCATAATATTTTCCTAGAACGTCTCAACGCCAAAAACAGAAACAGACATTACAGTCCCACTTGCATATCCCTCTAAAACATCCCCAGTTTCCATAGTTAAACCCAAGGAAATAACCGAAGTACCATTAGAATCAAGAGATACAGAGTTAAAAATCACATGCTCCACACCAGCCGTTTCCCCATCAGGAACAACCCTTAGATAATAAGACAAAGCCCCACCGCTCTGATTGCATATAACAATCGAACCTATAACCGATTGGAATCCAGGAGAAGCACCAAGACCAAGATCAGGAATTGAGGGAACTGTATAAAGAAGAGTCCCATAAGCAGAAGTGGAAAGCTGGCTCTGACCTAGAACCTTAAACGAAGAAGGCATCTAATATGTGGTTACCCCAATCGATGGAATGGAAAGAATTATTCTAGAAACACCAGAAACCATACTCATGGAATTAACATTCTGAACAGAAGCAATCCTGCTTTCGATTGTCTGCACTGAATCATCAAATTCGGAAGATGAAACCTTTGAAACCCCAGGCTCAAATTGAC
>Ga0255049_10000580_pt1 | contig 22447 bp, 14 predicted proteins | sample JV7_2_3_MG_FD_183615 | JGI IMG/M metagenome (GOLD analysis project Ga0255049, IMG submission 183615) | Seawater microbial communities from Jervis Inlet, British Columbia, Canada - JV7_2_3 | ecosystem: Environmental > Aquatic > Marine > Inlet | place: Canada: British Columbia | collected 2016-10-06
CTCTCTCGAATTTCACTTGCTGAACTACTTTTAGACGCCTGGCAGCGGCAAATGGTTGCAGGCGCGATCAGTCGTCCTGCGATTGAAACGCCTGAAGTCGCTGCCCAAGCTCGACGGATGAATACCAGGCGCCCCGCACCATGACGCCATGTACACGGCGCGAATTGGCAATATCGGCGAGTGGATTCGCGTCAAGCAACACGAGATCGGCTTCACGGCCGACCGCGACGGTACCCGTGTTGGTGCCGAGAAACTCGGCAGCATTGATAGTTCCAGTCTGCAAAGCCTCAAATGGTGTAAGCCCCGCCGCCACGACGAACTTTAGTTCGTGATGCAGGGAAAATCCCGGAACATTGAATACTTGCGGAGCATCAGACCCCAACAATAGCCCGGCGCCTGACTGATGCAGCGCGAGAATAATCCGGCGCCGTATCTCGATTGCACGGGCGCCGATCTCGGCGTCGAATCCACGCTCATTGAGTTGATTTTCTTTTGCTCGCACCCATTGCTGGACGGTTGATCGTGGCATGTATCGCATCTCCGGCCTGTTGCGCAATTCGGCAACGCTGACACCTCCGACGAGATGCTCGATGAGCGACTCGGTCGGCACGTTCCAGGTTCCCGCCGCCGCCGTCTGCTCAGCGATTTCGGCAATCTGTGCATCGATTACCTGGTTCGCGAGCAATACGTCAAAAAAACCACCGTAACCGCCGGATTGATCTGCATTGGCAGGCATCAGGGCTACGACGTAACCGTCGAGATGGTCGATCGTCGCCATACCGGCTTCGAGCGCATTGCCAACGCCGACGGCGACCGGAACATGGCCGGCGAACGGCATGCCAAGTTCATTCGCAGTGAGCGCTATCGCCGCATACTCATCGGCGCTAAGACCAGGGTGGATCTTGATGAAGTCGTATCCGGCGGCATGTTGCGCGCGCACCTTGCGTGCGCCGTCAGCCGGCCCGCTAACCGATCTCCCATTCATTGACGGCCCTGACGTTATCAGCCGGGGCCCGAACTGTTTACCATCGAATAATTGCTGTCGCAGGTCCAAATGAGAAGGGCGGCCAAGCATGCCACGGATTGTCGTCACACCGTTTGCAACGAATAAGCTGAGCACGCGGTCGAGGCTTTCTGTGCCAGTGTCCGGCACATGTGCGTGCATCTCGGCGAGACCCGGCATCAAGAATCGGTCCGTGCCGTCAACGACCAGTGCATCTTTGGGTACCGGCAGGCTATCAACATCGCCTATGGCGACGATGACTCCATCGGCAACGATGACGGTTTGTCCGGAGACGACCACCTCCGTCGTCATCGGAATCACGTTAACGTTAACAAAAGCCGTTGAAGAGGCTAGCGCCTCATCGACAGCAATGACACTAACAAGCAGCAGCAACAGTCGTTTCATGCTGGCAAGCGTAATCGCCTAGTCTCCGTCAGGCAAACCGCCGGGTGCCGCAAACGGGGCGGGTGTGCCATCGAGGACCGATTCCAGGGTCGACTTGCTAATATTGCCACCACAGACGATGACGGCGATTTTCATGCCCTCGAGCGTAACTTGCCGATCAAGAAGCGCCGCGATAGCCACACCTGCCGCGCCCTCAATTTGCTGCTGCTCGTATTCCATGTACTGCCGCATTGCGGCCGAGATTTGTTGCTCGCTGACCAGTACAAATTCGTCAACCAGCTGACGGCATAGTTCGAATGTCATTGCACCAGGTTCGATGCCGCCGGCCGTACCGTCTGACAATGTCGGCTCGCTAGACAGGTCGAGAATGCGCCCCGCCTCGATCGACTTCGCCATGACCGCAGATGCTTCGGGCTGGCAAGCAAACAAACGAAGGGCCGGGTTGTGCATCTTGAGCACACTGCCAACACCGCTGATCAACCCACCGCCGCCGACAGCAATAAATGCGGCATCGATATCCGGCAACTGCCTGACAATTTCGATGCCGCAGCTGCCCTGACCTGCGATGACAGCCGCATCGTTATACGGCGATACGTAGTACATGCCGTTGTCGAGGGCAAACTCTCTGGCATGCTGTTCAGTGTCGAGGCCATCGGTGCCAAAGAATCGAACCTCACCACCGAAGCTTCGAATCGCGTCGACTTTGGCCGTGGACGTTTGCTCCGGTACGAAAATGACGCCCGTCATTTCAAGCTCACGCATTGCGTAGGCTACAGCAGCGCCGTGATTGCCACTCGACGCCGCAACGCACCCTTTGTCACGCTGTCCGGCGGACAGGTTCATCAGGCAATTCGCGGCGCCCCGAAGTTTGAACGAGCCGGTGTATTGTTGATTCTCGAGCTTCAGGTAGACGTCGGCACAAATAATGTCACTAAACATTGTCGAGTACTGCAATGGCGTTTGTCGCACGATGCCCGCTATGCGCTTGGCCGCGTGCTGCGCTGCATTTCCTGTTTTTTCGACTTGCCCGGTCACTCTGCTGCATAGCTTGCGTCAGCAAATAGTCGCTTACAAGTCACGCGGCGGTCAGGGCCAGTGACAAAACCCCCTGTATTTGACGTCACAGGCCCATACTTGCGGCGCAATTTGACAATAAATAATTCAAATGTACTGTCGCGTTGACAGTGCCAGATCCGCCATGCAACGATAGCGGTACGTAAGACAAAGGCACACTTGTCGAAAGGCAGGGTCGCAAAACTTCCGGTCTACGGGTTCGCTCCTATGACAGCGGGGTTGCCAACACGATTCCTTCGTCGCCACTCCGGCGATGAGCCTTTCGTACCTGAGTCTTTGGCCTTATCTGGATTTATTTGCCGGAGACATGGATGTTAGCGACAAATCTGAGGAAGACAGGCAGTTACCGCGTCAAGAAAATCGTAGGCCCTGAGGGCCCGATTACACGGCAGCCGACCGATCTCAAACAACTGCGCAAGGTACTCGATCCCGCCGCACAATCACCGCTACCAATACGACCGCAAGGTGCCCGAACCGCCTGCACCGATTGCAATGCGTCAGATACCGGGACAACGCTCAAGATGACCGGCCTGGATCGCATCGTTCATGTCGACTCCTATAACCACACGGTGACCGCCCAGGCAGGCGTTCGACTGGAGGCCCTTGTCAGCGAACTCGCCGAGCACGGGCTCGAACTGGTCGGTGGCTATGACTTGCAGGGCAGAACAGTGGGTGGCGCTATTGCTGCACCGTGTTTTGGCCCAAGCATTGGCAGCACCGGCAGTTACTTCGCAAGTCATGTCGTGGCATTGAAGATTGTTCGCGCTGACGGTCAACTGCTCCGGGTCGAGCCGCAGCAAAAAAACCTCCTTGGTGCGTTTCGAACGAGCTTTGGCACACTCGGTGTTCTCTATGAAGCTACGATGAAGGTTCGACCCATTCGAACCTTCACAGCGAGTCACCGCCGCGTCAGCATCGACGCGTTTTCATCAGCCGTCGATGCGCTCGCCAACGGTGATGTCGGCTTCAAGTTCTACCTCATGCCCTATCGCGATCGTGTTTACCTCGATCTGCGACGCTATGACACGGACCCTGGTAACACCTACAACGCGCCCTGGAAGGTCAAGGATTGGGGAGAGAGCACGGTCCTGCCACACATCTTCAAATCACTCAATCGCGTCGTGCCGATTCAGTCGGTTCGCTACAAGTTGATAGACAGCATTTCAGAGGTGACGCAGGGGCTCGTCAATTCGCGACTCGTCAACACAGGTACGAACGCAGCCGCGCAATCGAACCGGCGTGGCAACCGTGGCGCTCGCCAATGCTATTACTCGACCTGGTGTTTTCCTGCTGCCAATTTTTCGATGGTAGTCAAGGCCTACCGAGACTTCTGTCAAACCACGTATGCGAATTCGCAATACCGCTGCGACATGCCCGCCGTTGGTTTTCGACTATGCCACGACACAAGCTCGTTGTTGTCCCCCTCGTTCGACGAGGCCATGATCGCCATCACGACCGCCTCGACCCAGCCCAGGGGCTGGGAGGACTTCGTCATCGACCTGGCCGAATTCGCCGAGACCTGGGGCGGCACTCCGTTGATCAGTCAATCACGGGCGCTCAGGGCGGAAAACGTCATCCAGACCCACAGCAAACGGCTCGACTTTTTTCGCCGGATGCGACGCCAACTGGATCCTGACGGCCGACTGCTGAGTCCGTTTCTCGCACAGTTCTGCCAATAAGAATCGAGAAAAATTCTGACAAGCACTGGACTTTATATATCGAACTGATACAATGCATCGCCCCGATATATGCGCAGCGGTAGCTGCCGGAATGGCCCCAAGATGGATGTGAAAACAGTTTGCCTCGGAATGCTCACTGACGGTGAGGCATCAGGCTATGACCTCAAGAAGACTTTCGAATCGTCATTCGGCCATTGTTTTGCGGCTGGGTACGGTTCGATTTACCCGGCGCTGGCGTCGCTGGCTGATAGTGGCTATGTGAGCTGCCGGGAGATTGCCCAGGACGGCAAGCCGGATCGTAAGGTGTACAACATCACCGAAGAAGGCCACCAAAGGTTACTTGAGGAGCTCGATGACCCTGCGCCCAGCCACAAGGTGCGGTCCGAGTTTCTCGCGACGATGTGCTTCGCCCATCTAATGACATCGCAACAGATTGCGACGGTGCTCGATAGCCGCATAGCAGATGCTGAGCGCAACCTGCAGATAATTGCCGAGTTCGAAAACTGCTGTGACCAGGTATGGCCGAAGGGTGTGCAGTTCACGCTGGGCTTCGGGCGGGCCATGATGCAGGCGATGAAATCCTATGTCGAAGAAAACAGGCATGTCTTCGACGACAGCGCGGAAGAGCCGCAAAAGGCGGTGTCCGGATGAAGCTGAAATTCATGCACGAGCACCGTTCATGGCTCTACTCAGCCGGAATCGCCGTGTTGATCACGCTGTGGCTGCTGTCCGGGCAAGCCGGGAATAATGAGCAAGACGATGTTGCGACCGGATTGGCTGCAACGACTATCGACGCCCCGCAAAGCAAGGTGCGGATACGCACACAATCGGCCGAAGAGATCGTGCGTACGATTGTCGTCAATGGCAAGACTGCACCAGCTCGTATTGTCGAACTCTCCGCCGAAACTGATGGACGAGTTGAGTACATCGGCGCCGACCGCGGCGCCAATGTCGATCGCAACAGCACCATCGTGCGGCTTGACGAACGCGATCGCCAGGCGCGACTCGTCCAGGCGCAAGCGACGGTCAAGCAGCGCGAAGTCGAATACGCTGGGCGTCGCAAACTGCAATCCGAAAGCTATGTATCGGAGGCGCAGCTGCAAGAGGCAATTGCACAGCTCGAGACCGCAAGAACGGAGCTGACGAGGGCCGAGCTTGACCTCGACTACATGATCGTACGGGCGCCTTTCGACGGTGCCTTGCAGGTACGTATGGTGGAGGTCGGCGATTTCGTGAAACGTGGTGACCCGATCGCGACTTTCGTCGATAACCGTACTGTCATCGTTGCAGCGAGCCTTTCCGAGTTCGACGCCCGGCATGTCGGCGTAGGCAAGGAAGCGTCGGCCCGGCTCGCAACGGGTGAAATTGTCCGCGGCATCATCCGCTACGTCGCGCCAGTCGCCGATGAGGCAACTCGTACATTTAGCGTCGAACTCGAGGTCGATAACAGCGATGGCGCGTTGCGTATCGGCGGTACGGCCGAGTTATACGTTCCAGCAGAAGCCGTGAAAGCACACCGCGTTTCACCGTCGCTGTTGACTCTCGACGACGCGGGCAACATAGGACTAAAGATTATCAACGGTGCGGGTGAGGTCGAATTCGTCGTCGCCGACATAGCGCTTTCGACCAGCAATGGCATCTGGGTCGCAGGCCTGCCCGACACGGCAACCATTATCACAGTTGGACAGGGTTTCGTGACGATCGGAGCCGTTGTGGATGCGGTCCGGGAAGGTGACGTCGAGACATCGGTCGCTATCAAGGCAACAGACACGGGCGACTGACAGTGCAAGTCATTGACGCCGCAATGGCGCGCAGCCGGACTGTCATTCTTGGGCTGATCACCGTATTGGTCGCCGGAATCATCACCTATGTGACAATTCCGAAAGAGGCAGAGCCTGACGTCGAAATCCCGATTATCTACATCTATATCGAGCATGTCGGGATATCACCAGAAGACGCCGAGCGGTTACTGGTGCGTCCGATGGAGCAGGAGATCCGGTCAATCGAAGGTATCAAGGAAATGATCGCCGAGTCCTTCGATGGCGGTGCCAGTGTGAAGATCGAATTCGAAGCCGGCATCGACACCGACAAGGCACTGCAGGACGTGCGCGAAAAAGTCGACATGGCGAAAGCCAAGTTACCCGGCGAGTCGGAGGAACCGACAGTCAATGAGGTCAAGATGACCCGGTTTGACCCGATGCTTGTACTCAACCTCTCGGGTAACGTGCCTGAACGATCGCTGACGACAGTCGCGAGGAATCTGAAAGAGGAACTGGAGGGCATCGCCGGTGTTCTCGAGATCAATCTCGTCGGTGTTCGTGAGGAATTGATGGAAGTCATCGTCGACCCGCTCGCTATGGAAAGTTATGGGCTCGACCAGGCGCAGATTGTCAGCTTCGTTAATCGCAACAACAAGCTCGTCGCGGCCGGTTCGCTACAGTCCAGCGAAGGACGGTTCCCGGTCAAGGTGCCGGGTGTTTTCGAAACCGCGGCCGATGTGCTTGATTTGCCTATCAAGGCGGTTGGCGAACGCATCGTACACTTCAAGGACATCGCCAAGGTTCGCCGCACTTACAAAGATGCCCGGAGTTATGCCCGTCTCAACGGCAAGCCTGCCATAGCGATCGAGGTTGTGCAGCGTGGTGGTGCAAACCTGATCGAAGCGATCGACGACGTTATGGCTGTCGTTGCCGCCGAGCGCCAGTACTGGCCAAACGAAATTGAAATCAGCGTATCCCGCGACAAGTCTAAAGACGTCAACGACATGCTGTCGGAACTGCAGAACAGCGTCATCGCGGCTGTTTTGCTGGTATTCATCGTGATCGTCGGCATCCTGGGTCTCCGCTCTGCCCTGCTGGTCGGCGTCTCCATTCCGGGAAGCTTCCTGCTCGGAATCCTGTTGATCGGATCGTTTGGCATCACGATCAACATGATGGTCCTGTTCGCGCTAATCATGGCCGTTGGCTTACTTGTGGATGGCGCCATTGTCGTTACCGAAATGGCGGACCGGCGACTGGCCGAGGGCGAATCGCGACATGACGCGTATTCGCGTGCCGCCATTCGCATGGCCTGGCCAATCATCGCATCCACCTGTACGACGCTCGCTGCTTTCGTGCCCCTCGCGCTCTGGCCCGGCACAACCGGCGAATTCATGAAATACCTGCCGCTCACGTTGATTGCCGTTCTGGCCGCGTCGTTGCTGATGGCGTTATTGATCGTACCAACGCTGGGATCGATCTTCGGTGAGACCGGTGCGATCAGTGCGTCGGCACGTCGTAACCTGGCGGCTGCCGAGACCGGCGACCTTGGCGAAGTTGACGGGTTTACCGGCAAGTACGTGCAATTTCTCAGGCGCTCATTGCAGCATCCGTGGCGCAATGTCGGCTACGTAACAGCGCTGTTATTGGCCATCTACACCGCTTTCGTCGCGCTGGGTCGCGGCACCGAGTATTTTCCAGACGTCGAACAGCCATTCGCGATGGTAGATATTCGTGCACGCGGTGACCTGTCCATCGACGAGCAGGACCTGCTGGTCCGCCAGGTCGAAGAGCGCCTGCTGAGCATGCCCGAGATTGAATACCTGTATGTCAAGACGGGCGATGTGCGTGAAGCACCGGATCAGATCGGTTCGCTTACGCTGAACTATGTCGACTGGGATCAGCGCCGCAAGTCTGACGCCATACTCGCCGAAGTACGTGACAGGACTGCCGATCTCGCCGGCATCATTATCGAGACTCGCAATCCCAGCCCGGGGCCATCGCAAGGCAAGCCGGTCTTCATCGAATTCTCGTCACGCGACGCCGATCTTGTCATCGACACGATCGCGCGTGTACGGGCGGCTCTTGAACAACATCCGGGCGTCACCAATATCGAGGATGGCCGTCCGCTGCCGGGCATCGAGTGGCAGATCAAGGTCGACCGCGCCGAAGCCGCCCGTTTCGGCGCCGATATCACGCTTGTTGGCGCGATGGTGCAACTCGTGACCAACGGCATCAAGATCGGCGAGTATCGACCGGACGATAGCGACGACGAGATCGACATTCGTGTTCGATATCCGTCGCAGGACCGTAGCCTGTCGCAAATCGACGAACTGCGCATTCCAACGCCAAACGGCCCCGTACCGATAAGCACCTTTGTTGAACGCGTGCCAGCACAGCAAGTGAGTACCATCACTCGCACCGACATGCGCCGCACGATGACCATCGAAGCCGATGTGGTGCAGGGATACCTGGAAAACGACGTCATTGCAGAATTGCGCCAAATGCTGCCAACTCTGGATATCGATCCCCGGGTTAGTGCCGATTTCCGCGGCACGATCGAGGACCAGGAAGAAGATGAGGTGTTCCTCGGTCAGGCCATGCTGATGGCACTCGCTATCATGGCGATCATCCTCGTTACGCAATTCAACAGCATCTACCAGGCCTTGCTCATTCTGACGGCCGTCGTATTTTCGACGGGCGGTGTATTGCTCGGGCACCTCATCATCGACATGCCATTCGGTGTCATCATGAGTAGCGTCGGTCTGATCACGCTGGCTGGCATCGTCGTCAACAACAACATCGTCTTTATTGACACTTACAATGTCCTGCGCAGTCGCGGCTCCGATGCTTTTGACGCAATCCTCAGAACCTGTGCGCTGCGTCTGCGACCGGTATTACTCACCACGGTTACGACGATTATTGGCCTTATGCCAATGGTTCTGGGCGTCAACGTCAATTTGATTGCTCGCGAAATATCCATCGGCGCGCCCAGTTCGCAATGGTGGACCCAGCTGGCCTCTTCAGTTGCCGGCGGCCTGGCATTCGCAACCGTGCTGACACTGTTCCTGACGCCGAGCCTGCTGATGATCGGGGCCAATCTATCCGCACAAATGGCACAACGGCGGGCGCCGCGCGACAGCCGCTCTGCGCAGGCCACACCCTGAACGACCCCACAAAGATTAGTTAATCCAAAACCCGCGCCGACGCATCTAAGGGATACAGGACGCAGACAGGAATTGTCCGTAAATTGGTAACCCTTTGATTTATAACGACGCACCTTGCACGATTATTGTGGACCAGGGGGTTGCGTTATACCGAACTAGTGTTATACTTCACTATAACACCAACGCATCACCAGACACTGAATCGATATGAAAGCAATCAAAGCAATTTTCCCCGCACTGGCCGTGTCGAGCTTCGCAATTCTTTCGGGTTGCGGAGTCGGCGTGGCCAGCGTTACCGATGCCGACGAGGTTCTCGCCGCCACACCGGTTCCCGTTGAAGTCACCACACCCGTTCGTACGGACATCTTCGCCACGTATCACGCAACAACGACGATCGCATCCGACGCCGATGCGCCGGTACTTGCGCGGGTTCCAGGCGAAGTCGTACAACTGCTGGTGGAAGAAGGCGATCAGGTTGCAAAAGGCCAGGTGCTGGCCCGCCTTGATGGCGAGAGATTGAGACTTGAGATGCTTGCCGCCAAAGCCAACCTCGAGCAGGCGCGCAAAGAATACGCACGTTATAGCGACCTGGCCGAGCGTGGCCTCGTTAGTGCCGCTATGTATGACGGACTGAAGTTCGACGTCGACGCGCTGCGGGCAACCTACAAACTGGCGAAGCTCAATTACGATTACTCGGAGATTCGCGCCACGATCAGCGGCGTTGTGTCGACGCGTGACATCAAGCTGGGGCAGAGCATTGCCGCGAACAGCATAGCGTTTCGCATTACGGACACGAGCGAGCTTGTCGCTTATTTGCAGATTCCGCAGGCAGAGCTGGCCAAGTTCTCGGTTGGCCATAATGCAAGCCTGCAGGTCGACTCGATGCCCGAAACGGTCTTTGCAGCGACGATAGCCCGCATCAGCCCGACCATCGACGTTCGCAACGGTACGTTTCGTGCCACGGCATTCGTCAATAACGGTGACGGATACCTCGTTCCAGGCATGTTCGCTCGCTTTACGGTCGCGTATGCGAAGCACGAAGACGCATTGGTTATTCCGCTCAACGCCGTAATCGAGCAGGATGACGAGACAGCAGTCTATGTGGTTGCGGACGGTTCCGTTGCACGCCGTGTCGTGCAAACCGGAATTGCGACAGGAAACCAGGTTGAAGTTCTGGGCGGACTTGCCGATGATGAGGAAATCGTTGTTGTCGGTCTCTCCGGACTGCGCGATGGCAGCAAGGTGCTCGCAAGCAACCGGACACTGGACAGCTTCACGGGCTGAACAAGCCGCGCCCCTGCCGCCAGGCGGTGACCCTTTGGGCGCGGAATAATAGAAGGGAGGAACACATGTCGCTGAATCGCTTTGGTCCAGCCGTGATCGCGTGCGCACTACTAATTGGCGCATGCGGACAAGATGGCGAAAATGGGCAAGACTCAGACGCTGCCGAGAATGAAGAAGAAACGGTAGCGATACCTGTAGAAATCGGCACGCCAACTCGCGGTGACATCGTCGCCGTATATTCCGGAACAGCACCAATCGAGGCGTTTGCCGAGGCTGACGTAATCGCGAAGGTTGCCGGTGAGGTCCGCGAGATTCTTGTCGAGGAAGGCGATGACGTCTCCCGGGGCCAGACACTCGCCCGGCTTGACGGTGAGCGGCTTCGCCTGGAGCTGAATCAATCCGAGGCGAATCTACGCAAGTTGCAGCGGGACTACGAACGCAACCTCGATCTCAAAGACAAGGGCCTGATTAGCAGCGGCGATTTCGACAAGATCCGTTACGAGATGGAGGCGCTGGAAGCGTCCTTCAATCTCGCCCGACTCGAGCTCGACTACACGCAGATTCGCGCTCCAATTGACGGCATTGTTTCAGACCGTTACATCAAACTCGGTAACACGATCTCGGCCAACGAGTCCGCCTTTCGAGTAACGAGTTTCGATCCCCTTGTTGCGTATCTGCATATTCCAGAGCGAGAGTACCGCAACATTGCCAGGGACCAGCTTGTCGGTATCGACATCGATGCCTTGGCGGGACACAGAATCATCGCGGCTGTCACAAGAGTCAGCCCGATTGTCGATCCGCAAACCGGTACGTTCAAGATAACGATCGAAATATCGGATGAAGAACGACGAATCAAGCCCGGCATGTTCGGCCGCATCAGCATCGTGTATGACCAGCACGAGAATGTTTTGCAGATCCCGCGCAGCGCCATCCTCGAGGAAAGTGGGGAGACCAGCGTTTTTGTCGTCGAGGACGAAAAAGCCGTTCGCAGGTTTATTCAAACGGGTTACAGCAGCAGTGGAATGGTCGAAGTAACAGAGGGCCTCGGTGACGACGATCTTGTTGTCACAGTCGGACAGGTCGGACTCAAGGACGATGCGCTTGTTGCCGTCATTAACGCGCCCGACGATGCGGCCGCCACTTCGGAACCGGCAGAAGAACAGGTGAGCGACAATGCGCCGACTGATTGAGATCGCGACAGAACGTCGCGTCACGATCGTCATGCTAATGGTCGCGATCGCCTTGTTTGGCATGGTTTCCTTGTCGAGGTTGAAGCTCAACCTCCTGCCTGATATTTCCTACCCCACGCTGACGGTACGAACCGAATTGACCGGTGCCGCCCCCGTGGAGGTTGAGAACCTCTTGACGAAGCCGATCGAAGAAGCGGTCGGCGTTATTCGCAATGTTCGTCTCGTACGGTCGGTCTCACGTTCTGGGCAGTCTGACGTCACGCTGGAGTTCCTGTGGGGAACGGACATGGACATCGCCGGCGTTGACGTACGCGAGAAACTCGACATCATCGCGTTGCCGCTGGAAGCCAATCGGCCTCTGTTATTGCGTTTCGATCCATCGTCAGAGCCAATAATGCGTCTGGGCCTGCTGTACAAGGAAGACGCGGCGGCCGGTCAGGATACGGCGGAAGCACGTCTCAAGACTCTGCGGCGTCTGGCCGAAGATCGAATCAAGGCCGACCTGGAAGCCGAAGAGGGAACGGCTGCGGTCAAGGTCAGCGGCGGCCTGGAAGACGAAATTGAAATTCGTGTTGATCAGCAAAAGCTGTCGCAACTGGGCCTCAGCATCGATCAGATTGCGGCACGGATACGCGCGGAGAACGTCAATCTGTCAGGAGGCCGTCTGGAGGAAGGCAACCAGCGCTTCCTCGTTCGAACCCTGAACGAATTCCAGTCCGTTGACGAAATTCGCGACTCGATTGTCGCTTATGTTGCGGACCGGCCGGTCTACCTGCGGGACGTCGCCACGGTTGAGCGCGGCTACAAGGAGCGCGAAGCCATCACGCGTGTCCGCGGCCGCGAATCCGTGGAGCTTGCCGTTTATAAAGAAGGCGACGCAAATACGGTGCAGGTTGCGAGTCGAATCGCAGCTCGCCTTGTGGCCATCGACGAGTCCTTACCAGACGATATCGAGGTCATCACGGTTTATGACCAGTCGAAATTCATATCGTCGTCGGTTGCGGACGTCAAAAACGCGGCGATTCTCGGCGGTATAATCGCAATTATCGTGCTGTACGGTTTCTTGCGCGACTCGCGTGCGACAACTATTACCGGAATCGCGATTCCGGTATCTGTTATAGGCACGTTCCTGCTGATGTATCTAAACGACGTCTCACTCAACATCATGTCGCTGGGTGGTATTGCGCTCGCCGTGGGCATGCTCGTAGACAACTCGATCGTCGTACTCGAAAATATCGTCCGCAGAAAGGAACTGGGCGACGGTATCGTCAAGGCCGCGCAAAACGGCACATCTGAAGTTGCTGGCGCTGTCGTCGCAGCAACGCTGACAACGATCGCTGTGTTCTTCCCAATGGTGTTTATTTCCGGAATCGCCGGCCAATTGTTTCGCGACCAGGCGCTAACCGTAACTTTTGCGTTGACTTTTTCATTGATCGTTGCGCTGACACTGATTCCAATGCTGGCATCGCTCGGTGCAGACAACCGTTATCACAACGTCAGCGAAACCACGCCGCCGGGCTGGTTTACTCGAGGCGTCGCGTTCGTCGTACGCATGCTCGGCTATGTGTTCGGCGGCCTGAAATGGTTGTTCTGGATCGTATTGTGGGTGCCGAGCTGGGTATTGCAACGTCTGTACCGCATCGTCGCCGCCGTATACCCGGGCCTGCTCAGGTGGTCGCTGCATCATCGGACCGCCGTAGTGATCGGCGCGACGCTCATTTTTGTCGGCACGATGTCGCTGCTGCCCCGATTGGGAACAGAATTGATCCCACAGTTGTCCCAGGGCGAATTCAACGTTGATTTGCGACTGGCGCCGGGCGCTCCGTTGTCCGAGACAGATCGGGCAATTCAGGCTGCGCAAAGTGTAACGGCCAGTATTGACGCCGTAGCGCTCGATTATTCGGTAGCTGGGACAGGCAACCGCCTCGACGCCAATCCTGTCGATGCCGGGGACAACACCGGCACGCTGAGTATCGCGCTTCAACCTGGCGCAGGCCGGGTCGAGGAGAATGCGACGATGGACGCGATGCGCAGCGAGCTCTCGCGCCTTCCTGGTGTGCAGTATGAATTCAGCCGGCCTGCATTGATGACGTTTGCGAGTCCATTGCAAATTGAAATCGCAGGTTTCGATCTTGAAGGGCTTGCCCGTGTGAGCAACCTCATTGTTCTGGAAATGTCTGAATCCGGTCGATTCACCGATATCAAGACGACCGTAGAACGCGGCAACCCCGAAATCCAGATTGTTTTTGACCAGGAACGCGCAGCGAAACTCGGACTGGCCGTTCGCGACATAGCGAATCGCGTTGTCGCAAATGTCCGCGGTGAGCTCGCGACACGCTATACCTGGCAGGACAAGAAGATTGATGTGCTCGTCCGCAGCGTCGACACTCGTCAGTCCAGCATTGAGGACATCAGGCGATTGATCGTCAACCCTGCATCGGACAGGCCTGTATCCCTCGACGCGGTTGCCGATATCAGCATTTCCCTCGGACCCTCCGAGATCCGGCGTGTAGCGCAGGAACGAGTTGCCATCATCACAGCCAATATCGCGTACGGCGATCTCGGAGCGGCCGCCATTGAAGCCGGCAACATTATCAACCGGACGCCGATGCCCGGTGGAATTTCGGCGATCGTCTCGGGACAGAGCGAGGAAATGCAGGCGTCATTCCAGTCCATGCAATTCGCTCTGGCGCTGGCTATATTTCTCGTCTACCTCGTCATGGCATCGCAGTTCGAGTCGCTGATTCACCCGTTCGTCATTCTGTTTACGATCCCGCTCGCCCTGGTCGGTGCGGTTCTGGCATTGTTTGTGACAGGCACGACGATCAATATCGTCGCCCTGATCGGCGTGATCATGCTCGCGGGTATTGTCGTCAACAACGCAATCGTGCTGGTAGATCTCATAAATCAGTTGCGAGCGCAAGGCGCGGACAAGCTGGAGGCCATCATGGAGGCTGGCAGCGCCCGGCTGCGTCCGATTCTTATGACCTCGCTGACGACTGCTCTTGGGCTGTTACCAATGGCGATTGGCTTTGGTGAAGGGTCGGAAGTGCGTGCACCAATGGCCATTACGGTGATCGGCGGACTGATCGTGTCAACGTTCCTGACCCTGCTCGTGATCCCTGTCGTCTACTCGGTGATGGATCGCAAGCGTTGGCCCAATGTTGCCAGCATTCAAACTGCCAGCCAGCCAGCGCAATGAAACACACAGAGTTCGCATTAGGGCGCCCGGTAACGACCGTTGTTACGTTTGTCGCTCTTGCGCTCGTCGGTTTAATCGCATCGCGGCTCCTGCCGCTCGAGAAATTTCCGGATATTGAATTCCCCGGTATATTTATCCAGATTCCGTATGCCGGATCCACGCCCGAGGAAGTCGAACGCCTGATAACCCGGCCGGTTGAGGAAGCATTGGCCACCCTGTCCGGTGTGGAACAGATGTTCTCGACATCTGATGAAGGCCAGGCGCAGATCTTTTTGCAATTTGGCTGGGATCAAAGCATGGGTGCGAAGGGCATCGAGGCCCGCGCCAAAGTCGACAGCATTCGGCACTTATTGCCTGACGACATCAGGCGAATCTTCATATTCACAGGATCGCTCGGCGATCAACCGGTCCTGCAATTGCGCATCTCGAGCGAGCGCGACCTGTCCGATAGTTATGACCTGCTGGACCGGCTCCTGAAGCGCCGCCTGGAACGCATTGAAGGCGTGTCACGCGTCGAACTGCACGGCGTCGATCCGCGCGAAATCCGAATCTTGCTGCACCCGGACCGCCTGGCCGCTCACGGGGTTGACATTGCGGCGCTAAGAGACGTGTTGCAACGAAGTAACTTTGCCGTCAGCGCCGGACAAATCACTGCAGGCGGACAGCGGCTCAACGTGCGTCCACGTGGCGAATTCGAATCTGTCGAACAGATTCGCGATCTCTCGATCAATGACAGCGGCCTTCGCTTGCGAGATATCGCCGATGTCGAACTGCGAACCCCGGATCGTAATTACGGCAGGCATCTTGATAGAAAATATGCAATCGGCGTGGCGATAAGCAAGTCAACCGGCTCGAACCTCGTCGACGTTACAGACAGGGTAATCGCCGAGGTCGACAAGATCAGCGAATTGCCGCAGATGCAGGGTATCAATATATTCTCGCTCGACAATCAGGGCGAGAGCGTAAAGGACTCCCTGTCTGACTTGCTAAGCGCCGGATTGGTCGGCGGCCTGCTTGCCGTCATCGTGCTGTATCTGTTTTTGCGACAGGTCTCGACCACGCTTATCGTTATTACATCGATACCTTTTTCGTTGTTGATTACGCTTGGTGCGCTGTATTTCTTTGGCCTCACCCTGAACATTCTGTCCATGATGGGCCTGATGCTTGCGGTAGGCATGCTTGTCGACAATGCCGTGGTGGTGACCGAAAGTATATTTCGTGAGCGCGCCAACGAACAGGGCAACCCACACGCTGCGACGATCAGGGGTGTGAAGGAGGTCGGTTTAGCCGTCATCGCCGGTACCGCGACAACTGTGATTGTATTCGCGCCAATGATTGTGGGTACGAAGACCGACATCATGGTGTTCCTGACTCATGTGGCCGTGACGATCATCGTCGCGCTGCTGGCGTCATTGCTGATCGCACAGACGCTGGTACCGATGCTGGCCTCGAGAGTAGCCGTACCGCCACAACCGAAATCCGGAGGGTTGATGCCCCGGCTGACGAAACGCTACGAGCGCGGCCTGTCCTGGATCGTTTCACACCTTTGGTGGACTGCACTGGGTATTTTGTTGATCTGCGTCATCGGCGTTCTCCCGCTGGCCCTGAGCCTCGTCAAGTTCGATGCATTCCCGCAGGATGTCGGACGACGTCTGTACATGCCGTATCACATCGAGGGCCAGCAATCGCTAGAGCGCATGGAAGAAACCGTCGACACGATAGAGGAATACCTCTACGGGCGGCAGGAAGAATTCAATATTCGCTCGGTCTACAGCTACTACGATCTCGAGCGGGCCGAGTCAACGATTCTGCTGACCGAGGAAGATGACGCGACACTGTCGACGAAAGAGATAATCGAGAGGATCGAGGCGGATCTGCCCACTTTGGCGATAGGCAAGCCGAGCTTTCAGTTCGATCAACAGGGCGGAGGCGAAGGTTTCAGCGTGCAGATTTCCGGGGATTCGACCACGGTACTCAATGAGCTCGGTGTCGACATTGCTCGTGCCTTGTCATCGGTCCCGGGCCTGAAGGACGTTCGCAGCGACGCAGACAGCGGCGACAAGGAAGTCAGGGTCATCATCGACCGCGACAGGGCGGCGGCGGCCGGATTGACGACTGCTGATATTGCCATGGCCGTCAGCATCGCAATGCGTGGCGAAAACCTGCGTGAATTCCGCGGCGACTTCGGTGAAGTGGCCGTACGTATTGCATTTCGTGATGACGAAAAGCAGACCGTCGAACAACTTGCCGACATGCCGCTGTACAAACCGAGCGGCGAACGCATCACGCTTGGCAGCGTTGCCAATTTGCGAATCGGCCAGGCACCGGACTCGATCCGCCGCACCGACCGGCAGACTTCCGTCGTACTGTCAGGCAATCTCGAGGACGATACGAGTCTTGAGGATATTCAGCCCAGCATTGAAAATCTGATGGGGCAGATTGAATTGCCGCCGGGCTACAGCTGGAAGTTCGGCCGTGGCTTCGAACGCCAGGACGAGACGCAGCAGATGATGGCGACAAACATACTGCTGGGGATCGCGTGCATATTCCTGGTGATGGCCGCACTGTTCGAGTCGCTGCTGTTTCCGTTTTCGATCATTCTCGGGTCAATTGTATTTTCGATTTTCGGCGTGTTCCTTTTCTTTGCTGTGACCGGTACAACGTTTTCGTTCATGGCGTCCATCGGCATCATGATATTGATCGGTGTCGTCGTGAACAACGGAATTGTGCTCGTGGACCACGTCAACAACCTTCGGCAGCGTGGCTTGCCGCGCGACCATGCGATTATCGAAGCTGGCAGGGATCGCCTGCGGCCAATCTTGATGACGGTCGCGACGACAATCGTCGGACTGGCGCCGCTCGCAATCGGTACCACGCAGGTTGGCGGCGATGGCCCTCCGTACTACCCAATGGCGCGCGCAATCATCGGCGGGCTGGCGTTCTCCACGGTCGTTTCACTGCTGGTCGTACCTGCCCTGTATATCTATTTCGACAACCTCTCGGGCTGGGGTCGTAAGGTCATGCGCACCGCGAGACGTGAAGTTTCCGCAGGGCTGTCAGCCCAAGAGCCAGGATAAACAACCAACCCAGCGAACCGCCGCCGTGGTGGTTGACGACAATGATATCCGGACCGGCCGCTACGTCCCTGTCAGCGTCTTCGAGCGGCAGAAATGCCAGCTCGGAAGTATCTTCAGGTCCGAAGTAGGCCAGGAATGAGTCGTCATAGGCGTCGAACAACTCGATCAGAATATCGTAACTTCCGGTCGGATAGCCTGATAACAACTCGGTGACAACCACGTAGTCATCATCGCTGCTCGAGCCAAAAATCGTAAAGTTGTCCGTCGCTGCGTACTCGTTCCATGGGCCGCCGTCGAGACTCAGGTAGACGACGGCATAGACCTCGGCAAATGTGAAATAGGTATCCACGTCAAACAACAAGTCGACGCCGTGATAGTAGCCGTCTTGATCGTGGTCGTTGAACAGCACAACATCGGCCGAGTAAAACCAGAAATCCACATTAGGCGCTTGCAATGCCTGTGTGCTTGCCTTCGACTGCGCGGAAGACCACGTGCTCTTGTCACGCTCACCGGTAGCACGCAACGCGGCGAATTCGTTCTCCGACGTGTTGCCGGCAATACCGTCGTCACGCTGTACCCTGGTGTTTTGCGTTGTAACCGAGACACGCTTCTCGCTGTCTGCCTCATTCGCATTCGCCTGGCCTGAGAGAATTAATAGCCCGGCCAGAAGAAACATCGCGAATGAAATTCGTAAGCCATCCAATGAAAGTAGTTGTGTAGTCATTTGCCTGCCCTCGCTTCCTGCTTGGTGACTACCATTTGATACCTGCCTCGCTGAATCGCTGCTGAACCCGTAGGCATCACACGCACGAAATGCGATCATGTTCAGCTGACGTTTAGTTTCACCGCTTGGCATTCATCATGGTTCAGGAATTCCGTCAGGATTCGACGGGGCGGGCTATCGCCTTTCTGATGCTCGGAGTCCTCGGTGGCCTCGGGCTGGACCTGTGTGCGAAGGGCTTGCTCGCAACCTACTCCCTCGAGCAGTTCGTATTTCTGCGCAGCATGATTGGCCTGGCGATTTTCATCCTGATCGGTCGCCAGTTCGGTGGGATGCGGAGCCTGGTTACCAATAAATGGCGTTGGCATCTGCTAAGAACAATGCTTGCAACCGGAGCGATGTTTGGCTTTTTTTATGGACTGGCGCGTATGCCGCTCGTCGATGCGCTTACGCTGGGCTTCACTGCCCCGCTGATGGTGACTGCTCTCTCCGTGCCCATGCTCGGCGACCATGTCGGCTGGCGGCGCTGGATTGCCGTTTCTGCAGGGTTTGCCGGTGTGCTGATCATCCTGCGTCCTGGCGGTGGTGACATCTCCTTCGCCTCCATCGCGGTGCTGTTTGCCGCATTCTGCTACGCGTGCATGGCTATTACGGCGCGCAAGCTGGCGACGACCGAGAGCAGTTATGCCTTGTCAGTGTATGTCATTGCGGGGCCGATGATCCTGTCGATGGGTATGCTCACCGACGGATCATGGCAGGTTCCGGACACAAACGGCTGGGCGTTGTTCGGGCTTGCGGGCGCGTGTTCCGTCATCGCCTGGATCGGTATGATTGGTGGTTATCGGCGCGCGTCGCCGGCCTTGCTGGCGCCATTTGAATACACAGCCCTGATAGGCGGTGCGATTGCAGGCTATTTGATATGGGACGAAGTCCCCGACCGATGGGTTGCGCTGGGCGCCAGCGTGATTATCGCTTCGGGTTTGTTCGTGGTCTACCGCGAAATTGGCGGTGTATTCTCGAAAAAGTGGTTTAGCTTACGTCCCCGGCAGTAAGTCCGGCAATCTCGGCTGGCGTGACCTGCATTGCTTCGGCGACCCTGTTAAAGAAATCGATCTCGAGCACGCTGACGTTCATGTCGCTGCGAAACACGTCGGCCAGCGCATCGATCGTCGCCGACCTGTCCTTGCTGGTCATCTTGCTTTGTACGCTCGCCAGGTACTTGCGCAATGTGGCTTCTGCGTAAAGCTCTTCTCGCGCGGCAACACGAATATCGGCCGCACTGAAGTCCTGTCCGGTATGCTCTTTGAGAATCTCGCGAATCCGGTCAACCTCGACCGTCTGAATGTTGATGTCAGCGTTGGCGGCCCTTGCCAGGGTCATTAGCAACACTTCTTTGTACAGCTCGTCGCGTTCGTCTGCGCCAACATCCGAGCCGCCGAAGATTTTCAAAACACTCTTAAGATCTGCGATTGCCATGGTGCTCTCTCTTTTGCGTTTGCCTGTTGTTATGATTCATCGGCCGAGCTGAGTATGATAGCGCATCGATTGGGTCATTTATACCCTTGTTTCTAGTCGATATTTTCCTTGGCATTGGCCGACATTTTTTACATACTGATGCCGGGCAAACAAACTTCAAGGAGGTGATCCATGTCTGGTGAGATATCAAAGGTATTGCGAAAACCATTGCGTCTTGTGCGGATCGTGGAGCATCCTTCAGGCCGCAACTGACCTCGTTTTCCAATCCTGTTCTCACGAAAGGCCGCCCAGGGGCGGCCTTTCTTTAGTGTGAGACAAGAACCATCTAGCTAGTCATCATCGCTCTCTATCTCACGAACCACCTTGGCGTCGTAGACGCGGCTGATATCGCAATCAACTAAGTCGCTGAATAACTCATTCGACTTGCGCCAGTGACCCTCAGTGGACAACTGGTAATTGGCGCCCAGAGTCGTATGGTCATCTGTCCCCGTAACGTACTTGAAGTCATAGTCGTTATCCGACTCACCGAACACGGGCCAGAACACCCACGCACTGCTGACGAAACCATTTTCATCGGCATAGGCGTTCCAGGTTTTCTGCGCTTCAGTAAACTCGGAATACTCCTTGCCCTCTTCCATCGAACAATTCGAGAAGGTCAGAACAAACGAGTCATCCGATTCATCGTCATTCTCTGGCAATCTTTTGACGTTAATTGAAACGAAATTTGTATGGCTCCCACAGGTCAATACCTCCCAAAACTTGGCTGCTACATCGCTGCCCTCATTGATCCAGAGATCGGTGCCGGCCCCCATTGCATTGCCATCTGTCCAGGCCCCCAGCCAACCGATGTCGAACGGGCGTTCACCGAAATAATTCGGCGTAATGGTCGCCGCGAAATAATCAGTCGTCCCCTGATCATCCATCCAGTCATTCCACTCGGCTATGACTTTTTCGAGGTCCGCCGGTCCCTTACCTTCGTTGAAATCGCAGGTCCATGTCTCAACCGGCGTCGCTTTTGGCTCATCGGATTTCTCGTCCTGCGCAATCGCTGTCCCGAATCCCAGGAACATTACTAGCGCAGCCGAAACTGTTGTCGTTAGAATCTTCTTCATCTGATAACCCCTATGCTGTTTTTGATTGTTTGCTATGCCGGCGTTGCGCCGGATACACAGAGTATAGACGATGAATAGCCGCAGGCTGACCCTATCATCGCTTGCATTTCAGCTTAAAATAGCCTCCAGGGCCTGCAGAACCGTATCGATCTCATCGGCTGTGTTGTAGTGCACTGCACCAATCCGCACCGCTCCGCCTGATGCATTGATACCGAGGGCCGTTGCTGCTTCAAGCGCGTAGTTGTGGCCATGCCAGGCGAAAATATTGTGTTCGGCAAGCGCCGCAGCGATGGTGGCAGGCGCGTGACGGTCGTGCGTGAACGATACGGTCGGGACTCTTCGATGCAACGCGTCTGCGTCAGATATACCTTGAACCGTAACCCCTGCGATTTCCTGCAGCCCAACGGTGAGTTGCGCCGCGAGTTGTTGTTCATAGTCGAATATCAGTCCAAGTCCGGCGCTCAGTTGCCTGCGGCGCCCGCTGCCTGGGGCATCCGCCATCGTCGCACCGACCCAGGCAAGATAGTCCACGGCAGCCGCTGTGCCCGCCATACCTTCATGACTTTGCGTACCCGTCTCGAAACACCACGGTAGCTCAGCCGGGGCCGGGCGAACCCTGTAGGGTTCGAGTTGCTCGAGCACTTCCCTGCGCCCCCACAGTATCCCCTGGTGCGGGCCGAAAAACTTGTAGGCCGAACAGACGAGAAAGTCACAACCTATGTCCTGAACGTCCGTCGGAATGTGTAGCACCGACTGCACTGCATCAACGAAACTCCAGGCGCCGGCGTCACGGGCTTTGCCGCAAATCGTCTTGATGTCGTTAATCGTGCCGGTCAGATTGCTGGCGCCGCCAACACACACGAGACGCGTGCGATCGGATAACAAACCGTCCAGTTCGGCAAGATCAAACTCGAAAGTCTCGACATTAAACGGTAACCAGCGGATCTTCAGATCATGATCACGGGCAAGCAATTTCCACGGCTCGACATTCGCGTCGTGATCCATCTGCGACAGGATGATTTCATCGCCTGGCTGCAGGTGCCGGCCTATCGAACGGGAGACATGCATCGTTATCGACGTCATGTTCTGACCGAAAATTATTTCGTCGGGCGATGGCGCGTTCAGAAAGTCCGCCATCGCGGCGCGCGCCTCGTCGGCCGCCGCCGCTGCCAGAATCGAGGTCTTGAAGTAGCCACCGATATTCGCGCTCTTGTGCAACAGGCATTCGACCATCCGGTCGGCAACCTGCTGCGGGACCTGCGTGCCGGCCGGGTTGTCGAAGTACAGCCGCGGCACGCCG
>Ga0255049_10000582_pt1 | contig 22418 bp, 18 predicted proteins | sample JV7_2_3_MG_FD_183615 | JGI IMG/M metagenome (GOLD analysis project Ga0255049, IMG submission 183615) | Seawater microbial communities from Jervis Inlet, British Columbia, Canada - JV7_2_3 | ecosystem: Environmental > Aquatic > Marine > Inlet | place: Canada: British Columbia | collected 2016-10-06
GCTTTTATGTGCGACATTCCCGGGTACAAATAGACTCGAATGCCGTTTTCAAGCATCGCATTTACCGCAAGTACGTTACTTCGATTGACCGGTCCGTGATTACCAACCAGCGGCATAATCACACGAACATCAACACCACGTCTTCTCGCCTTCGCCAGTTCGTACAACATCGCATCGTCAGTAAAATAGGCATTCTGGATGTAGATATGCTGTTTTGCGTTCCGAATTGCGGCCAGTTGCGCCCGAAAAATCTCTGCATTGCCGGGTTTGGTAAATAAGGCACGAACCGGATAGCCGGTATCCTGTGCATAGTTGTGCTCAGGACGAATTTTATGGAAAAAATACCCCACGTCGCCAAGCGGACCAGCGTGCGACCAGGCGTCTCTGAACTCCTGGCGAATGATATCCACGACAGGCCCATGCGCCTCCATCATCATATCGTGCCAGACATATCGATATTCCCGGCCAATATTCATGCCGCCGGTGAAGACAGTTTCGTTGTCGATAATGGTTGTCTTGACATGATCACCTGATACCAACCACGTGTTCTTGCCCTGCCTGACGTCAATCTTGGAACCTTCTTCAAGAAATCGTCTGACCGATTCAGGAGCCACGTAATCTTCGGGCATACTTTCATCCGCCGCACCGGTCGCGACGATCGTTCCCAAACCGTCCAGCAGAATCTTGACTTCGACGCCCTCTTCAGCACGTCGCCTGAGCAGGCGGCCGATGCTTTCAGCAACATCATCATTGTCGAATATATAGGTTCGAATCAGAATTGATTCTTGAGCGGACGTAAACGCATCGATAAGGCGAGTGAAGTACTCCTCGCCGTCGATAAGGTACTCGATCGTCCCTTTGCTGGCCGACCGACCGGTAATTTTGTCCAGCTGCTTTTCCCACTCGTCGATATCCATCGGCGCGTTATCGGCGACCTCGCCTATCGGCTCCGACTCGAGCGTTACCAACCAGGTTGGCCTGACCATTTCCGGCGCTGCACCAGTTACAACGAAGAAAAGTCGAAAAACCGATGACACCGGCCGAACAATCAATCCACCAAGATGACTCTGAGCAACATGCCCGACTGACTGGGCTTTTTGCGTTCCTGATGAAGCCGATGCAGATTCCCGTCGAGCAACCGGATAGCGAACGAAGACGGCGATGGGCAGATCGAGATCTACGTAAAGGAAGGGCAATGAATAGGCGCCAGCATCACCAGTGTCAAATACAATTCGCCGGGCACTGATGCCCTCCTGCTTGAGAAATACCTCCAGATGCGGTAATCCGAGTCGGATAAATTCGGCGAAACTGATGCTCTCACCAACAGAATAATCCTGCGGCTTATCCGGCAAGAGACGCGCTTCGAACCGATCGGCCTCGTTGAAATAAAGGAAGTAATCATCGTTATCGAAATGCATAACCACGCCGATCTTTTCCGTGTGCGGCAGTATCGAGGAAAACAGGTCATCGCGAAATCGGTCCCACTGTTCACTGGTTAACAGCCTTGGTCTTATCGGAGAATCAGGAACTTCACTCCATCGTTCACGCTGCTGGAAGTCCAGAGGCAAAATATGGGGTCCACGATACGTACCATCCGTATTGCCCTCGACCGCAGCGATGTCGATGCGACTCGACCAGTTTCCGCCAGCGAAAACGAGGCCATCTTCACTCTCGTAGCTAATGAAAAACGCGTCATCTCCGATAAACGCCTCGGACGTCACGAGAGAACGGGCGACGCCTTGTTCTGCAAACTTCGCTGGAAGAATGGGGTAGTTTTCGGCTGCGAAATCACTGGCCAACTCAGGCTGACCGGAACACCCTGTGATAAAGGAGAACCCAAGAAGACAAACTACTTGCACAGACAATTTTGGATAAATGGTCACATGCCGCCGCATCTTTGCAGAAATGATTAGCCCTGGCCGTAAATTTTATCAGGTTTAGCCGATCATGGTTCTCAGACCCTTCTTCAGATACCAATACTCCTAGGCGGGAGGCTCATCACGAAGAACAGATAGGAATCGGTCGCCGTAGCGATCTAACTTTGTTTGCCCGACACCACTGATACCCAGCATACCCGAGGCCGTCTGTGGTCGATACGCAAGCATCTCGTGCAGCGTCTTGTCATGGAAAATGACATACGCAGGCACATTGTGCTCGCTCGCGAGCGCCTGCCGGCACGCTCGTAGCGCTTCCCATAGATCAAGATCTTTTTCAGCAACAACTCGCTCTGTGGCTGTTTTTCTCGATGCCACGACAGATCGTTTCGGATCCTCCCGAAACAGTAATGGCGTCGTGCCACGCAGGACACCACGACTGGTTTCTGTCAGGACCAGCGCACCAAAACGAGCGGCATCCGCTCGCAAGTAGCCGGCAACGATTAGCTGGCGTGCGACCGAGCGCCAGGTGGTCGATGGCAAGTCCTTCCCTATTCCGAAGACACTGAGCTGATCGTGCCCATGCTGCAGAACCTTGTCCGTCTCCTTTCCCAGCAGTACATCAACAAGGTGAGCGGCACCGAAGCGCTGACCTGACCGATAAACAGCCGATAGTAGTTTCTGGGCCGCTTCTGCCCCATCCCAGGTGTTTGCCGGCGTTAGGCAACCGTCACAGTTGCCACAGTCTTTGTCTTGAGAATCGCCGAAATACGCGAGTAACGGCCGACGTCGGCAGCCGGTGACCTCGCACCAACCCAACAACGCATCGAGCTTGAAGCCTTCGTAGCGCTTGTACTCCTCGTCTGCCCGGGATTCGTCGAGCATCTGCCGCAGACGCACCACATCTTGCAGGCCGTAGACCATCCAGGCATCAGCTGGCTCGCCGTCTCGGCCGGCTCTGCCAGTTTCCTGGTAATAGGACTCAATACTCTTGGGCAAATCGAGATGGGCAACGAAGCGCACGTCCGGCTTATCGATACCCATTCCGAATGCGATTGTCGCGACGATCACAAGACCATCTTCAGCAAGGAAGCGGCGCTGGTTTTCTCCACGCACTTCGGCGGCGAGTCCGGCATGGTACGGCAACGCCTTAAATCCCTGTCCGCACAACCAAGCGGCGATGCTCTCCGTTTTCTTGCGCGACAGGCAATAGACGATTCCTGCTTCGCCGCGATGCGTCTGGAGAAACTGCAACAGTTGCCCCCGAGCATCGCTTTTGACTCGCACCGCGTAACCGATATTTGGTCGGTCAAACGGCGCGACGAAGATATTGGGCTCGTTAAGCTCGAGTCGAGCGACTATTTCCCCCCGCGTTTTATCAGTTGCAGTGGCCGTCACCGCCATGCGCGGAACTCCGGGAAACAAAACACCAAGATCACCCAGCCCCAGGTAGTCACTGCGAAAATCGTGACCCCACTGCGATACGCAGTGGGCCTCATCAATAGCGATGATTGATAAGGGGATGTCACGTAACAATGACTTGGTGTGCTCGGTAACCAGGCGCTCCGGCGCGACATACAAGAGCTGCAACCTACCCTGCCGAAGCTTGGTCATCACCTCCCGCCTCTCATCAGGCGACTGGCTGGAGTTCAGAAAATCCGCTGCGATGCCGAGTTCACGCAGTGCCGTGACCTGATCCTGCATCAGGGCAATTAGCGGCGAAACGACGAGACCAGTGCCCTCTTTCAATATTGCCGGAATCTGGTAGCACAACGATTTTCCGCCGCCTGTCGGCATGATCACGAGGGAGTCGCGACCTTGCAGCGTGGCCTCAATTATCGATTGCTGGTGTCCCCGGAACTCTGAATAGCCAAAGACATCTTCCAGAACTTTCTGCGGTGAAAGGCTCATGAATCATCGTATTTCATTTAACGAACTACCGTTTTCGACAGATGATGAAAGCGGCCGCGCTCTTCTTCGGCTGCCATTCGTAGTCGATCTCAAATCCTGCGTTGTCGAGAGTGTCCTTCAACTCGGCAACTGAGAAAACCTTTACAAGCGGGAACAACCGCAGGAAACGTCCCACCGGGATGATGAGCCGGAGCGGTAGCATCATGTCACCGATGCAGGCCGTACTGGTCACGAATAGGCCACCGGGCTTGAGCATATTGTGGATGTCAGCAATGGCCCGCTCCTTGTCTTCGAGCAGGTGCAGGACACTGTGCGCCATGACGACGTCGATGCTGGCGCCCGGCACGTCGAGTGCATCAACCGATAACGCTTCGAACGTCACGTTGTCGATGCCCGCGGCCTTTGCCTTGTCCTTCGCAATCTCGACCATCCTCGTAGAGAGGTCGGTTGCGCAAATATGCCGTACGAATGGCGCATGGGCGATTGCCGTCGTGCCGGTGCCGCAGCCGATCTCCAGCACTTCCATGTCGGGCTGAAAGTACTTGCGCGTGGCATCCAGCTTCTTCTGGTACGCAGCCTCGTCCGAGATGGGCCGCCGTGAATACTTATCCGCAAGCTTGTTCCAGAATGCTGTTTCGCGATCTATCGGTTCGATCCGTCGGGAGGGGCCTTAACGGCAATCATAGCAGGGTGGGACCTAACCACCGACACGCGAATTTTAATGCCCGCTTTGAACTAAAGAGTGGCCAGCAATCACTCTTGCCATTTGCCATGAACGCTATTGTGGGCCCAGACTCGCGAGTATGGCTAGCGAACAAGAATCCACCGCCCCTTTCTTCACCCGCTTCCTGGGAGTGTTCGTCTACAGTCGCCGCGCGCTGGAACTCGTGTGGACAACGAGTCGTCGCCTTACGATTACGCTCGCAGTTCTAACACTGGTCGCTGGCGTGCTGCCGGCCGTGATCGCCTACATTGGACAATTAATCGTCGACGGCGTCGTCGCGGCGATGGTGGCAACTAACCCCGATACATCCCACGTGCTGTGGCTGATCGTTCTCGAAGCGCTCGTCGTCATTGCGGTTGCCGCCAGCCAACGCGGGCTATCAGTGAGCCAATCGTTATTGCGTGCCCTGCTCGGCCAGCGCGTCAACGTCATGATCCTGGAAAAGGCGCTGACCCTGCAGCTTGCGAACTTCGAAGACTCGGAGTTTTACGATAAGTTGACGCAAGCTCGGCGCGAAGCCTCAAGCCGCCCGCTCAGTCTTGTGAACCGAACGTTTGGCTTGGTGCAAAACGCAATTTCCCTCACCAGTTACGCCGTGTTGTTGTACGCGTTCTCTCCGTGGGCGGTTGTGATCCTGATCGGCGCCGGCTTGCCCTCGTTTTTTGCCGAGGCCAAGTTCTCCGGTGATGCGTTTCGGTTGTTTCGTTGGCGCTCGCCGGAAACACGGATGCAAATGTATCTGGAAACCGTCATCGCTCGCGAGGACGGCGTCAAAGAAGTCAAGTTGTTCGGACTCGGTCCACGACTCCTGCAACGCTATCGCGACATCTTCAAAAAACTGTTCGTGGAAGACCGTCGCCTCACCCTGCGCCGTGATGGCTGGGGCTTCGTGCTCGGGCTGTTATCAACGAGTGCGTTTTACGGCGCCTATGCGTGGATCGTCATAACGACGATCAATGGCGACATTTCGCTGGGTGCGATGACGATGTACCTGGTGCTGTTCCGGCAAGGACAAACCGCGGTTAGCGCGAGCTTGTCGGCCATCAGCGGCATGTACGAAGACAACCTGTATCTTTCCAACTTATACGACTATCTGGGACAAGCCGTACCGACGCGCCACGGTGAGGCGAAGCACGGACCGGAACCCGAGTGCGGCATCGAATTCCAGAATGTGTCATTTGCGTATCCGGGTTCCGCCGGCAAGGTACTCACTGATGTGAGTTTTCAGATACATCCGGGCGAGAGCCTGGCATTGGTTGGTGAGAATGGATCCGGTAAGACAACATTGATCAAACTACTCACGCGCTTGTACGATCCGACCGCAGGCAACATCCTGCTCGATGGACTGGACCTGCAAGACTGGGACGTCGATGCATTGCGACAACGCATTGGCGTTATTTTCCAGGACTTCGGTCGTTACCAGTTCTCGGTCGGCGAAAACATCGGTGCCGGCGATGTCCGCCACATCGATGACGCCGTTCGTTGGGCGACAGCCGCCGAGACTGGCATGGCCGCCCCGTTCATTGAGGACATGCCCGAGGGCTACGACACGCAACTCGGTCGTTGGTTTAAGGGGGGTCGGGAGTTGTCAGGAGGGCAATGGCAAAAGATTGCGCTCTCACGAGCTTTCATGCGTAGCGATGCGGATATATTGGTACTCGACGAGCCAACCGCAGCGATGGATGCAGCATCAGAGGCCGCTATATTCGACCACTTTCAATCACAAAGCCACACCAAGATGACGATCCTGATCTCGCATCGGTTCTCAACGGTACGCGCAGCAGACCGAATCATTGTCATCCACGACGGCGAAATCCTGGAACAGGGCGATCACGAGAGTTTGCTTGCCGAGAACGGGCAGTACGCGAGTTTGTTTAGGCTGCAGGCAAAGGGGTATCAGTAACGGACGTTTTTTGCCCGTGGCGGCAAATCCAAGGTACTTTAGTAAGTCAATGATTCGGATCGGTAGCAACGACACACCAATGACCACTGAAAATAAACGCTTGATAGATCTTCGCAGTGACACAGTGACTCGGCCCACGGAAGCCATGCTCTCTGCAATGATGTCGGCCAAGGTCGGCGATGACGTTTATGGTGAAGATGAAGCAGTCAACTCCTTGCAGACGAACGCAGCCGAGATGTTTGGTATGGAATCGGCGTTATTCTGTCCCAGCGGCACGATGACCAACCAAATCGGCATGCGGATCCATGTACAACCTGGCGACGAAATCGTTTGTCATGAGCTGTCTCACGTTTATCTTTATGAAGGTGGCGGAATCGCGTCCAACTCTGGATGCTCGGTTCGCCTGATGCGCGGAGAAAATGGGAAGTTCACTGCCGAACAGTTAGCAGAGAATATTAACCGCGGTGACGACTCTCATTTGCCGATGACTCGCCTTGTTGTAATCGAAAACACGACCAATGTTGGTGGTGGTAGCTGTTGGGATATTGCCGACATCGAACGTATTCGAAAGGTCTGCGATCTGAACGGTCTCCAACTCCATCTGGACGGAGCGCGATTGTTTAACGCACTTGTGGCCAGAGATGAGTCTCCCAAGCGCTTCGGCGAACTATTCGACACTATCTCAATTTGCTTGTCGAAGGGCCTCGGCGCACCGGTCGGGTCACTGCTACTTGGCCAAAAAGAACAGATCGCCAAAGCGCACCGATTTCGAAAGTCGATGGGAGGTGGTATGCGCCAAGCCGGGTACTTGGCGGCGGCCGGTACACACGCTCTCGACAATCACGTTGAGCGCCTCCGCGACGATCACGACAAAGCTCGAATACTCGGCGATGAATTGAGTGGGTTGAGTTACGTACACGAGGTTCTACCCGTTGAAACCAATATCGTTATCTTCGATCTCGACGACAGATGCGATAGTGATCACTTCCTGGATTACTTAGCTCAGCAAGGCGTACTTGCGTTGAGTCTCAACGAAAAAACAATCCGCTTTGTGTTTCATCTGGATATCACTGATGCGCAATTCGACAAAGTTCTGCAGGAGATTAGAAGTTTCGACTATGCTGAGATGAAGTAAGGCGGATGAGTTCCATCACTGCACAAGCACGAGTACTTACCCGGTAGACACCCCGACACATGGCCAAGAAAAAAAATCAACCTGTCGAAGTCCGAATCGAGATCGATGGGCTCAACGTTAGCGCCGTGCCGAACAAGCACAGCGCCGAATTCGAGCGCTTGCTCGAGCAACGGGGTGCCGAATCCTTCGTTTTTATCCCGTTGGCGAGACTGGGTAAAAAAGGACGGCGACTGTTCGGCAACCCGGCCGCCACGGCCCGCAAGAAGGCAAAGTTACCGGCGCTCGATTGGTACGACGGCGAACTGCGAAGCCTCGATGACGACCATGCGGTACCTGGCGTTCTTGCATTCGATATTCGACGGCGCACCGCTCGCGAGATTGCCGAGGCGGTGGGCGTGAATCAATTCATATGGGGTACATCCGGTGCGCCGGTCGAAACGCATGACGTCAAGATATTCGAGGACGACACCGGCCGTTCCTGGAAGTCATCGCGGGCCCGCGCAATTGTCGGGCTGTCGGATATGGCGGTCTCGGCGCGACATATTGCGGCCCTACCGACGGCGGTCGAGGAGTCGCAGACGACAATGGAGAAGTTCTGGCGGCTGGTGGCCATCGTCCTTGGTGCCGCGATCGCTGCTGGCGCGGTGAAAGCCGTCCTTTTTGCGCTGCTGAGCTCGGATGGATCGACGTCATGGCTGGCGTCGATCATAAACGTCCTGTTTTATCCGTTCGTAATCCCGGCGGTTTTCGTGGGCGTCTACCTGCGAGTGCTGATGCAAAGAGGTGAGAAGCAGGCACGCGATTTTACGGCCGCGGAAATAGAGGAAAACTGGATCAAGGTGGCGCCCCACCTGCTCGCCCTGTGGGCCCTGTGCTGGATGGCTGTTGTGCTGCTCACCTGGCTGCAGTCCGTTCCCAGTACCGATCTTGGCCTTCTCGGGCGCACCAGCGGCGTGACGACGTCGTTTATCATCTGCGTCTGGATGTTGCTGCCCATCGCCCATTCTCAAGACGTCGAGACGCTATTCAAGTCTGCGTTCGAATCGGGGATCGCTGCGGCGGTGTCTATAGTCACGATCAAGCTGTCGCTGTACCTGACTAACCTGGTCACTGACGCGGTGTTTGGTGTCCTCACGAATCTGTTGCCGTTCGAGATTCCCGAACGACTACAGCAGCTCATTAGCTCGGTCATCAATTTCGGCGCAGAGGTGTTTTTTGTGGCTGTGTTGCTGGGTTACGCCTGGTCACGAACGCGGCAGCAGTTTATGCGGTTGTGAGATCGCTCGGGGTCTCGCTAGCGGGTACTGACAAATTAACTTTCCAGCTCAGGCGTCGTTAAGTTGTCAGTACCCTTCGCCGGAAACGCTCTTTCGGAGTGAGTGCCGATCCAGTACCAGTGAGGGCAGAGAGTAGCGCCTCGATTTCGGTGCGCGCGCCCTTTCAATAATCATCGACGCCGTCTGCATCGCGGCACCCAGGCGGTCGCGCACGGCAATGCCACCCCGGTAGTTGGCCGCCAGATACAGGCCGGGCTGTGTGACCAGCAACTGTTGCAGGCGCTGCATGCGCCTGCAGTAATCGCCGTGATATAGCGGCATGGCACGACGGTGGCGATCGATGCGCACCATTTCGGGATCCGAGCGAATCCCGAGCAGCGGCCGTAACGCCTTGATCGCCGCATCCAGCAGGCGCGCGTCGCTCCAGGCGGTAGTGCCTGGGTAGAGAGCTCCGCCGACGAAATTGCTCAACAAGGCCCGACCCGCTGGCGCGCGCCGGTCGAACAACGAGCTCATCCACATCGAACCGATCAACGGCGTGCCGCCTAGTCCCTGCGCAAGAAAGCCATTGCCATCCAGCGGATGCTCGATCGCGCCACGGTCGTATCCGGTGTGCACGACATTCAGTGACGCGTACTCGATTCCATCCAGTAGTGTCGAAAGTTCGGCGCTCTGCTCACGCAGCAGGTTCGCCGCTGTGTAGGCCGGCGTACTCAATACGAGTTGCGCGGCATGCACAACGCGCTCGCCCGTAGTCGTGCGTGCCGCAACGCGCCAGCCATCGCGGCTGCGCGACAAAGCGGTAACCGTGTGCTCGCCTCGAAAGCAGACACCCTCAGCGTTCGCGAGCCTTTGTGCCAGTGTTTCCATGCCGCCCTGAAATGAAAACGCTTCAGTGGCCGTGGCCGTCTTGCGTCGCAGCACCCGGTGTACGAATGCACCCATCGCGATACTGCCGTATTGCTGTTCCAGCGCAACGAGTCTCGGCAGGACCGACTTCGCATTCGCGAGCTCCGGATCGGACGCCAAAATGCCGGCGACATAAGGACCCATGGCTTTGTCGAGCACTTCGGGGCCCAGCCTGCGCCTTACGAACTCGCCAACGGTTTCATCGCGGTGCCCGCCCTTCGCGATGAAGGGCTCCAACAGCATGCGCAGCTTGGCACGTGTACTCCACACATCCGACAAAACCAGTGCGCCCATTTTCATGGGTATTTCCTTGAGTTTGGAACCACTAACGACGTAGCGATGATCGACTTCAGCGCGCGACTGTTTCGCGTTGTTCAGACCTGCATCTGCCAAAAAACGGTTAACGTCGGGTCGGAAGTTCAGCAGCATGGCCGCGCCCTTTTCGGTGACGTAGCCATTCTGGCAATGGCTCTGTATCTTGCCACCAGGCCGGGACTCGCGCTCCCACACCTCGACGCGCATGCCGTTGCGGGCGAGTCGTTGCGCAACCGCCAGCCCGGATATGCCACCGCCTACGACCAACGCTTCGGTGTCGTTCATGCTCCCGGCCTGCGTGGCGGGCCACCGCCGAAGCGACGCGCCGTCAACGTATCCAGGTGATCGGTGGTCACCACGTCGGCACCCAGTTCAGCGACGAATGCCTCGGCGCGCCTGCGTATCATTCGCTGCAGAAATCCCGGCACCCTCGAGAGTCGGGTTTCGGCCTGTTCGGACCAGCGAATGCCGGCGGCGACATCCGTCAACGGTTCGATGACCGCCCCACCCTCCGGCACATACCCGCAAAACGGATCGGCGTCCATGAGGTCGCCTCCAGCTGCAACGGGTCGTGCGCGGCAGCCGCTACAGAGTTTGCGGTATTCGCAGGCACCGCAGGCGCCCGCGAGCTTGGGGTCCCTGAGACGCTGGAAATCGACCGCATCCCGCCAGATGTCCGCGAATGCTGCTTGCCGAATGTCGCCAAGCTCCGTCTCGATGTACGGACAGGCTGTCACCGCGCCCTCCGGCGTGACGCGGCAATAGTGTGTGCCGGCAATGCAACCGTCACCGTCGTTGCCGCTGATCCGATTCAGCAATGCGTCCGGGTGCCGTTGCAACGCGATGCGCTTGAAATGTGGAGCGCAGCGTGGGCGAATAATAAGCTCCGGATACGCCTTCTGCGCATCGATGAGCTCCGCGAGCACGCGTTCATAACGACTCACAGATAGGTCGGAAAAAGTGCTGCCGCGGCCAGTGCAAACGAGGAAGAAGACATTGAATACGCGCGCGCCACTCTCGCTGGCGAACTCGATCATTGTCGCGATTTCGTCGGCATTATCGTCGGTCACCGAGAAATGGATTTGAAAGGATAAGTCCTGGCGCCGACACTGCTCGATACCAGCCATGGATTTCGCCCACGATCCCGGTTTGCCCCGGAAGCGGTCGTGCTTCCCGGCATGCAGCGAATCGATGCTGATGCCAACACCCAGCAGCCCCGCGCGCTGCAGCGATGCTACACGCCGTTCGGTCAGCATCATGCCGTTGGTGCCGACAACCATTGCCAGTCCCAGGCGCGCGCCGTGCGCAATGATGTCCTCAAGATCGCGACGCAATAACGGTTCTCCACCCGTCAGCACCACCATTGTGCTGTCGTCGAATTTGGCGACGTCGGCCAGCAGGCTGCACACTTCGTCCGTCGTTAGTTCATCGCCGCTACGCCGCGACAATGCGCCGGCATCCAGATAACAATGTGCACAGGACAGATTACACCGGCGCGTCAGATTGATGGCGAGCAACCGGAGCTCGTTCACTACGACCCGCCTGCGCTCGGCTGCCGAACCCGGTTGCGGGGGTCATCGGGGTCAAGATGGAACACGCCGCGCTCCACCCACTGCTCCCGAACAGCGTCGACCGCCGCCTCGGTTACCCGGTCCATACAACCGCGTATCGCCCAGCCCTCGATTTCCTGCAGTAACATGCCGCGCACCAGTGCCGGTGCTGCCGCGATGCGCTCGCTGGCACCCTCGTCCCAGGGCAGCGTTTTCCTCGCGGTCTTCGAGCCTGCGGCAAAGGTTTGCAAAATTGTTTGTACAAATTCGGTGTCAATCCGTTGCAACCGTTTCTGGCGCGCGATACTTTCGGCTGCGCTCATCATCATCTCGCGACAGAAACCAGCAGGGACGGACTGCAGTTCGCGGCGCGCATTGTCCGACCATTCCGGCGTATCGTCAGCGGCCAAGGCATCGGGCGCAGCCACCGCAGACCCTGCGAACGGGCATTTGCCGGTGCTCCCGTTTGCGGCCAGTTTTTCCATCCCGTCCGTACCGAGCTGTTCCTCCATGGCGGCGCGCGCGGCGCCGAGGCCGGCCTCCACCGCATCGATATCGATTTCCTGCAAGCCGTTGGCCCGCGCGTATTCCTCGACACGTCGCTTCGACAGGTCACGCATGAAGCCCTCCGGCGCCCTCATCAAGCGAGCCAAAGCGGAAGCCTGCCAGTGCGGTGCACTGTTCCGGGAAGCGGCTTCGCGCACTACGCCCGCCGGTATTTCCTCGATAAACGTCGCGATATGTTGCGCGCCGACACGTTTTGCGCCTTCTCCGCGCGCCTTTTTTTCGGCACGCAGACGCACGTTGTCACGCAGGCTCGCATCCGCCACCGCGTCAAGCGCTTGCGTTGCAGTATCGTCCCACGGCATCGCGCTGTCGCCGAATGTCTCAACTATGTCGCGCATCATGTCTTCGGCACGGCTCGGCATGAGCTGCGCCGTCGCCTCGTCGACAAGCCGTTCGGTGACAACCGTGTGCCCCTGTTCCTGCGCGTAGCGCAGGATCGCCACCCTGGCCATGCCCTGCACGAAGTCGGGTGCCCGGGCAAGGCGCTGCTCCGCTTCGTGAGTCCACGATGTGTTTGAGGCCGCGAGCACGTCTATGCGCGGACGGTGCTCGCGCTGGCTCAGAAGCACCGAACATTCGACGTTGCGCAGCAGATTTTCGGCATTGCCGCCGATATCCAGGTCGCGATCCGCGTGCACGCCGAGCTTGCCGATAACCAGCAATGACGGATCGATCTTGCGCACGTAGCGTTCCACGGCATCGTGCGCCTTGCCGTCGAGCAGTTCAGTCAAAATTTCAACCTTGTGTTCGTCGGCAATGGACTGCGCCACTGCCAGGTGGCCGTCATAGATTTTTGCAAGACCGGAGTCGATGATCTCCTCGTGAAGTTTTTCCTGTTCCTGAAAACGAAACACCTTGCTCGCCTCTTCGGACAGCACGCCGGCAATGCGATTGAACGCCACATAGTGATAGTACGGGTCGAACGACGAGATAACGTGCAAGGGAACCTGCCACTCGCGTGCCAGGCCCATTGCCGTCAGCAGGCCGCCAAATGCCCGGGTCGAACCGTCGATCGCAACGACGATTGGGCCGCTGTCCAGATCACGGTGCGGGTCGCGGATCACCAGTGTGTCGATCTTGGCGCGCCGGACAACTCGGCCACAGACCGTGCCCAACCGACTACCATCGATCGCGCCCAGACCGAGCGCGCCGATCACCAACAAATCATGCGCGCCGCAGTTCGCTTCGTCGGCCAGCGCCCGATAATTCTTACCCTCCAGCGAGCAAGTCACGAACTGGGTTTCCTGTTCCTGGCAGGCACGCTGAGCCTGCTCGAGATACGAGTCGGTGATGATTGACAGGCCCCGCGTGATCAAGTCATCGTGCACATCGCGTTGCCGCTCCAGCTCAGATTCTTCACGATATTGTTCGGGCAGGCCGCCCTCCATTTGCCGAAAACGAAGATCATGCATTTTTGCGGCATATACATGGGCACCCGTAATGTGGGCGTCGTTTCTCATTGACGCCAGACGCAACGCCATGGATGTCCCATGGTTGGCATGATCGGATGAGTCCAGTGCGAGCAGGATCGCCCGGTAACCCTGCAAAGAATCGACCGTCGTTGCCCCGGGATCGGTTTCCAGTGATTGCATGGATACGGTCATTGCGATGCCTCCCGGTTGTGGCTGCTTACGAGGTGATTTGCGGGCCAGGAACTCCGCTGACGTCTTCGAGGAAATCGCGCATTTCCTTCAGATCCTGAAAATATTTTTCCTGCCCGTTCTGTACGTGGCGAATACGTCCACGCCAACTGACGTTTCCGTTCGGGCCGTATTCCAGCCAAATCCGGGCAACGAAGGAATCCGCGCAGTGTGGCGTACCTTTGTCCATCAGGTGACTCCGACAATTGACGATGCCGTAGTGATACACCGCAGCAGTAACAATCCAGTAACGCGTGGTGGCAGCCGCATGTCGCGTGGACCGCCGGGTGTTACTGGGGTGTTACCGCACCATGATACTAAACAGGCCTTGTAATCAGGAGGTGTCTCATGAACAGGATTCAATGGCGTGTTGTCGTGTCAGGCGGTTTGCTGCTGTTCGGCGCGACATCGGCGGGAGCGGCCTACACAGTCGTCGAGGGTGGCGTTACGGACGCCGGGTCAGTCACCGGTCGGGTGGTTTTCGATGGCACTCCGCCGGCGCCCGCGACACTGGTTGTCGACGAAGACGCGGAGGCCTGTGGTGGTAACCGGCCTGCCGAAGATCTCCTTGTTGGCGCGGACGGTGGCATCCAAAACGTCGTGCTCAGCATCGAAGGCGTTCAGGCGGGTAAGGACTGGGACTTCTCGGAAGAATTCGTTTATGACCAGAATCAATGCCGGTTCGTGCCGCATGTACTTCTGGTCAAACCACAGGTGTCCGGAGTGGTTAAGAACAGTGACACTGTCGGCCACAACTTCCACTCCATCAGCAAGGGTATTTTCAACACCAACAAAAAAATCAACGCGGCTGCGCAAATGGCGGTGCCGGGAAACAAGTTGCGCCGGCCCGGCGTCGTCAGAATTAAGTGCGACATTCATTCGTGGATGTCCGGCTGGTGGTACGTCGCGGCATCGCCCTACACGGTATTGACGGCTGCGGATGGCTCGTTCTCCTTCACTGGCGTTCCTGCCGGCACCTACACGGTCAAGATCTGGCACGAAACGCTCGGCAAATCTGAACAGACGGTGGTTGTGGAAGCCAATCAGGCAACGGAACTCAATGCCAGTCTGAGTCAGTAACGCGAGGACGCGACACGCGGCGGCCGCGTGATCGCGCCGCCAGGCGAGGAAACCGATGCAGCATCAGGACAATTCGGAACAGCTGCTGCAGCTCGCGGTGCATGCCTCGCCGTCCGGGATTCTCATCGTTGGTCGCGACGGGAAAATCGTGTTTGCGAACCGGGCGTTGGTCGACATGTTCGGCTACGTCACTGATGAGCTCATTGGCGAAGCCATAGAAATACTGGTGCCCAGCGCCGGTGTCGACGCACACCGGCGACACCGCGAAGCCTTCGCCATGAATCCGTATCCGCGCGTAATGGGACGCCAGGAACACTTCGACGCCGTGCGCAAGAATGGTGATGTGTTTCCCGTAGAAATTGGATTGCGGCCCGGCGAAGTGATTAACGAAAAGATGGTCGTGGCGACCGTTATCGATATTACGCAGCGAAAATCAACCGAAGACAGGCTGCGTCGACACGAGGAGCATCTCGAGGAACTTGTCGAGGAGCGTACTCGCGCACTGCACGCGGCGCAGGTTGAAAAGGAGCGGGTAACCGAGCGCCTGATTCAGACCGAGAAACTCGCCGCCATTGGCACGCTGGTGAGCGGTATCGGGCACGAGATCAATAATCCTCTGTATTTCATCCTGGGCACGGCCGAGGCGCTCACGAATGAAACCGACTCTGCCGCACGTCAGCGTTATAGCGACGAGATTATCGAGCATTGCCGTCGGATCGCGGCGACCGTGAGAAATCTTTCACAGTACGCGAGGCCCGGAGCAAGTCACAACATGGAGCTCATAGACCTCAGTGATGTGGTCGCTGCAGCACTCCAGACCGTAAAGCGCTCTCCGGGGGCTGACAGGGTTGACATAGAATGGACGGCCAAGCCCGCGGTCGCGATACGTGGCAAAGCCGAGGAGCTGCAGCAGGTACTGTTTAATATCATCCGCAATGGTATTCAGGCCTGCGGTGCAAACGGCGTTGTCCGGATCGAGACGCGGGAAGATGATGCAGAGGTAGCGGTTAGCATCAGCGATTCCGGCCCCGGCATCCCCGAGAGCCACCGCAAGCAGGTCTTCGATCCTTTTTTTACCACCAAAGGCCCGGATGATGGCGAAGGCCTTGGCCTGTATATCGTACAGCAGATCGTATTGAAGCACGGCGGAGACATCGACCTGGACAGCGATGGACACAGTGGCACAACTTTCACGGTCCGGTTTCCGGTTGCCGAAACAAACGAGGGATAATTATGCAGCATCACCTATTGATACTGGATGATGAGGAAGACATCCGTACCGTCATTCGCCGGCAACTGGAAGGTACACGGTTCGAGGTCCTCGAGGCAGCAGACGCGGAGCAGGCGATGGACATACTCCGCGACTACGCACTGACGGTCGAAGTGATCATCTGCGATGTCAGAATGCCAAAAGTCAGCGGCGTGGAAGCGGTCAGTTACTTCCGACAGTCGCACCCGACCAAACCGATCATTGTGTTGACCGGTTTTCCGGATATCGACCTCGCCGTTGACTTTATGAAGGCCGGCGTGGCCGATTTTCTCGTCAAGCCGGTGGAAAAGGAAAAACTGGTTGCCGCCGTCGAGAAGGCGGCGAGCACGCATAACCTGTTTGTCCCGACCGATGTTTAGCCCGATTCGCTACTGCAGGGACAAGCTCGATGGTTTCGACCGTTTCGTGATCGCCGGCGGCATCGTGAACCTTGTTGTCATCCTGGTACTGGTCGGCTACTGGCTGCTTCACTGACGCTCAACTTGACGCCGCTGCACCCGCACCAGCCAGAGACCGGCAAATAGCGTCAATATCGCCAGAGCAGGCGGCACGCCATAAACCCGACCTTTATCGAGGGCTGGTGGTAGCAACAGCCAATACCACGGCGTAAACGTGTGCCTCGCGCCCGTCTCGCCATTATTGCCGTCCCAGTTCGCAAATGACACGGGAATAAACTCGCCTTCGTCGAATCGAATATCCGCCGAGCCACCCGGATCACGCGATCGTTTCATGATGACCTGCCAGCGTCCGCGCTGCCACTCGCCAGTCGCGAAAACGCCACCATCCGCGGGGTTTTCTGCCCCGTTTCGGGGACTTGGTCGCACGTCCGGTCCACTGGCATCGAGCACCACAGTGCGCGCGGGCGACGGCGGCTCGACCGAGCCGGCACTCCAGTGCCAGATCGTCGTGTGATGCCGAGCATCGCCGTGCCGATACAACGGCTTTTCTACCGGCGCATTGGAATAGGCGCCGGACTGTGGCAATTGAATGGCTACGGCGTCGCTGAACATCGTGCGATCCGCGCCCGCCGGAAATCGACTGCTAACCGGACCACCGGGAATACTCTCGGTGCGGTCGTTCACGTCAAGCAAAAAGGCAATATCGGTGTCGTTGTAAAGCGCGCGCACCGTTATCGAATTGTTGAGCGGCGTGTACAGGCGCTCTGCCTTAATGAGGTTGGGTACCAGCATAAACGCGCTCGGCGACGCCCGCTTCCAGGCAAGGTCGTCACCACTTGTCGGTAATTCGCCGTCGACGCGCAGGGCCTCGATAACACGTCGCGCCCCCGGCACGGGCGTATCGACGCCCAGCGAATAAGCGAAGTTCGCCACGTGCCAGCGATCTGCCAACGCGATCGCATCCTCCTCGCCATCCTCCGCCGCACGATGGGCGGGCATCGGTGTCCCCGGTATGCCGACGGAAAGACGCGTGTAAATACTCCGAATAACGCTGTCGCGGCTGTCGGACACAGCGGCGCTGCGCCAGCTCCACGGCTTGGTAAGATCGCGAGGCCAGGTACGAAAACCCCAGTCGTCCTCAAGAAATTTGCCAGAGGTGATGTCGCCCCGTCCGTCGCTACCGTGGCATTTCCGACAATTCTCTTCGTACACAGCCGCGCCCGCTGCCACCGAGTCTTCCGAATAAGCAACTTGTCCCTCTGCCGGCTCCTCCTCGGTGATCACACGGTAGTCTGTTTTTGTGTAGCGGCCTTCGTCATCGAAGAGCTCCCAATCCGCGTCCTGCGGTGCCCAGACGGCAGCGATGTCGAAGGACTTGATCAGTGTCACGAGACCATCGATTTGCCGCTCGTCCAACAGCTCCGACCAGCCCGGCATGCTGGTTCCCGGCAGCCCGTTCGCAATCACATCGACGAGGTCCTGGTCTCTTGGCGGCAGGTCGCCGGGTGATGATTTAAACTTGAACATTCCCAGTGTCAAGTCACGCGGCCGTGGATACAGGTAGTCGGCCGCCGGTCCGTCGCCAGCACCCTCGTTACCGTGGCAGACCGCACAGCGGAATTCGTAGATCTCCCTGATGTCCATCTGTTCGCGCCCGGCAATGACCTGGTCTCGCATGCTGCTGACCGCCCGGGAGACGTCCTGGTCCCACATGCGCGGCAATTGCTCGACGTTGTCGTAGAGAAACGTTATGACATTCCAGACGTCGGCCTCGTCCAGCATCTCGTGCCACACCGGCATTGCCGACTTCCAGGGCATTCCGTCCAGTGGCAGGCCGGGCCCCCCCGTGGTGATGCGCCAGAACAGGTAGGATTCCTGTAACTGCGCGATCGTGCCAACGTCGCGAAAGTTGGTCGGCACCGGATCGAGGCCGGCGGCGAAGTGACCTGCGCCGCCGAGCAGGTCTCCGTGGCAATAGAAACAGTTGCGATAGTAGACGGCACTGCCGGCCTGGACGGCATTGCGATAGGTTTCCCATGCCTGATCCGGATCGTCGTCGAGCTGCGACAAGACCTCAATGCGCAGCGCGTTTTCGAGCGTCGCAAGGTCATAGGTCTTGCCGTAAACCCGTACTGATGACGGCGGCGCGGGGTGCACCTGGCGCATCTCCAGCGGAGTCTCCAGCGATGGCTTCACGACGCTGTACGTCAGGTAGCCAACCAGCAGTGGCACAGCCAGCAAGAAAAGCGCGCGCAAAGCAGCGCGATCATCATCACGCAACGTAGCAATTACGGGCGCCCGGAATTCTGCCCAGAGGCGATCGTTGCTCGAAAAGTACAGCAGGATGCCAATGACCGTGATGATCGTGTAGGTGATCATCAACGAACGTGGCAGGAAAGGAGGAAAAGCCCAGCTAAAAAGCAGCAGCGCGACGACCAGCAGTGCGACTGCCCGCCAGAATGCCGTGATTCGCTGCCTCATAACGTTTCGTCCGCCACAGTGAGAAAGGCCACGATCATCTCCAGCTCGCCGACCGTCATCGCTGGAAACTCCGGCATTATGACGATGAATCCGTCACCAATAACGGCCGCCGGATTGGCAATGCTCTCGCGAATTTCTGCCGCACTAAGGCGAGTAGCGATGTCATTCAAATCAGGACCCAGCGCCGCCTGGCTGTCGAGAACGGCATGACAAGCGGCGCATCCGAATTTCACAATCAGCTCTTCAGGGCCTTGCGGTGCAGCCGACGCGGTTACTTCCGCTACCGGCGCAACCGTTGCCGTCGCTACCGGCAGCGGCACCGAAACCGGTTCGCCATCCTTGTCCTGAAGGAAGGCAATGATTGCGTCGATTTCGAGGATCGATAATCCAAGCGGTGCCTTGTCCACAACCGGCATCGGCGATTCGGTATCGTTTGAGCCCTTGGTACCGAACCCTGCGACAACATAGGCACTTGGTTGCAACATGGATTCACGCAGATACTCTTCGGTGTTACCGGCACTGCCTTCGTAGTTCGGATCCGCAATTCGTTGCAGTGATATTTCGGTGACATTGAACTCCAGCATGTCCGGCGCGCGGCCCAGCGCGTTGTGGCACAAGGAGCATGTGCCTTTGCCGGAGTAAAGATCCTCGCCCATTGCGACGAACGACTCCATGGTTAACTCGTCGAGGTTAACGACGTGCTGCTCGGGGGCAGGCCCCTCCATTTGCGGCAACACATAGGCGACAGCGCCGAAGGCGACCACGAGCGCGACGCTGAAACCGAGTGTCTTCGCCAGCACGTTCACGTGACAGCGCCCGCGTGTTGTGACCTTGCATCCTCAGCCACCGGAAGCTGCCGTGTGCCGCTAAGGTTGGCTATCCAGAATATGAAGAGCAGAAAAGCGAGAAACAGCAGCGTCACCAGCGTCACCATGTTGCCCACCGTTTGCAGGGTCGGTATAAAATTGTCTGCAGATTTATCCGGCATGACCGTATAGACGTGCCAGTGTGTGCGTACCGACGAACGGACGTAGCCCATCAGCGCCATTAGCCACGTGAAGGCGATGGGCAACGCGAACAGCGCGTATTGAGATCGTTCGGCAACCCTGCCCCAGGAAACGTGCAGCGTCTTTGCGCCCCGGAACATCAGACTGTCGATCACAACTCCCGCCACTATGACGACAACCGTCGACATCACCTGGATGACGCTCGAACCCACCTTGTACACGGTGTTGGTGAAATAGCCGTAGTAAACGCCGGCGAAAATTATATTGACTATGGCGAAGATATAGATGCTCGCCATCAGCGCATTGCCCCAGTATTGCCACGACACCGTGATGACCTTATCGGCTCGCCGATACAACTGGAATGAGAGGAACGTACAAATCAGCATCAGGAATACGGCGATATTTTTGGCCGGCATGATCCCGAGCGGCCCGAGCACCGGATGATTGCCGCCGCCAAGTTTGACCGCTTCAGCGGTCGTGTAGATCACGTTGTGGGGTGTGACCCAGACCAGGAAACCGAGAATCAGGACCGTCGCAATGTACTTGATCGCCCAGCGGTAGCGATCGGCACCCTCCGAGCGAGCCATGCCGGTCCAGAGATAGTAGTTACCCGCCAGCAGAATGGTGCAAATCAGCACAGCCTGGATGACAAACAACCACGCGAGGATTCCCCCCATTGCGAGGATTCCCATCTGCTGCGAATAAGCGTAAATCTCAGCCATCAGCCAGTAGCCGGCAAACGGCAGTGGCAGGAATGCCAGAATCGAAATAAAATTCGAGCTGTATCCCATCCAGTCGTAGTGGGCTTTTTCCTCTGGCGTTTTTGCGCTGAGGAACTTAAATGCCGCATAGGCGCCGACAATCGCACCGCCGAACGCAACATTCGCAATGACACGATGCAGATTCAGTGGATTCCACAACGGTCCTTTCATGACTTCCCAGATGTTGCCGACGATCGCGCCGGTCTCGGGATCGACGCCGGATGGCGCCATCATGAATGTCGTCCAGGAGTTCGCGACAACCAACAGCGTCGTGCCGACGCCGTTGAGTAACAGTCCCAGTGTCAGGTGCAACCACTTGCGATTGCCATAGCGCAGCGCGTTCCACCCGTAGTAGTAGATATAGAGGAGCATGCTCTCGAGGAAAAACAGTCCGGCGTACACCAGTACCTGGGAGCCGAATGCCGTCATCAAATACGACATCAGGTGTGGGTACAGAAGGAACAGTGCCAACGCCAGCGTGCCGCCGAAAAGCGCCGTAATGGCATAGGCAGTCAGGCTCACTTTCATGAACTCGTGGGCCATGTCGTCGTAGCGATCGTCTCCGGTCCTGAAACCAATGATCTCAATGACGAGCACAAATATAGGCACCGCCAACACCAGCGCTCCAAAAAACAGATGCATTTGCGCAATGACCCAGACAATGCCGCGACTGCTTACGCCGATAGACGGGTAGTCCTCTCGTTGTGGTGTGGGCGCCGGCGATAGTGACGCCGCGGTCGTTCTGGCCACATCGTGCTCATCGGCCGAAACCCCGGTAACGGCGTCGTCACCCTCTGCCGCCGACACCTGCGTCGCTAATCCGCCGCACGCGAGCACAACGAACGCAATGAGCGTCGGCACTGTGGCGAGAAAACCGGCTGACTGGCGCGCCCGGCGGATGCGCCGTGGTGTGATGAACGCCATCATTGCGCCGGCGTCAGGTCCCAGTTGAGCGGCAGACCCTGCATACCCATCACCGCATGGTCAAGCAGGTAGAAAATCACCAGTCCGACAACGATCGCCAGCAGCCAGACGACCAGCCGGCTGGCCTTTTTCTCATTTGCAATCTCGGTCACGAAAAACTCTCAGCCGTGCTGCACGGCGACGCCGCCGGAGTAGATAACCAGCCACCAGAAAAAAACCAGGATCACGAGCAACGTGCCCGCAAAAAGCCAGGGGCCCCATTTCGTTTCTCCGGCAAGTCCCATGTCATCCAGCCCTCAGCCGTTGATCACCAAGCTGCGGTGGTAACACGTCCGAGTGACAAATCAGTAACAGGCGGCGGTGTCTTTGACGAGGCTCCGGTACAGACGCTGTGTTTGCGGCATCGGTTCCACCCCGAGTTCCCGGGCAAGAACCTGCTGGCAGGCAACGTATTGGGCCGCGGCCTGATCCGAATGACCCAGCCGTATCAGAAAGTCCATTAGCGTGGCATGAAAACTTTCGCGGCAGGGCTCCTCGACCAGCGCTCTGCGGCAAAGCCGTGCGGCCTCGGCGAACTCGCCGGCGCTGGCGTAGCACTGCACGATATCCGCCAACATCTCCAGATGCAGTTCACGCAGACGCTCCCGTTCTTCCGCGCACCAGTCGGCAAAAATATCTTCCTCGAGATAGTG
>Ga0255049_10000585_pt1 | contig 22307 bp, 20 predicted proteins | sample JV7_2_3_MG_FD_183615 | JGI IMG/M metagenome (GOLD analysis project Ga0255049, IMG submission 183615) | Seawater microbial communities from Jervis Inlet, British Columbia, Canada - JV7_2_3 | ecosystem: Environmental > Aquatic > Marine > Inlet | place: Canada: British Columbia | collected 2016-10-06
TACAGGTTCGTCACTGCGTGGATCACGCTCCTCTACGCGGTCACACGGATACGATACCCGGTGCACGCAAGCATCGGTCAGACGGTGTGGAGAGCCTTGCTTGTGGGCGCACTCTAAAGTGCAGCAGACATATTCGGCTTCATCCAGACCCCGTCCACGACAGGACGTTCCCCTCAAGCCCTCCGAGTATTCAGTGCGAAGCTAGCTCACGCCGCACGTTTCTCGGAGTGCCGTTGGAAATCATTGCCGTCGATCCACATGCGATGGAGGATGACGGCGAGTTTTCTGGCCACCGCAACGGTGGCCTTACGGTGACCTTTGGTTTTCATCAGTTTGACGCCCCAGGCTTTGAGCGAAGAGGCCTCTTTCTGGCGGGTGATCAGAGAGTGGGCGGCGATATACAGCGCACAGCGTACGTCTGTGTCGCCTTTACGCGAGATACGACCGTCGTAGTCTGTCTCACCGGATTGCTGTCGCTTTGGTGTGAGGCCGAAATGGGCGGCGACGAGCCGTGAGTTCTTGAACCGAGTCGGGTCGTCGACGCCGGCCTTGAACGTCAATGCAGTCACCGGACCCACGCCGGGCACGGTCATGAGGCGTTGGCACACGGCATCCTCACGCGCCATGCGCCTGACCTGGGTATCGAGCTTCACATAGGCCTGATAGAGCATGCCACGCAGCTCGAGCATCGGCAGTAACGCTTCCTTGAACGTCGGGTCGGCCTCGATCCGTTCTCTGACCACGTCCTCGAAGGTGCCGTGGCTGAGGTGGGGCGGTAGCTTGGTGCCGAAGATTCGCAGCAAGCCCCGGAGCTCGTTCTCAAGGTCAATGCACTTCTTCAAGATGACCCGCCGGCTCGAGAGCATCGCCCGTACCTGATGACTGCCGACACTCTTCACGTGGACGGGCCGATACCAGCCGGTGCGAAGTAGTTGAGCGATCCCTCGGGCGTCGTTCTTATCGGTCTTGTTGCGCATCGCCTTCAGCGCATCACTGACGTGATGGGCCTCGAGGCACATCACCGGATAGCCCGCTCCAGTCAAACCGTAATGTAGATACTGCGTGAGCATCCCGGCTTCGAAGCCAATCAACTCAATCTCCCCATCGAACGCCTCCAAGCACTCGACGATGTTTTCTACCTCAGAAGGTATTTTGGCTTCGAAGTGGTAGTTCCCCTGATCGTCGATGATGCACACGGCTACCGAGCGTAGCGAGACATCTAAAGCTGCGTAATACGTCATGGTATTCTCCTTGTTCGTGCCAAACGCACACGGTGAGGTTACAAGGAGCTTGATCTGTTAATGATCTGCCCGATTACAGATGCTTGTGGCCGAAAGCAGACGTCGGTTAACGGTTAATATGCATGGTGATGCACAAAACGGGGTAGGGGATCTTTATCGTTCCTTAACGGCGACTTTGGGTTCCAAAGCGGACGTTTTTTTAGATAGAGTTAGAATCAGTCTTATAGTCCGCTAACGACCCATTCGAGACACTCTGTTGGCTTCAGGTTTTTCCGCTGACCAGTAAGCGACTAGACTATTAGTACGTGTTCCTGAGGGGGATTTCTATGCGTTGGCGCTTGTTTAGGCTCAATTGGTCCTACGGGCTCGGCGAGCTGTTCATAGTCATCGCCGGTGTCTTGATTGCGCTCTCAGTCGAGCAGTGGAACAGCGATCGATTGGAACGAGTTCAGGAAGTATTGATAATCGAACGCCTTATTTCTGATCTCGAAGAGGATTTGCGCGGCATTGAGCTTGGGCTAAGCCTCCTTCCGAGAAAGGACGAAAGCCTACAGCGAGTTTTTTCTGTCTTAACCTCTACCGGTTCAGAGCCAGAAGATATAGCTGGCTTTCTTGGCGATGTTATTTATGGAGCACAATACGGCTGGAATCAGAATATCGCGCGCCGAACGACGATCGACGAGCTATTGAACTCAGGCAGGTTCGGTCTAATCCGGGATACAGAACTTCGTACAAAGATTTCGGACTATTATTCGTCGGACAGAAGCGCAAACGATCGAATCGAAGAAAGGGAAACGCAGTATCCTAATATTTCCTACCAGCTAGTTACTAGAGTGAACGAGTTTGAGCTAGACCCCGGCCTCAGCAGACCACAACTTGAGCGATTGGCCGCAAGCGTATTCGATTCTTCACTCCTCAATCACGTCATTGCCGAGATCAATTTTTCCCGTTTTGTACGCCTAAGGCTCATTGGCCTATAGACAGAGTGTGATGACCTTGTTGCGGAGCTTCAAACTTATCTGGAGACTCTGAAATAGGTGACATGCAAACGGTCACAGTTAGCCAAACATCACCGTTAAAAATGTTAATGTCGGCCTAGTAACGGATCACCCTTACCGCCCCGAAGTCGCCGTTAGCGGACACCAGGGAAATTGCGAGGAACTACCAAAAAATGGACATGAAGCTACTAGTAACGGTCTTCGGGATCGTGTTTCTCGCTGAACTTGGTGATAAAACGCAGCTTGCGACGCTTCTCTTCGCGTCCAAATCGCCCGGGAATCTAATAGCAGTATTTCTAGGAGCCTCAGGCGCTCTAATCCTCGCTTCAGCGATTGGAGTAGCTGCTGGCGGCATAATTTCCCAGTACGTTAATCCAAAGCTACTTTCGTACGTAGCGGGTGCAGGCTTTCTCGTGATTGGAGTCTGGACCATCTGGCAAGGTAGTAATTTGGCTTGAGGCTCATGAAGTCGTATATGGATGAATGGCCGGATCTGGCCGATTGTTCCCGTTAAGAATCTCCTTAACATAGGCATTCTTAACGTCCCGTTAGCGCCAGATTGGAGGCATAACGTCATCGGATTGTTGCGGTTGGAATGCTGTTGTCCAGAGGATTAAATGAAAATATAGTTTCCACAGATTTAGCTTTTATCCGGGAAAACCCGGGTTAGTTGGCGAGATCAAATTATATATCCCCGAGACCGAAGAGGAGGAAGGAATGGCGCTGGAATGGATCAACCCGTCCGACGTTTACGAGCCCAACCGCAGCAACTATACCCAGGTCGTCAAGGCGACCGGCAGCACGCAGGTTCACGTCGCCGGCACGGTGCCGTGGGACAAGGAAAAGAACCTCGTCGGCGCCGGCGACATGAAGGCTCAAGTTATCCAGATCATGGACAATATCGGGAAGTCCTTGGCCGCGGCCGGCGCCAAACCGTCGGACGTCGTGCGCATCTGCGTCTACGCCGTCGACGTAGATCGCTACATCCAGGAAGGGGCGGCGGAAGTGGTCAGGTTTTTCGGCGACACTAAGCCGGTCTCGACCACCTTCGAAGTCGCCCGCCTGGTCCGTCCCGATTGGCTTGTCGAGATCGAGGCGACGGCGATCGTCGACTAACTTCCGGGCAGGGCGGTGCAGGGCGAGCGTCTGGAGGCCGAATTTGCCGACCGCAAAGGCGGCTTGAGCGGCCGCCGGTAAACAATATGCTGCCCTGGCCGCCGAGGACCTAATGTCCGCTTATGAAAGCAGCCATCGAGACCGCGTCTGAATCGCTGTTCCTTAACGTCTGCTTTGGGGGACAAAAGCGGACATTCATCTTTCCCAGCGGGAGGCATTCAGGCTGATTCTAGTTGATTCCGGGTTTTCTGCGACGCTGAACCGGGTAGAATCAGCCTCGACAGTCTTAGGGGGAGCGGTATGCCCTCATTCTTCGGGGAACTGAGACGCAGAAACGTTTTCCGGGTGGGTATCGCCTACCTCGCCGCGGTTTGGCTGCTAATCCAAGTCGCGGACGTCGTCCTATCGAACTTCGCTGCTCCTGCGTGGATCATTCAGGCTCTGATTTTCTCGCTGGCACTTGGTTTCCCTTTCGTTCTGGCGCTGGCATGGTTCTATGAGCTGACGCCAGAGGGCGTTAAGGCTGCGTCAGATCTGGAGGTCGTCGAAGGCGTCAAGTTCACGGGGCGCAAGTTGGATTTCGCCATCATCGGGCTGTTGGTACTAGCCGTCGGGTTCCTGCTAGGCCGCGACTATGTGCTGGATAGACCCGGGGACCTCGTTCTCACAGACGAGAACCAACCCTCCATAGCCGTCCTGCCGTTCGTTAATATGAGCTCTGACCCCGAGCAGGAATATTTCTCCGACGGCATCTCTGAGGAACTACTCAACCTCTTGGCCCAGGTCCCTAATTTCCGGGTCATCTCCCGCAGCTCTGCGTTTGTCTTCAAAGGTAAGGCGATCGACATTCCCACGGTGGCGGAGCAGTTAAATGTCCGCCATGTGCTCGAGGGATCTGTTCGTAAGTCCGGTGATGAGGTACGTATTACTGTTCAGTTGATTGACGCGCGCTCCGATTCGCACCTCTGGTCGGAGACGTACGATCGGACCCTGGAGGATATATTCGCCGTTCAGGACGAAATCGCTGCGAGCGTACTCGAGCAACTGCAGGTCACACTACTGGGTGCCGCGCCAGAGCTCGACCCGACCGATCCGGAAGCTTATGCGCTGTATCTACAGGCGCACCACATTCTCAATCAGGGCCTTACGGACGCGTTCCCCGTTGCCGAAAGAGCCCTGAACCAGGCGTTGGCTATTGACCCGGACTATGTCCCGGCGTTATTGGAGTTAGGCTGGCTCTACTGGAGTGAAGCGACACGGGAATTGAGACCGCGGCAAGAAGCTCTTCGGCTTTTCCGCAGGCTCCTCGAACAGGCACTGGAGGCGGACCCGGAAAGTGGGCCTGTGCACGCGACGTTGGCATGGATCGGGGATGGTGAGCTATCCGATGTGGCCCGGCATGCCGAGCGAGCGATGGCGCTAGATCCGACCAATACGGATAGTCTGCAGCTTATGATCGGAGTGGTGAGGAACCTGGGCTACCCCGAAGAAGCGCTTTATCTCGCCGAGTACGTCGTGGCCAGAGACCCGACCTGCATCCAATGTCTCCGCAGACTCGCTGAGGCATACCAGATTGCCGTGCGTCTGGATGAAGCGGAAGCGACGATCCGTACGTCGCAGAGCCTCAGCCCAGGGCGGGACCCCGAGCACGATACTCTCGCTGGGATATTGTTACTTAAGGGCGAGCCGACGGCGGCGCTGGCTGAGTACGAGCAGATCGACGACGAAGAAGATCGGATCCTGGGCATAACGCTCGCGTTATACGATCTCGGTCGACAGGAAGAATTCGAAGCGAGTTTCGAAGAGCTGCAAGAGACCTGGTCACGGAACGCATTAACCGTATACGCCCACATGGGTGAGGCCGACCTCGCCTTCGAAGACCTGGATCGTCGCCTCGACTCCGGGGGTTCCCCGACTAGGATCGCCTACGACCCGTTTTTCAGCAAGATGCGCGCGGACCCGCGCTGGCCGGGGGTCCTGGAGCGAATGGGCGTATCACCCGACCAGCTCAGGGCGCTGGATTTCCAGATCACGCTGCCGCAGTAACGAAAAAGGGAGCCGTTTCGATTCATTACGTCGGCCGACATTCGAACATTCAGCTTTTTCCGGTGCCGGGTCATTTGAGAACATCGTCAATCAACGTCCGCTTATGCCGAAAGCAGCCGCTCGCTCACCGTTAATATGCAAGAGCATTGCCAATTCTTTCGAGCGCCTCTCCAATCATCCGGATAACTAGATCGCGAGATACTAATGACCAGAGTGTGTTTTCTGTTTGCCATTACAGTGCTGGGCGCCGCCGGCGCATTTGCGCAATCGCAGGACGTTGAGCGCAAGTACGTTATCGACGAACGGGGTCGGGAGCGAGCGTTTTCGCGTGCTGTTTCGACGATCGGTGGTGAAATTGTGTGGCTTGCGGGTCAGACTGCGACCGTTAGTGCCAATGGTGGGTCACTCACCGGAGATTTTGAGGGCCAGACACGCGAGATTTTCCGGATTCTGAGCGAGCGTCTCTCAGGCGTCGGTGGATCGTTGTCCGACATCGTGACGATGACGGTGTATATCAGCGACACGCGCTACGGTGATCAGTTCGTTGATCTTCGTAAACAATATTTCGATAACGACCAGTTCCCATCGAGTGCCCTGATCACGGTTGTCGGCTTCGCTCGACCGGAGATCTTGATTGAGATCAAGGCAACGGCCGTCGTCGCCGTAGACGGAGGATGAAAATTCGCGATTGGCCAGCGGGATGTCCGCTTCTGGCCGCAGACATCGGACTTAGTGTCCCAAGAAAAATACACGACTAATATTAGAGCGCACTGACAATACGAAAACTAAAGGAAACCTTGAAATGAAACAAATCCTGACAACACTCGCATCGTTCATTCTCATCGGCCTGTGCTTGCAACCTCTATCCGCAGCCGCTCAGGGGGCGGCCGAGAACATGAATTTCTTTGTGACTAGTGTCGGTCCAGGTGATGGAGCCGATTTGGGAGGTCTCGCCGGTGCGGACGCTCACTGTCAATCACTGGCGGAAGCTGCGGGAGCGGGAGACGACACTTGGCAGGCTTACTTGAGCGCCAGCGAAGCCGGCGGTGAGCCGGCGATCAATGCGCGGGGTCGGATTGGCCAGGGTCCTTGGAGCAACGTACAGGGGGTTCTGATTGCCGAAAGCGTAGAGGAGCTTCACAGCGACAGCGCCAATATCAGCGAAGAGACCGCGCTCACCGAAACAGGCGAGACACCGTCACGGCACGATATGTTGACCGGTTCCCAGTTGGATGGGACAGCCTATCCAGCCGGCGATAATCGTACTTGTCAGAATTGGACGAGTAACGGAGAGGGCAGTCCCTGGGTCGGTCACAGTGATCGGAGAGCCCGTGGGGTTCCAGGATCGCCGTGGAACTCAGCGCACGCGAGCGCAGGCTGTAGTCCGGCGGATTTGCGCAGCACGGGTGGGGACGGCTTGTTCTACTGCTTCGCAATAGACTGAGACGGCACTTTGCCAAGAGTAGATCGTCAACGGTGGTGAATGTCTGCTCCTGGCCGGTAGCAGGCGTCGGCTAACAGTTAATATGCATGGGAAAGCATATCGCGGGAGTCGATCCAGTTCTGTCGTTCTCAAGGTTGAAGGGAGGAGGCTAAGAATATGCACGCGGCAGTAAAGCGAGTGGTCTTCTACATGTTGTTGGCTGTGGTCTCGATGGGTCGTCGCAGCACTTACTTCGGCGGTTCTTCGACAGTGAGATCATAATCTGGCACATCCAGAGGAGTGAATTTAATGCGCAAGGTGTACACGAAACTATGTCAGATTTTATTACCGGTGGCGCTGCTGACGGGAGTTATAGCAACTATCTCTGATGCCGCTGATCCGCTGCTTCGGCAGTACTACACGGACGAGCGCGGCGAGCTCCGGCTGTATTCCCGCGCCGTTGTAACTGAAGGCGGGAGCACAGTGTGGCTGGCGGGTCAGACGACGCTGGAGGACGCTGAAGGAAACTCAATCGCCGGCGACTTTGGGGCGCAGGTTCGGGAAAACTTCCGACTTATAGAGACGCACTTGGATCAGTTCGGGGGAGATGTCCACGACATCGTCACGATGACCGTCTATGTAGCAGATGTTCGCAATGCGGATGAATATCTTGTGGCTAAGGAGGAAATCTTCGGGGATGGTCCGTATCCATCAAGCGCTTTTATCGGTGTCTACGGGTTTTCCCGCTCGGGTGTGGAAGTTGAGGTGAAAGCGGTTGCCGTCGTCGGCGACTGACCCGCTGGAGAGTACGCTTATCGCATTAAACGATCTCCGGCGAACCCACTGACGCGATATAGGCGAAAGTACGTATTGTTCGGCTGTACCGGCAGGCACACGGTCAGGCGGCTACCGGGCGGGCTTCCGTGCCGGCACGGAGTGGACCAGATAATCTCACCTGAACACGTCGGGAGGTGGCCACAATGAATGGATCGACCAAGGTGCTGAGCATTGCTGCGCTCCTTCTGGCAGCAACGACGGGCTACACGCATCATTCTTTCGACTATCACTTCGATCGATCGCAATCGGTAACGATCGAGGGTGTAGTAAAAGAGTTCCGTTTTATTAACCCGCATGCGCATCTCATGGTCTACGTAGCCAATGAGACTGGTGAGACCGAGGAATGGGATTGTGCGATGGGCGGATCGAACGGGCTGGCAAGGAATGGTTGGACCGAAGAGGTATTCGCTCCCGGTCAGGCGATTACCGTCACAGGATCAGCCGCTCGGCGAGACAATACCGGCTGCGCCTATTCCGTCGGCATCTTGGCCGACGGTACTCGCATCGAAGCGGGGCAGATCTTGTCGACAGAAGGCAATGAGGCGAACGCCGACGTTGCTTCCGCCAGGGCTGTGCCTGACAGTGTCCCCAACCTGCGCCGCGTCTGGCAGGGCACAGCGGGTATGGGCATGGGTGGTCCGCCGGGTCCTGATGAGGCGAATCCTTACGAGTACCTCCTATCAGAGGCTGGTCACGCGGCATTAGCAGCGTACGATCCGGTCACCGATGATCCTGCGCTGCAGTGCAGCCCGGTCAGTATCAGTCGCTTGTGGGGTACCGGGAGCCCGGTGCAGATAGAGCAACGCGAGGACGTCGTAGTCATTCGTCATGAGTGGATGGACGCCGAGCGAACGGTGCACCTGAATCAGATCGAACACCCGGATGGTGCGAACGTCGTGCTCGGTCATTCGGTCGGTTCGTATGAGGGCTCAACTCTGGTCATTGACACTCGCAGGTACGCGCCGGGCGTCCTCCATCAACACCCGGGGCTTCCGCACAGCGATCAGCTACATACCGTGGAACGACTGACTCTCAGCGAGGACGGTAATCTGCTCAACGTGTCCTGGTCGGCTGAGGATCCTGTCTACTATCTGGAATCCCTCGAGGGGGCTAGAACCTACGAGCCCTCGACCGTGTTGCCGCAACCGTACAACTGCACGCACTAGCCTTCCGGACAAGGCTCACCGTACCGCAATCGGCGCCACCGCGGATCCGGTCCCTCCCCTGAGCTTCAGCGGCTGAACGATAAAAGCAAACTCGTGGATGTTCCTATCGATGAGCTCGTCGATTTTGAGGCTCTCGATCATGTAAATGCCGTGCTCAACCAGCAGTATCTGGTGGACGGGTGAAGAGAGATTCGGCTCGGGGTTCGGGTTGACCTCGATGCAACAGGAATCCGATCCGACGATCATGGGATCCTGCGCTGCCAGCCACTCAGCGGCTTCGACACCGAGTCCGGGCTGCGATCGGTAGTAGCGCTCGTTGTCAACTTCCCAGAGTTTCCAAAAACCCGTGTTGATGATGACGGCGTCGCCGGTCTCGAACGTCAGGTCTTGCCGTTCGAGCGTATCTTGCAGATCCTGTACCGTTATCTCGTACCCCGCCGTGAGCATCTCGACGCCCCGAAGGGCCGCCACGTCGAGCAGGAGACCGCGAGTGAACAGGCCGCCCGCATTCTCGATGCCCAGCCTGGAGAATCCGGCTCCCGTGGCGATCTCGTCCATCTGGAAGCAGTTGTAGTGGCTGTTGCCAATCGATTGATGTCCAAAGCCGTCGATCTGCGTCCCGATCTGACCGAGCTCCGTCGTGACGATTTCCTCGTTCGAGCCGCGCATGTTCGATCCGGCCGGCCAGCGCGTCCTCTTGATCTGCGGGTAGTAGATGCGGTTGCCATAGGAGGGCATCCCGCTGAACAGGGGATAGCCCATCTCGATCACTTCCCCAGCCTGGATTAGCCGCGCAGCGCGCAGGACGACCTCGGGCTGCATCAGGTTGGCAGCCCCCCGCTCGTCGTCCGCCCCCCATCTCGACGGGCAGCGTTCTTCATCGGTTGGTGGTTGCCAAGCCTGTGCGTGCGCCGAGGCGCCACCAAGCCCGAGAATCAGGAATGTCGCCATCGCGACAATCGCGTGCAGCATGGTCGCTCTCCTCACGTGAGTCATGGACCTTGTTCAGCGAGCATATACCCCGGCAATACCCTGCCTTCACCAGGCTGTCTCGCAAGGGCAGACGGGAACATTTCACGAAAGCTATACCATCAACTGCGAGATTCTTAGTCGGGAAATCACTTACACAATATACTTGCCCTCCGACTGCGAAATACCAGCTCTGTCATACCCGGTTGCGTATATGCTGCACGGAGGCGGTGGAAACGAGAACATACGATCCGCTTGAATATCGGCCCGCTGGTCGATAGAGGAGGCTCACATGCGATATCTGCTGTCTATTGTCGCCGCGATTGCGGTGATGCTGAGTCTGCCCGCCGCGGCGCAGACCACTTACCCGGGCACGCTCGAAGAACTGAAGGCGGAGGTAGTGCGCCGCGCCGAGCTGAAGCAATATCCGGTCGTCGTCTACGACCCCGAGGTTGTAGGTCGGGGCGCGGAACTCCTTCAAGGCACGACAGAGGACGATTGGGCGAACGCCTGGATTCCGATTGCTGATGGCTACAACGCCGACGCGGGGCGACATGAGGCTCGCGACGAGCGCGAGCTTGCCATGGAAGATTACCTGACAGCCTATCGCTACTACACGCTCGGCCGGTGGCCGACACCGACGTCGGCAAGGAAGCGCGAATCTTACGATAGATCCTTACAGGCATTCTTTGCATGGGACCGGCTCACCGAGCTACCGACAGAGGTTCTTGAGCATCAGGTTGGCGACGAGTCCATCGTTGGGCTGCTGCGGATGCCTGAGAACACGAGCCAGCCGGTTCCGTTGTTCGTCGCGCTCGGCGGCCTCGACGGCTACAAGGAGAATGCGGCGATGGGTCCCTCCTTGAGCTTCGCGCGACAGGGCATCGCTACGCTGAGCCTCGATGCGCCGGGCACCGTGCAGACCGTGCGTGCCTCGACCACGGCGTGGCGACACCTTATGGAAGTGATCGACGAGGTCATTGCGCGCCCTGATATCGACGGGTCACGTGTCCTGCTGCGCGGAGTAAGCTGGGGCGCTTATTGGTCTTCGCAGCTCGCGCATCGCTATGCGGATCGTTTCATCGGAGTAGTGTCCCATGGGCCGGCCATCCATGGAGCCTTTGCCGCGGAGTGGGTGCAGCACGTCGTCGATGTACGCGAGTATTTCTTCGACTGGCGTGTCGCGTTGAGCTATGCCTTCGGCACCGACGATCCGAGTGCGCTTGAGAGCCTCATGCCGCCGATGTCACTCGAGACGCAGGGCGTGTTGGACAATCCGACGCCGCCCATGCTGCTCGTCAACGGTTATCGCGACGAGGTCTGGCCGATAGAGGACACGTTCCTGCTGCTCGAGCGCGGCACGCCCAAGCAGGCTTGGGTTAACCCGCAGGGCATCCACATGGGTCGAGAGAGCGGCGTCTGGGAGAGCGGGCGCATTGAGGCCGAAGTCATCGGTCCCTGGATCTTGCAGCAATTCGAGCTGGCAGCGCGATAATACCTTTCGCGGCTCGCAGTCCTAGGGCTCAGTCCGTTATTTGGCGCTCCACTTTTCCTTGTGGGGTTCGTGGTCGAGATGGGTCTTGCCCTTCTGCCCGGCTCCTAGATAGTACTGGCCGTCCTCGTTGCGTATCAGGCGGCCCTCGTTGCGCAGCTCGTCGAGGCGCAGCGTGATCTCACGGCCGTCGCGGCTGCCGACGGCCTGCATGATCTCAGTGAAGTACATCGGCCCGCCCTCGAGCGCCCGGGCGACATCCCGAAAGCGGCCGGCGCCTTCGAACACCGGCGGGTCGGTCACCTTTTCCAGCAGCTTTTCGCCGAAGCCGAACGGCACCGTCATGTCGAACCCGGCCTTGGCGCCGGTCTCGTCCTCGCCGAGCGACGGATCCATGGGGTGGCCGAGCATGCCGGTCAGGACGACGAGATCCTTGTGCGCCTGGAAGCGCGTGCCCATCGCCCATTCCATCGCCGATTCGGACCAGATGTCGACGTCGTCGTCGACGACGAAGATGTGTTTGACGATGCGCAGCTCAGCGAACAGCGCCTCGATCGCCTGGCGCGCCTGGCCTGGCGCCGTCTGGCAGATAGCGATGCGCAGATGCTGGCCTTCGCCTGACGACGTGGTGACGCGGGCGTCTCGGATGTCGATGCCGAGTTTCTCCAGGATATCGAAGGCGCGCGCCTCCAAGTGGATGGCGACGAAGTTCGCGGATTCGACGCGGCCGAGCACGTCGCCCGCGCCGTGCAGCACGGACTGGTGCAAGGCGTCCTTGCGCATGGTGATCGCGGTGACGTGAAAGACGGGGTTGAGATGCATGGGGCCGTAATATCCCATGTACTCGCCGAACGGGCCTTCCGGCTCGACGTAGCCCTCGGCACAGAGATAGCCCTCGAGGATCACCTCGGCGTCGGCAGGAACGCGGATATCGTTGGTCAGCGACTTGACCAACGGCACCGGCTCGCCGCGCAGCGTGCCGACCAGCGCGGTCTCGTCGGCGGGGATGCGCATGGTCGCGGCCATAAAGTCGAGCGGGTGCGAGCCGACGGCGAAGCTGACGGGTAGCTTCTCGCCGCGGGCGATGCTGGCGCAGTAGATGCGCTGAAGGTCCGACGGCGCGGTGACATTGGTGCCGCATTCGGTGCGGTTGCGCAGGCTGAGGCGGCGGCAGCCGACATTGGTGGTGCCGGTCTCCGGGTCGATCGAAAAATCGATAGCTGACGACAGATAGGTGCTGCCGTCGAGCGCATGCTGAGGGTGGAATGGCAGGTGCGTGAGATCGACCTCGTCGCCCTCGAACACGACCTCGCGGACCGGCGCGTCCTCGGGCGCCACGTTGACGACGGGCCGCGGGTTGGCGAGGCGGCGGCGGTATTCCTGGACGACCTGGTTTTCCGGGACGCCGAACGCGGCGGCGAGGCGCTTGCGGCTGCCAGCGACATTGGCGACCAGCTCCGTGCCCTCGGGCCCGGCCTTTCTGAACAGCACGGCCTTGTCCGACGCCTCGACGATGCGGCTGACATCGACGAGATCGACCGGCTCCTCAACCACCTCAACCTCGCCCAGATCGATCAGCTTCTCAACGAAGTGGCGCAGACGGAATTTTTTCAGGTCGGGCATGGGTATTCCTTCTTGTCACCCAAAGTTAGCGTGACGAGGTGGCGGAGGGAGTGGGATTGACTCGGGCCACCAGTGGCCCTCACCCTGCGGGCGTCGTCGCTTCGCGCCTCCGTCCAAATCGGCTGCTGCCGATTAGTGACTCGGGCCACCAGTGGCCCTCACCCTGCGGGCGTCGTCGCTTCGCGCCTCCGTCCAAATCGGCTGCTGCCGATTAGTCGAACCCGGGTGGGTTCGTTCACACACATCCCTCGTAGCAATAAAATTAGAACCCTTCGGGTCCTAATTTTGTTGCTATGGCGGAGGGAGTGGGATTCGAACCCACGGACGGGGCAAGCCCGTCACTTGATTTCGAATCAAGCCCGTTCGACCACTCCGGCATCCCTCCGCGGGCGAATCTAGCAGGTCGTTCAGCGCCCGGCAAACGGCGGCCTGTTCCTTGACCCCCTATAGCGTATCCCTCGGATCGTCTAGCGGCTCAGCGCACTCGCGCCCAGGTAGCCCAGCCAAACCGCGACCAGGCAGAAAAGAACAGACAAGACGATATTGGCACTCGCCCAAAACCACTCACCGCTCCGCGCTAGATTCAGAGTCTGAAGGCTGAACGATGAGAACGTTGTATACCCTCCACATAGACCGATCATCAACAGGGCGCGCGCATCCTCAGAAATAAGAGGGCGGCCATCTGCTGTCACGAGCGCGGCGAGAATACCGATAAGTAGCGAGCCCGAAACGTTGACGACGATCGTACCCCAAGGAAGATATTCACCGAAGTGGCGTGCAACGACGTTGGTGCACCAGTAGCGGCCCATCCCGCCCACTGCGCTACCGACTCCGATCCAGAAATAGCTCAACACGGCACAGTTCTCCCGCGAATATCAGACTGCTCGGTACCCGTCTCGGCCCTCTGCTGGCGAGACTTGCAACGCGGGTGTCTCGGTGGATAAATGCGTACGCCAGTCTTCGGTTCCGAAGGCGCCGCTATAGTAACGTGAGGGTCTGTTAAGAACCATGACGACTGGCCGAGGCAACCCAGTGAAAACAGCATCTGGCTCCATATAGAGGTTACCGTTGGACACGAGCACTGCACTCGCACAAATCAGAGAGATCGTTGGGCCGAGAGGTTTGGTCGAAGGGTCGGACGCCAGCGCACTGCTCGTCGATGAGCGCGGCCTCTACCAGGGACGGGCCGCGCTGATCGTGCGACCTGCCTCCACTGAGGAATGCGCGCAGATTGTGCGTGTTTGCAACGAGGCATCTCTTGGAGTGGTGCCCCAGGGCGGGAACACGGGCTATTGCGGTGGTGCTACGCCGTTCGATGCCACCAATCAAATTCTACTCAATCTCTCGCGAATGAATCGCGTCCGGGAAATCGATCCGGTGAGCTTTACGATGACCGCCGAAGCTGGTCTTGTTCTTGCCCGGGCGCAGGCTGCAGCCGAAGAACATCAGCTGCTGTTTCCGTTGAGCATGGGCTCGGAGGGCTCTTGTCAGATCGGCGGAAATCTCGCAACGAATGCCGGCGGCATTGCCGTATTGCGCTATGGCACCGCCCGAGACCTCGTACTCGGCCTCGAAGTCGTGTTGCCGAGCGGTGAGATCATCTCTGATCTCAAGGGCCTGCGGAAAAACAATACGGGCTACAATCTCAACGGACTCTTCCTCGGTGCAGAGGGGACTCTGGGAATCATTACCGCTGCGGTCCTTAAGTTGTATCCGTTGCCGTGTAACCGTGAGCTCGCCTGGGTCGCAACGGCCGACGTTGACGGTGCTTGCAGACTGCTGGCGAGAGCTCGCCGTCAGAGTTGCGATCAGGTTGTCTCGGCTGAATACATCTCCCGCGCATCGCTAGAACTCGTGCTTGAGGAGGTTGGCGATACCAGGGACCCACTGGATACGCCTTATGCGCACTACGTGTTACTCGAGTTCGCCTCGGCCCAGGCCGGCGCGGGGCTGCGTACGGCACTGGAACGAGTACTCGAGACAGCGCTTGAATCCGGCGAGATCCAGGACGGCGTAATCGCAGAGTCCGGGCGGCATCGAGACTCGCTCTGGGCTCTTCGAGAGAGCATTCCTGAAGCTGAAAAACGCGCCGGCGGATCGGTGAAGCATGACATCTCGGTTCGTATCTCTCAGATCCCGGCGTTCATCAGCGAAGCTGAATCGACGTTAAGCGCGATCTCACCACACCGGCTGTCGGTGTTCGGCCATATTGGCGACGGTAATCTGCACTACAATCTGCTTCCACCCAAGGGGACCAGCGTGCAGGAATTCAACAATGATGTGGCGCAAAAGCTATCGACTGCCGTCTATGATTTGATTGGTCGCTGTGGGGGGAGTTTCAGCGCAGAGCACGGTGTCGGAATTCTAAAACGGGATGAGTTGGCGCAATTCACGGCGCCTGCCGCACTCGAGTTGATGCGATCCTTGAAAAAAAACTTGGATCCCAAGGGAATAATGAATCCGGGTAAGGTGGTTGGCTAACGGCATGTTAAGGGCGAGACAAAAACTCGGTAAATATCGAATCCAGCGGCGCATCGCGAACGGACCCGTGGCGGCCGTGTACCAGGCGTTCGATACGATCCATGGCATTAAGGTCGCACTGAAGGTGCCTCACTCGGGCGCAATGGATGACTATTTCCTCGCCGACTTCAAACGCGAAGCACGACTCGCGCCGAAACTTGAGCATGCGAATATCCTACCGATACGCGATGCCTCTTTTATCGACGGGCATTTCGTGATTTCCATGCCGCTTGGCGAGCGTTCTCTCGCCGAACGAATGCGTAAACGTCTCGCGACGGCTACCGCGCTCGATTACATCGACCAGGCGCTCGCGGCGGTCGCGCACGCGCACCACTGCAAGATTATCCACTGCGATATCAAACCCGATAACTTCATTCTATTTCCCAACAATCAACTTAGACTCACCGACTTCGGCTTCTCTAAGATTGCGCAACGGACCTTGAAGCAGGCCTCGGGTTCGGGAACTGTCGGTTACATGGCTCCCGAGCAGGCTGTCGGGCGCCCGATGTTTCAATCTGACGTATTCTCCCTCGGGTTGCTCGCCTATGAGCTCTTCTCCGGATATCTGCTCGACTGGCCCTATGACTGGCCGCCGGAACATATTCAGCGAGTGCGCCAACGTCTCAAACCGGGTCTGCTGGACTGGATGGGCCGTGCCGTACAGGTTCGTCCGGAGAAGCGCTATCCGGACGCCGTCTCGATGTATCGGGAGTTCAAACGGCTTCGCCAGGGCAATGGCAAGAAGCGCCGAACTCAGCGGCAGAAGGCGGTCGATCCGGCGCTATGGGAGCAGGTGAGGTTCAAGCAATTTCAGCGCAAATATCGTAAGTCCCTCGACACGCGCTATGAGTGCTCGAGCTGCTCGGGCCCGGTATCGGAGGCAATGCGGGCTTGCCCCTGGTGTGGCGTGGAGCCGCCGCTAAATCGAATCAAGACGACTTATCCTGCGGCCTGCCCGCGCTGTCGTCGCGGTACCAAGCTGGACTGGCGTTACTGTGCCTGGTGCTACGGATATGGGTTCGAGATCGAGACGACGCGCCGTTATTCGGATATTCGCTACGAGGCTCAATGTGCCAACAGCCGATGCCGCGGACCGTTGATGCAGTTCATGCGCTATTGCCCGTCGTGTCGAACGAAGGTGAAGCGGCCGTGGAAGCTATCGCCCGGACGAGAGCGATGTCCGTCCTGTCGATGGGGCGTCGATCTGGATTTCTGGCAGCATTGTCCGTGGTGCGCGAAGGCGTTGCGGCAATGAACATCGAGTCGAATCAGGCATGCCTCTACATCGGCGAAAACGATGTCGAACGTGCCGATCACGACTTGACGCAGGGCTTCGTCAGCATTCGTAGCTGCCGGGCGCCGGACAAGGCGACGATCAACGAGGACGCGGCGGCAATTATACCGTTCGGCCGTCATGCTTTGATCCTGGCTGTCGCGGACGGCGTCGGTGGAACGCCTGCGGGTCGTGAAGCGTCGAAGCGCGCCGTGCAGAGCTTACGCAGCGTATTGGCTCGCACCGAGCCGCTAGTCGAGAATCTGCGGCCGGCTATTCTCGACGCGGTGGAAGAGGCTAATCGCGGCATCATCACGCACACGCGCGGTGCGGCCACAACACTGGTCGTGGCTGAGATCGTCGGAGGGCAGATTCGCAGCTACCATGTGGGCGACTCGGAGCTTATTAGCGTCGGGCAACGCGGACGACTGAAACTCCGGATCACGCCGCACTCGCCGACCGGATTTGCGGTGGAGGCGGGTCTGCTCGATGAAGACGAGGCCGTCCAGCACGACCAGCGGCATTTGTTGTTCAATGTCATCGGCGCGTCCGATATGCGTATCGAAATCGGAACGCCAATGAAGCTCGATATCCGGGATACGGTCCTGCTGGCCAGCGACGGTCTCATGGACAACCTCTACGTCGATGAGATCGTGGAGATCATTCGCAAGGGCCCGCTAGCGGTAGCAGCTGACGAACTCGTCAGGCGTGCGCTGGAGCGTATGACGGGCCCGGACGGTGATTCACCGTCGAAGCCGGATGATCTCACGGTGGTGCTGTATAGGCCGCGGACCTAGCGTCCCTGTATTCCGTATTCGTACGAACTATACGGTCTCTGCCTGAGGAATCGTGTCGGCAGCAGCTTGCGCCGAGTCCTCTGTTCGCCGCTTGCCCTTAAGGCGCACGACTTCTTCTTCGTAGGCGCGGGAGAGTTCTTCAGAAAAATTCTGCGGGAATTGTCCGGGTGCATGTTGCGATAACGCCTGAAATATCTCGCGATACAGACTCCAGTAGCGAAGTTTATTCGCTGCGCCGATGAAGGTATTGCGTTTCATGCCGTGGTCAAAGCTTTGCTCCAGCTCGTCCGGGTCCAGTCTCTCGACGAAATCTGACAGGGCGACGCGTACGGCGTCGAGCATTGCCTGTTGATGAATTTTCACGTCCTGGAACGCCTCTCGTGTCGAATCGATGGCGTTCTGATATTCGGCGGATGGTTCGGAGATCAGCGCACCGAGTGCCTCGTCAACACCGGCTGAGAATTTCAGCGGGTTATTGCTCTTGGCCTGAATGATCGTACCCGGTATCCGTAGTCTGTTTTTCTGTTCCGCACGAAAGTGAAGCGAGTCGGTCAGCCCGATGACAAGTTCACGCATCAACTGGCCGAGCTGGTGCAGCATGATCGACGCCTCCTGATCTTCGAGGTCTTTCGGTGGCAGGCCCGCCCCTTTGAAGAATGCGTACAGCGCGACCGACGGCGAGCTCTCGCGCAGATCCTTCGGCACTTCAGGCTGTTGCTGCCGGTTGTTTTCACGGCCCAGTAGGGACTTCGGAATTCTTTTCGGCGCGGAGGTTTCGGTTTCGAGCGTCATGCCCTCTGCTGCCTTCATCGCTGCTCTCTTCAGTACGCTGGCCTCGGCACTCTCGAGCAACAGATCCTCGATTCCGACGGCCGTCATTTCATGTTCGCTTACCAGTTCGCGGCCGGTCGGGTCTGGCTTGTCCACCCGTTGGGCTCGATCGACGGGGTCGACGTGGCGTTCGCTCGAGAGTTGATCGTTCTCGCCGGCGCTCTCGATGATATGGGCAATCATCTCGTATTCGCCGATTCGTAGCCGGTCGCCGTCGAATAGACGTTGCGGCTTAGCATTGCCGACGGGCCTGGTCTCATTGTTGACGTAAACTCCGTTCCTCGAGACGTCAACGATGTAGTAGCTTCCGGAGCGAAAGTCGATGGAGGCGTGACGACTGGACACATAGCGTTTGCCGTCCTGAAGTATCCAGTCGCTCTCGAGAGAACGCCCGATCGAGCCGCCATCGACACCGAACTCCTTAACGCGTGCTTTTTTCAGGCGTCGTTGGTGGTAGCTTGTGATTTCGAGGCGAAGTGGCATTTGCGGCGTCCGTGCGACGGGTATCTCGCCGTTCGTATACGTCGAGCGGCTTGGTCCTTCAGAAAGTATAACGGCCGGGCTGAAGCCCGTGCGCGCGGACCTTGATGATTGTGACTGACGTCTCAGAATCTCTCGTCGTTATGGTTAAAACCGCCGGTAGCGTCGCCGGCGCCGCCCGAGTTCGTCCTATGCTAAGCTTGCCCGCCTTCGTCGATCACCCCGGACCGTGGATGAGCGCGCAGCCGATATACAAAGTAATTTTCATGAACCAAGGAAAGGTTTTTGAGATTTACGCTAAGAGCGTGAGCCACGGATCGCTGTTCGGATTCGTGGAAATCGAGGAGCTGATATTTGGCGCGCGATCGACAGTGGTTGTCGATCCGTCCGAAGAGCGCATCCAGAGCGAGTTCGCTGGTGTCACCCGAACCTACCTGCCACTACACTCCATCGTGCGGATCGATGAGGTTGAGAAGCAGGGAGTCAGTAAAGTCACGTCTGTCGAGGGCAGTAACGTCGCGCAGTTCCCGATGCCAATGTACGCGCCACCCGGCGGAGGTGGTAAAGGCGGGCCAGGGGACAAGTGAGTCCGTGACGCTCCGGTTTGCGTCTTTAGGCAGCGGCAGCCGCGGTAATGCGCTGCTCGTGGAATGCAACGAGACGCTACTCATGGTGGATTGCGGCCTGAGCCTTAAAGCGGCTGAGGAGCGGCTCGGCCTATTGGGGCGTACGCCGCTCGATGTGACCGCGTTACTCGTGACCCACGAGCATTCCGATCATATGCAAGGTGTAGCCCGATTCGCACGGCGCTATAGCACGCCGGTGTGGATGACGCCGGGGACGGCCTCTGCGGCTGCCGCGGGAACACTCCCTCGAATCCATACGCTGAATTGCCACCGTCCGTTCGAGTTCGGCGAGATAGCCGTGCAACCGTTCCCTGTGCCGCACGATGCCCGCGAGCCTTGCCACTTCGCATTCGCCGGCGCGGGTCGCAGGCTCGGTGTGCTGACGGATACCGGCCATATCACTTCCCACATCGAAGAACGATTGATCGGTTGTGACGCCTTGGCGATTGAAGCGAATCATGATCTGGAGACGCTTCGACGTGGACCGTATCCGGCGGCCGTCAAAGACCGCGTCGCCTCCTCTATCGGGCACCTGAACAATGCGCAGAGCGCCGAATTTCTTGAGACCGTGGGCCATCCGGAGTTGCAATGGGTTGTCGCGTTACACATCAGCGAACAGAATAACTCGCGCGGAGATGTTCGTGACGCGCTTGGGGCTAAGTTGACGCGGGATGACCAGTCCTTGTACTTAGCTGAGCAGAATACCCCTAGTGAATGGCTAGAAATTGTCTGACCCATGACCATGCTACAGCTGCCTGGGCCGACGGCCGAGACCTCCTTCCGCCTGCAGCGATTAAGCAGGCAGCTTGCCGCACATTGCGCGGCCGTTCGTGGCGTCTCGGTTCGCTATCTGCATTTTGCCCACACGGAGCGCGAATTAACTGCTGCGGAACAGGTGATTCTCGACGCGCTTCTGACCTATGGGTCTGCGACGGCGTGGGCCGCGGGCGGCCGCGAACTCGTCGTCGTTCCGCGGCTCGGCACGATCTCTCCGTGGGCGTCCAAGGCGACGGATATCGCCCGCAACTGCGGCCTGCCGATCCAGCGCGTCGAGCGCGGCAGGCTCTATAGTCTGGATCTTTCGACGGCCGTGTCTGCTGAGGAGATTGAACGGCTTCTGCCGCTCCTGCACGATCGCATGACCGAGTCGGTGTTGACCGAAGCGGTAGAGGAGCACGTGCTTTTCGCCGAGCATTCTCCGCAGCCGCTGAATCGAATCGAACTGCTGCGGAAGGGTAGCCAGGCGCTCACGGCTACGAATGCCGAACTCGGTCTGGCATTGTCCGATGAGGAGATTCAATACCTCTCAGCTCAGTTCGAGGCGCTACAGCGCGACCCGACCGACGTTGAGCTCATGATGTTCGCGCAAGCGAACTCCGAGCACTGCCGTCATAAGGTCTTCAATGCCGATTGGGTCATCGACGGAAAGCCTGCCGATCGCAGCCTGTTTCAGATGATCAAGAACACCTACGCACACGCGCCGGAAGGCGTGCTGTCCGCCTACACCGATAACGCGGCGGTAGCCGCCGGTGCCGAGGCCGAGTGGTTTTTTGCCGATCCGCGAACACGTATCTATGGGCGGACCGCCGAACCGGCCCACCTCGTCATGAAGGTCGAGACCCATAATCACCCCACCGCGATCTCGCCCTTTCCCGGCGCCGCAACGGGTTCCGGCGGCGAGATTCGGGACGAGGGCGCGACCGGTAGGGGCGCCCGGCCGAAAGCGGGACTGACCGGTTTCACCGTCTCTCACTTGGAGATCCCCGACTGGCCGCAGCAGTGGGAGGAGGCGAGCGCCGGCTACCCGGAACGCATCGCATCTTCGCTGCAGATCATGCTCGATGGGCCGATTGGCGGGGCGCAATTCAACAATGAGTTCGGCCGGCCGAATCTCGCGGGATATTTTCGAACCTGCCTGCTGCATGCTCAAGGTCAGTGGCGCGGCTATCACAAGCCGATCATGATCGCCGGCGGCGTTGGCAATATTCGCGCCGACCACGTCGATAAGCTTGAGGCGCCTCGGGGCTCGAAGCTGATCGTGCTCGGGGGGCCGGCCATGCTCATCGGGCTTGGCGGTGGAGCGGCGTCATCTCTGGGTAGCGGTTCCAGCGAGGAAGATCTCGACTTCGCGTCCGTACAACGCGGCAACCCGGAGATGCAGCGCCGAGCCCAGGAGGTCATCGACTCGTGCTGGGCTCTCGGGGAGACGAATCCGATTCTATCGATTCACGACATCGGCGCCGGCGGGTTGTGTAATGCGGTGCCGGAGATCGTCGATCAAAGTCATCGGGGCGCGGTCATTCAGCTGCGCGAGGTTCCCAATGACGAGCCGGGCATGAGCCCGATGGAGTTGTGGTGTAACGAATCCCAGGAACGTTACATGGTGGCGGTCGCAGCTGACGACGTGGCGGTCGTTTCGGAAATTTGTCAACGTGAGCGCTGTCCACACGCCGTCATCGGTGAGCTGACCGAGCAGCGCGACCTGCGGGTCGTCGATCCGGAATTTCAGAACGAGCCCGTGTCGATGCCGATGGCGGTTTTGTTCGGCAACCCGCCCAAAATGACGCGGATGGCGAGTTCGGCTGACACCGAGTCACCGGATTGGGATCGGTCTGACGTGTCGCTCGATCTGGCCGTGCAGCAGGTCTTGTCATTCCCGGCCGTGGCCGACAAATCCTTCCTCATTCATATCGGTGATCGCAGCGTCGGCGGACTTGTCTCACGCGATCAGCTAATCGGCCCCTGGCAAGTTCCAGTTAGCGATGTCGCTGTGACGAGCGCGACTTACACCGGCTACACCGGCGAGGCGATGGCCATGGGTGAGCGGACGCCGGTCGCGATCTACGCCGGGCCAGCGTCGGCTCGACTG
>Ga0255049_10000586_pt1 | contig 22250 bp, 21 predicted proteins | sample JV7_2_3_MG_FD_183615 | JGI IMG/M metagenome (GOLD analysis project Ga0255049, IMG submission 183615) | Seawater microbial communities from Jervis Inlet, British Columbia, Canada - JV7_2_3 | ecosystem: Environmental > Aquatic > Marine > Inlet | place: Canada: British Columbia | collected 2016-10-06
ACAGTACAACTCGTACACGACGGAAATGGTGAAGGGCGTCATCCTGGCGTTTCGCAAGGCAAGCGCCATGCGCGACGTTGTCGCCGTTGTTTTTACGGGCACGGGCGACAAGGCGTTTTGCTCCGGCGGCAATACCAAGGAGTACGCGGAATACTATGCGGGCAATCCGCAGGAATATCGGCAGTACATGCGGCTGTTCAATGACATGGTCTCGGCCATCCTGGCTTGTGACAAACCTGTGGTCTGCCGCGTCAACGGCATGCGCGTCGGCGGCGGCCAGGAGATCGGCATGGCCTGCGATTTCTCGATCGCCCAGGACCTGGCCCGTTTTGGTCAGGCTGGCCCGAAGCATGGGTCGGCTCCGGTCGGTGGCGCTACGGATTTCCTGCCAGTAATGATCGGCTGCGAACAGGCCATGGTCTCCGGAATACTGTGCGAGCCCTGTTCGGCGCACAAAGCTTACCGGCTCGGGATCATTTCGGAGCTGGTCCCGGCGCTCAAAGTCGACGGCGAATTCATACCCAACCCGTTGGTGGAGACGTCGCAATACCTGGATGAATGCGGCCAGATCGTACACGGCGAATCCAGAACGGGAGATGAACTGAAAGCTGGCAAAGAGTTGTTGGCCAGGGGAGAGGTTGACCTGAGCCTGCTGGACGAAGCTGTCGATAGGCTCTGCGCAAAATTCATCAATATGTTTCCCGACTGCCTCACCAAAACGCTCGAGGAACTTAGAAAACCGAAACTCAATGCCTGGAATGCCAACAAGGAAAACTCCAGGGCCTGGCTCGCTTTGAACATGATGACCGAGGCACGCGCCGGTTTTCGCGCGTTCAACGAGCCTGCTGGTGGTGAGCGCGAGATTGATTTCATCGGTCTGCGACGTGCGCTGGCTGACGGGCAGCCGTGGACGGACGAGTTGACTGAAAGCCTGTTGCCGGCGGCTCGGGCGAAAAAATAACAGACGGGAGAACTCGATGGCTCTGATGATTAACAGTGTCTGCACGGCCTGCGACATCTGCGAACCGGTCTGCCCGAATGAGGCGATCAGTGTTGGCGAGCCGATCTACGTCATCGATGCATTCAAGTGCACCGAGTGCGTCGGCGCCGAAGATGAGCCGCAATGCCAGCTCGTCTGTCCGGAGGAGGAGTGCATCGTTCCCAATCCGGATTTCGCGGAGACCGACGAGGAGTTGCAGGAAAAATACGAGATGCTGAACGGCTGAGCACGCCCGGACTAATCCCTGTCGAGGCTCTCGGTTCCGTAGCGCAACAGTGTTTTCAGCGTTATCGAATCCAGCGTTGAACGAATAAGGCCATCGATTTCGCTGTTAACGTCGTCGAGTCCGGTGATCACGATTTCCGCATTTTCCGACAGCTCCTCCGGTGTATCTATTTCCGACTCAAGCGACTCGAATTCATGTATGACGTCCCACAACGTGGTTCGTCGCACATTGCCGGCGAAGCGATAACCACCGCCGACGCCTCTTACAGATTCAATCAAGCCGCTACGCACCAGCGTACGCATGACCTTGGCCAGATGATGAATGGAAATGTTGTATTCGTTGGCGATGTCTGCGGTGGAATGCTGCTTGTCCGGCTCACTGGCCAGATGCAAAACTGCATACAGTGCATAGCGGCTCGCTTTCTGCAACTTCATACAATTCTTCCGGAGAACGGTGAATTACTCATCTAGTCGAGGCGCTTTTCGAGTTCGATGTAAGGACCAGCGGCGAGCCCTTCACCACGAAAGAAAGACAGGTTCACCTTGTCGTTGCTTAGCACCATGGTACGAATAGTCGTCACGTTTGCTTGTGATAGTTCGGTGCACAACGCGTCCAGCAGCAGGGTGCCGATACCTTGCTCCCGATGTTGCGGAGAGACACTCAGGGCGAGCACCCAGCCACAGGGCGGGGAGCCAAACTCCCAGGCCCGAATTTCTCCGACGATAAATCCGACGAGCGCGCCCTCCGCATCGATAGCCACGAGGAAATGGCGCTGGATTCCCGGTTTGGCTGCCGCATAACGCTCCAGAATGTCGGTCCAGTACGTGGCTTTTTCAGTCCCGGTGATATCGGCATCCAGTGCGACAATCGCCGCGCTGTCTGCACCGGTCGCTCGTCGGATGTCGATCGTGTTGTTTTTCATGGGCCTATCCTAACACCCGGCTGGCCTGATAGTCGGCCTTGCAGCCCAACGGGCTAAAGGGCTCGGGCCACAGATTGACCATAAAGACGTAATTCGGTACTATTATACCATTATTCAGCAAAAAGCGACTGATCATGACCTTGAATGAGATTGTCGAGAGTTGTCAGGTCCTCTATGACGACCTCAGTTTTAGTCGCGTAAGCGAGTGGAAAGCCCGTGGCATCGGCCGCAAGGCTATCGGCCACATGCCGGTATATGTGCCGCGCGAGCTAATACATGCTGCCGGCATGCTACCGGTCGGTATTCTTGGTGGCGGTGATCAGCTGGATGTAATTCATGGCGACGCTTACTACCAGAGCTACATCTGCAGAATTCCGCGCTCCACGATCGAACTCGCCGTTACCGGCAGGCTCGATGCACTTGACGGTATGCTCTTTCCCAGTACCTGCGACGTCATTCGAAATCTTTCGGGAATGTGGCAGCTAAAATTCCCTGGCAAGCTGGTCCGTTATTTCGACGTGCCACAGAACTTCGACCTGGACATTGGGGGCGCCTTTTACATTCGTGAGTTGCAGGTTCTTCGTGATCAGCTGGCGGAACTCGGCGGTCGCGAAATTACGGACGCGGATCTGCATGCGTCTATTCTCCTGTACAACGAAAACCGCGGGGCAATTCGCGAACTCTATGCCTATCGCTCCGCACAGCCATGGCAAGTACCGACGCCGGAAGTGTACCTGTTGATGCGTGCAGGAATGGTGTTACCGGTCGACGAACACACACAGCTTATCCACGATTACATCGCGGCGGTGAAAACAGTAGAGCGTCCCGCGCGGGATAATTGCCGCGTGGTTGTAAACGGCCTTTTCTGTGAACAACCACCGCTTGGTCTGCTCAAGTCGATCGAAATGGCCGGCTGCTATATTGTCGATGACGACTTCATGCTGGTGGCTCGGTGGCTGCTCGATGACGTGCCGGCCGAGGGTGATCCAATCCGGAACCTCAGTGAAGCGTTCATCACCTATTCCGTTGAAACATCATGCAAGTACGTACCCGTCCGGGAAGACAAAGGAAAATTTCTGGTCAACTCGGTCCGCAGTAACCAGGCGGAAGGTGTCATATTTGCCGCGCCGAGTTTTTGCGATCCCGCATTACTGGACAGGCCAATGTTGCAAAAGGCCCTGGCGGCACAGGGTATCCCGTACACGGCGTTCAAGTTCGCCGAAAATTCCGGACAGCTGCAACCCATTCGCGAACAAGCAGGCACGTTCGCAGATTCAATCAAGCTATGGAGCGCCGCATGAATATCGCCGCGAATCAAAAACCCGAAGTGCACAAAGAAGAATCGATGCTGATGCAAAAAGAGATGATCAGTGCAAATTTCGACGCGCTCGCGACAGCGCACGAGGAGGGTAAGAAAATCTCTTCGACATTTGTTCCGGGCAATCTCAACGAACTCCTGATGTGCTTCGACCTGGTGCGCAATCTCCCCGAAATTAATGCCTTGCAGTCGGCCATGCGCAAGAAGAGTGGTGGCTACATCATGGAAGCAGAGCGCTCGGGCCACTCCGAGGACGTTTGCACCTATGTAAAGAGCGATCTCGGCATGATGGCGAAAGGCCAGATCGGGCCGACCGGCAAGCCTCTGCCGACACCGGACGTTTTATTGCTCTCGTACACCGGCTGTTTCACGTTCATGAAGTGGTTTGAACTCGTGCGGGATCAATACGACTGCGAAACCGCGATGTTGCACGTTCCGTATCAGGCCGATGGTGAGATTACCGACAACATGCGCGATTTTGTCGTCATGCAGTTGAAAGAGCAGATCATCCCGACGCTCGAACGCGTCAGTGGTATCAAGTTCGATATCGATCGACTACGTGAATACCTCAGGCAATCGGCGCAAGCGGAGGAAGACCTCGTCTGGGTATTGGAGTCGGCGAAAAATCGACCGTCACCGATCGATGCTTACTTCGGTGGTGTCTATTATTGCGGACCGATCTTCTCGGCCTTTCGTGGCAGCCAGGAAGCGACCGCATATTACGCCGCATTGAGAAAGGAGGTGGCGGACAGAGTCGAAATGGGTCTTGGCCCCATAACGCCCGAGGGTGTTATGCAGGAAGAACGCATTAGGCTCGTGGTGGAGGGCCCGCCAAACTGGACGCATTTCCGTGACTTCTGGAAGATGTTCTACGACGAGGGCGTGGTCGTTGTCGCCAGTTCGTACACCAAGGTTGGCGGCGTGTACGACTTCGGTTTTCGGCACGATCCGGATAACCCTATCGAATCGCTCGCCGATTACTGCCTTGGCTGTTACACCAATCATAGCCTGCCATCGCGGGTGAACATGTTGTGTAGTTACATGGACGAGTACGAGGCCGACGGCTTCCTTGTCAATTCGATCAAAAGCTGCAATAGCTTCTCCGCAGGGCAGCTACTCATGCTGCGCGAGATAGAAGAACGCAGCGGCAAGCCAGCCGGCTTCATCGAAACCGATTTAGTCGATCCGCGATACTTTTCGTCGGCGAATGTGAAAAACCGGCTCGAAAGCTATTTTCAAATGATCGAACAGAAAAAGGCGCGCGGTGACGCAAAGACAGCGACATGAAGACTTTTATCGGCATTGATCTCGGCTCGACGACGACCAAAGCGATCGTACTGGACAGCGATGCGACCGTTCTGGGTCGCGGCATCACCAATTCGCGTTCGAACTACGGCATCGCCACGGAGGTTGCCAAGCAGGACGCATTCCTGGATGCGAGATTTTTCCTGTTTCGTGAGCTGCTCAAGGACCTGCCCGCACTCGACGGACATCTTGACGAGTTCCTCGGCACGTTCGAACAAGATTTTCGGCTGGAGCAATTCCTGGATCAGCTTGTTGAGCTCGAAAAAGTGTGCGTCGATAGCGCCCAGGATGCGCGCCTTGGCAACGACGGTGCCGAAACACGGGCATTGCTTGCCGACATATTTCGACGACTCAACGATGAGGTGCCAAAGCTGTATGCGCAGGGTTCGAGCAGGAAGTCTGACTTCTTCCGTGACATCGCCGGATCGCAATACTCGCGCGCGGCAGAGTTGCTTGTGCAGGACAGCAGGATTAGTTTCGAGGCGCTGCTGAACGTTTACGACCGCTCGATCATCGACGTCGAAAACCGGATCAGTACCAGCGCCGATGAGGCGAAATTCATGAGCGCGCTCGGCCGGACCTGCGGACGGTCACAACATTTGTCTGGGCTGCTCGAAGAACTGCAGCAAGCCGTCCGCAAAGCGCTGGATATTGAACTCGAGGAAAGCTACGTGATTGGCACCGGTTACGGCCGGGCGACGCTACCGTTTTCGAAGGAGCACATTCGCTCCGAAATTCTGTGCCACGGGTTGGGAGCACACATCATGCATCCCAAGACGGCCACGGTGCTCGATATCGGGGGCCAGGACACCAAAGCGATACAGGTAGATGAGGACGGAATCGTCGAGAGTTTTCAGATGAATGACCGCTGTGCGGCCGGTTGTGGACGGTATCTCGGTTACATCGCTGATGAAATGAATCTTGGCCTGCACGAACTTGGGCCGATGGCGATGCAGGCAACGCGAAAGGTGCGCATCAATTCCACGTGCACAGTTTTTGCCGGCGCAGAATTACGCGACCGCTTATCCATGGGCGAAAAGCGGGAAGACATTGTTTCGGGATTGCATCGGGCGATCATACTTCGCGCGATGTCGATTCTGTCGCGTTCCGGTGGCGTCCGCGATCAGTTTACGTTTACCGGCGGTGTTGCGAAAAATGAAGCAGCAGTGGCCGTGCTTCGAGAACTCGCCACGGAAAATTACGGTGAGCTGACAATGAATGTGAATCCGGATTCTATCTATACGGGCGCGTTGGGTGCGGCCACATTCGCGCAACGTGTCGTTGTGCACTGAGCAGAGGACCTGATATGACGCTTGCAGCAGGAATCGACCTCGGTACGGGTACTGTAAAGACCGTCCTGTTCGAGGTGGCGAATGGCGAGTCGAAATGGCTGGCGAGGAACAGCAACCGGATTCGCCGGCGCGATCCGCTGCTGCTGGCCAGGGAAGGGTTTGACAGCATGCTGGCGGAGCTCGATCTGGAGCCCGGGCAGGTCGACTACGTGGCAACAACCGGCGATGGTGAGAATGTTCCTTTTCGCACCGGCCATTTTTACTCGATGACGACCCATGCGCGTGGCGCGACCTATCTTAGCCCCGGCATTAATGCCGTTATTGATGCCGGTGCCCTGCATGGCAGGGCAATAGCAACGGATGAGCGCGGCAAGGTACTGACGTACAAGATGACCAGTCAATGCGCGTCCGGTTCAGGCCAGTTTCTCGAAAACATCGCACGTTACCTGGGCGTCGCGCTCGAAGAAGTCGGGGCGATTTCGATATCCGCGGACAATCCGGAAACGGTCAGCAGCATATGCGCCGTTCTTGCCGAGACCGACGTGATCAACATGATTTCCAGGGGCATCAGCACCGCGAACATCCTCAAAGGCATCCATCTGGCGATGGCGAGCCGCCTCGTCAAATTGTTGAAGTCGATCAAGGCACGCGAGGGAAGTGTGCTACTGACGGGCGGTCTCGCAGTCGATGCAGGATTCGTCGAAGCACTGAAGGAGCAGGTGATCGAGCAGAAACTAAAGGTGCAGGTACTCAGCCACCCGGATTCGATATTTGCAGGTGCTATCGGCGCCGCCCTTTGGGGTGCATTTCGCCACGACAAGCTGACGCAGGCTGAGCACGGAATACCGTCACCGGATCTGGATACTTACGACGAGGCCCAACCTGTTCTCGCGCTTGATATGGGCCAGGAAGAAACTGACTGTCCGATGACCAGTGTTGTCGAGCCAAGCAGCAGCTGCCCGGCAGATGAGAGTAAATGACGCCAACAGAGATTCTCAGCGACGAACATCGCCAGATCGTGCAGGTGCTGGATTGCCTGGAAGAGGCGGCCGGGCGATTGGACGACGGTGACAACATCGATGCCGATTTTTTCCTTGCTGCCGCGGAATTTGTCAAAGGGTTCGCCGACGGGTGTCACCACCGCAAGGAAGAAGACATCCTCTTCGTCGCGATGACCGCGAACGATATGCCACAGGACGGAGGTCCTGTTGCAGTAATGCTGCATGAACATGATCTGGGTCGGCAGTATACGCAGGGCTTCCAATCGGCGGCCGAGCGAATGAAGGATGGAGATGCTGCCGCTGCATCGGACGTGGTGCAAAACGTATTCGACTATGTCGGTTTGCTACGTGAGCACATCGTCAAGGAGGACATGGTGCTGTTCCCGATGGCCGAGCAGTTGATCACGGGCCATGAGCTGCAAAACCTGTCACGAGAATTCGAACGAGTTGTCGCCGAGGATAAGGCGCAGGGCGAGAGCGCACGGTACCAGGCGTTGGCGCAAAAACTGCTTGTGGCGCTGGATAGAGAAACCGTCGGCTAGTCGATCAGGATGACGGCAGCATCCTCACTGTAAAGCCGCTCGACGAGCTCGTGTCGCTGCTCGAGTACGGCACGCTGGTTAACATAGCCTTTGTCAGTAATTTCGCCGGCGTCAATGTCCAATGCTTCGGTCAGGAAAAGAACCCGTGTAACACGTGTACTGGACGCCGGGCTGGAGCGATTGTAGGCCGCAAGGTCGTCGCGCAAAGTCTGACGTACCAGGTCGTGACCTAACAGCGCCACCAGGGAATCATCGGAGTTGCCGTCGGCCACCTCCGCAATGCCGGCAACATTCGGAATGATCAGCAAGCCGATCTCGTCGCGATCATGGCCCGCGACGACGGCGTCCTGGATGATTTCGGTACATGCCGATATCGCCGCGACCCGGACCATGCCAGTGCTGACCCACGACCCCGTCAGTAACTTGAAGTCCTCGGCGACACGACCGTCGAACAGAATTCCCTGCGCCGGATCATCCACGTCAGCGAACTTGCCCGCGTCGCCGGTTTTGTAAAAGCCGTCCTCGTCAAACGCTTCTCGCGTCAGGTCATCACGCCCGAGGTAGCCCGGCGTGATATTTGGTCCGCGTAGCCGGAGCTCAAGTTTGCCGGCATTCGGCAGCATTTTGAGTTCGGTTCCCGGTACCGGCAGGCCGATCACGCCCGCGCGTTCGATGGGAAAATGTACGCCGGTGGCGAGCGGTGCGGATTCGGTCAGGCCCCAGGCAGATGTCATTGCGATCTTTTCACCGCGGGCTGCCATCGACAGGGCCTCAAATCGCTCCCAGAGGTCCTGCGGTAACGCGGCCGCCGCATAAAAGATCGTGTCGAGCTGTGAGAAGAAGTGATCACGTAACGTTGCATCCTGTTCCAGGCAGGGCGCCAGCATTTGAAAGCCGCGGGGAACATTGAAATAGACGGTTGGTGCAATTTCGCGCAGATTATCGATCGTTGCATCAAATAAACCCGGCGCCGGCTTGCCGGCATCGATGTACAGCGTCCCGCCGTTGCGCAAAATCATGTTGAAGTTGTGATTGCTACCGAAGGTGTGATTCCACGGCAGCCAGTCGACGAGTACCGGCGGGCGATGCGTGATGAATGGCCAGATCTGGACGATGGCCTGCTGGTTGGAACACAACATCCGCTGCGTGTTGATGACACCCTTGGGCATTCCGGTCGACCCGGAAGTGAACAGGATTTTCGCAATCGTATCCGGACCTACCGAGGCAAAAGCATCGTCCACTGCGGATGTCGGCCCGGTGCGCAACATCTCGTCCGCCGCACCTTGTCGCACGAGTAGCGCCGTGTCATCGAGGTCCAACGCGGACAACGCCGCCTTAAACGGCTCGACATTATCGACATAGACAAGCTTTGGATTGACCAGCTCAAACACGAATTTGAGTTTGCCAAAGTCCTGCGACAGCAGGGCGTAGGCCGGGGAAATCGGCGACACGGGCAAGCCCACGAACATGGCCGCCAGTTGCAACAGACCGTTCTCGATGCTGTTGCCTGAGAGGATCATGACCGGCCGGTCCGTCGCTACGCCGCGATCGAGCAAAGCCTGTGCCAGGGAACGAACGGAGCTCAGGGCCTCGCCGTAACTGACCCGTCGCCAGTTGCCTTGTGCAGAACGCTCTGCAAGGAATGTGCGTTGCGGGGTCCGCTGCGCCCAATCAACCAGGTAAGAGCAGACATTCGTCGCATACGGATCGAGTTGCGACGGCGAGCGCATAATGATGCCGCCGTCCTGCAAGCGTTCAATGTCTACCGCCGCAGGCGCAAACTTCGGTGGGCTACGCTCATTCATCGTGGCTGTCGACTATCGACAGCGAGGATCATTGCCATGCCTGAGTCGCCTGCTGCACAGCCGGTAAACAGTCCGCGGCCACCGCCGCGCATGACCAGTTCTTCGATCAATTCGATGATGGTACGCATCGCGGTGGGCGCCTGCGGATGTCCCCAGATCAAAGAGCAGCCGAAGTTGTTGAAATCGTTTAATGCCACACCTGTTTGCCGGGCGAAGACGATGTCATTGACCGCAAACGGGTTGTGCGTTTTGATCGCGTCCATATCATCGAATGACAGATCCACTTGCCGCAGGGCCGCTTGGGCGGCCCCGGCTGGTGCCTCCGGCATATAACCCAGTTCTGCCCTGGACTGCCCGACACTCAGAATACGAATCTGCACTTTGGCATCGGTGGATAGCTCGCGGGCTTTTTCCTGCTGCGCAATCACTATCGCCGCGTTGCCATCCGCGGGATGCGTCTGATCGCCAAAAGTGACCGTGCCACCGTCGATGACGGGCTTAAGCTTTGCCAGACCATCAGCCGTTGATTCGGTCACTCCCTGGTCACCGTCAATTTCCCCGCTAATTCTTCGCAAGCGCGGCTCCGGAATTGCGAATGGCAGGTCCATGTAGCGCTTTTGAAACGCGCTCTCGTCCGCCAGTGCGTCCTGGTACTGCGCGAATCGTTGCAATACGACATCGTGTTGCTCCGCCGTCGAAATCGAATACTTTGCAGCGACGTTCTCTGCAGTTTGCAACATGGAATGCTTGCCCAGTGGATCGCAATTGAAGCTATCGAGAACGACATCCTCCGCAACACCGGTTCCGCCCGGACCCGCTGGCGACGGGTAGTACGTGTGTGGGCCGTTCGAGCATCGATCAGCCGTAGCCGCCAGCACGGTTTGTGCAAGGCCGCTGCCAATTTCCTGGGCGGCCATGAGTACGGCCCGGACGCCCGAGGCACAGACTTGCGACACTGTAGGGCCGGGTGCCTGCGCTGCACCGAGCAAACCCATGAACCACGGCGTGCCATAGAACGACTGTTGTTGGTAGATGCTGAGCCCGAGTACGCCAGCGTCGAAAGATTTCGGGTCAATGTCGCGTTTGGCAAGCTCGCGGCGTGCGACGTAGGCGGCGAACTTGATGGCATGCAGGTGTTGCAGCGAACCCTGCCAGCGTACAAACGGTGAAGACCAGTAACAACCGTAGGGGATTTCAACCTGCTCGAACATGATCAGTCTCTCCTCTCCGCTGCGACGTCGCGCATGGACAGGTCGACACGATGCAGGGCCTCCGCGATTTCTTTTTCTGTCATGACAGTTGACAAGGCAAGCATGCCGCGCGGTGCGATAAACAGACCATGATTGATGCAGGCGATGTGAAATTTGTCAATCAGATCACTGTCTTCACGAACAATCGACGATTCGGGAACCGACTCGCTGAAATAGATGTTCAAGCAGGATCCATAATGATTCGTCGCCAGCGGCAGCCCGTGCTTGTTCGCTACGTCTGTCAGGCCTGCGCGCAACGTTCCGCAGAGCTTTTCCATTTGCTCGATTCGCTCCGCGGTGAGCTCGCGCAACGATACTTCGCCTGCCACCATGGTTACCGGGTTTGCGTTGAAAGTGCCTGTGTGAAATACCTTCATGTCGGCGGGATCAAATATCTCCATTAGCTCGGCGCGACCGCCCACGGCGCCGACCGGAAACCCACCACCGATAATTTTCCCCAGCATTGTCAGGTCCGGCTGCAAATCAATGCCTGCCTGGCAGCCGCCGGTTGCGAATCGCAGCGTGAGTACTTCGTCGAGAACAAACAGTGCACCAGCCTCGTGCGCGGCGGCACGGACCCCGTGCAGAAACTCCGGCTCACCGCGTATGACACCACTGGCACCGAGCACGGGTTCGAGGAACACGGCGGCGATGTCATCGCCGTGTCTCTTGAGCACAGCCTCGAAGTCCGCCAGGTCGTTGTACGTAGCCAAATGAGTCAGCGGTCCTTCCTTACCGAAAGAACCGATTTCAAACTCCAGCAGCGATCCGTGATAGCCCCAACGCGCCATCAACAGTTTGTTCCTGCCGGTCACGATCCGCGCGATCGTAAATGCGAGACCACCAGCCTCGGACCCCGAATTGGTAAAACGGACCTGCTCGATGGCAGGTACCCGCTCGACGATCAGGCTGGCGAGCCGGTTTTGCGGCTCGTTGGCCGCCGCCCAGCCGGTTCCGTCGCCAATTTGCGTGCGAGCCGCCGCTACAATCGGGGGATAAGCGTGGCCGTGCACCATCGCCGTGTAATTATTGATGAAATCAAGATATTCATTGCCGTCGACATCCCAAAAGCGGGGTCCCTTGCCACGCTCGATCGTGAGCGGGTAGGGCGCCCAGTACGATGCCTGGCGCGACGTGCCGCCCGGCATAAGGGTCTTGGCCCGCTCATATGAGTCGGCGCTGGATCGCGTGCGCTCAAGATAGGCTGCACGAATTGCGGACATCAGGTCTTTCCTCTACCAGTTGTAGGCATCGACCTCCCGCGGCAGTGCCTGGAGAAGCTCACCGCTCGCAAGCATGGCCGCAACCGATTCGATATGATCAGTTAGTGGCTCATCGTGATCAAGATATGGAACGCTTTTCCGCACCATGCCATGCAATTTGCGAGTTGCCGAACTGAGCTGATCGAGACCGCGAATGTCCGCAGCCTGGCACGCGCAGATCAGTTCAAACGCAAGGATATGACGAGCGTTATCAAGTATGTCTCGCGTCCTGCGCGCCGCGACCAGCCCGAAGCTGACATGGTCCTGGAAGTCGCCGGTCGAAGGCAGCGATTGAATCGACATAGGCATACACATCTGGCGGATCTCAGCGGTCAGTGAGGTCGCGAGGAACTGACCGCCCATCAGGCCCATGCGAACCCCGGGATTTTCCTTGACCAGGAACGGTGGCAGATCGCCGTTCAACTTGGGGTGCAACAGGCGATTGTTACGGCGGTCTGAAAGATTGCACATGTTCACCAGTACAATCGCCAGTTGATCCATCGCATTCGAAATGTACTGGCCATGAAAATTGGCGTTGTGCACGGCCTCGCCATCCTCGACGACGATCAGCGGATTGTCGTTCGATGAATTGACTTCGATCTCGACGGTTTGCTGCACGAAATTTATCGTGTCTACTACCGGCCCCAGAATCTGCGGCGTGGCGCGAATCGAATAGACGTCTTCGATTTGCTCGTCGAGCCCTTTGGGTTCGTCGGTTGCCAGCTTTGCCAGCCACTGTTCCACCTCGGCATCCTGAACGATCATCTCGCTGTCCGCGAGCGTTCGGTAGATGCAGTCTGCAGTTCTTACCTGTCCGGGATGCGGCTTTTGCCGGTGTGCCGCCGGGTGGAATGGCATAATCTTGCCCTTGTGCACTTCGAGGCTCAGGCAGGTTGCCAATGTGTATGCCTTGACCAGGTTTTTGCTCTCTGCAACCAGGCAGGCCGCGATGGCCGTCATCACCGAGGTGCCGTTAATGAGCGCCAGCCCTTCCTTATAGCTGAGTTTCATTGGCTCCAGGCCGGCTCTCTTCAAGGCTTCCGCCCCGGGCATGATTTCACCATCAAACTTCGCACGCCACTGGCCCGTGCCGACCAGGCCGATACATGCCAACGGCCCCAGGTCACCGCTGGTGCCGAGTGATCCTTTCTCGGGAATGCATGGCAAGACACCGCAGTTGTACATAGCGACATATTTGTCGAGATTCTCAATCGAAATTGCCGAGTAGCCACGCCCCAGTGAATTGATGCGGGCCAACATGGCGGCGCGCACGTAGTGGTCGGCCAGGTGCGGGCCGCAATTGCTTTGTACCGAACGCATGATGTTGTTCTGTGTCTCTTCGGCATGCGCTGGTGGCACCAGCCAGTTGACAAACCCGCCAACACTCGTTGTTACGCCGTAAATGATGCGGCCGGAGTCGACAAATTCGTCGAGTAGCTGGCGCGAGGCGATGACGCGTTGCCGAATCTCCGGCGTTAGCTCGATTCGCAGAGATGGATCGCGTGCGATGTTCAAGATCAAGTCGACTGTCAGGCTTTCCCCGTCGGGAATGATCGCAGGGGTGGCCGGGCGGGCTGTGGCAGTAACCATGTGTGGCTCCACGAAAAAAGGTGATGAATACGAAACAGGTTACGCCGTTATTTGTGAATAATGCTTTCTTTTATGCTGATAGAATGCTTAAAATAGAAAGAATTGACCATAAAACTGCCAGAAACAGAAAGGAGTGTTCACCATGAATGGATCCACGCAATCCGAAGCCGTGCCGCTGGATCGTTACGAGCGCAACATACTGATGGCCTTGCAGGCAGACGGCCGCCTTACCAATCAGGAGCTGTCCCGCAAAGTTGGCTTGTCGCCGTCCGCCTGTTGGCGTCGTGTTAAAGGGCTTGAGGAAGCGGGAGTTATTCTGCGTTACACGGCGATCCTGGACCCAAAGAAAGTCGGCATCGGTGAAACTGTATTCGCGCATGTATCAATGGCACGCCACTCGAAGACCCCCAGTTTTGAATTCGCAGAACTGATGCGGCAGCAACCGGAGGTCATGGAGTGCTTTTTCACGACAGGTGCTGCGGACATCATCGTGCGTGTGGCCACACCCAGTGTGGCCGCCTACGACCACTTTCTGGAAAACGTCATATTCGAGGCTTCGGGTATCTCGCAGGTTCACTCCGACTTTGCGCTCAGACGGATCAAGTACGAGACGGCACTGCCGCTCTGACGCGAGCACGCGCGATTCGTTGCTGCCCGGATGACAGGCAATGCCGGAAACAGGTATTGTCACCTGATACGGCAGGCGATGGTCGATTGCCGAGGTTTGCTCGTATCGACCAGGTGGAGTTGGATTTTTGGCAGCAAAAAAAAAGAAAGCGAGTAAGAAATCTGTTCCCGCGTCTGCACGTGGTCAACAACGGAAGGCCCGGATACTGGCGGCGGCTACCAAGCTGTTTCTGAAAGATGGCTATGGTGAGACGTCGATCGATGCGATCGTTGCGGAATCCGGTGGCTCCAAAGCAACGCTATATAGTTTCTACCCGACCAAGGCAGATTTATTCCGCGCCGTTATTGATTCGATTGTCGTAAGCGCTGAGAGCGCCGAACTCAAGTCGTTCGACAATGTTCGTGACACGCTAGTAAATTTTTCCGAACAACGATTACGAGTCGTATTTTCCCGTAAGCATCGCGCCTTGATGAGACTGATCATCGCGGAGCGAGACCGGTTTCCGGATATTGCCCGCATGTACTATGAGCGTGGCCCATTGCATGGCGACACGTTGTTGCGTGACTACTTCGAGACACTGATTGAGAAGGGGCTGATCGATATTCAAAGCGCCGTGGAGGCGTCGGAGTTTTTTCGCGGCATGCTGATGCACCAACGCTATATCGATCAACTTTATCTGAACGCGCCGGTGCCATCGGCAGAGGAAGTCAGCGTACGGGCACGCCACGTCGTTGACCGCTTCCTTGAGGCGTATCACCAATCTGTCGACAGCTGAGCCGGATGCTTGCCCGGTTCAGTCCGGAATATTTTTGCGCTTTTTATAGAATGTACGGTACAGTACGCGAATGAACACTTTGGACACTGTCGCCATAGTGGCGGCCTTATTGACTGCTGTTGCGGTGTTGCCCGGTACGCTCGGCATACTGATGCTAACCAACAAGATAGCGGCGTCACCGGCCGGTGCCCGCTATATCTATTTCCAGTCTGGCGCGCTCGTGATTTTCGCGCTGCTGCTGCTTGCCTACGCGCTGTATCAAAGCGCCTTGCAGGGTGCCTGGTCCACGACTGTCATTGTCTCGGCGACCGCGCTGCTGGTGTTATTGATTTACGGTTTCCTGATGCACGCGAAACTGCTGTTCAGGCCGGTTCGAAACCCGGTGTTCGTATCGATTGACAAAGCGCTGGAAAAGTTTGGGCCGGACGAGGAAGTCGTGGGAGTTATCGACCCCAATGGTGATCCGTACGCGTTTATTGCGCGACTGGCCCGGCGCCCGCACATTGTTTTCCAGACGAAAGGCGATGCGCCCTTTATCATGACGCACTGCATTCTGGCACACAGCTCCATGTCGTACGCACTCGAGGGAGGTTTCGAAAATCCGGATATTACGATAACGGCAGCGCTGGCGAATAACATGGTGTTCTACGACAGGAATTCTCGTTGCTCCGTCGTGCAAATTCACAACCGACTCGAAGGCAGCAACGATCCCTTGTCCATGGTGTCGACTGTCATGACCAGCCTCAAGACGTGGCAGACTCTGTATCCCGACTCCCCGGTGTGGATGCGACCGGTCGAATGGCGCGATATGTTTTATCTGAAATTACTCGCGCGGGCGGACGTGATCGATCCGAACAGTCCCGTTATGGTGTACCCGTTACAGCACCAGCTCGACGATCGTTTGCCGATGAAATCCCTGGTGCTGGGTCTGGTTGTCGATGATCAGACGCGAGCATATCCTGCAGATCTGGTCGCCCGGCAGAAGGTAATCAACGACCAGCTGGGAAACAGCAGCCTGGTGATTTTCTGTGTCGATGACTATATGCAGGTCTTCGATAACCGCCTTGGTCCGGACCACACCCTGACTTTTGCAGCATCCGACCAGCATGGTCGTTTCATCGACGACGAAAGCGGCTCCGAATGGTCCGCCACCGGGACATGCGTTAGCGGTACTTATGAAGGCAGACAGCTCTCCACAATTCCGCATTACAACAAAATATTCTGGTACGTCTGGTCCGACTATTATCCGGGCGGCGAAATTTTCGGCGACGAAAGTAGCTAGGATCGCGTGTCGAAGATATTCGCCACGGACCGTGACGGCACGAAGTACGAACTTGAAGGGCGCGCGCGGACCAGCCTGATGGAGATCTTAAAACAGGCCGGACTGTCGATAGAGGCGTTGTGCAGCGGTTCCTGTCAATGCGCAACCTGCCACGTCTTCATTGAAGAACCCTGGCTAGGCAAGCTGAAACCGCAGACCGAATTCGAGATCACGACGCTAGCGGGCGAGGGCAGCGAAGTGCAGGCGAATTCCCGGCTTGCATGCCAGGTACCCTGGAGCGACGAACTGGATGGAATGTTTTTGACGGTTGCACCGGAGGCCTGAACAATGCCAGCCAGGCAGGAAATCGAACGATTCTGGGATTTTTCCGTGCGCACGTATCGTATGTCGGGAGTACCGGACGCCTGCCTCTCTTTGCAGAACGATTACGGCGCGGACGTCAATATGCTCCTGTACTGCTGCTGGATCGGCACCTACGTGGGTGAGTTCGACGGCGAGTTGTTCGCGAGAGCGAACGATTTCTCCGTAACCTGGGCCGGACACGTCGTTGCACCATTGCGCTCTGCCAGGACGTGGATGAAGCATACGGGATGTGGCATGGATCCAGTGCCAACCGAGTCCTGCATGGCACTTCGCGACGACATAAAGTCGGTAGAGTTTGCGGCCGAGAAAATACAGCAGGAAGTGTTGCAGTCACTGCTATCGATCGAGGGTGCTCGTGACGCTGTGCCGGATCAGGTTCTGCAGGATGTAATGGCAAACCTGCACCGTTACGCGGAATTCGTTGGACTCGATCTGCGTGACGACAGCAGGCAAAAATTATCAGTCATTATTGCTGCTGCGTTACCACGCCAGACCAGCGTTTGACCAGCCCGGATTCCAGCCCAAGGAGGTCCAGGAGCCGGCCAACCGTATGATTGACAATGTCGTCGATCGATTGCGGCTGGTTATAGAAAGCAGGCATTGGTGGCGCAATGTCTATACCCATGCCGGCGGCTCGAAACAGCAGCTCGCAATGGCCCACATGCAGCGGTGACTCCCGCGGTACCAGGATGAGCCGCTTGCGTTCCTTCAACATGACATCGGCAGCGCGGCACAAAAGATTATCAGCGTACGAATTTACAATGGCGGAAAGCGTTTTCATTGAGCACGGCGCTACGATCATGCCGTCGCTTTGATAGGAACCGCTGGCAATCATCGCGCCGATATCATTGTTCCGATAAACGACATCGGCCAATTGCTCCACTTCACTTGCTTTCCAGTCGGTCTCGATTGCAATGTTCATCCGGCCCGTCGACGAGATCACAAGATGAGTTTGTACGTCGTCCTGTTGCTGCAAGACTTCCAGCAAGCGTATGCCATAAATAGCACCACTTGCGCCGGAGATGCCGATGATTATCTGCATGCAGGCAAGACTAACATTTTTATATAGAATAGTTCTATATAGAAATGTTAGTCTGGTCGCTGGATTCGATGCCGGGTAGTTTGCGATGAGCGTCTTTGATTTTCGTGCGTTTCTTGATGGTCTGGATCAAAACGGGGAGTTGTTTCGTGTTCCGGTAGAGGTGGACACGCTTGACGAGATGGGCGCTTTTATCGCCCGTGCCGACTACAACGATATCCATAAACCGATCCTGTTCGAAAAACCGAAGGGCTTCGACATCCCGGTCTTGGCCAACACTGTCGGTCATACCTACAAGAGCATGGCGGACGCGTTCGGAGTGCCGGAGGACAATGCGTTGCCGGGGGCGGCAATGAAGATGATGCAGGTATTAAAATCCGGCGGCATACCGCCTGTTTATGTCGATGCCAGTAAGGCGGCATGTAAGGAAGTGATATTGACCGGCGAAGCGGCAGACTTGTCGCTGATTCCTGCGCTGCGGCTTAATCCGCAGGATGGACAGGGTGTGCCGGACTTTGCCGAAGGGCGATACTTTACGAGCCTGTGTATTTCGAAACCAACAGAAACGGCCCATAACCTCTCATACCACCGTTTCGAAATAACCAGTAAGAATTCCGGGTCCGTCTGGGTTTTTCGTGGCACCGGCGATGCGCTAAGTATGGAAAGGTTCTGGGGCAGCAAAATAGACGATCCGTCCTCGACCTGGGACCACGATAAGGCGAAGCCGTTTCCGGCCGCCTTCGTGTTCGGAGTGACGCCGGAATTCATACTGGCTGGCGCAAACTCGGCACTGCCACACGAGAGCGACGATTTCGCATTCATTGGCGGTCTCAGGGATACGCCCGTTGAGATGGTGAAATGCGAGACCGTGGATGTGGACGTACCGGCCCACGCAGAAATCGTCGTTGAGGGTGAATTCAGGCCGTTCAACTGGACGATGCAGGGGCAATTCGCATCATTTAACGGTTTCTATGATATGCCGAGGCGCCGGCCCGTTTTCGATGTCACGGCAATTACGATGCGCAAGAAACCGATATTTCAACACGTGCATATCGGCCGGCCGTTGAACGAGTGCAACTCAATCGCGGCTTTCTTCCGCTCGGTACGAACGTTCATGCAGATCAAAGAAATAATGCCTAATGTCGTGGACGTATTCGTCGATCCGTCAGCCGGCTGCGGATTTACCGTACACGTCGCGATCAGCAAGGCCCGTATCGGGGAGCCAAAAATGGCGATAATGCGCGCCTATACGGCGCTCGGTGGGTTCTGCAAGCACGTCTTTGTGTACGACGACGACATCGACATCCGTGACCCCAGGGACCGCGACTGGGCGTTGGCGCACCGTTTCATTCCGGATCGAGACCTGATGATCGTGCCGAACGTTGTCGGTATGAATATTGAACCGATGGCGCAGGGGATCGTCGGTTCGAACTCGAAACTGGGTGTCTACGACGGCTATCCGGAAATTCCTCTGAATGTCCGCTCGTTGATGGGAGTGGACTGTACCGTGCCGCTGAATCTCAAGGTGATGGAACGCGTGATGCCGGTCCCCGAGATTGAAGCGAGGGTCGACGAACTCTGGAAGCAAACGCTGGCCAGCAGTCATGGGACGCCGGCAAACGGATGAAGAACCAGATCAAGACCAAGACGACCCTCAGCGAACGAGATGAGGATCTGTGCGTGGAAATATTCGGCAACGTAATGCGTGCGCGCCACCTGCTGTATGAGAAGGCGGCGAGGATTGCGGCCGCGACCGGCTTGCATGCGGCGGAATTGAATGTGGTCGACATACTCGGCAAATTCGGGCCGATGTCGATGGGCCGATTATCGCGGGAGACATTCATATCGCCGGCAAACACGACCAGCACTGCGAAAAAACTGGAGCAGGTCGATCTCGTGCAAAGAAAACGGTCTGCAGAGTCCGGGCGGGAGGTGACGGTCAGCCTGACGAACAAAGGCACGGCGCTGTTTCGGAGGAGTTATCCGCGTATTCTCGAGGAAGCACATGAGCACATCGCTGACCGCCTGACACACCAGGAAATGCTAACGCTCGCTGCAGTTCTGCAAAAACTTGTCGCCTGAGCCGTCACCGGGCCAGAGTTGACGTCGTAGTCGGCTAGTCGATCTTCGCCGCGTCCTTGTACATAACCTTGTGACGTTTCTCCTTGATCCAGGTTTCAAGCTCGTCGTCGGTCATAAAATTCTCCTGATCGAAGACATCCCAGTGCGTAATATCGCCGGCCGATTTCTTCCACCGCTTGTAGGGCTTCTTGAGCGGCGGTCCGAAGCACATGATGTCGAGAATCGAGAGCTCATCGGGGACCTTGAGAAGGGGTCGCATCGACTCTTGCGCTTTTTGCTGACCGATAGCGGTTACCCACCAAACGTTATATCCGAGTGCTGCAGCGGCCAGGTGCGCCGACATCGTAGATGCCGCGACGCTCTGCAGAAGAATGCGTTCCGCGTTCTCGATGTACATTCTATTGAGCTCGGAATCATCGTTCTTGAGTACGGGAAATGCTTTCACGTAGCGAAAATCGGCGACCACGACTATGAATCCAGGCGCGCTTGCCAGGCCGGCATAGTTTGGCGTAGGAAATTTCATCTTGAGGCTGGCGCGAAAGCGCTGCTCTGCTACGAAGTAATCGGCGATCTGCTGTTTGACCTGCGGGTCTCGAATGACGATGAAGTGCCAGGGTTGGGCATTGGCACCCGATGGTGCATGACGCGCTGCCTCAAGCACCATTTCATAGTGCTCCGTTGGCATAATGTAGTCAGGGTCAAATTGCCGGGTAGTAATTCGATTGCCGGCGATTTCCATAAAGCAATCGTATAAGCGATGCTCTTCGCCGGCTAATCGCGCCTCGTCGTCGACTGGTTTCATGCTGGTCTCCGTTGTTTCACCGCTGCTGCGCCGCTTGACATTGCGGTGCTACAAACGATAATAGGACTGTACGTTACAGTTCACTATTGAGCTGTCATGGTACACTGTCGAGCAAGGCCACATCATAATTGATGGGGTCCGCGACTGAGGAGCAATCTGGCTCGCTCGCCTGAGTGCGGCCACTTGCTTCGCGTCAAGGGGGTTTGAGATGGACGAAATAATTGCCCGGGTAGCCCGGTGCCTGATGTGTTTTGCAGCCGGCATGTACTCACTTGCGATCCTGTCAACTGCAGCTGTAGCTCAGAGTACTGCAACGATTGATGAGATTGTTATCACCGCAGAAAAACGGGAATCGACGGCGATGGATTCGGCGCTGGCGGTGTCGGCATTCGATCAGTCGGCATTGGATCGCAGTGGTGTAACCAAGGTCGACGAACTTTCGCAACTGGTGCCCAATTTCAAGTTCGGCGATCTGAACCTGGGCTTCGGCGGCGCGCAGATAACCATCCGCGGCATATCCAACGACGCTATCACTAACGATGGCGATCCATCGATTGCCGTGCATATGGATGGCGTATATATGCCGCGTATTTCCAGCGGCAACGCAGTTTTCTATGATGTCGAGCGGGTCGAGGTACTGCGTGGACCACAGGGTACCCTGTACGGCCGCAATACGACCTCGGGCACAGTCAACATCATCCCGAAGCGCCCATCGGACGAAAAAGGGTTCGATTTCGAACTGACCGGTGGTTCCGATTCTCTCGTCTCGCTCAAGGGGGCATTCAACATACCGCTCAGCGACAGCGCGGCTGGACGAATTGCATTCACATATGCTGAGCGCGACGGCCTGCGTGCCAACAGCCCGGCGTCCGACGGCGATGACCTGGACGATATCGGTGTGCGCGGTTCACTGCTATTCGACCTTGGCGATAACGCATCCTTGCTGTTGAGCGGCGACTACTTCGAGCAGTCGGGCAATGGTACGGTCATGGCGGCCGTGCCGTACGATCGATCATTTGACCTGACGGGATACCAAGTCCCGTTCGCAACGGATCCGCAGAATTTTGCCCTGAATACGGATCCGGATACTGACAACGCGGACTATGGTTTCAAAGGCGAACTGAATTGGGACCTGGGCGCCACCGAGTTGACCGCGATTGCTGCATACCGGGTGAACGAGCGTGCTAATACGGTCGACCGTGATGGTACCGATCAGATTCCGACCGTTGCCGAACTGTGCCGCTTCAATCCGCCGCCACGGCCCTGCACAGCGAACGTTGGCCCGACGGTCGGCAATTTCGCGGTCACGGACCAGAAGTCCGAAGCGACCACCTTCGAAATTCGCCTGTCGTCGAATGACTCCGACAGCCCGTTCGAGTGGATGCTTGGCGCGTATTTGTTCGACGAAGAGCTCGACACGGAATTCGATGCGTTCCTGGAAGGTTTGCGTGGTGCCGGTTTCCTCGGTCCGAACCTGGTTCCGCCGCTGCCGGGCCCGCCCGCGTTCCTGGTGCTCGCCGCCGACCCGGCCGTGCGCGTTAATCGCTTCACCGACCAGTCCTCGGAATCAGTGGCCTTTTTCGGCCAGGGATCGCTGACATTTGGCTCGGACGATCAGTTCAAACTGACTGCCGGCGTGCGCACGACCGAGGATGAAAAAGACGACGGCAAAGGCTCCTACGTTGGTTTTACGCTTGATCCGCTAACCGCACCGTCAACCATTGATGCTGGCAGCTTCGATCCAACGTCCCCGGGTGCCCCGACCT
>Ga0255049_10000588_pt1 | contig 22229 bp, 24 predicted proteins | sample JV7_2_3_MG_FD_183615 | JGI IMG/M metagenome (GOLD analysis project Ga0255049, IMG submission 183615) | Seawater microbial communities from Jervis Inlet, British Columbia, Canada - JV7_2_3 | ecosystem: Environmental > Aquatic > Marine > Inlet | place: Canada: British Columbia | collected 2016-10-06
CCTGTCAGCACCCAGACTTGCTGGTGAGGCGATGGTAACACTGCTTGTGTTATCATTCTCAAATAGCTTTATCGTGCCTGTTGATTTTACTCTTAATTCTGCCATTGTTTATTCCTTTGGATTGTCTGTCTTGATTTTAGTATTGCGTTCAATGAGCTTGTCCACTCCCTGCTCTACCAAAATTTCTAGTTGTTCGTGTGGTGTTCCGTATAAATTCTTTCTTGTAGCAATAACTTGATTGTTTGATTCTAAAGTTGTTGCTTGGCTTTCGAATGCGTTGAGCTGTTCGTCTGTAGGTTGTTCTTCTGCGACATTCCATTCTTTTATATATGCTCCATCTCCGTCATCTTGAAGGCGAACATCTTTAGTGAAATCAACTTCCCTATCCAAATATTTTCTAATTTTACTGCTTAACTGTGCCATTTAGACCTCCTTTAAAAATTGTTTTCATTATCCTATTAATTTAAATCCTTGAAAACCACCCATGTGAGAGCTTGTTTGAGATAAGCTCATATCAGAACTTGCATTGTGATAAAAATAAAGTTGAACATAATCACTTGCGGACAAATTAAGTATTCCATAAACAGCCACATAACTGTAAGTGTTAAGACCCCCTGTGCCACCTAATTCATTCGCCAAACTAACAGCTCCGTTTACCCAAATAGAAGTAGTTGCTCTGGTAGGTATGGCAGCAGTTCCAACCATTCTGATTGCTCCTTTAAACCAATACACGCCACCTTCTCCAGCAGGAACTGTGAACTTTCCATCAGAAGTATTATAGGCACTTGCGGAGTCAAAAGCCTCCGTAGCCATAATAACCGCCACTTCAGTATCTTTTGTCATAGTCTGACTTGCAGGATTATATGCCCAAAAATTAGGAGTGTTAGCTACAGTAACTCCGCCACTTTGCATAGTTCCAGCGACATTGAAAGTTGCACCTGATGGTACTGTTATCGTATCACCAGAAGTTCCAATTTCTAAAGCTGTGCCTGTACTAGGATCTACTTTATCTACATTTAATGTACTCACACTATTACCAAATTTCCTGTTACTGTTACTGTGCCTGTGAAAGTAATCGTTCCTGCCACAACAGCACTATCTATGTAATGATTTCCGTCTATGGTTGCCTGATGGGTAAAAATTCCATCTTTGGCACTTTCCTGACCAATGTACAGAGTTCCGTTTTGGTCTTTTGTTTCAGCCATATTATTTCTCCTTAACTAATTGCGTCTATGTAACTTACATAAGCTGAACACGATGTTGCTGCTGATGCTTGTACTCTTAATAAATCTGTGCTTTGAATGACAACTTTTGCTCCACCTTGAATAAGCTCTACACTCGATTTTGGTGCAATGCTTAAATCGTCAGCCAAGTAAACAATTGACGCTGTACTTCCTGCTGCTGCTACATCAATCCAACAATCAACTGTAATGGCAGATGAAGTGATATTCGTTAAGCGAATACCAATGATCGCATCATCAGAATTGGATGTAATTAATGTATGGGCAGCAGTTGTAACTTGCGATTTATATGCTTTTTCAAAATCTTGAGCCACTTTTTATTCTCCTTTTTTTTTATAGTTTAAAGTGCAACTGCCATCGCAATTGCAAATCCTTGTGTTGCTCCACTTGATGTTCCAGATGAAGCTGCCGTTAATCTTCCTTGTGCATCTACTGTGATGTCTGAATTGGTGTATGAGCCTGCTGTAACGGCTGTGTTTGCCAAGTTCAATGTCGCAGCTCCACTCGTTGCTCCACCACTTAAACCTGTTCCTGCTACGACAGATGTAATGTCACCTGTAGTCGGTGTTGCCCAAGCGGGATTTGCCGATCCACCTCCAGTAGTTAAGACATCGCCAGAGGTTCCAGCCGCCAGTCTTGTTGGTGCTCCTGAAGCGGCATAGTAAAGGATGTCCCCTTGCGTACCGTCCTCGAGCTTGGCTAGGGTAACAGCGTTTGCCGCTATCGTAACGGCTCCAGCATTGGTCATTGTTACATCACTTGACAGTGATGCAGCAGTAAATCCTGTGCCGTCTCCAATTAAAATTTCTGTAGTAGCGAGTGCGAGATCGGATGGTACTCCACTTGAATTGGCGTTTCTTACCTTAATGGTATTAGCAGCCATATCAGCGAGTTCGGCATTCGCCACACCTGCATCTTTTATGGTTATGTTTCCTGATGAAGCTGCAAAATTATCTGAACTGAAACTTGCCGCTCCTTTTTGACTTGTTGAAGAATCCTGAATGGCTATTGTAACAGAGCCACTCGTTCCACCACCTGTAATCGGTGAAGTAACGCCTACGCCAGTTATATCGCCAGTTGTAGGAGTAGCCCATGCAGGGTTAGCTGCCGCTCCACCAGTTGTCAGTACATCGCCTGATGTTCCTGCTCCCAGTCGGGTGGGTGCTCCACTTGCACCATAATATAAAATATCGCCTTGCGTTCCATCTTCTAATTTTGCTAATGTTACTGCATTATCAGCAATTGTAACTGCTCCTGCGTTTGTCATGGTGACATCACTAGACAGACTTGCTGCCGTGAAGCCAGTTCCATCACCAATCATTATTTCGGTGGTTGCCAATGCCAAGTCAGAAGGAACTCCAGAAGAGTTTGCATTTCTTACTTTGACAGTATTGGCTGCCATATCAGCTAATTCAGCGTTTGCTACACCTCCGTCTTTTATGGTAATGGCTCCTGAACTAGCGGCAAAGTTATCACTGCTGAATGAAGCGACACCTTTTGCCGATGTACTTGCGTCATCACCTGCGACAGTCAGGGTTTGTCCTGAAGCTGTTGTTGTAATTCCGCTTCCACCTGCTATGTCTAATGATTGTGAATCTAAATCAACGGATGATGATCCACTATCACCTTCAAAATCTAAATCCTGGTGAGTAACGGTATTGGCTACTGTAGCTTTCTTCAAGGCTGAATCGGTTGCATCCCATATCAGCATGAAGTCATTGGTTGCATCTATGGAAGTGATTGTTGTTTTCGCACTAACAGTTGTCGGTGATATGTTGGAAGTCGCTACATTATCATAGCTTGATCCGACATAGACATCCACGGCTGCATCACTAGCTGAAATGCTACCAGAATCAAAAGTAAAGTTAATCGTTGTGTTTGTTGAAAAAGAGGAAGAAGCGATATACCCATAGATGGTACCAGTATTACTCCCTACGACCTTTACCCTTCTATTGGCGTGATAAACGGTGGTTACATTTGTTGCGGATACGGTTACAGCCGTGCCGCTTGAATAAGTGAATGTCGTTGATCCGTCCTGATCGCCTATGATGAACCAATCCTTGTCATTCCAGACATCACGGATTTGAGCCATCATCTCCCTTGCAGAGTTGTTTACTCCGCTAGGAGGCATTCCCTCTGGCCAGCCATCAGGGGCTGTCGAGTTATTACTCGCTGCCGTTGTACTCCAGGTTGATATTTTACTCATTAATTATTCCTTTTTCTAAATTACTATTAAATGTTATGAAGTCATTTAATGGAACTCGTTTAATTGAATTATAAATTTTATTTATTTCTTTTCGTGGGTAGATGTTTCCTGATTTTTTTATTCGCAGTAATGTTGCATCACTAGGATAATAAGGAACATACACGCCCATGAATAATGAATTAATTACTTTTTTGCTCACTCCCTTATCTCGCAGAGAAGTAATGATTGATCTTTTATCTCCCCCTAATTCTAAAGCGGATTGTATGTACTTATACATTTCTGAAAAATTACGATAGCGTGCTGTTTCGGCCTCCATATAAGCTCCCACATACTCCCCAACGGGAACTATGTTCTGATTATTGGCTACCGTTCTGAATAATCTTTCTGAATCCCTTACATTTTCTATGAAAGGATAAACTTTAAAATTAAATGCTTCCTCTATGTTAAGTTGAGTTATTCTCAATCCACCCAGATTGGCCCATAATTCTACCCCTAAATCGTATTCTTTTCCGTAAGGTTCTTTCTCTCCTTTTACCGCCTTAAATAATTTCTCTATTTGTGGTACCGAACCTGGTTCAATGGCTTCAGCCACATGAACAAACCTTTGCATAATCCTGTCGCCTAAAGGCAATTCAGGGTTATATACCTGCCGTCCTTCGGAAGTTTGGTTTCGTCTAATGTCAATAAACTTTTGAGTTATAATTGATTCCGATATGAATGGCTTGAAAAACTCATTCATCGCTCCTAAAGCGGCATCAACTATAATTTGATTGGTGTCCTTGCTGTCTATGGACCCATCGGCTATGGCATTAAAGATGGCTTGGATAGGTCGCTGTATAATATCATAAGGAAAGGTATAACTTAAATCTATATATTCTATCTTTCCTTTATCGGGATCAAAATTTGTTATTAAAAGACTGGAGTTTTTACTCCACTCTGCGACATAATCTCGAAGGGCATCCCGTTCTTCCTTTGTTACACCCCAATATTCTTGTGCCTGATCCACTAATACTTTCACACCCAGGGTGCCAAAGGCGATATTTCCTGCTATTCTTTTTGCTCCCCTTGATTTTAAGTTGGGAGTTCTAATTTCATACAATCCTTGTTTGAGAGAATTAAATGAAATCCTGATGATTTCGGCAGGGAATGAAATGAAATTACCTATGGGCAATCGTCTTACCACTTTAATGGATGTCGGAACCTTGTCATAGGTCGGCATCGTATTAACCGTAATCTCTGATGCCATTTGTTTTAGTTTACTGATATTTGTTTTGGGGAACGCCTTGGTTAAGGTCCTTAACTCATTCTCATAGACAATAATTTTAAAAATATCATCCACACCCATATAGACATCTTGGAATTTCTCGGCTATCTTTAGCGGTACTTTTAAAATTTTATCCTGTAAATATCCAACAATATTGTCAAATGACTTAAAACCCTCTATGTCCTTGAAGATGGCTTGTAGCTCTCTCCCCTTTACACTTGTTCTAACTATTCCCGCCTGAAGATATTCTTCATACTTTAAGATGAAAGCCTCATCGGATAATTTTGCTATGTCATGTATGACGGTTCTTAACGCATTAAAACCTGTCTTACTGAAAGGATTGATGCCATTGTAGGCTGTCATCCATGCACCACCCACCACATTTCTTATCTGTGTTACATGATTGAACACAGTTTTCATGGTTTGGGACACTCCCTTTAAGAATAAAAAAGGTTTATAAAAATTCCAGGCACTTGGCATCGCTGTTACATCCACACCCTTGATGATATTAGCTATCTCTGGTGAAGTGTACCATCCATCCAAGGGACTGAACCTGTTGCCCTCTATTTTTGCATGAAACCGTCCTTCAGGTTTGGGGAAAAAATATTTATTAACCCCTGCTTTTTTAATGCTGTTGAAATACTTATCCGAAGCCACCCATTTGGTCAGGTTATTAATAGTGTTAATAAGGTTGGCTCTTGGGTCCTTTATATCTCCTATTAAATTTTTGATCTGTTGAGGAATGTCTTTCTTTTTAAGAAATAAGGATTTCTCCTTTGCTGGGAGAGTTTCATATATATTAAAAATATTTCGATTGGGTGATTTATGAAGTAAATGATCTATAACACCGTTAATCTGTGCATCCGTTAAAGTGGAATCCTGTTCCCGTATGTAATCAAAAGCATTTTTTCTTGCTTCCTTTGTTGGTTTGTATCCTTTGGTTTCAAAAGTCTTATAGCTTTGTCGTAAATAGGAACCAATGTTCTTTTCAATGATTGTCTTTATTGTTGCATCCAAATTTCGAGTAGTGAGTAAATGGGTGCTTAATGTATCAATTAAATTTCTTGCCTCTTTTACTACGGGCTGGATGGTTATATCCAAAATATCAGCCGTTTTATTTCCCACCATTACTTCCTGAATATCGTTTAATATTCTGGTTTTAAGTGGTTTCCTTTCAACACGGGCAGCTTTTTTAACTACTGTGTTAATTGCCCTTTCAAGTTTCTTGCTTAAACTAATGGCACGATGGTTGTTAGTCCTGACATTCGCAGAAAAAGTTTCATACGATCTTTGCATTTGAGGAGTACGATTACCCCTGGAACGAAACACCGAAAATATTCTGTCAATGCCACTCAAGATAGGGCTTTCACTAAATTGCCACATCTTACTGGGTTTCTCCACCACATCAAAAGATGTTTTGGCCTCGTCTGTTGTTTTCTTAAATCGTGAATCTTTTCCTAAATCATCATAGATTTCCCAATTTCTGTAATCTTTTCTGGGATCGGAAAGTGTTTCTTTTAAATTGTGTTCTATCCTCTTGATAACGGAATTGGGTTTTATCATGCCCTCATCAAACTTCTTATTCAGTTCATTTTTTATTTTGATTTTATTGGGCGAATCCTTGAATGTGGTTTCCACATAAGTATCTATAAGTTCTTTGGCTTTTTTATTATATGTTTTAACTTGTGATTTTGTGTTGCCCCAGCTTCTGACAGCAGCTCCTCCAGTACCCATTTGTAGGGGGAGGGAACTTTCAAACAACGCCACCAATGCTCGCATGGCGTTTGCCCCTTCCTGCTCTTTCCCTGTGATATTCGTTACTGCATCTCCTATAGCAGCAGCTCCTCCATAGATTGCTGTGGCAATAGTTCTCAACGCAGCATCGGCTACATCGGTAGTGCCCATTACTAGAGGACTGCCAACAAATCCTTTCCAAAAAGGACTTTCAATTTCTTCAACGCTTTTTTTGTCTATGCCGAGTTCATCTGACCAAATTAAATCGGTGGCCTCACTTACCAATGACCAATCGGACTTATATTCGTCCCACGGGATAATGCTGCCATCTCTCTCATATTTGGGATCACGCTCTAAATTAGGAATAAACTTTTTAGAAAAATCTACTTCTTGGTAAAGTTCTGCATCAATAGACGGTTCCTGAACAACAGATTTTAATTTTTCAACAGGCAATCCATACCATGCAGAAGCATCTTCTACTGTTTCAAAGTCAGGTATGTACCTAACATCAAATCCACCCGTCTTTTCAAATAAAGGATGTTCATTAACAAAATCTATATTTAATTGTTCGGATGGTGGGTCCCAATCGTATTGTTTTTCTTGCTGTGTTGCAACATCTTCTAATGAAAAAGAACTTTGAGAAATAATAGGTTCTTGCACATCTTCTAATGATACACCTTGATTAGCAGAAACTATATCTTCAATAGAATAAGACTTTATGTTGTTTGAAGAACCAGATATTTGATTAAGTGTAAAACCTTCTGCCATTTTTATTTCCTGACATTTATTTCTTCAAGTTTTTTTGTTTCCTTATTCCATTGTAATATTTTGTTTTTGCCGTCTATTATTGTTTCGTAATATTCTTTATCAACCATAATTTCTGGTGTTGGATTAGTTGGTACTGGCTTTGGATTGAAATAGATTTTTTTAGACATGTAATCTATATTTTCTTCCAAATCTTTAAATGCTTGTGTACCTTCCTCACCACTCCAATCTATTCCTACGGTTGATTTCATCGCATCCGAAATCATATCGGATTTAAACTCTTTGAATGATTTGTCTTTTGATGAGAAGTATAAATCTATTGCATCGGAAAAGGATGTTTCTGAATCTTCAAATTTTTCTTTTGCTATCCATTTAAGTGTTGAAACCAATGCTGGGTCTTTTATTCCTGAAATATTTAATAATTCAGATTCCATTTGTTGTTTATTTATATTACCCTCTTTATAATCATGAACAACTCTACCTGTTTGAGATAACGGTCCTTTATCAGTAAATCTTTTATACTCTGATTCTACTGTCCATGTATCTCCACCATCTTCACTTATTTCATATCGTTCCCATTGTTCCCCATCTTTTCTAAATGGAACTTTTCTTTCTTTGTATTTAATTTTATTTCCTTCGTGAATTATTTCTGTTGTTCCTTTAATCTTGTCAAGTTTAATTATATCTCCCATGTCGTTTGTCATATAATCAGTTGTTGCTAATTCTGCTTGTAAAAAATCTTTTTCCCCTTGTCTTATACCTGCTGCACCAGCTCCCATCACTTCACCCATTGTGGGTGCTACTTGTCTTTTACCTGTGAGCGGTCCTAACTGCTCTATCATACCTAAACGAATATTACTCATGCGGGGATCGGAACTTAAAAGCGAACTCTGTAATTTATCCTTAAAAGATTCTGTTATTAATCCCATTACGCAACCGCTCCTAGTAACGCACCACCTAATGCCCAGTAAGGATTAGCTGCTTGTCCAGCTCCAGCCATCATACTTCCCATTTGTGCTCCCATCAATCCACCTTGAAGCAATCCTGCTCCTACATTTCTTTCAAGAGGCATGATTTTCTCACCTGTTTGTCCATACGAACCACCAGTTGATCCCTGAAAGGCTCTTAACTTTTCATAAGGCAGTTGTTGTTGATATTGGTATCTGTTCATCGCATCGGCTAATGCCGCTTGCTGCAGTCCTTCTCTTTGTTGTCCCACTTGTTGCAACATACCGATGTCTTGATAATCTGCTTGTGCGAGTTGTGGTGCTTGGAATAGGACATTCTGCATGTTCTGTCGCTCTGCCGCATATTGAGGGGCATAGACTTGGTTGGCTAAATTTCCTAACTCTCTTGCGAGCACGGCTTGGTTCGCACCGCTCCCGTATCGTCCTGCTTTAGAAAATTCAGACTGTACGCCTGCGGTTACATCACCTGCCATTTGGTTGTATAGTCCCTGTAAATAAGGATTGGTATTGGGCGATAGATATTGTCCTTGTGCTTGTTTGAGTAATTCGGCTTGGGATTGTTGCAGTAAAGGGGAACCTGCCGTTGCTCGTTGTTCTGCCGCAGTTAGGGCGGTTTGTGTCTGTGGAGAGAATCCTACATAGGTCTGACCTGGAAAATAACTTGGTCCTGGTTGCCCGTATAATGATTCTGCTCTCTCAAATCCTTTTGTCAGATAGGGCTGTTGCGTTGCCCACGGTTCAATGTTCTGAACTGATCTTGCTTCTCCTGCTCCTTTACTCATAAATTTTCCTTAACTAATACTATGTGTTTGGGCGTGTAATCCTTGAGCCATCTTGACCACCCCTTGCGGCCGACTAATTCTATGCGATGGCATTTATTAAGTTTTGCCCATTGTTCAACTTCTTTTGTAATTTTTTTAAACCAGCTTTTCATGTTACTTCCTCCTGCGAGAAAATACCGACAAGCCCGTTTCTGCGGATAGTCCACTATTTCTGTAACAATGGCTGCTTCCACTTTTTCTTTTTTCTTGCTCCAACTAATCCATAGTTGCATCTTGCCGTTAATCAGACTGTTGAGAACATCCTGGGAGGTGTAGGCATAGCCGTCCATCTCCAATGGTTTTTCCAAATGTTTTTCAACCTGCTTCCATAAGGGTCCAATATGGTCTATGGGAACAAAGGATATTTCACTATCCGATGATGATGTAGGCGAAGTTTTGGTCTGTGTTTGCACTTGAGGCATGTGTTAAAGTAGCACTCCCATTCGCTCTAGCCGATACATACAAGTTAGCTCTGGCTGTTGCTCCGTTTGCCGTAATCGGCATGAACAAAATAACACTATTGCCACCTATTCTTGCATCGGTTAAAGTAGTTGTCGTTGAACTCGCTGTTAAAGTTACCGTTCCTGTGGAGTTCAGTTTCCCAGAAATGGTGTTGTTCAGATAAACACTTACGATACGCAAATGCTCGTCATTGTCTGGTAAGTATAAGGGTGCTAATGGATATTGATTAACAGCCATTACACAGACGCTACATAAATATCCAAATCTACTGTTTGAGCCGAAGTAATGGATTGTCCTTTAACCGAAGTTAAATCAGCCACACTTGGAGCGGATACCGTTCCACTTGCTACTGCATCCAACATCGAGGAAGCTCCGCTTACAATAAGGGATTTTCCTGCATCCACTACTATCCAAGCGTTCTCCGCAGCTCCTGTAAGATTGATATATGCTCCGTAAGTATCATCCTTGTTGGTGATACGAATATATTTAACATCGCCTGTAATGAATTGTCCTGCACCTGCCACGGTACTGAAATCCATTAATGCTATTGTTGAGTTGTCGCTTGGCAGCGTAACAATGCGGTGAGAAATCTCGTTAATGCTAGAGATGGAAATAATGTTTTCATTTCCCTGGTCTATGTTATTTAATAAAATTTCTTCCTTGATTGTAACCTTTAAGGTTGCTGCTGTAATTGTTGTTGCCATTATCGTAATCCTTCTGGTCTAGCGGATACATCCACGCCCTTGAGGGTGGTGAATGATCCTGTTGATGTGCATCGCAAACGATGAAAACGGCTTGTTGACCGTATCGGTGTTGTTCCTGTATCTGTCATGCTGACTGCTGTTCCTACTGTTTGGCCATCTGCCTGACTTGATCTTGTAATTGGTGTTACGGTTGTTGTTCCTCCGTCAATAATCGGTGTTGCCGATGTAAGTGTGGAACGCCTTCCTTTTGCTCCTTCAAATTCTGTTGTGTCTATGGTTGCCGTGGCATTAGTTCCAGCCAGTTTTCCAAACTTATGAGAACCATTGAAACCACCTATGCCAATATCGCCATCCAACCAAGCCCATGAATCCAGGGAATAAGGAAGTGAATCCAAATCCGTTGAAATTTCATCGAGGGCATCCAAGGAAAAGGCTTCTTGAGCTGATGTATTCATAAACTCAAAGTCAATTTCCCCTGTGGACCAACGATCCAAACTGTAATTGTAAATCATTAGTTTGTTATTGGTGGAACCGTCAAACCCTTCTCCTGCATAACTCCACATAACTGTGGTGTTCTTCGGATCAATCGCTGCACAAATTCCGTCTAGTTTTGCTCCAATCAAATCATTGAAGAAATACTTGTTAACCTTGTTCGCTCCGATAGGCTTCACATTGATACCATCAAACATATAGAAACCGTCATCAGATAAAAAGAAAACCAATCGTCCCCAAGCTGTTATGCTTCGAGGTGCGAAACTTCCCAGATTATCAGCCGCCTTGTCAAACTGAAAGACCAGAGGAGTACCCACATAAGTACCACGAATGATACTTCGTTCTGTGATGATGGTGAGGTATTCTCCTCCGATCAATCCTGTAATCGGACCTACTGCTGAAACTAAATCTTGAAAATCGGATTGGGATGATTGTCCTCCATCTTCCCATGTAGCCGTATCATTCAACCCACTCCAACGAACACGCTGTTTGTTAACAGTATATTGCTGTAGCTTATGGGTTTCTGATCCGCCTGTTGCCGATAAAGTGATTACTGTTCCTGCAATAGCGTTAGCTCGGGAGGTTGCTAATTTTATTGTATCGGCATCTATCTTAATAACATAGTAGACAGAGCCGTCAGTCAAATTCGTTAAACTTGTATTACCATTATTGTCATAGACAACTGTATAGCCTGTGAGCCATCCATGTGCGGTAATGGTTATTTCATTACTTGAAATAGCACTTGAATCAAAATTCTTTGCTGTTTGAAACTCCTTCGTAAAGCCTGTCATGATAAAGTCTTTAACCGTAGCCATGTATTTGGCTTGTGGTGCTGTTCCTGTTGTTGTTGTAATATTGGCAAACAAGGAAGAATTATCCAAGTCAAACTGCTGAATGGGATTTACATAATTTGTTGCAAAAACATTAGAGCCAAATTGTGTAAAGCTCCAATAAGTTCTGTCGTTTTCTGTATCAAGCCCGTTATAGCCTGCCGCTATGGAAACATTCGACCAGGTTTGATCTGACGCATATTTATATAGTTTTGCCTTATCCCCAGAAAATAATGTTGTATCTGTTTTACCATTTTCATCAATGGCAAAGGAAGTGAATAGTCCTCTTGCCTCATTTGTAAGAGCATCGCTTCTTGACGCAAAGTTCGGTAACGCCCTGTAGCCATCAGAGTTCGGTATGACATTATTCGCCTTGGTTGCCCCTCCACTCATGAACGGGTTGGCATCTGGAATATAATCGCCAAAAGGAATCATTACGCAGTTACATTAGTTTGCGGCCAACTTCTTGCTTTGGCAAATGCTCCCGATGGTGTCATTTGTAACGGGGAACCAGAATGTTTTTCTTTTGCATCGCCATCTTCCGCATTACGAACAGCCGTCTGATACATTTCTGCCCATACGGGTAATCGTTCATCGGCCATGATGAAAGGTTGTGCCTCTAATAGGCAACCATATAAATATAAATCAGGATAATCTTTTAGAATTTCATTGGTAGCATTGGTTGAACTTAACCCTTGCACTTTCTTGTAGTAGCACATTTCTATTTCGCTGCTATCCGATGGTGTTGGTCCCAACATAATATTATCACCAAGAATGGTGTAGTAAATGGGACCTGCATTTCCCTGGCTGTTATAAATCCTGCTAATTTCATTAGGGGACATATATTGAATAAAATTTTTATTTCCTGAATTGAGTTGAATATAGACAAATTGCAGATAATCGCTGGGCAGAGGAATCTTATTGTTTCCCCCTGTTGCATTGGTTGTGGTAATAATAATGGTTGGTCTTAAACGCAGTTCTCTTGCGTGTCTTGCCTCTGTTAAATCAATAAAATCATCGAGATAGCTCGTTAAATCTGTTCTGTTCAGATAGTTGGCTACTGCTGTTTTTAAGTTTGAATACGAATCTAGTGCCATTATACATTTCCTTGCCAAATACGAAACGCCCTGTTGTCAGGATCATTCATCCATTTCTTAAATCGTTTCTTGTCCTTGATAGCTCCGTGAGGGTGCATGATTCCTTTCTTGGACAGTTGCTGAACAACCACCAATGGAATACTTGCTGCGTGATACCAATCCTTTTTCTTGTTGTGAAACTCTCCCAAGTTATGCTTAATCTTGTTTTCTTCTAAAACAGGTTGAACATCTTGCGTGGTTTCTATGTGTATCTTACCCTCACCTTCATCACTATGAACAGTAGTTTGAGTAACCCCTGTATTCTCAATAGGTAATTTTTTACTCACTATTCAGACATCTCCGTTACTGATATTTGTCCTGCTCCTGTTGCATACGCTGAAATGGTATCAGAAGGACTGACTTTGATTGTTATATCTCCATCAGCACTTACTAACATGCCATCTTTGCTTGCTGCGGTTCCCTCTACTTTGAAGTAACAATCAACAGTTGTTGAAATATTCACAACATTGATTTCCGCACTAATTGCAGTCGTTAAAACACCCGCACCAGAATGGTCCTGAACAGTATATTTAATTGGTCTATAATAATATACTCTTGCCATAGTAAACCTATCTTCTAATTACATAAGTAACATCAACTGTGGTTGCTCCACTTTGTTCACCGTTACTTCTTAATTTAATTGCATCACCTGCTGCATATTCTACTGAACCACCTAATGATAAAGCTACGCCAGATTCATCGGGTGTAGCATCAGCTAAAGTTGCATCCACTCCTGAATCTGATCCATTTTTGTAAATATCAAATGTTGTAGTTGCATCAATCAGAGTGTGAACATGCATATAAATAGCTTGTAAAGTTCCTCCGTCAGGAATTACTGTATCAGTATTTTCAGTATCAACTGTGTGAATTGTAGCGATAATACCACCTGGTAAAAAATAATCGTTTAATGTTCTCATAATATATCCTTTAAATGTTCCGCTCTATTCCTTGCTTTGAGCTTCATTGTTAGAAATAAAGGGGGAATAATAATCAAGGTTATCCCCCCTTCAGTAATCTTAATTCTTATTAAAATTAAGAAGATGTTAAATCTGCAACAATACCTGATGCTGCTTCGTTGCGTGATACAAGACCACCTTCAACTAATAAGAGCATGTGAGTATTATCGCCAGTTTTTGCTAGTTCGTGAGTTTGGAAATTTCTCAAGAAATTGTAACCCCAGTATTCACTATCAAGAACAAATGCCGATCTATTCGACATGAACCTGTTAGGAACAACTGACATTTCTCCAAAATCTGAAACATAGACATCAACTGCCGCTATTACTGTTTTAGCAGGAACATCACGAATTGCCGTGCTGTTGCCTGTGAAAGTAGAAAGTTGTTGCTTGTTGAATGCACCAACCATGATAACATCAGGGTTTCCGCCAGAATCATAAGCCGCTTTAATAACTGCTTTTAATTGTGATTCAGCGAAAGCTCTTTGTGTACCATTAGTTCTGGAATCGGAACCATCTCCTGTTGGAGCTGCTCCGCCCGTACCTACACTTTGGTTAGTTGCGATCCAAGTCATCACTCCGCCAGTTCTTCTGGCTACGGAAGATGAACCTACCGCTTTAGCTGTGTTAGTTGATGTTAGTGCAAATTCTACATCTCTCTTTAACTCCTTCGCATTTTTCGCAAGAAGATACGCTAATTCCGTAGTTCTTCCTGCTGCGTCTACTGCATCATCCGTACCTGTTACGATAAAGTTTTTTGCAGAGATTTGCGTGTAGTTATTTAACTCGGTTGTAGCAGTGCTAGCCGCACCCGTATAATCATCACCTTCAATTTTAAGGTTATCTGCTGCCGCAGCAAGTGAATCAGTTAACCATTTGAATTGAGTATTATGGGCTTTGCCTTTACCGCACATCGAGAAAAATGGAGTTTCCGTAGGAGAGATGTTGTAAATGATATTCGCTAAATCCTCACGGATTCCCGACATATCGTAAGTATCAAAAGTTCCACCTGGTTGTGACATTTGATTTTCCTCCTATGTGTTTATTTTTGTGAAGCCTCCAACCATGCTTTCATCGCATCTTTAGTCGCCTGGTTATTACCCCTGTTACTAAATTTGCGTTGTTGGTGTAAGGCCTTGTCCATAGGTCTCATTTCACTTTCATCTACATTTTGAGATCGGCTCGTACTTGCAACCTTGGGAACCTTCCTCACTTTCTTTCCCTCTAACTTTGCTGTGCGTAATTGGTCCATTCGCATGGCATCATACGCCATCAGTACAGTTCGGTGGTCGGTAAGTGCGTTCAGTTCTTGGTCGCCAAAACCTTTGTTTTTCAAGAAATTCGTTAAGTCCCTTCTGGTTTTTTCCCCTTTAACGGGATCACCAAAAATGGGTGCCTTCTCTGCTAATAATTCTTGTTCCTTTACAAGAACATTCTGAAGTTTTTGCTGATAGACTTCTTCGTTCTTACGCTTTTCTGATTCTAACTCGGTTTTAATTTTTGATTGAGCGTCCCTCTGTTTTGATATTTGAGCTTGCCTGCGAACATACTCGGCTGGGTCCTCATTGTAAATGCGATCCAATTCCGCCTCGTCCACTTTCGGCTCTACCATTTGAGATGAAAGTTCATTTAACCGTTGAACATATTTTTCTCTCTCTTGATTTGCCACATTCATCTGATCCATTATCTTCAATCGTTCATCCTCAACGGATTTACGATCTTCGGATAATCTTGCAGATTTTTGTCGGTAATCAGAATCTTTGGAGTAACCTTTCATCAGTTCATCGAGGGTAACTTTATGGTTCTTGCCATTGACTTTGACATTATAAAGTTCCTCGTCCTGGTGAGTATCGGTGTCCTCTGATACTAAATCCAAATCGTCAGGTTTTAATTCCTGTGGGTCAACACTTTTCGTTTCTTCTTTGGGTGGTGATCCCTGCTCCTCGTTCCCTGTGGCCTTGGAATTATCCAAAAGGTTGACGAGAGCTTCTTCTGCTTGAAATTGATTCAATGCAGATTCCTTTGCAGGCGTGTCTGCCATTGTTCTCTCCTTTAATTTTAATTAAAATTAATGATACAAAGTATCTTTGTGCTCTTTAGATAATTGCTTGTTCGCCAATTTTCCTGTTTCTGCAACAGAAGTAATTTCGTTGACAATCATATCTAAAGCCTTTGAGAGTGTATAAAGCCACTCTCGTGCTTCCGAATCACGCATAGGCGAATTTTTCCATTCAAGGTCAATCGCCTGACGGATTCTTTTCACCGCATTGGTGAAAATCTCATCCTCTAAAAATCTTTTAGCTTGTATTCCTTTTGACTTTTCTTTATCTAAACCCATTAACGCCCTTTAGTAAATTGACCTTTTTTTGGATCATAACTCTCTTTAAATCGAGAGATATTTTTTACTATTCTTTCTTGTTGTTTATTCAATTCTTTATCACTCATAGTTTTAGTTTTTTTAGTATCTTTTTGTTTTGGTTGAGATTTAACTCGAACATGTTGATCTGTTGTCATATCCCTAGTTGATTCTGTTGTGCTTCTAATTTTTTTAAGACCTTCTTCAACTTTCTTATCAGAAGCCTTGATGTCTTTCCAAGCCTCCTTTAAATCATTTTTTTGTGTTGATGTAAGGTTCACACTATCTTTTACTTTATCATACCATTCCTGGTCGAATTTAGATGGAATGGACTTGTTGGCTTTTGCTGCCGCCTTGATGGTTTCAATCGCATCATCCATTGAACCAAAGGCTGCCTTTTGTCCGCTTGCCGTTACAAACTTATTATCAGTAGGATCGTAGTATCCTCCTTTGCTTGTGTAATACACAACTTCCTGTTCTCCTGTACCCGTCATAGTTGGGGCATATTGATTGATAGTTTTCTGAACAGATTTGAAAGTGCCAGGTATTTTAATTGGTTTTGAAGTAAATCTTTCACTAATTTCAGTTTCCGTTAATCCTTGTTTTAATATATCATTATAAAATTGGGCTTTTTGATCCAACACTCTAAACTGTGGGGAGTGCATCGCAAAGGATAAACTGTCAGCAGTTCCGCTTCCCTGTAACATTCCCTTTTGATTGAGTGAATCGAGGAACCAATCATATTTCTTGTCATTCATTATTTGGGCTGGACCAGAAATCATATTTCCATATATTCCTAACTTACCTGCATCAACTTGCATAGAACCCATTAATCTTCCATCTTCATCAATATAACCTTTTGATTGTCCAAATGCCATCAACTCCTGTTCCGTCATTTGGTTCATTGGCTTGTTGCTTGGATAGGTGTAAATATCCTGGGTAAAGTCATCGCTGGTGAAATCACCATAAGGTGTGGATACGGTATCTCGAACATCGGAGCTATAATCAATTTCTCCTCCGCCTCCGCCACCGCCTCCGTTTGGTGGTGGTTCAGTTGTAATAGGGTCAACACCAGGAGCTTGTGGTACTACTCCGTATTGGGGATAATTCAAATTCGGATTGGGTTGAACCTTATAAGGAAATTGATTAAAGGTATTAAAACCAGTATCATATCCCTTAATTTGATCTTCGGTTAAACCTTGGGATAATAAAGTATTATAGTTTGGCAGGGAATAATTGTAATTATATAAACCCATTCCTCCTTGGTTAATGCCTAATAAATTTTGTAAATAAGGATTCTGTGCCATTATCGTCCACCATTGGTTTTAATCAAGGCTGTTTCAATTTCAGCAGCTTTACGCAATTCGGTTGAATCTATTTTCTCCGCCTCTATTTTCAGTTTTGCCTGTAGTTCTAAAATCTTCACTTGCATGTCCACCATCATTTCCTCTCGCTTCTGTTGGAGAGTAGCGATTGTTTTTTCCTTCTCTGCCTGTATCTCCGCCATCGCTGTTTGGATTAACGGATCAGGTTGTGGAGGAGGTGGAGGTGGTGCTGTTTCGGGATCGACAAAGAATGGTTCGGCTGATTTGAAACCAGCGTTAATAACCAACTTCTCTAAAGTGTTGTAGATTTTTTGGTCATCCACCAAGCGACCATATCCGCCTTGTTGAATTAATGTTTTCTGTATGTTTAAAATTTGTGAAAGTAATGCAACACGCTGATCGGTATTTCCCGTTCCTAGACCAACTTGAATGGATACATCCATGTCATAGTTTTGCCAGTCTTTTGGATTCATTTTGTAGAACTGGTTGCGAAGCCTGATTGTTCTTTCCTCATCCTGGTATTTTGTTACCAAGTGCATGATGCTGCGGAACATATCCTTCACGCCCGTTTCAGCAAAGATACGAGCTATCAATTCAATTCGTTGTGTCGCTGCGTTGACTAAAGCATTTACGCCTGTGGCAGTAGTGTGTGATTTTTGTATCACATTTGGATCGGCTCCCATTTGGGATCGGGAGATTCCTGTTCGTGCCTCTTTCAGTTGGTCAATTTTTTCCAACATGGCAAGACCTTCATTCAAGAAACTAGGAGTTGCCAAAGGTGTTACCGCTCCAGGTCCTTTCACTCGGATAATTCCGCCAGGCCGTGATGTGATTAAGTCATCTAAATTCACTTGTCCATCAATAACGACATTCCTTGCATTGTTCTGCAAGTACATGTTGTCCATTGTTTGTCGCAGGACAGTTGATTTGATAAGTTGTAAATCCATGACCAAATCCGCCACACTCATTCCAAAGAATAGGTGGGGCATAGGAATTGGTGTTACCATGGAAAATGGAATGTCATCTATGGGTTCGTTATCCAGTATGTGATTTCTATTGCCAGCCATCGTAATTTTACGAAGCTGTGCTTTTCCGTTTCCGTTGTAATCTAACCGAGCGTAACATTCCATTAGTTCGATGTAATCCGTTGACTTGTCAATGGATTGAAATTCTATTGCGGGATCGGCTGTTTCGTACAGCTCCCTTGTTGTGTGTTCCTGATTGTAAAAACTGTTTGTATAAGTTGGAAGTTTACTGACTACTTTTTTGGAATAGCCCATGTTTAGCAGTTGTGTTCTTGTTCTGAACAGTCGGTGGGCAAAGAACTGGGCATCCTGAATGTTGATCGCATTACGGGCAACATAAACATCCTCTGGTGCAACGCTGTCAACTTTTACTCGACCAATCTTCTTTGTTCGTGTAATCTTAACATCGTGAATATATTCCACGCCTATGTCTGTTTCTACTTCCTGCTCGTCATGTTCGTCTATACTCACTTCATCATCAATTAATAAAGTTTGGTATTCTACTTCCGTGAGTTCCTTGTATTCTTCTTCAACCTTTTTTTCTTCCTCCAGCCAGAAATGTTTGACGAAACCATTTTTCTGCAAGAGGGCATCCTTGAATAAATTGTAGAGAATGAGAAAACCTGGATTGTCTTTCATAAAGACATAGTTTACATAATCGGTGCATTGGTCTGCAACCTGCTGATCCTCTGGTCCCTTGGGTTCAAATCTTACGATCTGTTCTCCTGCGGTAAAAATGCGTAGGAGTGACGGCAATATGCTCTCAATTACCTCCAATACATCTTGTGATACTACCTGTGATCGGCCTTCAACTTCATTACCATAAGGTTCTCCCAGGTAATATTTAAAGGCAGCTCTGCGTTCCTGCGGAATCTTTCCTGATAAATACCCTAGAGATTGTTCAAGCTGTTGACCGAGCAAAGCGAGTATCTCTGAATCTCGCATTTTTGCCATGATTTATTAAGCTTTTCCCCAGTTTTTAGGGTGTATCCTATCTGGATCAAATAGTTTTCCACGGGTAAGATTTTTTGTTGTCGCCCAAACCTTTGGTTCGCTTGGAACGGCTGTAGATTTGCCTTTGTCATTCGGCTGTGCTGCTGCATCGAGCCTGTTGATTTCGGCATCATACCCAGCAACCCTGTATTCGCTTCGTACAGAGCCTTTTCCAAAACTCAATTTGCCATGGTATTTTTTTCCGTTTGAAGTTCCCATTATTTCTCCCATCTAATTATAAGGGGCTGACCATCAGCTCCCACAATTTCCTGTTGGTTTTTATCACCATACACTTTTGGCACTAATTTACTAGCCGACCAATGTGCATCGTGCATCAGTAATTTTAAAGCATGGGTTTCTTCCAACCCTACTTTTCCTTTTCCCTCTTTTGACCGTTCATAGGTATCAAGGGCTTTTTTCCTGTTATCGGATAAAATATATTCTATGCCTTCCATCTTCGCTTGGCTGTAGCGTGCCTGAAAGCCTTCCTTTGTCTTGAACCAGTCCCTGACTGTTTTCCAACAAGGCATACCTTTCTCGGAAGTAATGGTGCGAATAGCTTCACCTGAAGCGAGCCTGTCGCATATATGTTCCTCTAGTTCCTTTGTATGTATTTCTGGTCGTCCTGCTGTCATTAAACTATTCCCATCTTTGGATATTTTATGTTGCTAGCAAAGTTGGTTGATTGATTCAATCCAACGGCTAGATACCGAAACGCATCCGAGCCATGCGAGGCCCAGGTGTGTTTGGGTTTATTTTGTATGTGTCCTGTTCTGTCGTTTCGTTCCCATGAATATTGTCGCAGGGCTTCCAAGCCCAGTTTGCATTTTTCTTTGTCAAACCAGCAACGAGGCAGAATCATGCGTGCTGCATTAATCCCGTCCTCAATCAAGAGCTTGGGAACAATGGTGAAATATAATCCTAAATTATTGGCTATTTCCACTCTGCTTTGTCCTGATCCTAATTCCCTTACTTTGAGGTCATGGGGGCCAAAATGATTCTCATATTTAAAATCCTTGCTTGCCAGGTACTTAACATAATGTTCTAAACTTCGACCTGAATTTTCATAATATTCAATCAAATGAATACGGTTGCCGACATTCTGGGAAAACCAGATGGCGGTTGCATCTCCTATGCCAAGGTCCCAATGCGTGTTCACTTGGTACTGGGGATCGTATTCTATTTTCGTTATCTGTCCCTTCTCCGTAATCTCGGAGATCGCTCGGGTATATATTCCCCCTAATACCCCTGCATCGAAGGAACATTCAAATTCCTGTTCGTATTGCTCTGGGGACATGAGGGCTTTTGAGGCTTCGAGTTCCTCTGCGTCTATAATTTTTGTATCACTCGCCTTGAATACAGAGGAATACCAGTCCTTTGAGTTTCTTGCGTTCTCAAAAAGGTCAAAAAAAGCGTTATGCCCTGCTGGAGTGCCAATCGCTATCAGCCAACCTTTCCTGTCGGACAAGGCAGGTCGCAAGACCTCCCATATCGCAGGGGGCATCATCGCAATTTCATCAACAACGATGCCATCAAATCTCATTCCTCGTAGATTCTGGTAGGCATCCGCTCCAAAGCATTGGATTCTTCTCTTGCCAGGAAGATCCACCCTTAATTCTGTTTCATGATAATGAACATTGGGGATGGTTCCTGTATATTCCATCAAATAGCTCCAGGCGGTCTGTTTCGCCATCCTGTAGGTAGGGGCTATATACCCATACTTGGGGCTAGAGAGGGTGTTGGTCATACATTTTCGGATCAGTTCGTTGAGAACAAGGCAGGTTTTTCCAAACCTCCTGTGTGCCACCAGAACATTCCACCTTTTCAGGTTGTCATGTATGATCTTTTGATGTTCCCTCGGCTTATACGGTATCGTTATCTTCATTACTTTTATGCTCGAACAGAACTTGGTCCGCTAAAGCCGTTGAACCCCTTTTTTTCCTGTGCTGATAGCCACCCTTGTTATTCGGACCTATCCTGCTGTCCTGCTGTGTCGGCGTTCTCCACATTGAGGGTTTGGATAATTGATTGCCCGATGTAGAACGGGATTTGAGGGACGAGGCTGTTTCCGAGTGCTTTAAGTCTGTCCACCCTGTGGGGTATCCCATGAGCCACTCGACCCACATCGGGTTCAACGCTCCACCACCCTTGATCCATTGATCCTTGTCGCTCCTCGCCACTTTCTGTGGCAGTAAATTCCGATCCGAATTGACCACGGCTTTTCCACTGTCCTTCCAGTCCCTCGCTGTGGGTGTCGGCCATGTCCTGTGGGGCTTCTCGCTTCGGCTGTCCGTTACGGCTGCCGTCAAACTCCATCCGTGCGTTCCCTTTACCATGCTCGGAGCTGGCTGTTCGTAATACGCCATCCTTGGTGTCGCTCTCGGTGTTGGCCACATCGTTATCATTTCTGAAAGATAGCCCGTTTTCCTTCCCGTTGCCGCCCTGCTTGGCCTCATGTGTTTTCTCACTATGTGATCCATGTTTGTCGGAGTGGGCAATAATCCAGATTCTTTCCCTTTGGTGGTTGGCACCGATGCTCGAAGCTGAAATACTAAATGTCCTTGTGGCGTAACCTTCACCTTCCAGGTCCTCGATAACGGAGTCCAGACCGAGTTTAATGTGTCCAGCAACATTCTCTCCAATGACCCAAGTGGGCCTTGATTCCTTGATAATTCTAAACATTTCTGGCCAGAGGTGTCTTGGATCTTCAACACCCTTTTGCTTTCCCGCAACCGAGAAAGGCTGGCAGGGATAGCCACCCGTGATAATGTCAACTGTTCCAATGTCCGTTCCCTTCAATTTTTTTATATCCCCATATATGGGTACATCTGGCCAATGCTTCTTCAGCACCTTCTGGCAGTACGGATCTATTTCGCAAAAGGCGGATGTTTCAAATCCCCCCGTTCTTTCCAGTCCGAGGGAGAAACCCCCTATGCCAGAAAAAAGATCAAG
>Ga0255049_10000589_pt1 | contig 22206 bp, 22 predicted proteins | sample JV7_2_3_MG_FD_183615 | JGI IMG/M metagenome (GOLD analysis project Ga0255049, IMG submission 183615) | Seawater microbial communities from Jervis Inlet, British Columbia, Canada - JV7_2_3 | ecosystem: Environmental > Aquatic > Marine > Inlet | place: Canada: British Columbia | collected 2016-10-06
CCGGTGCTCCACGGTGTGCACAACGTTTACGTGACAGCGGATAATAAATATGTGCTCGCTGGGCTTGGCGCGACGCCCGCCACGACAGATGAACCGACGATACAGGTGATCGACGCCAGTACTTACGAAGTCCTGTGGGGGATCTCGCTCGAGGGCAACCGCGTGCGTCCCATGGCCATCGAGTCCAACGCCGACGGTTCGGCGAAGCGGGTGTTCGCCCAGGGAACCCGACTGAACGGGTTCTTCGTCGTGGACTGGGATCGCCGCGAGGCCGTTGATTTTATCAGCCCGCCTCCCCTGCCCGTCTCACAGCAGACTTTCGACTCGATTCAGGACGGCACGGGCCATGGACTCCTGGTCCTTCCCGATCAGTCCGCCCTCTGGTACGCGAGCCGGCTCGACAGCCGTGTCTATGCGTGGTCTTTGCCTGATCTCGAGTTTCTCGGCGGGATCGAAGTTGGGCCGTCTCCACAGTGGCTTACCGCGACACCCGACAGCCGAACGCTGTACGTCAGTCTCGTGGGCTCAATGGAGACCGTCGCTCTGGATACCGAGACGCATGATATCGTCGCGCGGATCCCAGTTGGCTTCGGACCGAAGCGTAACTCCACGCACGTGTTCCCGGCTGGGACAGGACGGTGAGCGGACTGACTCGGGTGCAGCCGCGTGCGTATCACGTCACGCTGTATGGTTTGGTGGTAGCCGCGGGCGCTCTGCTGAGTGGATGCTCGGAGGCGCAGTCGGAGCTCGACTTCGGGTTTTATCGCGACAACATAGAGCCGATGTTCGTTCAATCGCGGGGAACTTTTATGCCTCCCGATCCCGGCGACCCGGCGTGCGTCCTGTGCCACACCTGGCAAAGCCATACGCCGTTGATGCTCGAGTCACTCGAAGAGGACGAGGATGGCAGCGTCTATTGGACCGAAACTCAGTCGCGTGCAAACTTCGAAGTGGTCTCGCGTCTCGTGACGCCCGGTGACCCGCAGAACAGCCGCCTGTTACAGGCGCCGCTCAATCCCCAGGCCGGCGGCAGCGCCCTACATTCAGGCGGAAAAGTCTGGGACTCTCAGGATGATCCAGAGTGGCAGACGCTGGCTGAGTGGGTGGGGAACGCTACGCTCCCGGCAGCGCCCGCCGAATCTGCTCCCGATGTCGACGTCGAATTCTTTCAAGCCTGCGTGCACCCGATCTTCTTCCAGCCTATACCCAGCTCCAGCGGGCTCGCGTGTGTCAACTGCCACAGCGAGGAGTTCACGCAGACGAATCCGGAGGAGTCGTGGAACGCGATCGACCGGCTGATCGAGCCGGGGCAGCCGACACAGAGTCGCCTGTTGATGCACCCTTTGCACCCGGATGCCGGCGGTGACTACGTACACAACGGGGTTCGAAGATGGCTTTCCCAGGACGATCCTGAATGGCAAATGCTCGCTGCATGGGTTAGCGGCGAGCGAACGGGCAGCTACTGTGGACCTTGATACCGTACTACCCGTCTCTGTTCCGTTGCTGCTAAACCGGCGCAGCGCGGAATGGTTGTAAACTAACTGGTCGCACGGGAGCTGACTGCCAGCAGATGCCGTGGTTCCACCACCAGGAGGGTTGAAGATGTCCGGAAAATTCACTGTGTTAGCCTGCTTGTCCGTTGCGCTGGCCGCTTGCACGGGCAGCGACGGAGCGCTGTATGCGCAGCATGCAGAGTTCACGGTAACCACGGTCGGGCAATTTGACGAGCCATGGGCATTAGAGTTTCTTCCTGACGATCGATTGCTGATCAGCGAGGTGGGAGGTGCGCTTAAACTCCTTAACGCTGACGGCAGCGTCGGTGAGATTACCGGCTTGCCAGAAGTCAGTCATGGTGGTCAGGGCGGCTTCGGTGACATCGTGCTGCATCCGGACTTCAGCGAGAACAACCTGATCTACGTGAGTTACGCTGAGCGTGGTGACGGCCAAACGAGCGGAGCGGCCGTCGCGCGGGCGCAACTGCAGTTGGTCGGAGGCGGGGGAGAACTCGCCGACCTGGAGGTCATCTGGCGTCAGGTGCCGAAAGTCACCGGACAGGGTCACTTCGGTCATCGGATCGTTTTTGGCCCGGAGGGTTATCTCTGGATCAGCTCCGGGGAACGGCAGAAATTCGATCCGTCGCAGGACATGGAGTCGAATCTAGGCAAGATCGTGCGATTGAACATCGACGGCTCGATCCCGAGCGATAATCCTTTTTTCGAGCGCGGCGGCGTAACGGCCGAGATCTGGTCGCTCGGCCATCGCAACCCGTTGGGGTTGGCGTTCGACGAATCGGAACAGCTTTGGAATATGGAAATGGGTCCGATGGGCGGTGACGAGCTCAACCGCGTTCGACGCGGCGCCAACTACGGCTACCCGATCGTATCGAACGGCAATCATTACAACGGTCGCGATATTCCCGACCATCACACGCGCCCGGAGTTTGCGGCACCGGCCGTTTTCTGGAATCCGGTTATTTCTCCCTCGAGCCTGATGTTCTACAGCGGCAGCGAGTTTCCCGACTGGAGGGGCGACGCATTCGTCGGCGGTTTGTCTTCGGAGTCGCTGGTGCGAATTGAGTTTGACGGCGAGTCCGCGCGTGAGGCGCAGCGTTTTGAGATGAGTCGCAGGATTCGAGCCGTCGAACAAGGTCCCGATGGAGCCATATGGTTGCTTGAGGGCGGGCGCCCCGGCCGCGGCGGAGAGGGTTATCTGCTTAAACTTACCGCCCCGACTCCGTAATCGAGAAGCGGTGAATCTCAGGGTGCAGGTGATGCGCCAGCAACTCCAGGCTGATGATGCCTGGATATGATCAGTGCGAGCAGTAACCTACTCGGCTTGAGAAAAGTTCTCAGCATCACCGCGTTGCTGCTACCTGCGCTACCCGTGGTCGCAACCGCCCACCACTCCTTCGGCCTGTACTCCGATGACGTCACCGAGATTCAAGGCGAGCTGATAGACGTGAGCTGGAGAAATCCACACGTTCGTTTCACTGTTCAGACAACCGATAGCGCCGGTCAGGAAGAGATGTGGACGCTGGAAGGTGCGGCTGGCTACATACTCCAGCGCCGCGGTCTCGCACAAGATCTGTTTCAACCGGGAGATCGAATAAGGGTTGCCGGCCGTCTGCATACTCGTGAGTCTTCGCTAATCTGGCTGCACAACATCCTGCTTGGCGACGGTCGCGAATTGCTGATGATCGGCGGCGTCGAGCCACGCTGGACTGCAACTCCTGCTGGCGGCGACCAGACGTTAGCGATTGAAGACGCGGCCACACAGGATCAGCGGCTGTTTCGTGTTTGGAGTCAACCGATACTCCGGCCCATCACTTATGGAACAGATCTGCCTTACCGGGAGATGCCACCATCCGGCGGGGCGGACTGGATAGAACGACTCAACGGTTACGCGGCACGTTGCGAGCCGGTCGGCATGCCGGGAGTCATGGCAACGCCGTATCCGTTCGAGTTTACCGATAATGGCTTGTCGATCCGGCTCCGTGGCTTTTCGAACAACGCGCCTATCGGCCGAACGATCTGGTTGGGCGAGGAGGGCCCTCCTACGGGTCAGGTGCCGGATCGGATGGGCTACTCGCGCGGACGTTGGGAGAATGAGCAGGTACTCGTCGTACGCACGACGCAGGTTGACTGGCCCTACTTTGACGATAGCGCCGGAACTCCGCAAAGCGACGCTATGGAAATTACAGAGATCTTCACATTGAGCGCCGATCAGCAACGCCTCGATTACCATATGACCGTTACGGACCCGGAGCTATTCACGGAGCCCGCGACTGTCATCGAGACTTACTGGGTCGCCCTCGGCGAGGCTCTCGTGCAGCCGCCCGATTGCGCCAATTGAAACGCGTGGCCTGGCCCGCCGCTCCAAAATAGAAATGCAGCCTGTATGATGCGTCCTCGTAGTTCCGAGACAGCAGATCTATGAGCACGTACATCGGCGCGATAGACCAGGGCACCACGAGTTCTCGCTTCATACTGTTCGACCGCGCTGGAGACATCGTCTCCGTCGCTCAGAAGGAGCACGAACAGATATATGAGAAGCCAGGTTGGGTCGAGCACGATCCGGCCGAGATCTGGCGCAATACGCAAGAAGTCATCGGCACCGCTCTGGCGCAGGAAAATCTGGATCGTTCAGATGTCGCGGCTATCGGCATTACCAATCAACGGGAAACGACCGTGCTGTGGGACCCGAAAACGGGTCGGCCGCTGCACAACGCATTGGTCTGGCAGGACACGCGAGTCAACGAACTCGTCGCCGCTTACACGGCCGACGGCGGTCAGGACCGCTTCCGTGCCAAGACCGGGTTGCCGCTCGCGAGCTACTTCAGCGGGCTGAAACTGCAATGGCTCCTCGATAACGTGCCGAATGCGCGCGCGATGGCCGAGGCCGGCGAGGCAATTTTCGGCACGATCGATTCCTGGGTGGTGTGGAATCTAACCGGTGGCCCGGACGGCGGCCTGCATATTACCGACGTGACCAATGCGAGTCGTACCCAGCTCATGAATCTCGAGACGCTCGACTGGGACGACGAGCTGCTCGCGGCATTCAAGATTCCACGCGCCGTGTTGCCACGGATCGTCCCGTCGAGCGAAGTTTATGGTGCGTCGAATTTGACGACGCTCACCGACGTTCCCGTCGCCGGAATACTCGGTGATCAACAAGCCGCGCTCGTCGGGCAAGCCTGCCTTGACGCCGGTGAGGCCAAGAACACCTACGGTACCGGTTGTTTCTTGTTGATGAATACCGGCACCAAGCCCAGACAGTCGACGCAGGGACTACTCACCACGGTCGGTTACCAGTTCGGCGAAGATGCAGCGCACTACGCGCTGGAGGGATCCGTCGCCATCACCGGTGCCCTGGTGCAATGGCTGCGCGACAATCTCGGCTTGATCTCGGACAGCGCCGAGATCGAGACGTTGGCGCGTGAGGCCGAGGACAACGGTGACGTCTACTTCGTGCCGGCATTCTCCGGGCTGTACGCGCCGCATTGGAAGGAATCCGCGCGTGGTGTCATTGCGGGTCTAACGCGTTACGCCAACAAGAGTCATATTGCGCGCGCGGCACTCGAAGCCACGGCTTATCAGACGCGCGAGGTCCTCGATGCCATGGAGCGCGACTCAGGCATACCCATCCAGGAGTTGCGCGTGGACGGCGGCATGGTGGCTAACGAACTACTGATGCAGTTCCAGGCCGATATCCTTGACGCGCCCGTGGTGCGGCCGAAGATTTCGGAGACCACGGCACTGGGTGCCGCCTACGCAGCGGGACTCGCGGTCGGCTACTGGTCCAGTGCCGAGGAGATCAAGACGAACTGGGCAGTGGACAAGACCTGGACACCGGCCATGGACGATGCGGAGCGCCAAAAACTCTATGCGTCCTGGCAGAAGGCCGTCACGCGTTCGTTCGACTGGGTATCGGCAGACTGACGCGACTCAAACTCGGTTTTTGATACGAATCGTCCGGAGGGATCGATGTCGAGTGTATTTTTGGGAGAATTATTCGGGACGATGACGTTGATCCTGCTGGGGAACGGTGTCGTCGCGTGCGTCGTGCTGAAGCAGTCCTTCGGCGAAGGCTCCGGTTGGATGGTCATCACGACAGGCTGGGGACTCGCCGTTATGTCCGGCGTTACAGTCGCGCTCGTCGTTGGCAGCAATGCCCACATCAATCCGGCCGTGACGATCGGTATTAGTATGGCGACGGGGGAGTGGGGCCATGTTCCCACCTATATCAGCGCTCAACTGCTCGGCGCGATCATCGGCGCGACGCTCGTCTGGGTGCACTACTATCCGCTCTGGGCGGGCACCGACGATCCAGGCGGCAAGCGCGCCTGCTTTTGTACCTCGCCCGCAGTCCGCAATATCCCATCGAATATCGTCAGCGAGATCATCGGAACATTCGTGCTCGTGTTTGTCGCGGCCGCCATTTTCTCGGAGAACCTTGCGCCTGGCGGCCTCGCCCCGGGGATGGGGCCGTTTCTCGTCGGCCTGCTGGTCTGGGGGATCGGTCTGTCGCTTGGCGGCGTGACCGGATACGCGATAAACCCGGCACGCGACCTGGGCCCGCGTATCGCACACGCCGTACTCCCGATTGCCGGCAAGGGCGACTCTGGCTGGGATTACGCGGGAGTTCCGGTCGCAGGTCCTGTGATCGGTGCTATTCTGGCCGGACTCGCTGTGAGTGCGCTGCAGATCTAATCATGAGTGACACCAAGACGTTTAAATACGACGGCAAGGACGCGGACGTCTTCTGGGACGGACGCCTCTGCATCCATATCCAAGAGTGCGGCCGCGCCCGCGGCGATCTGTTTGTCGGCGGCCGCAAGCCCTGGTGCCAGCCGGATGAGACCACGGTCGAGGACGTTGTCGCTGTTGTCGAGCGTTGCCCATCCGGCGCAATTACCTTTACCGTGAAGGACGGCAGTGTCGAAGAGACAGCCGAGACCAAGAATGTCGTGATCGTGACCAATAACGGGCCGCTGCACGTGCGCGGTGATCTAAAGATTCAGGATACGCCAGACGATAGTCCGGGCACGAAGTTCCGGGCCTCGTTGTGCCGTTGCGGTCACTCCAAGAACAAGCCCTTCTGCGACAACAGCCACGACGATGCGGGTTTTATCGACCATGGTGCAGTTGGCGACACCGGCAACGGTCTGCAGGCGGAAGGCGGCACGTTGACTATTCGTCGCGCGCCGAACGGCCCGCTGCTGGTCGCAGGGAACCTGTCGATCATCGCGAGCAGCGGCCGGGTGGCGTGGCAAGGCGAGAACGCTGCGCTATGCCGCTGCGGACATTCTAACAACAAACCATTTTGCGACGGTGCCCACAAAGCAGCCGGTTTCGAGGCGGGTTGAGAGAAGCATGCAGGTCTCCATCAAATACTGCGTACCCTGAAACTATCTGCCCATGGCTACCGGTCTGGCGGCCAAGATTTCGGCGGAGCTCGGGATTGAAGTGACACTCGTTAAGGGCGTCGCCGGCGTGTTCGATATCATCGCTAACGAGAAAGTAATTTTCTCGAAGAAAGAGGAGCAGCGTTTCCCGCAAGACGTCGAGATCCTCGAAGCCTTACGAAAACTCACTGGCTGACGCGATGGCGATCACGACGCGGACGGCGGAGCCGCTCGATCTCGCCGCCATCGTCGAGATCTACAATCAGGCCATTGCGACCCACTCAACGGGCCATCTCGACCCGCTCTCAGAAGACGGCCAACGACAATGGTTTGAGGATCATGCCGCGGACTATCCGATACTCGTCGCCGCGTTGGACGATACGGTGGTTGGCTGGGCGAGCTTCAGCAGCTATCGTCACGGTCGCGGCGCATTTCGTCATACGGCCGAGATCAGTTATTACGTCGACGCGGCACACCACAGGCAAGGTGTCGCGTCCGAGTTGATCGCGCGTTCGATCGAGCGCTGCGCCGCCCTGGGCTTCAAGACGCTAATCGCAATTTTGCTGGCCGACAATCAGGCCAGTATCGCGTTGCTGGAGAAGTTCGGCTTCCAGCGGTGGGCACATCTGCCGGACATCGCGGACTTCGACGGGCGCGAAGTCGGTCATGTCTTTTACGGCTTGCGTGTTGTCTGACGGCCCAGTCTGCTAGAAGCGCAGGTTCAACGCGGCGCAGAGAAACTTCATTAGCGGTTTAGCCGTTACATAGCGGGCTGCGACTTCGTCGATGAACTCGGCATTTCTGATGCCGTTTATCGGAAACTCCGAGATCGCGATAAAGTCTTTGCGCTTCAGGTCTTCTATATACGCGTGCTCGGCCGCATAGCCTCGCGGTGGGCGCTTGAGTCGATCACCGCCGAAATGAAAGTGCTCGACGAAGCGTTTGGAGTCTCGTGCGCGTTTCCAGGCACCCGAGTTTTCGTCAATGGACTCCCTGATAGCGGCGAGTGCCTCGGAGTCCGGCCGCCAGATCCCGGCGCCGAAGAAACAATTTTTCGGCTGAATGTGGAGATAGAAACCCGGCGCGTGGACATCCTTGCCGAGTTCGTGCCTGAACTGAATGCCGACGTTTGTCTTGTAGGGCGTCTTGTTCTTTGAGAAGCGTGTGTCGCGATAGACGCGCATCAGCGAGCCACCCGTACGTTTGCCGATGGCGACGAAGTGTTTCGAGATCTTCTCAAGCCGTGGCTCCATCGCATTGATAAAGTCCAACGCCGGTTCGAGCACATGTTCTTCATAACGGTGCTTATTGTCTTTGAACCACTCGCGCTCGTTATTCTCTGCGAGCTCGGTAAGAAATCGAGCAGTTTGGGCGGGGAACCCCGCGAATTCTGGCATGGCTCTCTTAGTCAATGATTCTGCTCCTGCGCGTAGTGCTCGGTTCTGTCATCGGGACCCGGCATCCGTTGCTGGATCCGGTGGGATGGGTTCGGCTGTCTGCCGCTCAAATAGTTCCCTGAGTTCCTCGCTGGCCTCCTTGGTCGATTGGATAAACTTCGAGTCGTCATGCTGTACTGCCTGTTGCCGCTTCAATAGGGCTCGATCGGTTTCCGCGAACATGCTCACGGACTCAACCGCCTGCGCCTCGGTGTCGCCGAGACCCTGCAGGACCGCTTCCGATAAAGCCAGGCTGGATAGTATCGTGTCGCGAATGAAGAACTGTACACCCAGATCCATCAGGCGCAGGGCGTGGTAACGGTTCCGCGCGCGCGCATAAACTCTGACACGCGGGTAATGGCTCCGGAGCGTCTGGACCGTCTTCAGCGACTCTTCCGGATCGGCGATCGCGACCACAACAATCGTGCACGCATCGACGTTCGCCGCGCGGAGGATATCCAGGCGGTGCGGCTCCCCATAATAGACTTTGTTACCGAAGCGCCGGACGATGTCCACCTGATCGACGCTGGACTCGATCGCCGTGAACGGGATGCGGCGCATCGCGAGAATGCGTCCGATAATCTGACCTACTCGGCCAAAGCCGGCGATGACGACGCGATTCGGCGTGCCGGAGATCGTGTCGAACTGACGCTTCTCGGCGCCGCCCAGCCAAGGCCTGAGAACCCGCTCGTTGAAAATGAACAAGAGTGGTGTCGCGGCCATCGAGATCGTAACGACAAGAATGAAGAACTCGGCGTCCGTCTGCGAGATCACTTGGTAGGACATGGCGGCGGCGAACACGACGAACGCGAACTCGCCGCCCTGCGGCAGCACCATGCCCAGCGTCCCGGCACGTGGTTTGGACAGGCCGAAGATCCGGCCGAGAGTAAAAATGATAACCGCTTTGACCAGCAGCAATCCGAGCGTGACGCCCAGGACGCTGGCCCATCGCTCCGCTAGCAAAGCAATGTTCGCGGTCATACCGACGGCGATGAAAAACAACCCGAGTAGCAGACCCTTGAACGGCGCAATATCCGCTTCGAGCTGGTGGCGGTACTCGGAGTCCGCGAGCAACATACCGGCCAGGAAGGCGCCCAATCCCATTGAGATCTGTGCCGACTCCATCAGTAGCGCCGCGCCGATGACGACCAGCAATGCGGCAGCCGTAAACGTCTCCGCGCTGCCCCAGCGGGCGACTGCCCGAAACACGTGCCGGAGGAGGAAGCGAGCGCCGGCAAATACTGCGATCACCACGACGAGGCGCAGCAGAATATTTCCCGAAGATTCTCCGGTTGTCCCGGTCGTCGTAATTGCCAGGAACGGCACCAGGGCCAGCAGTGGAATGACCGCCAGGTCCTGGAATAGCAGTACGGCGAAAGCCCAGCGGCCGTGTGTTGTCGTGAGTTCGGATTTTTCCGCCAGCATCTGCAATACGAAAGCGGTAGAGGACAGCGCGAACGCGAAGCCGGCCAGCCAGGCGACGCTCGGCGTCAGGCCCGCGAGCAACCCAAGGCCGGCCAAAACGATGCCCGTGACGACCACTTGCGCCAGACCGAGTCCGAATACCTGTTTGCGTAGTACCCACAATCTCTGCGGTTGCAGTTCCAGACCGATAACGAACAGCAGGAAGACCACGCCTAGTTCGGCGAAATGGAGAATATTCTCGGAGTTGTTTATTAATCCGAGACTCCAGGGGCCGATGACTACGCCGGCGGCCAGATAGCCCAGTACAGAGCCGAAGCCGAGGCGCCGGAAAAGCGGTACGGCGATAATTGCCGTGCCGAGAAAAATTGCCGCTTCTTCAAGAAATCCCATTACGAGTCCCCATCTATCCGCCACGGCCATTCTAATGACTCGCAGCAGGTTGCGGCGACTTCTTACTGCTCTCGCCAGCGCAACGTCTGAAACCAGTAGTTGTGCATCGTCGGCAGCCAGGTATCGCTCTCTCGTGCTGTGATCCAGGCGTTGAGAAACGCGAGAAAGTCGGCATCCCCTTTGTTCACGGCGAATCCTGCACGCGACTGCAAGAGCGGCGCTGACAAGGGCGCATCGATGATTGCCGGATTCTCCAGAGCAAGGAAAGTGGGCGTCGGTTCATCTTCTAAATAGGCGTCGGCCTGTGCATCGAGTAGCGCCGCAGACGCCTGCTCGACGTCGCCGAATTCCAGTATCTCCGCACGCGGAAATATTCTTGCGGCCTGGTCCGCCGCGACGGATCCGGCAACTGTGGCAATTCTGTACTCGGCGGCGTCGAAATCCTCTACGCTCGAGACCAGAATCGTTGTGTCCCGGTTGGTGGCCAGGCTGATGCCCGTCATCGCATAGGGCTGACTGAAGTTCACATGCAGCGCTCGCGCCGGCGTAATCGAGAGCCCCGCCGCGATGAGGTCAATTTCTCCCGCTTCCAAGGCGGAGATAATTCGTTCCTCGGCATAGACGCGAATATCGATTTCAACACCCATGTCGCTCGCAAGCGCTCTCGACACGTCGATCTCGAAGCCAGTGAACTCACCAGGCGCCTCTCGAATCACCCAGGGCGTGACGAGCACCACGCCAACGCGAAGCGTGCCTTCGTTAAGGACTTGCTGCAGCGTTCGTGTATAGCCGCTGCCCGGGAGTGCCAGGCTTACAAGGATTAGAAGAACTTGAATTCGGCGCGCAGGCATCGGCTCACTATGCGTACCGCCGGCGTGCAAGTCCAGCTATCGGGGATGGGGGTGTGCGGTGCCGGATTAATCCGCTTTCTGGATGGCACGCTCCGGGAAGGCGGTTACTGGAGTGCGAATCTGACTCGAGTATAGGCGTGCTGCTCGATGCTCTGTCCCATGAATACTCGTGGTTCGAAACGCCACGCTTCGACCGCATCGACGGCCTCTCGCTGGAAGTACGAGTCATGCGATGCTTCTGTCACTATGACGTCTCGCGTCGCGCCGTCCAGCGTGACGACAAATTCGATATCCACCCAGCCTTCGATTCCTCTGGTGGCTGCTCGCATAGGATACTCCGCCGCCACGAGCTCAATCGTCTCCAGGCTGGAGGCAGGCATCCGTTTCAGCGATTCCATCTCAATCAAGTGCGCCGTTAGCGCTGCGTTGACTGCACTTACTCTCGCTGCGTCAACGTCGAGCGTGTCAGCTTCCTCAATCCAGATCTGTGCTGCCTGCACGTCCTGGGACCCGATCGCCACGGTTGCACGTTCAACTAGACTATCGAAGAGTAGTTGACGGGCCTCGAGTGTGCTTTCGTCATCTGGATTCATTGTCGTCATCAGTTCAACGTAGTGCTTCGCGCTCTCCTGTGCGGGAGTGAGCAGGTGGTTGTCGGCGATCGCGGTCTCGAACGACGCTCGAAGGTCCAAGAGACGATCCATCGCGTCCTCAGCGGCTACTGCCTCGGCTGCTGCTGCTGCCTCAGCGACTGCTGCTGCCTCCGCCTCGGCGGCTATGGAGAGCGCTGCATCGAGGTCTGTCGCTAAGCGCTGCGCGTCTCCATGCTCCGGTAGAGTGCCGAGAATTCTATCGACTACCGACCGCACGTCTTCCAGTCTGCCTTGTTCGAGCGCGGAAGCACCTCGCTCCACCAACACATCCGCAACGCTTCCCAGACCCTGGCGAGCGGCAGCGTGACCGGGTTCGTCTTCCAATACCTGCCCGTACAGAGACCAGGCGCTATATTCCTCAGGTTCCAACAACATGCCAGCCTCGAACGCCAGCCGTGCAACTCGAATTGAGTCCTCCAACACGGATTCCGGCTCCGAGACCTGCTCAACGGCCGGCTGTGACGAGGTCGATGTGCGCTGTGGAACCCGGGAGACAGTGGTGACGGATGCGGGCCCTGAGCTCCACGGCTGTGTGACGACCAGCCAGCTGGCTCCGACCCCGGCAATGACGAGCCCGCCGAGCCAGAGCAGGAGGTCTGTCGAGTCTTTCTTCGGTTTTGTGCCGGCCGAGATATCACTCATGAGGGCGACCATAGCTCTCTGACGGATCTCAATTTATTGACGATCCCGCCGAGGAAGTTAGATTCTTCTGCTGCCTCGACTTCGTGACGCTTCAGTAGATCAGGGTTCTTCAGCAACAACCTGTGATGTTGCAGGGCCGACTGCAGACTGATCGCGCAGCGGCCGGGCGAGAGCGGTTTGCGCAGGAACCGAAAGATCTGGCCATGGTTGATCAACCAGACCATGTCCAGAACATCCCGATGCCTTGAGATGGCGATAGTCACTAGCTCGGGAAGATGTTGCTTAAGTTCGGCGGTTATAGCCTGGATGGTCGTCTTGTCATCGGATATGTCGGTTACCAGTACGCCGGGCCGGTTCTCGGTCAGAATCTTAATGACCTTGATGATATTTCCCGCGTGATAGATGGGTACGCGGCCGCGCCCTGCTTTCTGTACGGCCTCCAACACATTGTCATCTTCGGAGAAGACAACGACGCCGTAACCCGTTCTGCCGAGTTTCTTCTGCGCCGTCACGGATTCCGGAGTCGGTGTGCGGGCCGGATCGAGTACAGCCGTCTTCTCGAATTGCTGATGTACAAAAGAAGCGTCGATCTCGTCGGTGCCCGCGCCTGTACTCGCGGTGGGAGTTGGAGGCCGCATCGCCTCTTTCGCGGCTTCATTTAGCGGTTCACCGATGTCTGTAATCTTGCCGATATCGGTAACTTCGCCGACTTCCTCTGCCGTCATGACAGTGGCGGTTGTTTCGCGTGCTACGCTCGCAGCGAGTTCGATGGTGCTTCTCAGCTGTTCCGGTGCGCAGGGTTTGGTCAGAAACCGAAACACTTCGCTATCGTTGATGGATCCTTCAACGGCATCGAGATCGGCGTAACCCGTGAGCAATATTCGTACGGTGCGTGGGGATAGAGTGCGCACGGCGGTGAGAACCTCAACGCCCGTCATCTTCGGCATTCTGTGATCCGCGACGATGACGTCGATATCATTCGTTTTAACGATATCCAGCGCCTCGGCACCGTGGGAAGCGAGGTAGAGATCAAAGTTCCTTCGAAACATGATGCGCATCGAATTCAGCACGCGCTGTTCGTCATCGACGAATAGCAGTCTCGGTTTCGTGGTGTCTTGTCGTTGCGCTTCCATGTGACGGCCTAGCTTGCTTCCGCTAACTCCTCCGTCTGGGTTGGCTCAGGAACCTCACCGGTGTCATCAGATTGTGCTGCGGCATTGTCCGGCGCCGCAGTTCCGGCCGCCTGCTTAATCGGCAGCAGGATGGTGAAACGAGACCCTTTGCCGACTTCCGATTCGATAATGAGTTCGCCACCGTGAGCGCGCATTATCTCGTCGACGATGGATAGGCCGAGGCCCGTACCCGTTCCGACCTCCTTGGTCGTGAAAAACGGATCGCGGATTCGACTGAGATTCTCCTCCGGAATGCCGCAGCCGTTATCGGCAATCGAGATTGAGACTCGGTCGGCATCATGCAACTTCGTTGTAATGAGAATCGCGCCCTCTTCTTCGATCGCTTGCGACGCGTTGGTAATAATGTTCAGGAAGATCTGGTTGATCTGCGATGGGGAGCACTCAATCTCGGGAATCTCACCAAACATTTTCTGGATATTCGCTCGATGCTTCAGCGCGTTTCTAGCGATCAGCAGGCTCTTCTCGAGTCCGGCGTTGACGTCGAAACTGCCGATGGGAGAGCGGTCGAGCCTGCTGAAGTCCTTCAGGCTCTGCGCCATCTCCGTCAGATCCTTCAGTCCCTCGATGCTATCGCTCGTCAGATCCTTCGCTTCCTCGATACTTGCCTCGATTTCGTTCTCACGCAGACACGTCTTAAGGTCTTTCAGGTTGTCTAAAAAAGTTCGTTGGAACTCTTTCCGGTCCGGAAAATCATCGGCGTTGATAGAGAATGCACTGACGCAGCGCTTTACGAAATTCTCCATGGCATCCAAACGTTCCTGGATCAGCACGGAGTTGTTCGCGAGATAGAGTAGGGGCGTGTTGATCTCGTGGCTGATGCCCGCGACGAGCTGGCCCAGAGATGACATCTTCTCTGCCTGTACAAGTTGGACCTGAGACTCCTTGAGATTCTGCAGCGTGCCTGCGAGTTCATCTGTGCGCTCGGTTACTCGCTGCTCTAGAGACACGTTCATGTCTTCAAGGCTGGTGTTCGCTCGATTGAGGAATCGGTAACTCTGTTTCAGACGAGTTGCGATAAAACCGGCGGCAGCCAGGAGTAGCACCGCGTATATCGACAGTAATGTTCGTCCCTGGTTTACAGAGACCAGCGTACTGCGATAGAGATCCTCTGCGGCCTCGATCAGGCTGTGTGCATTTTCTGGTATCGGCGTTCCGGCGATCTGCGTCACTCTGGATTCGATGATTGGTCTGTTGTCCAATATTGTGACCGCCGAGGCTAGAAACTCTTTGGTTTGGACGGGCATGTTCGCGTCCAGTCGCTGGTCTCGGCTCAGTGAGACCAACAAACGACGCAGCTCAGTTTCCTCGGCGCTGGAGCTGGTTGATACGTAGTCAAGCGTGCCTGCCATGAGCTGAAATGTATCGGTTGCGGCCCGATCAAGCCGGATCTCTCGCATCTGCTCAACAATTCCAGGGCCGGACTCCCGGATGAATGAGACACTCTCGACATAGGCCGCTTGTTCCGTGAGCAAGTCAGCGACGAGGATCTCCGTGTCTCCCACCATCGCGGAGTAGCCCTCGTAACGATTCAGAACGCGGGTTTCCTGGCTAGTGCCGCCGCTGACCTGAAATAGCTGTGTAGTGAGTCGCGTTGGGCTTTCTGAGATACGAGCCGCCAGTGCGCGAGTACCTTCACCGGGAATCTGTGCATTCTCCCAGGCCGAGTTCAAGCTGACGACAAGAGCGGTGAAGTCCTCGGCAGTACGTTCGAGGTCCGCGATTGCCGCGTGATGGGCGACGTGTACATCTACGGATACGGGGCGAGACTGGAGGACGAGTGCCCCTAACAGCGCCAAAGCCGCAACAGCCAGGCCGATGCTCAAGATGGTTCGCTTCATAGGTACGCGGTTTACTTAATCGGAACCCGCCCACCTTAGGGAAAGCGTTAAACAGTTACAGTGACTGGCTTCACAGAGCCTGCGGCCGGTATGCCGCGCGGCCAAAACTGGAGAGATTATGTCTAATCGGCGGTTCTGAACGGCGAAACCGACGTCTAGACGTCATCCGGCTTCTTAGGTTCGATCTGCTCGACCTCCGAGCGGAGGGTCTTCCGATCCTTCATACGCTTCGCGGACTTCGATTTCTCATGACGTCCGCCCTTTCTGAGTAGAGGAGCGCGCGCAGCCGGGTTGCGAGTTTTCTTGGTCATGCTCGGGTTATGATGCCGGATTCCATCTCCATAGTATTCCCCGGAGTCAACCATGAAGGCCCTGGTATAGATGGCGTGGCAGCGTGAGGGGCTCGAAACAAGGCTCCGCAGCCTAGCCGGGAAAGCGATCGCCGACTACGGCATGATCCAGGACGGCGATCGAATCATGGTCTGCGTATCGGGCGGAAAGGATTCCTATACGCTGCTGGATCTTCTGCGGAGCCTGCAGAGACGCGCTCCTGTGAACTTCGAATTGATCGCCGTCAATCTCGATCAGAAGCAACCCGATTTCCCCGAAAACGTTTTGCCGGCCTATCTCGAGGGGCTCGGTGTTGCCTATCGGGTGATCGAAGAAGATACGTACTCCGTCGTGAAACGTGTGGTTCCCGAAGGCAGGACGATGTGTGGTCTCTGCTCGCGCCTGCGCCGCGGAGTGCTTTATCGCGTTGCCGATGAATTAGGCGCGACGAAGATTGCGCTCGGTCATCATCGGGACGACCTGGTTGAGACGTTATTTCTCAACATGTTCTACGGTGGAAGACTTAAGGCAATGGCGCCGAAACTCGTAAGCGATAACGAACGGCACGTAGTGATTCGGCCGCTCGCGTATTGTCCGGAGTCGGAGATCTCACGCTACGCGGAAGCGCGTAACTTTCCAATTATTCCTTGCAAGCTCTGCGGCTCTCAAGACAACTTGCAACGTCAAAAAATCAAGGCCATGTTGGCTGCGTGGGAGACGGAGGATCCTGGTCGTTCAGGTCGGCTGTTCCGTAGTCTGCAAAACGTCGTCCCATCTCATCTGGCCGATCCGGCACTGTACGACTTTGCCGGGCTCGGTCGCGCAGAAGCTGATTTGTTGGGGGGGTTGATAACGCCAGCGGAGCTGTCTTAGCTCGCTATCGCGGCATCGAGCTTGGGCTTCTGCTCCCGTGCATCCTCCAAGGTTCCGATGAGTTCCCGCGCACTACTCATCCGCTGAGACGGATCTTTCGCCAATAGCTGTTCTACGAGACTCTGATAGCGGCCTAGTCGATCGGGCAGTTGCGGTATCGGCGTCAGACAATGCTGCTCGAGAATCTCTTGGGGCGTATCGCCAACAAAAGGTTTGGAGCCGGATAGCATCTGGAACAGAATCACACCGAGGGCATATAGGTCTGTTCGCTCGTCGGTGAATTTTCCCTGGGCTTGCTCGGGGCTCATGTAATAAGGTGTGCCTCGGATTGCTTCGGTTACCGTATCCGGAATCTCGAGCGACGGGGCTCGAGAGATGCCGAAATCGATCAGTGCGACCGTCCCATCCTCGCGCAGCATGATATTGCCCGGTTTCAAATCGCGATGACTGATCCCTGCCGTATGGATGATGGAGAGGGCGCGTGCGATCTCGGCTGCGATGAGCAGCGCACTATCCGCGTCCAGGTCTCTTCCAAGCACTTGCCCCAGGTGGCCGAGCATAAAATATTCCATCGCAATGTAGCAGTACTGCGGTGTCACCCGAAAGTCATAAATTTCGGGTACCGCTGGATCGTCGATGTCGTATAGAAGCTTGAATTCCTTGACGAAGCGTTCGAAGTTCCGATCCCGGGAGATGGCTCCCGCGCCCCGGTGTAAGACCTTCAGGACGACATCCCTGTTCCGTTCGGCGCTGTGAGCGACGTGCACCGACACGTTAGCGTGATCAGCGAGGCAGCGCCCGATGCCGTAACCGAACAACCTCAGGTTGCCAGCGATCTCCCCGCCCTCGGACGCGTCCGGATTCGGCCGCGGCTGCCGCTCAAGCAACGCTCTCTGGATCGAGTTGATCACCTGATCCCGGCCCATCAGCTTCTTGGGAACGTATTCGTAAGCCCCTGCCTTTATCGCCTGGACGGCCGTATATTCGCTGCCGCCCTCGGGCAGCAGGACGACCGCAGGGCTCTCGGGGTCGATAGAGAGCGAGCGCAGCGCCTGAAATGTTGGATCTTTCGCCGTGCCGTCCGGGCCGAAGTCACAGCCGACGAGCAGGATGTCGAAGCTCTTGATCCGATCCGCATCGGACACGGCATCCGCCAGCGTCAGATTGTTCGCCTGCACGGACGCATCGCGCAGCCCCTTCACGACAAGGTCGCGCAATGCAGAGCGCGACTCAGAATCGGCCTCGAGAATCAGAATCCGCGGGGAAATGGGAGTGTTGGCGTCCACAATGTGAACCACGGTAGCAAACACCGTTCGATCGTGAGGTGACCGGGATCACAGCGGAGAGACGGCCTCGGCACGATCGCGTACGGCAGCGAGTATGACGGGAAGGTCATGCCCTAGTATCCGGCCGACGATCGATCTGGGAACGGGCAAGCCTGGCTCGAAGTTCAGGGAGTAGGTCAGGATGATACCGACTCCGGTGCGGGGTAAGAGCCGCCAGGTGCCTTCGAGCGTACCCAGCGGCCCGCTTACTCTTTTGACGTCAATTCTGGTGTACGGTTGGTAGTCGACCCGGAACTCGTGCTCGAAACCCGGCAAGTACCACCTGGGTTTGACGCGCTGACGAAAAATCTGCGCATTCTGCTGCTCGAGCGTCTCGATCAGTTCGCAGCTCAGCACATTCGGGACGTATTCGGGGGCTTTCTCGCAATCCGCGAGAATAGCCCAGACGCGCTCCGCCGTTGCTTCGATCAGGACGGCCGCGCGAATATGGCCCCTATAACGCTGATCGTCGCCGAAGTTGACGAGAATCCGGCCGGCCTGGAGCTCTTCTTGAACGATCCAGTCGAAGTCGGCGTCCTGAGCCGACAGCGAGACGGGCAATGCGGAGATGACCGCTATCCAGCCGGCTAGGGCCGATCTGGTCATAGTGTCTAAGTCGGATCCTCATCGACGATGGTATTTCGCAGTACGCCCACACCTTGAATATCGATCTCCACGACATCGCCCGGTTTCATCCAGATCGGCGGCTTGCGCACGCGGCCCACTCCGCCCGGGGTGCCGGTGACGAGCACGTCTCCCGGTTCGAGCGGCGTCCAGGTCGAGCAATATTCGATGAGTTGCGGGATATCGAAACACAGATCGCTGACAGACGAGTCCTGAAGAACGTCGCCGTTCAGTCGAGTTTGCAGGTGAAACTGCGTCGGATCATTCTGCTCGTCGGTGGTCACCATCCACGGACCGAAGCCGCCGCTTCGATAGAAGTTTTTACCAGCGGTAAACTGGATCGTGTGGTACTGGTAATCACGGACGCTACCTTCGTTGCAGCAGCTATAACCTGCCACATAGTCCATGGCATCTTCTCGAGCCACATGGCGAGCGGTTTTGCCGATGATAACCGCCAGCTCACCCTCATAGTCGAAGCGCTCCGAGACGCGCGGCCGGACCAACGGTTGTTGGTGACCAACCAGACTGTCCGCGAAGCGAGTGAAGAGCACGGGATGACTGGGCGGCTCGCGGCCCGTCTCCTTAATATGGCCCATGTAGTTAATGCCGACACAGAGAATCTTGTTCGCGTTGGGGATGACCGCAAGATAGCTGATGTCTTCCTCAGCACAATCCGGCTCGAGTGTCTCCAGGGCTCGAAGCCGATCGAGCGCTCCTGCCGCCAGGATCGCCCGCAAATCCGGGAACTCGGCCGCCAGCCTGGCGCCCGCATCGATGATTCCGCCATCGGTCGCAATGCCGTAGCTCGGCCGGCCATCTCGTTCAAAACTCAATACACGCACTGACGATCCTCTGTTGGTCTCATGTTATGCGGCTGCGATATTCGCCGTGGCGGCCCGGGACTCGGTTTCGGCCGCGAAGGCCGAGATGGCGTCGTCCAGCGCAACGACCCTCTGGCCTTTTTGCCCAAGGCGTCTGATCGACACCGTTCGTGCTTCGACCTCTCGGTTACCCACCGCGATGATGACGGGCGTCTTCGCCAAGCTGTGTTCACGAACCTTGTAGTTAATTTTTTCGTTGCGGAGATCAAGTTCAACCCGAAGGCCGGCCGCGCGTACTCTTTCCGCGACCTCACGAGCGTACTCGTCCCCATCCGACGTAATCGTCGCGACGACGATCTGTAGCGGCGCCAACCAGAACGGCAGGACTCCCGCGTAATGTTCGAGCAGAATGCCGATGAAACGCTCCAGGGAACCGAAGATCGCACGGTGCAGTAGCACCGGCGTGTGCCGATTGCCATCTTCGCCCACATAGGTGGCATCGAGCCGCTTGGGAAGGTTCAAGTCGACCTGCAGCGTGCCGCACTGCCACTCTCTACCGATCGCGTCGCGCAGCACGAACTCGATTTTCGGTCCGTAGAATGCGCCCTCGCCGGGGTTGTAGGCGTACTCCAGGTTCAACGATTCCATCGCGGCCTTAAGTGCGCTCTCCGCCCGGTCCCAGACGCTATCCTCGCCGACCCGCCGCTCGGGCCGGTCTGCGAATTTGATCACGACGTCATCGAAGCCCAGATCGCTATAGATATTCAGTAGGAGCTGACAGACGGCGCCGGTCTCGGCCGTGATCTGATCCTCCGTACAGAAGATATGCGCGTCGTCCTGCGTAAACGCACGCACACGCATCAGGCCGTGCAGCGCGCCCGACGGCTCATACCGGTGGACCTTACCGAACTCGGCCAGCCGATACGGCAGATCGCGGTAGCTCCGGAGGTCGTTTCTGAATATCTGGACGTGCCCGGGGCAATTCATCGGTTTGATGGCGAATACACGCTCATCCTCGGTGCGGCTCGTGAACATATTTTCGCCGAAGGTGTCCCAATGGCCTGATGCCTTCCACAGTTCGCGGTCCATCAACTCCGGCGTGTTGACTTCGCTGTAGCCGGCTTCGTCCTGACGCGCGCGCATGTATTCGACCAGCGTCTGGAACAAGGTCCAGCCTTTGGCGTGCCAGAAGGCCGCACCGACGGCTTCTTCCTGAAAGTGAAACAGGTCCATTTGGCGCCCGAGCCGCCGATGATCGCGCCGCTCGGCTTCCTCCAGCCGATGTAGATACTGCTTGAGTTCCTTCTCGTTGGCCCAGGCTGTCCCGTAAATCCGCTGCAACATGGCGTTGCGGGAGTCTCCGCGCCAGTAGGCGCCGGCCAGTTTCGTGAGTTTGAACGCCTGGCCGAGCCGTCCAGTAGACGGCAGGTGAGGACCGCGACACAGATCGATAAACTCGCCCTGCCGGTAGAGGCTGATCATCTCTTGTGCGGGGATGCTGGCGATGATTTCCGCCTTGTAGAGTTCTCCCCGCCTGGTAAAGAAGTCGACCGCCTCGTCGCGAGTCCAGACCTCGCGAACTATCGCCTCGTCGCGCTCGACAATCTCCCGCATACGGGCCTCGATCGCTTCGAGATCCTCAGGCGTAAATGGCTCCTCGCGGGCGAAATCGTAATAGAACCCGGTTTCGATTGCCGGCCCGATCGTGACCTGGGTATCGGGATACAGCTCCTTGACGGCCTCGGCCATGACATGGGCAGCGTCGTGTCGCAGCAGTTCCAGCCCCTCAGTTGAGGTTCTGGTGACGATCTCGATGTTGACGTCGTCTTCGAGCGGCAGGGTCAGATCGCAGAGCGTGCCATCGACCCGGATTGCTACCGCATCCTTTGCCAGTCTGGTGCCGATCGATGCCGCCACGGCGCTGCCGGTTACGGGTTCTGGGAACGGTCTTTTCGAACCGTCGGGTAAGGTGACTATCGGCATGCTGCTCCGCCTCGCGCGTTCGGAGCGCATTGTACGAGATGTGAGCCCCTTAGGGGGGCAGACGGCGGTAGCGGAGCGGGTCGGTTTAGAGAGACTCGGATCTGGCGGGGCTGCTCTCCGGGCGGTTATAACGGGCGCGGCCTTGCATCATGAGCCCGGCGCCGTCGACGTCGACGTGGGCGACCACTGCCTTACGGCGGTGCAGCCTCACGGTGTTGTCGAGGCTGACGGCGAACACCAGGTTGACGACCGATCCGGCTGGGAGCCCGAGGGCTTCGAGCTCGAGGAATACACCCATAGCTGACAGGTTGCGCGCCTGGCAACGACGAAATCGCCCCCCCGGTGCCGAAAGGTAGACGGTGGTGGATACCTTGTTTCTTTCGAGTAGACGTCGTTCCAACGGACTGTTCCTCCCTCTTGAGATCAGACTCTTGTTGTCGTCGGTAAAGGATGCCCGTGGCTGAAGCGAAATGAAAACGGTGAGATTATGTCGATGCTGCGCCCATTGAGCCGATCCGGGTCGCGTTCTGGCGCCTCTGCCTTAAGCCCTGCTAGCTTGCGGGGTAGAGGCCGGCGAGGTCTGCCGCAGCCGGCCCTGAAGCCGAGTTTCGAGGCCTCCGGGACGGTGGCGGAGTCGATTATGTCGCCCTCACCGCGCTGGGATGGCGCTCCGACAAGCCGGATCGATTCGGGCTCGGTCGCGAAGTTCATTTCTGAGCCCGGGAGATCCCGGCAAAACCAGTTGTTGACACCTCTGACCCTAGGTCCGACAATGCTCGGCTTGTGTTCGCGGAGGGGTACCCAAGCGGTCAACGGGGGCAGACTGTAAATCTGCTGGCTATGCCTTCGTAGGTTCGAATCCTACCCCCTCCACCACTGAGGTGGCGGGGGGAAATCGGTACGGTAGGCGGGTGTAGT